>OHCL01000296.1_pt1 | contig 17677 bp, 14 predicted proteins | sample 1577591 | NCBI WGS metagenome assembly OHCL01 (sample SAMEA3879549, study PRJEB24766) | human gut metagenome | biome: human-associated habitat; feature: feces | place: USA | collected 1985/1987
TTTTTTAATAAAATACTATTTTATTATATTTTTATTGACATGAAAAAGCAAGGATAAGTTACCTTGCTTTACATGAATATTTCTTATGCGATTGTTAAAACGCCGCATCGGACACATCAAAGGGATTTTCTTTGCCGTCCAGTGCGTACCGACAGCCTAAAATGCTGTTTTTCACCATGTAGTCAATGGCTTCTTCGGTGTAAAATGCCGTGTGGGGCGTTACGATGACATTGGGGAAGGAACGCAGCACCGCCAGCTCCTCGTTGTGCATGGGCTTGCCCACCAAATCGTAATAATAAAGGTTGGACTCATTTTCAATAACATCCAGACCCGCTGCCCCGATTTTCTCACTCTCCAGTCCCTTAATCAAGGCTTCTGAGTCAATCAGGTTGCCTCTGGCTGTGTTGATGATGATAACGCCGTCCTTCATTTTCGCAATGGTGTCCGCATTTATCATATGGAAGTTTTCCGCCGTGGAGGGCATATGCAGGGAAATAATGTCGCTTTCCTTATAAAGAGTGTCCAAATCCACGTACTCTGCGTATTCTGCCGCTTCCTTGGAAGGATACAAATCAAACGCAAGCAGCCTGCAGCCAAAGCCTTTCAGATGCTCCAGCACGGTGCGGCCGATTTTACCGGTACCGATAACTCCCACGGTGGAATTGGAAATTTCCACGCCGATTTTGCCGGGCAGTGTATAATCCTGCACATCCGCGCGCATCATAATGGGTTTCATTTTCCGGCAGCACATCAGCATCAGCATGATGGTGTAATTGGCTACACCGTTGGGCGGATAGGTGGCATTGCAAACGGTAATACCCAATTTGCCCGCTGCCCTTCTGTCCACATGGTCAAAACCAACCGTACGGGTGGAAACGCATTTTACGCCGCATTCCTTCCAGATAGTCAGAATTTCTTCGTCCACAGGGGTGGTAATAATGCTGACGGCATCGTAGCCTTCTGCCAGTCCTGCATTCCCCGGTGTGGGTTTGTCCCCCACCGAAGCATACTCAACCTGCATTTCCCTGCTCCATTTTTCAAAAAATCGTTTTTCGTCAAACTCTCTTAAACTATATACAAATAACTTCATGTCCGTACCTTTCCGGAAGCCCCGGATTGCAGCATCCGCAGGCGAAACCTGTCATCTGCCTTTTTCTGCAAATTTACCTTTAGGAAAAACGGAACCACTTAAAGTCAAACTGGCAGCCGGGCAGGAAAATAAATCCTACCTTGGTCATGCCCGTAACCTTTTCAAGCGGGAATGTTACTTCCGTATATTCCTCACTGTGCGGGAACTCCACAATCTGATTTACGGAGCTGCCGTCTTCCTTGAAGAAACGGATATGAATAGTATTGGATGAAAGAGGGGTACGGCCGCAAACAGTCACTGCTTTTACGCCTTCTTCTCCGAAATCCATATTTTCATATTCCATGGAAACATTGTTGCCTATGCCTTCCACGGCATCCGCGGTCTCCTTGTAGGTATCTCCGTACAAGTTATTGTATTCCAATGCTCCTATTTTTTCAAATGCTTTCTGAAGCTTGGTGAAAACGAAGCCCTTGATAAAGTAGCGCTGGTTGTTTGCCACGAGAGACAGGGTGGTGATGCCCTTTAACCGGCGGTTCAGCTTGTAGGTCTCCGGCTTGTATACATCCCAGGTGCTGGGCTTCTGGTATACCAGGTCGCCCACTAATTCGCAGCCCTCTTCTCCGGGCACGCCTTCGTAAATCTTTAAGTAATGAGGGTCACCGCTCTGGGCAAAAATAGGAAGCGTAATTTCGTCGGAACCGAATTCGCCGAAGTCCAGTCCCTTGTATACAATAACACTTTCCCCTTCCTGTGCGGTTGCCACGCTCTTTTCGGAAAATCCGCCGATATCACCCTTAGAGTCGGCATAAAGAGCTCCGGCAATCAGTTCATAGGGATTTAAGTAAGCCTCACCCAGTCCGCTGATGGAGAATTCCAGCTGGGACAAAAGCTTTACGTTTTCCGTGCCGTTTTTCACAGTGGCACGCAGACGGAATGCGCCGTCGCCCTTTGCCCTGATGCAACATTTTGCAGCCAGAACTCTGTGAGTATTGGACTCAGTCAGACGCTCCGCCTCACTTACAGGAATTTCTTCCAGTTCTGCCAGATTGGAAACAATGCCCGCATCGTTGGTTGCCGTAAAACTTACTTCCTTGCGGGAAACATCCGCCGGATACAGATAAGCCTTCACTACCATTTCCGTTTTATTTTCATCAAAGGTCTGACCCTCTTCTGCTACAATTTCAATCTTTCTTACGGGCACAAGGGGCTCTCCCTCTGCTGCCAGCGCGCTGCCGGTAATGAGAGGAACCTTCTTATTTTCCCAAACAGGAGCTTCTGCTTTTTCCGCTGCCTCGTCCGCATAAAGGGTAATCATGGCAGGTGCAATTTTGCCCGCTTCGCCCAAATGCTTTACGGTAACAAAAATTTCACCGGGCTCGTTCTTTGCTGCAATCACGGCTAAAAGCTTGCCGTTAAACAGCTTTCTCCGGGTGCCCTTGTAGGAATCGTAGTCCGTGCTGTCGCCGTTGTCCAGACCAATCAGACGTCCGGCGCCGGTAACTTCCACTTCCACGTAGTCCATGGCGTTTTCTACCGGGTTGCCGTCCTCGTCGCGGGCGGAAATTTCCACGAAAGCAAGGTCCTTACCGTCTGCCACAATATGGTCAAATTCCGGTGTTACCTCGATTGCTGCAGTATTGCCGAAGGATTTATGCACATCCTCTGCCACCACGTTGCCGTTTTCATCATAAGCCATCGCACGCAGGCTTCCCTTGTGGAAAGGCACCCGGAAGCTGGGGAACAGCTCCTGTCCGTGCGCATGGTCGATTTCTTTTACGCCGAGAGATTTCTCATTGACAAATACCTCCACCTTAGGCGCATTGCTGCATACCCGTACGTCCACCATCTGACCCTCGTTGAAGTCCCAGTAAGGAAGCACATGCACCATGGGACGCTTTTTATAATCCGTCCATTCTGCCTGATACATATAGAAGACATCCTTCGGGAAACCTGCCGTATCAATCAGACCGAAATAAGAATTCTTTGTCTTGTAAGGGGTAGGCTCGCCGATATAGTCAAAGCCCGTCCACAAAAACTGTCCTGCCGCAAAATCCCTGTCTCTGTCTACGGAAATACAATGCTCCACTGTCTTGGCTGCCCAGCTCGGACGGCTGTTGCCAAGGGAAGAACACTGCTCGTCTTCTTCCGTTAAAATCGGCTGGGAAAGCGGGAAATGGTAAACGCCCCTGCTCTGTACGATGGAGGAAGTTTCACTTCCGTAAATCACCCAGTCGGGATGTTCTTTATGGTGTGCATCATAATGGTTGTCGCCGTAGTTGTAGCCAGCCAGCTTTACAATATCCGCACAATTCTGCGCGCCCTGCCAGGGCATATAATTGGAACCGATGGTAACTCTTGCATTTTTCTTGGGGTCATGGACAAGCACATCTCCCATCAGTCTTTTCGTCAGACCCACGCCTTCTGCTTCATGGGTATCGTGAATTTCGTTACCGATACTCCACATGATAACGGAGGGATGGTTTCTGTCCCTGCGAATCCAGCTTGCCACGTCCTTTTCTGCCCATTCATCGAAAAATCTGGCGTAATCGTATTCGGTCTTGGGCTCCATCCACATATCGAATGCTTCCGAAACAATATACATACCCATGGTATCCGCTAAATCCATCAGCTCCGGCGCCGGCATGTTGTGGGAAGTACGGATGGCGTTGACACCCATTTTCTTTAAGATTGCAATCTTACGCGCCATGGCTTTTTTATGGAATGCCGCACCCAGACAGCCCAAATCGTGATGTTCGCAGACACCGTGCAGCTTTACCCGTTTACCGTTTGCCACAAAGCCCTGTTCCGGGTCAAATACAAAATCACGGAAGCCGATGTTATATTCTGCCTTATCTCCGTTCTCCAGAGCCACGCTGACATGGTAAAGTACCGGATGTTCGGCATCCCACAGTGCGGGCTTTTCAATCATGGCTTCTCCCATAAGAAGCTGTTTTTCCGCATTCCAGGTAAGGGCAAAGGTTTTCACAATCATTTTGCCCTGGGAAAGAACCACCTTGGCGGTCAGGTCGGAAGCCTTGCCGCTGCCGTTTCCTGCTCCCTGCAATGCAGCCTCTGCGTCACTGTCTGCTTTTGCAATGCCGGAAGCCTCTGCGCCATTGCCTGCTTTTGTCATGCCGGGCACCTCTGCATCACTGTCCGTTTTTGTCATGCCGGACGCCTCTGCATCACTGTCCGTTTTTGTCAAACCGGAAATCTCTGCCTCAATTTCCAGTTTGAAGTCGTCCCCGCATTTTTTTGTGGCAATGTAAACACCGTCGGAAGTCAGGTGCACCACGGGCGCTTCCTTGAACCATACGTTGCGGAAAATACCTGCGCCGGAATACCAGCGGGAGTTGGGCTCATGATGGTCAATGCGCACCATCATCGTATTTTCCCCATCCTTCAAAAGATTTGTCATATCGAATTCAAAGGTGGAATAACCATATTTCCACTCCCCTAAAAGGGTTCCGTTTATGTAAACCTTAGAGTCCATATACACGCCGTCAAAACGGATGCTGTATACCTTTTCCGCATCCTTTTTCACGGTAAACTTCTTCCGGTACCAGCCGGTGGATGTTTCATACAGATTTAAGGTGTCGTAAATCAGCCAGTCGTGGGGAAGGTCCACTCTTTCAAACTTATCCTCATAAGCAGAGAGTTCCTCCAGTCCCGTCCCAAAAGGTGTCTTTGCAAATTCCCATTGATTTGTAAATAATTCCATATCTTCTCCGTTCCGAAGCCCGCACCGCCGTCCGGTTCTGTCATCTGGTCCTGCCATTCGATTATGCCGTCCGTTCCTACCATCTGGTCCTGTCATCCGATTTTCCGCAATCTTTCCGGCACCGCCGCAGAAAAAGGCTTCTATGTTGCTATGATATTTTATTTTAAGTGGATAACCGTAAATCCGCAACCGATTAAATTGCAGATATAATGTACTATTTTGTATAGATTTCCATACCGGTCTGACTGCAATATCTCCGTAGGTTTATCTGCTGAATCCTCACTGGTTTAGCTGTAATGTTTCCACTGGTTTAGTTGCAATATTTCCACTGGTTTAGCTGCAATATTCCTGCAGGTTTGCAGCGGATTTCTGCATGTACGCTTCCTGGTCCGCCGCATCAAAATGTTCAATGGCAAGATAGCCCCGGTAGCCGTACTCTTTCATCTTGTATACCAGTTCCTTTATGGGGATGCAGCCTTCCCCCACCGCCGCGGGCAGGTAGCATTCCTTTATGTCCGGGGTTGCATTTTTCTGTGTTTGCAAAGGTTTATCGGAGCTTATTTTCCTATCCTTGCAGTGCACATGCACAACCTTATCTTTGAGTTCCTCCCACGCTGCAAAAATATTCTCCCCATGGATGATAAAATTGCCCGTGTCAAAAGTAAAACAAAGCCCCGGAACCTGCTCTGCAAACCACTGCATGCCGCTCACGCAGGCAATGGGCGAATTCCTGTCATCAAAATCCTCTATCACAACGGTGATGGGGGTGTCGGCAATATTCCGGCTGCCTGCCATTTCTACGATTTCCCGCAGTCCATCCGCCATGCGCTGTGCCTTTTCACTGTGGGAAAGGTAGTCCCACACTTTCTCCCTGTCCGGCACACAATTCACAAACTCTTCCGTTTCCACTGAAAAAAAGCCGGGCACAATCAGTATTTTTCCGGCTTTCGTTTTTCTTGCAATTTCAATATGTCTGCGGGCTTTTTCTGTTTCCCTGCCCCGCTCCAACGCATAAAATTCATAAATGCAGCTCACCTGTAAGCCTGCAGTCTCAAGCATTTCCAGCGTTGCCGGGTGTTCCAGGAGGTAGGTACAGTTAATTTCTACAGCAGAAATGCCCGCTTTCTTCACCTCTGCAAGCAGCTCCGGAATATGTTTACCGGTCTGCTCCTCCGCCTGTAAAATATGGTCAAAAAAGACCGAAAGTCTGATTACTTCACTTCCTCGCATGCAAGTTCCTTCCGTGCTCCCATAGGCGTACAAAACCGCACCGCATTTATAATGATCTGCTGAATTTCCGGTACATAGTAAATCGGATATTCTTCATGACCCGGCTGAAAATAAAAAATCTTTCCCATTCCTCTTGTAAACGTACAGCCGCTGCGGAATACCTGTCCGCCGGAAAACCAACCCGCAAAAATCACATCGTCTGGCTTGGGAATATCAAAATATTCCCCGTACATTTCTTCTTTGGGCAGGAAAATTTTCTCCGGAATACCCGCTGCTATGGGGTGGGTGGGTGCAAGACACCAGAGATTTTCCTGCTCTCCGTGCTTCCATTTTAAGGTCATGGAAGTGCCCAGAAGCCGCTTCATTATTTTGGAAAAATGTGCAGAATGCAGGGCAATCAGTCCCATTCCCGCGAGCACGTGCTTCTGCACCCTTTCTGCCACTTCATCCGAAAAGGCATCCTGCAGGGCATGGCTCCAGAAAATCAGCACATCCGTGTCCGCAAGCACCTCTTCCGTCAGACCGTGCTCCGGCATATCAAAAGTCGCCGTCCGCACCTGAAAATCCTCTTGCTTCCCTAAAAAAGAAGCAATGCAGCCGTGAATACCCTGCGGATAAACCTTTCGGACGCCCTCATATTCTCTTTCGTGTTTGTATTCGTTCCAGACCGTAACCCGTATCATTTTTTCTCCCTGTTTTTCTACTATTTTCTTCTCCGTTTACTTCGTGGTTCATTCTCTGTTTCCTGCTCTTTTTACTTCACGGCTCATTCTCTGTTTTCTGCCCTTTCCTTTGACTCAGCTTGGCATATCCTTTCGCAGGGTCAATTTCAAATCCAGCTTCCCGCTATCCTCTTTGACTCTGACAGGCTCCTTCCCTCGCAGGGTCAAACTCAAATCCGGCTTCCCGCTTTCTTCTTTGACTCTGACAGGCTCTTTCCCTCATAGAGTCAAATCCTACTCCGGGCTTCCTGCCCTTTCCTTTGACCCAAGTAGGCTTTTCCTTTCGCAAAGTCAAACCCCAGTCACATTTTCCACTTTTCCCTTTGACCCAGGAAGATTCTTCCCCTCTTGGAGTCAAATTTAAGTCCGGCTTCCCGCTTTCCTCCTTGACTCTGACAAGCCTATCTTCGCACAAAGTCAAACCGTCAGATTCAAACTGGGTTTCCTACTGCATCTTCGCCAAGAAAGCCTCTACATTGCCAGCGATGTCGCCCTTAAACACGGCGGAGCCTGCCACTGCCACATTGGCGCCTGCTGCAAGCACCATGGAGATATTGTCTAAATTGATGCCGCCGTCCACTTCAATATCAATGTCCCTGCCGCTTTCCTGCACCATTTTGCGGACTGCTTTCACCTTGTCCGTGCAGTAGTCAATATAGGACTGACCGCCAAAGCCCGGCTCCACGGTCATAACCAAAATCATATCCACTGTTCCGAGATAAGGTCTAACCGCTTCCACATCCGTGCCCGGTTTAATGGAGATACCGGCTTTCTTGCCCTGACGATGAATTTCGTCAATGATTTCCGCTGCCTTTTCGGTTGCCTCCAGATGAAAAGTAATCAGGTCCGCACCGCAATCGATAAACTCCTGAATGTACCGCTCCGGTTCCACAATCATCAGATGGACATCAAAAACCTTGCCGGTAGTTTTACGGATGGATTTAATCACCGGCATACCATAAGAAATGGATGGCACAAAAAGTCCATCCATTACATCTATGTGTATATACTGGGCGCCTGCCTTGTCCGCCAGGGCAAGCTGCTCACCTAATTTTGCAAAATCTGCGGATAAAATAGAAGGGGATAAAATATTTTTCATGTGTGTGCTCCTCATAAATGACAAATAGGTTTATTTTCTGCTCCCGCATAAAATGCCGCAAGCATTTTCCTTTCTATTATACATCATTTCAGGAGTTTTTCCACATCCCTTTTTAACTGCTCCCAATCGTCCTCATGTTCCACATAATAAAGCGGACATTTTTTGCCGCCGCAGTCATAATGCCGCAGAATATCATCCGTGGAAAGTCCGTATTTTTTCACCAGATATGCCAGCAGATGTATTAGGGAGTCGTAGGTTTCTTTAGTAAAACTGCCGTCCGCACTTTTGTAACAGCACTCAATGGAAATGGAGTCATAATTTCTGGTTTTTACCGCATAGGCAATTTCCTCAAACGGAATACATTGAATAATTTCCCCGTCATAACCAATGATAAAATGTGCGCTTGCTGACCTTTCGTGTGTGTCTTTCAGGGACTCAAAATAGCTTCGGTTCTGCGTAGCGCTGGTATTGCGATTTGCTGTATAATGTACAAAAATACTGTTGACCTCCTGCAGTCGTTCTCCGGGTCGGGAGTAATCGTTTGGCGTCAGAAAAGCTTCCTCCCATTCCGGCTTTTCTACGTTCTTATAATCCAGAACGGAAATCTGTCTCTGCAGATTTTTCACAGCCTGCGCAGCTTTTCCGTCGGAAAGCAGGCGGATTACCGAAATGATAAGAACCGCCGCCAGTAGAACAAAAAATACTTCAGCAAACAGGAGCCTGAGAAATCTTTTTCCCGGCTTTTCACGGTGCGCCCTGCGGTGCCCGGTCTTTGTATACTGCTCGTTCTCCGGCTGCACCTTTCCAGCGCGATGCTGTCTTTCAATCCTCATTCCGTCTATGTTGTACTTGTCTTCTGACCGTTCTCTTCTGGCTCGGTATTCCTGTTCTGCCTGCTTTCGCTTCTCACGGGAATTCTTTTTTGCTTGTACCGCCGTCACTCTTCTGACATAATGCGCCGTCTCCGATTTTGCTCTTCCAGTCCGCTGCACCTTCCCAGATTGCTCTCTTCTGGCATAGCGCTCTTTCTCCGGCTGCGTCCTCGGTGCAAATGCCATGTCTAAATTTAATTCTTCTCTTTCGTTTCCCTCATCCAACATAAAAAAAGCCTCCGATTGTTCAGTATAGCAGATTTCCACTGCTAATTCTTAAAGAACCGGAAAGCTTTTTCTTAATTTTTTATGAATGGAAAACAATAAATTGCCAACTCTTATGCTATCAGGAATTCCAGTGCAGGCGGTGAAGCTCCCCTTCGGTCTGCATGCCGGCAAATTGGTTCTGGCGCAGGGCTTCGTACAGCACAATCGCCACAGAATTAGATAAATTCAGGGAACGGATATCCGGCAACATGGGAATACGGATGCAGGTTTCCTCGTTGTCCACAAGGATTTCTTCGGGTATACCGGCACTCTCCTTGCCGAACATGATAAAATCATCCGGTCCAAACTGCACATCGGTGTAGACATGTTTTGCCTTGGTGGTAGCCATCCAGATTTTTGCACCGGGATGCTTTGCCAGAAACTCCTCATAATTCATATAGCGGGTTACATCCAGATGCTCCCAGTAGTCCATGCCCGCTCTTTTTATGGATTTCTCATCCAGATGAAAACCGAGCGGCTCAATCAGATGCAGGGATGTGCCTGTTGCAACACAGGTTCTGCCGATGTTTCCTGTATTCGCCGGGATTTCCGGCTGATGAAGTACAATGTGCATTTTCTATTTTCCCTTCTCCTCGCGCAGCTTCGTAATAAAATGCGCCAGACGTTCCATCGCCATTTTCAGCTTCTCCAGTGAATAAGCGTAGGAAATACGCAGGTAGCCCTCGCCGCTTGCGCCGAACGCATCGCCGGGAACCGCTGCCACTTTTTCTTCCTCCAGGAAACGGGTGGCAAATTCTTCGCTGGTCATGCCGAACTCCTTGATACAGGGGAATACATAGAAAGCGCCGTAAGGCTCAAAGCATTCCAGACCCATTTCACGGAAAGCATGCATCAGGAAACGTCTTCTCTGGTTGTAGGCGGTACGCATTTCCACGATATCCTCGTCGCCGTTTTTCAGAGCTTCGATAGCGGCATACTGTGCCGTGGTGGGCGCGCACATAATTGCAAACTGGTGAATTTTCGTCATCTGCTCGATAATATTCTGCGGTCCGCACACATAGCCGAGTCTCCAGCCGGTCATGGCATACGCCTTGGAGAAACCGTTGATCAGAAGGGTTCTCTCCTTCATGCCGGGCAGACTGGCAATGGACACATGCTTGTCCTTGTAGGTCAGTTCTCCGTAGATTTCGTCAGACATGACATAGATGTCGTTTTCAATAATAATATCTGCAATCGCCTCTAAGTCCTTCTTTTCCATAATGGCCCCGGTCGGGTTGTTGGGGAAAGGAAGAATTAACAGCTTTGTCTTGGGAGTAATGGCTGCTTTCAGCTCCTCCGGTGTCAGGCGGAATTCGTTTTCTGCCTTCAAATCGATAATGACCGGCTTGCCGCCCGCCAAAATTGTACAAGGCTCATAGGAAACATAAGAAGGCTGGGGAATCAGCACTTCCTCTCCTTCGCCCGGATTTATCATGGCGCGAATACCGATATCAATGGCCTCGGAACCGCCCACGGTAATCAGCACTTCTCTGGTCGGATGGTAATGAATGCCCTGTGTCCGATAAAGATAATGACAGATTTCCTCACGCAGCTTCATAAGACCTGCGTTGGAAGTATATTTGGTATGTCCCTGTTCCAGAGAATAAATACCCTCATCGCGGATATGCCAGGGGGTGGCAAAGTCGGGCTCGCCCACACCTAAAGAAATAGCATCCTTCATTTCGCTGACAATATCGAAAAATTTACGGATTCCGGAGGGTTTTAACTCTACGACCTGTCTGGATAATGGATCTCTCATGGCGTAATCAACTCTCTTTCATCTTCGTATTTGCTGGTTAAAATGGTGCCGTGGTCCTTGTATTTCTTTAAGACAAAATGGGTAGCGGTGCTCAGCACGCCATCCAATGTGGCAAGCTTGTCGGAAACAAAATTGGAAACCTCTCTCAGAGACTTTCCCTCCAGAGATACCAGAAGGTCATACCCACCGGAAATCAGATATACGGAATTTACTTCTGCATATTTGTAAATTCTTTCGGCAAAGCTGTCAAAGCCCTGTCCTCTCTGCGGGGTAATGCGCACCTCAATCAGTGCATTTACCTTTTCAATGTTGGTATTTTCCCAGTTGATCATGGTGTGATAACCGCAGATAATGCCTTCTGCTTCAAGCGCCGCCAGTTCATTTACCACATCCACTTCTTCCACACCTAAGATAACTGCCAGTTCCTTCAAATCCATACGGCTGTTTTTCTCTATAATACGCAATAATTCTTCTCTCATAGGTTTTCTCCTTTTATCTTGCTGAATTCATCCGAGACAGGACGGTCTAAGAAACGCTTTTCCTCCTGGTTTATGACAACTCTGTCGTTGTTATCCGTTATCTTTCCGATTACCGCTGCCAAAATTCCCGCTTCCTTCAAATCCCTGACCAAGTGTTCGCCGTTGTCAGTGGTAATGAGGAGGCTTCCGCCGGAGAGCATTTCATAGGGACTTATGCCGAAAAACTCGCATACTTCCACGCACTCCTGTCTGATGGGTATTGCTTTCAGGTCTACGGCCAGTCCAACACCGGCGCTCTCTGCCAGTTCCCAGAGGGAAGCAAAAATGCCTCCGCCGGATACATCATGCATGGCGCCCGCATTGGACTTTATGGCGGTGGCGGCCTCCGGAAGGATGGACAATTCCTGCAGGAAAGCCTGCGCTTTTTCTATCATATGAAGCGGATAACGTTCCGCTAACCGTTCTTCATAACGGGTGGCTAAGAGTCCCGCCCCTTCGCATCCCACCTGCCCCGTAAGAACAATGTCCTGACCTGGCCGGATGTGATTTTCAAAAAGGGCTTCTCCTTCCACGCTGCCGATGGCGGTTGCCGTCACATACGGAACACTGCAATTTTCCGACACCTCCGTGTGACCTCCCGCAATCTGAATATGTAAAATGCCCGCCGCTTCGTTGGCTTTTTTCATCAGCTCTCTTAAGAAGCTTTCCTCCGTATCCGCCGGAAGCAGAAGTGTCAGAAGCACCGCCACGGGATGGGCTCCTCTTACGGCTATGCCGTTCACCGCCTTCATAATGGGCACATATACTTCTGATGGAGATGTCACAAAAAAGGTCTGGACGGACTGTACCGTGTATCCGTTTTTCTGCGCAAAAACAGCGCAGTCTTCCCCTATGCCTGCGCCATTTTTAACTTCCTTATTCTGATTGGTAATCTGCTTTAAGACGGAACGTTTCAAAACACTTTCCGATACTTTACCGACCTTCATACACAATACCTTCTTATGTTTGCTCTGTCTATTTGTCTGTTCTGCTTATTGGGTTCATCCGCTTATTTTCTTATCCGGTTCATTCCTTATTCAGTGGGTGCTGCAGGCGCTGCCGCTGCCGCTGCCTGCTGTGCGTTAAGAATGGCAATCACGTTTTTCACATGGTCAATGCTGCCGGTGCCGCACGCTGCCATAATCTCATTATACGCATTGGCGTCTGCGGTTGAAACACCAACGACTGCGCTTCTGGGAACCATTTTGTAGTTGCTGCTGTTTACCACTTCCCTGCTTACCTGCACGCCGTCCTCTTTTACCACCTTCCAGAGTCTTGCCTTGTAGCCGATGTGGGCACCTGTCACACTGATGTAACCCAGCGGATAAGCAGCATCCGGATAAAGGGCGTCAGATGTGGGGTTAATGGTTTCCAGTATTTCGCTTTCGTATTCCACCGTACGGTTCGCCGGTCTTGTTTCCACACCATAGATGGTGAAGGTAATCTTTTTATCCTCTGTATGTCCTTCTATGTAAACAGGATGCTCTGTATTGTTTACAAATTTGAAATCCTTACCGGAAGACTCGGCAATCGCCGCATCCGCGGAGGGACTTACATAGCTGACAATCATGGAGTGATTGTAACGCTCCGTCACATCCAGCTCGGATAACAGAACGGCATTGTAAAGGGTGGTAGAAACCTGGCAGATACCGCCGCCGAGGGAGTCAACAACCTTGCCGTTCAGATAAGAACCCGCCATATAGTATCCGTTTTTCTCGGAGAAAGGAGAAACTGTCTGGTAGGTGGAAAATTCGTCTCCGGGATAAAGAATAGTGCCGTCAATCAGACGACAGCCGTTGGCTATATTGCCGCTTCTGTTGGAATTGGAACTCTTGTAGGTTGTGGTATAAGTACCCAGCACATCTTTTACTAAGGAAAGCTCTTCTTCATTTCCCCGGGGCTGCTCCTCTTCCACCGTCAGGGCAATGGTTTCGTTTCCTCTTGCCCACTTGTTTGTCATGTAATCGTACACTTCGTCAATGGAAGTTTCCACATCTAGGCGATAACCTGTCTGTCCGTCCGTAATCTTGAATGCACCGTTTTCACGGGTCAGTGTATAGTCAATGGCCTCCCGGTCAAAAACGCTGCACTTCTCTACCAGCACATTATTGATGGCGGTTACATCAAATCCCAATTCAATGGGATAGACCTTATTTTCATTCTCTAAATCCTTCAGCTCCTTGTATCGCTGCACCACATTGCCGTGCATGCCGAGCTCCTTTGCCTCTTCGATAATGTCGGTATTTTTCCAGGAAAGCCCCAGCTCACCCGCCGTTACCGTCACTTCATTATCGTCTGCTGCAAGAAGTGTGATTTCCGCTTCTTTCAAAGAATCCACATACGCATTGATTGCTTCCGCTGCTTCTTCTTCTGTCATGCCGGCAAGAGAAATCTCTTCCGCATAGACGCCCTTTTTCAGAGTGTCATCGCCCTTTGCCTCCACGTTTACCGTAAGGAGGGAAAAAGCGCAAAAGACAGTACCCAAAAGCAGCATTGCTTTTGAAACCATTTTTTTCATATCCTCTACTCCTCAAAACCTTCCCGCAATTGTCATCCGCGGGAAAATATGCTACCATAATGCTGCGGAACATGCTGCACATGGCGGCCAACCACACTGCCTGCTCCTGCGGCAGCCTACATACCAAGTGCCATGGGAAGCACCATCGCTATGATTAAGAAAATAATAATCACGGCGGAAATTATCTTTTTTGTTTTCCTGCTGTAGATATTAAACATAACGCTACCATGCCTTTCCACAACCTGCAGACCCCTGCAGGCACTATTTTCTACTGAAAGGATATTATATATGAAAACATTATTTTTGTCCAGTTTAATCAGTTTTTGTCTGCTAATCTTCCTTTTGAACAAGCGCCATTCCAAAATGGAAAAGAGCATGAAGGAAGCCTTCTGGAAACGGGAAGAAGAGGCCAACCACACCAGACGCAAATCGCTCGACAATCTTCCTTATATTACCATTCCTCTGGAGGAGCTGCCGCTTGCCTGCCACATCACCGGCGATGCCGCAGCCGTCCGAAATACCGACGATGCCGCAGCAAATGAAACCATCTCCGAGGAATGCAAGGAAATCTTAAGGAGCCTGTCCACCCGGAAAATCGTCAATTTGACCGGATACACCAACACGGACTTAAAGCTTTCCTACGGCACCGCCAACATCACATGCCTTACCGAGTACGACCAGAACTACACCCTGCTTGTCTCCACCCTGCAGAAATGGGCGGAAGTCCTGTACCGGGGCGGGGCAAAAAAAGAATGCCGGCAGGTTTTGGAATATGCCGTTTCCATCGGCACCGATGTGAGCCACACCTACTTTCTTTTAGCGGATCTGTATGACGAGGAGGGCGAAAGTGACCTGAAATACAGCCTTATCGAAAAAGCTTCCGGGCTTTCCTCCTTAAGCAGCAAGGTCATCGTCCGTACTTTGCAAGGATCTGGTCCGTATAGCGGCTGGCTTCGCTCCGGGTCAGATGCTCAATCGAATACTCTACCGTAATTTTATGCAGCTCCAGCAGTTTATATAACCTTTCTTTTTGCGCCGCCGTTGCCGGCGCATCTTTTTTCACCTGATAATTGAGTTTATGCGGCTGAAAATATTTCTCAGCGCCCTCTTTTCCGGAAAAAAGCTCCCACAGCTTATCGTACAAAGCGACCGTTGCCATGGCATCCCCCAGCGCCCGGTGCGCCTTATGCGAAATTTCAAAATGCTCACACAGATAAGGCAGGCTCCGGTGGGGCAGCTCCGTCAGATATACTCTGGCAATTTTCAGGGTATCCAGCCCTTCCCGTTCAAAGCTTCCCTTTTCGTTCACCACCGCTTTTTTTAAGAAAGAATAATCAAAAAGCACACTGTGTCCCAGCAGAATATCCTCTCCCGCAAAGTGCAGGAAATCCGGCAGCACCTCGTTTATGACAGGCTTGTCAAAAAGCATGTCATCCGTAATGCCTGTAATCCCCGTAATCCGTTCCTCCAAAGGCCTGCAGGGGTTAACCAGCGTCTGGAAGGTGTCCGCTATTTTCCCGCCACGCACCTTCACGGCTCCGATTTCTATGATTTTGTCTGTTTTCGGGTTTAAGCCTGTGGTTTCCAAATCCACACACAGGTAATCACTTATTTTATCCATTTTTCTTGCCGGCAGCTTTCTTTTGTTTATAGGAAGGACATAAATCCGTAAGGAAGCACTCGTCGCACTTAGGCGTCGGCGCCTTACAGATTTCCCTGCCGAAGGTGATAAGCTGGATGTTGTATAAAATCCAATGATCCTTGGGCAGCACCTTCATCAGCTCCTGCTCCGCCTTAACGGGATCGTCCGATTTCGTAATGCCGAGCTTTAAGGAAATCCGCTTCACATGGGTATCCACCACGATGCTGGGCTCATGGAAAATATTTCCCCGGATCACATTGGCAGTCTTTCGCCCTACACCTGCCAGGGATGTCAGTTCGTCGATACCGGAGGGCACTTCTCCGTTGTATTTCTCCATCAAATCCCTGCAGCAGGCAATGATGTTTTTCGCCTTGTTATGGTAAAAGCCGGTGGAATGGATATCCTGCTCCAGCTCCTTTAGGTCTGCTGCCGCAAAGGCCTCCACGGAAGGATATTTCACAAACAGATCCTTCGTAACAATATTCACCCTGGCATCCGTACACTGGGCGCTTAACATGGTGGCAATCAAAAGCTGCCACGCATTTTCATGGTCTAAAGAGCACCTGAAGTCCGTGCCGTAATGGGCATCCATTCTCTCTAAAATTTCTGTTACACGTTTTCCGGCCATAGTACTTTTGCCTCCCTTGTCAGCGGATCTCTGTGGTCATAATCAAATAAAAGGAATGCCTGTTCCGGCAATCTCTTCACTCCTGACACATCTGTCGCCCACACAGAATAGGAAAACGGCTCTAAATGTGTCATACGTGACAACTGGGGCGCCGGTATTTCCGACAGATGCGGCAGATACCTTCTTTCCGATTCTTCCTTTTTATAAAATGCATGTATTACAGGCTGCAGATCATGTAAATCAGGAGCGAAGTCCGGCCGGCTCTTTAGATTTTCCCGCACATACAAATCAAAGAGAAGCAGCTCCTTATACAGTTCTTGGCGCTCCGGATGGATGCTTTTCGCAAAGGAAAGCAGCGCCTGATACCGGTAAATCCGGGAGGGGGTTTCCACAAAGAAGCCCTGTTCTTCGTAGAAATCTGCCAGTGCTTCGTAAAAAGCAAAGGCTCCCTGCCCAAGATCCGCTATCATCACCGGCAGGCTGTGTGCAAACTGCCCGCTGTTGTAGTAGATTTCCACCATTTCTTCTATCCGTTTCAGCCGGCAGATTTCCGTGAAGGAGAGCCAGTTGGTATACAACACCTCATACGGTGCGTAATCGGTATAAACAAGACCATAGCTTTCCGCCATTTCTGCCATATAGGAGCCCTTCAGCACCTTTAAGAAGCCAAGCTGGAGCTGTTCCGGCTCCATGGCATATACGTCATCAAAGGAACGGGCAAAGCTGTCATAATCTTCATAAGGAAGACCCGCTATCAAATCCAGATGAATATGCACATTGTGTGCCGCTTTTAAGGCAGCCACCACCTGTTTCAGCTTTTCAATGTCCATCACACGGCGGATTTCCCGCAGCGTATCGGTGTTTGTGGACTGCACGCCGATTTCAAACTGTACCAGACCGGGACGCATCTTTGCCACCAGTGCAATCTCATCCTCCCGGAGAATATCTCCCGCAATCTCAAAATGGAAGTTAGTGACACCATTGTCATGGTCATACAGATACTGCCAGACAGCCATGGCATGGTCGTGATTGCAGTTAAAGGTTCTGTCTACAAATTTAACCTGCTTTACCTTTTTCTCCAGGAAAAAAGCAAGCTCCTTCTTTACCACCTCAATATCCCGGAAACGCACGGTTTTATCAATGGATGACAGACAGTAGCTGCAACGGAACGGACAGCCGCGCTGGGTTTCATAGTAAATAATCCGGTTTTGAAAAGGTACCATATCATCATACAGAAAAGGAACCTCCGTAAGATTAAGCGGTGCTCTTGCCAATGTCATACCGCTTCTCAGCATAAGACCCGGAATATCCTCGAGGGACTTATGCTTTTCTTCCGACACATTTGCTTTTTCCCCTGCTGCACTCTGCTCTCCCAGATTTGCGCACCGTGCTTCCACCTGCTCCTTTGTCACATAATACTTTACCACTTCCGCAAAGGTCGCTTCACCCTCGCCGATAAAAATGCCGGTGAGATACGGATATTTCCGCAAAAGCTTATCCGCATCATACGTGACCTCCGGTCCGCCTAAAAACACCGGCAGCTTGGGCAGAAGCTTGTGCAGCTCGCCCATCAGCTTTTCGACCATGCCGATGTTCCAGATATAGCAGGAA
>OHCL01000300.1_pt1 | contig 17593 bp, 20 predicted proteins | sample 1577591 | NCBI WGS metagenome assembly OHCL01 (sample SAMEA3879549, study PRJEB24766) | human gut metagenome | biome: human-associated habitat; feature: feces | place: USA | collected 1985/1987
TTGCATATAGCCAAGATTGCGGAATCCGATGTTTGTGAGAACTTTTCCGTCTGCTTCATATGTAATCTTAAAGTCTTTCAAGTCCACTCTTGTATAGTATTTATTTGCTACCCATTCCATCTGTTTATCTGCCTTCAACTCTTCCTTAATCCCCTGTGTCTATTTCATTTGCTCTACAATTGACTATTATTCCAGCGATTATATAAAAACCATAACCAATACAAAATATGGAAACGGTGCTTCTAACTATACCGCTAAAGCCTTTCGCCATTATCCCGAAAATAGTACTCCAGCAGAGAAATAGCGCCAGCAGACATAAAAAACTCGAACCCCTTGTAAAATGGGCATCAGAAGTTTTCTACCCGTTATTCTTGTTCTATAATTCAAGTGAATCTTCTGAATCTATCCACATCTGTAAATTGCCATCGAGATATAATCTTGCATATTCTAAAGGCTCATCCACAGCCAATGAAGTAAGCGCACATTCTGATCCATATGTGGTTTTTAAATCTTTTTCAGCTCCCCAGCAATCAATGCGAAGCATATATCCAACACTTATGCTTTTCTCTTTTTTTCATTCTATCACAAGCTCACCATTAATCATCATTTTTTTGATATTTTTTCTTTTCCCCCACTGTAAAACAGGCTCTCAGCGTTTCGTTATATAGAGGGGTACACATACAGAGCAAGATCCACCCGTGTTTAACAGTATTGCCACTTGGCATCCTGTTCTCCTATGGGTTTTATCTTGATGGGGATCTCCCCATACCCTCTTCATAACAGACGTTTCACTTGTCTGTTGGTTTCACCTAAAGGTGTTCACAGCACTATTTCTAATATCGGAAGGGACAGCCGATATTGAAATACGTGGACTCCCAGTGGGCGGAATAGTAGCAACGGAAGGAGGAGTATGAGAACAAAAAACAAAGATAAAGAACTAAATCACAGACATTTTGTTGCAGTACGACTGACAGATGTCGAACTCAATTTGCTGGATCAAGGAGCTACTTGTTTTTCAATCTCACGATCTGAATATCTGAGAAAACTTCTGCTTGAGAAGCAAATCAATCATCAGATTAAAGTTGTTGCAGACATGAACGATCTCAGAAAACTGGTCAGTGAATATGGAAAGATTGGATCGAATCTCAATCAGATTGCCAAGCATTTTAACAGTGGTGGCAGTCAGTCACGTGCTATAGAAAATGAGATTCATCAGTGCATCACGGACTTATTCCTATTAAGAAAAGAGGTACTGAAACTGGCAGGTGGTATGAATGGCAATCGTAAAACACATTAAAAGCAGAAATGCAAATTACTCGGCTGCTATCAATTATCTTCTGTTTGAACATGATGAAAAAACCGGGAAAAAGATTGTAGATGAATCCGGACGAAGCATCCTGCGAAAAGAGTTTTATATGGATGGACTGAACTGTGATCCGATGTCTTTTGACAAGGAATGCGAACTGACAAATGCTCATTTTCACAAAAATAAGAAACGTGAAGATATCAAAAGTCACCACTACATTATCAGCTACGATCCAGCCGATGTTACAGAAAATGGACTTACCGGCGAGAGAGCACAAGCAATCAGTTTGGAACTTGCAAAGCAGATGTTTCCTGGATATCAGGCACTGGTAGTTACTCACACCGATGGCCACAATGAATCCGGAAATATCCATACTCACATCGTCATCAACAGTGTGAGGAAGACTGCAGTGGAAAGGCAGCCTTATATGGATAAACCACATGAAGAAGTTGCCGGATACAAGCATCGTTCCACGGATAAATTCATGAACACTTTTAAGAAAACTGTCATGGATCGTTGCCTACAGGAAGGACTTCACCAGATAGATCTTCTTGCTCCGGCTGAAAGAAAAATCACTCAGAAAGAGTATATGGCACAGAAACACGGCCAGCAAACAATAGATGAGATCAATCGGAAAATTATCGAAGATGGTCTCAAACCAACATCCACCGTATTCCTTACGCAGAAAGAATATTTGCGACAAGCGATTGATGAATGTGCTGTCACTTCCAGTAATTTTGATGAATTCCAATCTAAACTTCTGGAACTATTTCAGATCTCTGTGATTGAGCATCGTGGCAGATACAGCTATCTTCATCCTGATCGACAGAAGCGGATTTCTGAACGTGCACTTGGAACACGATATGGAAAAGAACACCTGGAACAGACCTTCTTACGCAAGGATCCATTGGCCATTCTCTACGTCAGATCTCACCTGTGCCTGGTTGTAAATCTCCAGACAAATGTGAAAGCAATGCAGAGCCCGGCTTATGCTCATCGGGTAAAACTTTCTAATCTGCAGCAAATGGCAAATACCATTATCTATGTGCAGGAACATGGATTTGATACGCAGTCAGATTTGAAAAACACACTGCTTGCATCAAAGCAGGAATTGAAAGAAATGCAGACACAGTTTGCTCAGCATCGGTCCAATCTAAGGACTCTCAATGATCAGATTCGCTACACCGGACAGTACTATGCAAACAAGGAAGTTTATTCCCAATTTTCAAATGCAAAGTACAAAGGAAAGTACCGGAAAGAACATGCGAAAGAAATTCAGAAATATGAAGAAGCCAGAGATTGGCTGAGATCCTTTTATCAGGATGGAAAGATGACAAGCCTAAAAACCCTGACTTTACAAAAAGAAAAACTGCAACAGCAGATAGCTTCCGAAGAAGAAGCAATAAGCAGCTTGAAAGAAAAATTAAAAGATCTGGACACTGCCGATCAGAATGTTGATGCCATTCTTCAGATGCAGATTCCAGAACCAGTGAAATCAAAAACCAAAGATCTCGAACGATAACTATTACAAAACAAAGGAGGAACTATCACATGACACAAGAAGAATTTAATGTTGTATTTGAACTTCAGATGAGAAAGTGTGCCGATATTCTGGCACATAAAAAGAAAGAATATACCGGTGATAATATTGACCGCCTCAGTGCATTCAAGATTGCTGCCGCTTTACAGAACTGTGATCCAAAAGCAGCACTGGCCGGCATGATGTCGAAACATGTCGTATCCCTTTACGATATGTGTTATTCCACTCTGTTACATTTTGACATGGAACAGTGGGATGAAAAAATCACAGACTGCATCAATTATCTGATCCTTTTAAAAGCTCTGGTAAAGGAGGAACAGGCCTATGGATCACATTGAAACAGCTATCTTAAACTGCTATGGAATCCGGGAAGCAGAACAAAATATGGTCTTTGCTGCCAGGCTCACACAACACGGTCATACGATTCAGAGCATGGCAGATCTGATGGACCTTTACCATCAATCCTACAGTCAGAAGACCGTAGAAAACATTGCGGGGCTTCCACATCCAACCGTACAGAAATTCATGGTCATTACCGTGGCTGTTGTTGGTGCAAGCAGACGCTTCCTGGCACAGATCACAAGGCATCAGAACGAAGTAAAGTACATGAGTGCATCTCTGCAGTACAGCAATTATTCCGGTCACGCTGCATTTGCTATTCCATATGGGATCATGAAAGCAGATAAAGAAATCCAGGATATTTACAAAAAAAGCTGTCAGTCAGATCTGGACCACTATACAGAACTCTGTGCCTTAGGCATTGATCATGATTCAGCCGGATATGCCACACCTCAGGGACTTCGAAACGTACTGATCATCAGTGCAACGCCTTACCAGTGGAAGCATATGATCGGTCAGAGAACCTGCAGAAGAAATACGGATGAAACAAGGATTGTGATGCTACAGATCTGGCAGAGATTGTACAAATTAAGCCCGATTCTTTTTGCACCGGATCTGACCGGTCCATTCTGTCAGAGAGGAAGCTGTATGGAAAAACAGATGTCCTGCCAGAATCCTATTTCAAAACTTTGGATACCATCAGATATCTTAAAAGCAGATTATCCATTGCTCATCAGAAGGGAGGTGAGCAGCCATAAAGATTAAACTGATTGACTTTGGTCTGAAAGCAGATCATTATCCCTTCCGGCCACATGAAAATGATGCCGGTGCTGATGTATTCATGCCTTATGATTGCGTATTAAAACCAGGTGAGGTTGCAAGAATTCCACTTGGATTTGGTCTCATCATCCCCGATGGATTTGCCGGATATGTCTTTCCACGAAGCAGCATGGCAGCAAAAGGACTGGTATGCGAACTTCCACCGATCGACTCCGGTTACCGTGGTGAGATCCATGCCATTATCAGCAACGTAAGCACATCTTCTCAGACCATTCATAAAGACACACGCGTCGGTCAGCTGGTGATTACACCAGTCGTGATCGCAGATTTTGTCCTGGACCTTGGTAATGAACGAGGAACCGGGGCTTTTGGAAGTACAGGAGAATAATACTATGATTACATTTGGAAGAAAATTAAAACACTTAAGACAGAAAAATCATCTCACCCAGAAAGAACTCGGCATGGCTGTTGGATTTCCAGAAAGCTGTGCTGATGTCCGGATTTCTCAGTATGAAAGCGATGTCCGAACACCGAAAGAGGATCTTATGAAACTCTTCGCATCAAAACTCGGTGTTCCGGTTGAACTCTTTACCGTACCGGTACTCTCAGAACCCAGGGAGTATGAGGCAGCGGAGTATTGGAGGTATGAGTTAGGGGCAGAACTAGATTAAGTGTCATAATACTGAAATGAGGCAACGGCTTTTCCGCTGCCTCTCTCTTATCATTTTTTGGGGTAATAATTGAAAATATCCTGCGTTGAGCAATCCTCTTTTTCTGCGCTTTATCTGCATATCTATATATTTCATTTTATTTCTGTTCCATCGATAAAAAGAACATATTTATCTAGATTATGAACAATATCATAATCTTTTCCATATTCAATCGGTCATGAGCCATTTAACAGATACTTTTCGGGGGTAAAACGATATTGCATAGATGACATAGCTCCATTTAACTAAATCGATGCGTGTCTTGAAAAATATTGTCTCTTGCAGGATAGACCATTGTATACTGCAATGATGGCAAAGAATATTTTTTGAAGCGTATTTGCTTCTGCTGTGGGTGTTGAATCTTTCGCATTTAGGGCAATATGTTCTCTTCCAAATTTCATTGTAAATTAGGTCAAGGATGTCGTTTTCAGAACCTACTCTTTCTGAAAAGTCATCGTAATCTACTATGTCTTCGTACATTAGAATCCAAAATAATTTTGCAACTTGATTATGCCGTCCTCATGCTTTTGTGGATTTTTCCTTTTCAGCTTTCTAATATTGAGTAGCTTCCATTGAACCGACGGATAATGCTGGAAATCTTGGTATTCCGATGCGTCCCAATCCGGCGTCCCGTCCTCGAATCCGAGTAAAAATGCTTTGTCGGTCGGTGTCAGATGGTCGTTGATATACTCGACCAGTCGGCGGCGGGTCGCTTCGTACTGCTCGTAGGTGAACGGCGTTGAGGACATGCCCTCAAATTGGTTGGTCAGGGCGTCGCGCTGGTCGTTGAAATTAGGATTAAGGGACTCCAAGATCGGGCGGTCGCTTCCCAGCAGGCAGAAGATGAAACCGCGCTTGATCTGGTCAAAGTCTTTGATATAATCGAGCATCAGACTTACATCGAACAGGTCGCGCGGGTGCTGGCGGTCGAGTGCCGCCGTGATCTTGCCGCCATAGAGTTGTGACAGAGGTACGATGCGGGCTTTGCAGAATACACCGAAATCTTCTTGGGCGAGGTCGCATAAGGGCAATTCGATGGGCGGTGCGATAATGCCGCGCTTTACGTCGTTTACCTCTACTTTGACGAAATGCCCGTTATGGGTGCAGATCAATTTGTTGGGAACTTCGCGTATTGCAATGCCCGGTATTGCAGCCTCGATCTTTGCCTTTATCGCTTTCAGCCGTTCTTTGATATGGGCGAGGCTTGCTTCCCGCGGCTCGACGGGAATATAGGTCAGGTCGATGTCTACCGAATATCGCGGCAGATTTTGCACGAACAGATTGATTGCCGTGCCGCCGTGAACGGCAAAACATTCTTCCGTCGAAATAATCGGGATGATGCGGAGCAACAGCCGCACGCGCTCTTTGTACTCTTGATTAATCATTTTTCAGTTCTGCCGGAATAGTGATTTGGTATTTCTTATCGTAAACGCCTCTTTTGGCGATTACCCGCTTGCCACTGCCGAGGTCTATTTTGTCGAGGTTGAGGGCCCCGAACCACGCATGATGGGCCTTTTCGGCCATAAAGAGGAACAGCCGCTTCACTTTGACGGAACGGCACTCCTCCAACAGTCGTTGCACATTCTTTGGCGGGAGTATCGACAGCATTTCCATCACATAATAGAGGTCGGTAATGTCGTAATATTGCGGAGCGAGGTGCAGACACTCCATAAATGCCCGTTCTGGGGTAGAGATCGGCAACTCGAAAACCCCTTGTCGGGTGGTGGTGATTCCGGTGTCGGAATTGAATATTTCGGTGGTAAACAGCCGGAGCGTAACTCCCCAGTCGTATTTTCTGAACCAAAGCGGTAAATACTCCTTTTGTGGCGCAGACAGCGAAACGGTTGGCCTGCCCATCGGGAGGTAGTGCGAATATCCGTGTATCTCCAATGCCGACATGGCTCCGATTGTCAGATGTTTGTCAGCCTGTGTATTGAGGCTGTACATGGCTCCGTATAATGTAGGCGTATCGCCCGTGCGGATCATTGCACCCGTGCCTATGGGGGTCAGCCAAGCGGATTCGACGTATCTGTGTTGGGTGGAATGCGGTATGTTATTTTGCTTCATCCACGAGGTCAGATACACGGCTCCAGCCGGAACCTCTTGCAGTAATTGGTTTATTTTCGACTCGTTTTTTACGCTCATAGCGCAAATATACAAAAAATATTAAACCATTGTTGGCCTATTACAAAACTTTTGCTGCCTCGTTGATTACCTTGTTGTCGAAGCTGTCGAGGTAGGTGTTGGTCGTCTCAAGGTCGGCATGACCGAGCATCTGCGAAATGATTTCGCGCGGGATTTTATTGTATTGCAAGGTCATTGCCATTGTATGACGGCTTACATAGCTGGTCAAATGATAATCGATACCGAGTTCTTCGGCCAACGATTTCAAATATTTTTGATATTTGGCGTAACGGCTTCGGATGTGGTTGTATAGCTTCTCGCCCGTATAGCCGGAACAGGTAATGATCGGTAACAAATAGTTATCGACGGTAGGCGAGGCCGATTTCAGCCGTGCGATCAATCCCTGAATCTCCGGCGTAATGTGGATTCGGATGGCAGTTGCGTTCTTTTGGTGCTTGATTTTGTTGCGTTTGTAAACGATATAATTCCCGTCAGCCAGCCGTTGAATATGATCGGTCGTAAGGTAGGCCATATCGACGAACGACATTCCGTAGCAGTAGTAAGAAAAAAGAAAGAGTTGCCGGGCGTATTCGTTTTGGGGATTCTGTGCGGGCGTATCTTTGAGTTTTTGCAAGTCTTGAGGCGGGAGGTAGCGTTTCTCGGTCGCTTCTTCCAACTTGGCAATCTCGAAGCCGCCTTTGACGAAAGGATAGGCCGCTTCCGAACCGACACCTTCTCGTTTCGCTTGATTCAATATAGCCCGCAATGCCTTGAAATAATATTTGCGGGTATTGCCCTTGCAACCCCGCTTTTGCAGGAACGTATCGAAATTGCGCACGTAACGCAGGTCGATGTCGGAAAACAGCCGTTGACTCAGTTTGCCGTCGTAATATTTGAGCAGTCGAAGCGTTTCGAAATAGCATTTGGCGTTGCCCGTATGTCCGGTATCCCTTAATGTTTGGATGTGATTTTCGAGGTATGCGCAGAATTTTCCCTGCTTGGAGGGGTTCAAAAATGTTTCCTCAAATTGGTTCAGTGTCCAGTCGATGCCGTCTATCTCGAATTTCTCGATAATCTCGCGGGCGCGGGCTTTGACTTTGTCCAAAAAAGCATTGTCCTGAATTCGTTTCTTATTGGCCTCCCGCTGCTTTTCGCCTTTCAGATTCCGTTCGATGGTAAGTCGTTCGGCCGAATTGTCCCAATAGGCCGGATCGACGTATAATTTCAGACTGATGCGCTTGCGACTGCTGTTTTTAGTGACGCATAATTGGAGAATGTGATACCCCATTGAATTGGGTTTGTATTTCCGTAAAACGATGCGAACAGAGTAGGCCATTTTCCGATGTAAAATAGATGGTGGTACAAAAGTGGTACAAGAAAAATCGCAATAGATGACAATAAGGCAAAATCGCAATTCTCTGTACGTGATGTAAATATACTAAAATAAAGTTAATTACTTTTATCGGAAAAAATAAATTTCTCCTCTGGGGGGCGTGTGGTCGCAAGTTCGAATCTTGTCACCCCGACTGATGAAAAGGCTTGGTAATCTGATGATTGCCGAGCCTTTTTCGTTTATGTGCTCCGAGCGGAAGTAGGGGGCGCTGGGGACGCGAAAAGCCAATCGAGAAGTCTGCCAAAATTCAATAAAACGACGATTCCGGCTTTTTATCGGGGCAAGTTTTCAAAGCGGGTGATATTTGTCGTATTCTTTATTTTCAAAGACGGTTATCGCGAAGGTATGGGGTTTATTCGGGGATTGTAGATCCCTGTTTCGAGTCTCGATGTCTTGGCAGAACTTCGGTATATTTCCCTTTTCGGGATGGATGTACTCTGAATGATAAGTGCGTGGTAATTTGTGTATTATAAAAAAAGGCCTTCCGAAGAAGGCCTTTTCGGGTGGAAGATGGGGCTCGAACCCACGACTTTCGGAACCACAATCCGACGCTCTAACCGACTGAGCTACATCCACCATATCGGTCGATACCGAAGATCAACCGGAGTGCAAAGATAATAGGTTTTTTCCGTCCGTGCAAAAAAACGGCGAAATTCTTTTCGGATTCTGTGCGTACGGTCCTCTCTGACGGTATCGATGGAGCGGAAACGTACGGTGTCAGGATGATGTATCTGCCGTTTTGTCAAAATGACAGTCTTGCCGCCCGATTTGTCAGACTTTTCTGTCAAAAATCGTTTGGCATATCTCTTGTTGGAGTTATCGTCGCAAACGCGAAGTTGAAAAACTGTTAAATATAACTTATAACAATTAAAATCATACCACTATGAACGTAAAACCATTATCAGACCGCGTGTTGATCCTGCCCAACCCGGCGGAAGAGAAAACGGCCGGAGGTTTGATCATTCCCGATACGGCGAAGGAGAAACCGCTGGCAGGCAAAGTAATCGCCGTTGGTCCCGGTACTTCGGAAATCAAGATGGAAGTCAAAGTCGGCGATCAGGTGCTTTACGGCAAGTATGCCGGTCAGGAGATCAATGTCGATGGCACGGATTACCTGATTATGAAGCAGCAGGATATTCTGGCTATCATTTAATTAGTTCGGTTGGATTAAAAAAATTACGATTATGGCAAAAGAGATAAAATACAACGTGGAAGCCCGTGAGCTTCTCAAGGAGGGTGTGGACGCTTTGTCGAACGCTGTGAAGGTAACGCTCGGTCCCAAAGGACGCAACGTAATCATCGACAAGAAGTTCGGTGCTCCCCAGGTGACCAAGGACGGTGTGACCGTCGCCAAGGAGGTGGAACTGGAGGATGCGATTCCCAACATGGGCGCCCAGATGGTCAAGGAGGTCGCTTCGAAGACCAACGACGATGCCGGCGATGGCACGACGACCGCAACCGTGCTGGCGCAGGCGATGATCGGCGTGGGACTGAAGAACGTGACCGCCGGAGCCAATCCGATGGACCTCAAACGCGGTATCGACAAGGCTGTCGGTGTGGTCGTGGATTCACTCAAGAAGCAGAGCCAGACCGTAGGCACCGATTTCGCAAAGATCGAGCAGGTCGCTACGATTTCCGCCAATAACGACGGTACCATCGGCAAGCTGATCGCCGAGGCGATGGGCAAGGTCAATAAGGAGGGTGTCATCACTGTCGAGGAGGCCAAGGGTACCGAAACCCATGTGGATGTGGTCGAGGGTATGCAGTTCGACCGTGGCTATATCTCGGCCTACTTCATCACCGATACCGAGAAGATGGAGGCGCAGTTGGACAAACCCTATATCCTGATTACCGATAAGAAGATCTCGACGATGAAGGAGCTGATGGGTGTGCTCGAGCCGGTGGCTCAGAGCGGACGCTCGCTGCTGATTATCGCCGAAGATGTGGATGGCGAGGCACTTTCCGCACTGGTTGTCAATAAGTTGCGCGGTACGTTGAAGATCGCCGCTTGCAAGGCTCCGGGCTTCGGCGACCGCCGCAAGGAGATGCTCGAAGATATCGCCGTGCTGACGGGTGCCACGGTCATTTCGACCGACAAGGGTATGAAGATCGAGGACGCGAACCTCTCGGTGCTGGGTACGGCGGAGAAGGTTACGCTCAACAAGGAGAATACGACGATTGTCGATGGCGCCGGTTCGAAGGACGCTATCGCTGCCCGTGTGGCGCAGATCCGCGCCGGTATCGAAGCCGCTACGTCGGATTACGACAAGGAGAAACTCCAGGAACGTTTGGCTAAACTGGCCGGCGGTGTGGCTGTGCTGTACGTCGGCGCTGCGACCGAGGTCGAGATGAAAGAGAAGAAAGACCGTGTGGACGATGCGTTGGCTGCGACCCGTGCTGCCGTCGAGGAAGGTATAGTGCCGGGCGGCGGTGTCGCTTACATCCGTGCGGTGGAGGCTTTGGAGACGCTCAAGGGCGACAACGAAGACCAGACGACCGGTATCCAGATCGTAAAACGCGCTATCGAAGAGCCGCTGCGTCAGATCGTGACGAATGCCGGCGGCGAGGGTTCGGTGGTTGTCAATAAGGTGAAGGAGGGCAAAGGCGCCTTCGGTTACAACGCCCGCGACGACCGTTATGAGGACCTGCTCAAAGCGGGTATCATCGACCCGACCAAGGTTTCGCGTGTGGCGTTGGAGAATGCGGCTTCGATCGCTTCGATGTTCCTTACCACGGAGTGTGTATTGGCCGAGAAGAAGTCGGACGCTCCCGCAATGCCTGCGATGCCGGGCGGCGGCATGGGCGGTATGATGTAGTCCATCGCTTCTCTTATGAAAAGTTCCCGGAATCGCATTTGCGATTCCGGGAACTTTTTTATTCCGGGCTGTCGTGTATGAAGTCCGGAGAGCCGTTTTCAGGGCGGCGGGCGTTCTGCGGTTCATACGAATACGACGCTGCCTGCTGTTGGAAAGACATACGGAAAGGGCTCGGGGAAATTCCGATGGCTTTTCATACACGACTGATGCGGTCGTGATCCGTAGCTTGTCTGCCGGAAAACGGAGGGAATGTGGAACTTTTTATTTCCGGGAGCGTCAGAGGCCGCCGTCGGCCACCCACGAACCGGTGGGGTTGTCATTGCGCAGAGCGAGCACTATTTTTTCGATGCGGCCATCGGACATTTTCACTCGGCAGGGAACGAATACTCCCGCGTACTGTCCCGAACGGAAGGCTGGCTGTGTTTCGAGGAGGCGGCAGCCTGCATATCGTTCCTTCATAAGGTCGAGCGGATAGTAAACGAGTCCTTCGGCGAGTATTTCCGTATCCCACGTCTGCATGGCGGCGAAGAGCTTGCGGGCCGCCTCTTCCGGTGCAATGGCTGCGAAGTGTACGCCGCCGACCGGTTTGGTGAGGTCGATCCATTCGATGCCGTCGTAAGCCCGAAAGAGGGTGTCGGACAGCGGTATGTCGTAAACGATGCGTTGCAATTCGGCGATGGTTACGGGTGTTTTGCCGTCGGTCTGCTCGATTTTCAGCCCGATAAGCCGTCCGGTCGTCCGATCGAAGCGGTATTCGCGTCGGGTGTCGGATTCGTCGATCGAGGTTCCCGACAGGTAGTCGTTGCTGAAATCCCCTTCGGCCGGCGCTTCGACGGTCAGCGTGATCGTTTCCGGTCCGACTTGCTTGCTGTAACTTGCGTTCCGGCGCTCGGCGAAGTTGAGCTCTTCCCGCAGCAGCAGGGTGTAGGGGTCGAGCAGGGTGGCGAAATCTTCGATTGCGCCGCTACCGGGACGCATGATGAAGCCCGAGTTTATCTCAGGACTCCACATCAGGATCCGTTCCCCGTCGCTCAGGGCGATCCGTCCTGCTTTTTCCAGCCGCCAGCGGCCTGAACCCGGTTCCACCCACATACGGTGGGGGACAAAGGGGACTTCGGCATCGATGTAGCTGAAATTTTCCTGGGGAAGAGTGCGGACATTCATTTCGAGGCGGAACGAACGGCTTTTGTCGAGTTGAGCGGCAGCATCGCGGAAGATACGTCCTGCGGCGTGGGCCCGATAGCGGCCGACGGGATCGAAGACGAGCAGTACGAGGGCGATGAGGGCTGCGTCGCGGACAGCGGCCGGAGCCACAATCGCCGAGGCCGTGCCGGAGCGGTCGTTCGTGCGGTTGCCGGCGTATTTTCGGCTTGTGCGGCGGTTTTCAGAATGCGGGCTTTCAGACCGGCCGGAGCCTGCACTTCGACGCGGGGAGCGACGGCGTTGAAGGCTGCTTTCGTTTGGCGGTAGAATTCGGCGCAGGCGGGACATGTTTCGAGGTGTTCCAACATTTCGCGGCGAACCTCTGCGGGGGTATTGTCATCGAACAGCAGTTCGATTCGGTTTTCAAAATCGGTGCATTTCATGGCGGATGATTTTTAGTGGTTGATGAGTTTGCGGAGCTTGCCGATCCCGTAACGGAAACGGGATTTGACGGTCGCCTCGGTGGTGCCGGTGATCTCGGCGATCCGGGCGAAAGTCAGGGAGTCGGAGGTTTTCAGGCGGATCACTTCGGCCTGTTCTTCCGGGAGGGTTGCGAGCAGCCCGGCGATTCGTTCGTATTCTTCGCGGAGTTCCTGATCGCCGGAGTCGTCCGCAAGTGCGGCGGCCCGTTCGGTCGGCAGCGTCGCATTGCGCCGGTGGCGGTGGTAGTCGCAGCAGCGGTTGGCGATCGCCCGCCAGAGGTAGCGCTCCACGTCGTCGATGCGGTCGAGGTTGCAATCCGAGTGGAAGAGCCGCAGCAGGACGTCCTGCACGATGTCTTCCGCATCGGCCTGCGATCCCGTGCGGATATAGGCGAAGCGGTAAAGGGAATCCTGTCGCCGATCGACGATCCGCTCGAGGAGTTTCAGTTTCGTTTCTTGCATATTCTGTCTGTTTTAACGACGCGTCTATTCATAAGACGTACCCGCTGCGAAAAAGATTTAACCGAAGCGTAAAAAACGGCGTATGCCGATATATTTTTGTTTGCCGGCGTCGGATGGAAGGGTTTGCTGCGGATTTTGCGGAACGGGAATTTCCATAAAGGATATGGCAACCCGTTACGGAAGGATTTCCGATGGCGAAATGCCTGCACTGTAGGTTTCGACGGGAAATCCATTGCCCGGCTCTGCAGGTCGGTAAAGTTCGTACTCTCTTGCGTGAGAGAATAATCAGCTTTGTAAAGGTATTGACAGACCGGGAATAGTGGCGTCGGATCGTTCGATTCGTGAAAATGATCGTGTGCCGACGTATCTGTTATTTGTCCAGCAGGATACGAGCCTGTGCGAGTGCGGCTTCCGTGATTTGGCTGCCCGATAGCATTTTGGCGATTTCGGTAATCCGCTCCTCCGGGTCGAGGCGGCGGATATGGGATCCTTCGGCGTCTTTGTAAACCACGAAGTGAGTGTCGCCTTTCGAAGCGACCTGCGGCAGGTGGGTGATGTCCACGACCTGCATGGTCTGCGAGAGGTCGGCGATGATCTCGCCCATGGCGTCGGCGATGCGGCCTGAAACGCCCGTGTCTATCTCGTCGAAGATGATCGTCGGCAGCTCCATGCGGTGAGCGAGCAACGCTTTGAGAGCCAGCATTACGCGTGAAATTTCACCGCCTGAGGCGATGCGTTCCACTTTTTGAGGAGCGAAATTTCCGTTGGCTGTGAACAGAAAATCTATTTCGTCGTCACCCGTGGGGGTCAAGGCCGGTGCGGGGGTGAACTGTACGACGAAACGGGCTTCGGGCATGCCGAGCCGTGCGAGGGTCGTCTGAATCGCATCGTTGAACGTCGGTGCGGCCTTTTCGCGGGTGGCGTGGATGTTCCGGGCCAGCTCTTCGGCCTTCTCTTCGGTGGCGGTCAGTTCGGTCGCAACGGCGGCGATGGCTTCGTCGCCGTGCGTGATCGCTTGCAGGCGTGCTTCGTAATCGGTCTGTTTGGCGAGGAGTTCGCCGAGATCCGCAGCACGGTGTTTCTGGCAGAGCGAGTAGATGGTGTTGAGTCGGTCGCCGATTTTTTGCAGCCGTTCGGGATCGGCGTCGAGCCGTTCGCTCTGTGCGGCGGCCGAGGCGCCGAGATCCTTCAGCTCTTCGAGCACGGAGCGGAGCCGTCCGGCGGCTTCCGCTGCGAAAGGATAGCCGGCTTCGAGGTGGCGGCAGGCCGTTTCGCTGGCCTTGAGTTGTACCAACACCCCGATTTGTTCGTCGTCCAGGGCATTGCGCAGCGCCGTGAGGGTTTCGCTGATGCGGTCGGCGTTCGAAAGAACCTCCAGCTCCTGTTCCAGTTCGGTTTGTTCTCCTTCCTTCAGGTGGGCCGCTGCGAGTTCTTCGACCTGGTAGCGGAGCCACTCTTCGTCCTTGCGTCCGGCTTCGGCCTCTTCGCGCAGCCGTGCGAGTTCACGGCGCAGGTGGCAGAGCCGTTCGTAGAGGGTCGTATATTGCATCCGCAGGTCGTGGTTTTCGGCGACCGTATCGACGGCCTGCGTGCGGAAAGCCTCTGATCCCAGGATCAGATTCTGGTGTTGGGAGTGGATGTCGATCAGTTGCGATCCCAGTTCGCGCAGCAACGCAAGGGGAACGGGAGTGTCGTTGATGAACGAGCGGCTCTTGCCGGCCGGGGTGATCTGGCGCGTGAGTGTCGTTTCGCGGCTGTAATCCAGGTCGTTTCGGTCGAAGAATGCCTGCAGGTCCCTTGTTCCGAGATCGAAAACGCCTTCGATCAGGCAATTACGTTTGTCGTCTTTCAGGGTGGCGTTGTCGTTCTTGTTCCCCAGCAGGAGGCCCAGCGCGCCGAGCAGGATCGACTTTCCGGCGCCGGTTTCGCCCGTGATGATGTTCAGCCGGTCGTCCAGCTCCAGTTCGAGCCGGTCGATCAGGGCGTAGTTTTCGACTTTCAGACGACGTAGCATGGCTATTTCAGAATGGATTCGATTTTGTCGGCGATCTTCTCGGCCGTTTCGGCTTTCGAGAGCAGAGGAAGCTCCTCGCGTCCTGCGCGGTCGATGAGCGTCACCTTGTTGGTATCGACGCCGAATCCGGCCCCGGCGTCGCGCAGTGAGTTCAGAACGATGAAATCGAAGTTTTTGCGTTGGAGTTTCCCTTCGGCATTGGCCTCTTCGTGATCGGTTTCGAGGGCGAAGCCGACCAGGATCCGACCCGCTTTGTGCGCTCCCAGCTCGGCTGCGATGTCGTGCGTGCGTTTGAGGCGGATCGTCAGCTCGCCGTCCCCTTTCTTGAGTTTGGTCGGGGCGACCTCTTCGGGGGTATAGTCCGCGACGGCGGCGCACATAACGGCTCCGTCGGCTGTGGCGAACTCCCTCACCGAAGCCTCGTACATCTCCTGTGCCGAGAGGACATCGATACGTCGAACTCCGGTCGGGGTGGGCAGCGACGTGCGGCCGCTGATGAGTACGACTTCGGCGCCCCGCCGGGCGAGCGCTTCGGCGATGGCATACCCCATCTTGCCCGTCGAGTGGTTCGAGATGAACCGCACCGGATCGATGGCTTCGATGGTTGCGCCTGCGGTAACGATCAGCCGTTTACCTCGCAGGCTCTTTTTTTTTTCGGAAAGAAGGTCTTCGACGAATGCGACGATGTCGGCCGGTTCGGCCATGCGTCCCTTGCCCGAAAGTCCGCTTGCCAGCTCCCCTTCGGCCGGTTCGACGATCCGTACGCCTCGGCTGCGCAGAATCCGCAGATTCTCCTGTGTGGCCGAATGCGCGAACATGTCCAGGTCCATCGCCGGGGCGACCGCTACCGGGCAGCGGGCCGAAAGGTAGGTCGTCAGCAGCAGGTTGTCGGCGATGCCGTGCGCCATCTTGCCCAGCGTATTGGCCGTCGCGGGGGCGATGAGCAGGCAGTCCGCCCACTCGCCGAGCGAGACGTGGGAGTTCCACTCCCCGTTTTCCGGATTGAAGAATTCGACCAGGATGGGATGCTTCGAGAGCGTCGCCATGGTCAGCGGAGTGATGAACTGCTTGGCCAGCGGAGTCATTACGACTTTCACCTCGGCGCCTGCGCCTTTGAGCAGGCGGCAGAGTATGGCCGCTTTGTAGGCGGCGATGCTGCCTGTGATGCCGAGCAGGATATGTCGTCCTTCGAGACTCATACCGCGATGTTTAGGCTTGCGGTTTGTTCTCCTTGTAGAAGAGTTCGCCGTCGAGGAACTCCTCGGTGGCGATCAGCACCGGTTTGGGCAGACGTTCGTAGTAACGCGAGATCTCGATCTGCTCGCGGTTTTCGAAAGTTTCCTCCATCGTGTCCGTCGGCGACGAAAAATCCGCCAGCTTGCGCGTGAGTTCGGCTTTCAGTTCGGTCGAAATCTGGTTGGCGCGGCGTGCGATGATATTGACCGTTTCGTAAATGTTGCCGGTTTCCTTATCCAGATCGACCAGTTTACGGGTTACGGTGTTGGTGGGAGTGCTTTTCTTGATCTCCATGGAATTATTGTTTTTCTTTGTTGTTTCGGTCTAAAAAGTCTTTGGCGTTCTGGGCCAGCCGGTCGAGCTCCTTGAGGTAGTGCGATTCGGGAAATTCGGCCACGAACGAGTAATAGGAGTCGAGCGTCGAGAGGTAGCGGTCTGCCTGCTTGTCCTGCACGGAGTTGTCGGCCAGCTTGCTGCCGGATTTGACGATCAGGTACATGATCTCTTCGCGGTGGGAGCTGGTGGGATAGAGCTTCAGCGCGTTCTTGAGAGCTACGATCGCCGATTTGTAACGTCCGATTTTATAGTATGTGTAAGCGTTCAGGTAAGTTTTGTCGTGCAGCCGCTGGGTCAGGATCTTGTCCATCTCGCGGAATTCGTCGCTGCGGGAGCTGTTGGGGTAGTGGGCCAGGTATTCATTGACCGCCACGATAGCCTGTGTGGTCATCGTTTGGTCGCGGGTGGGGCCCGGTGCCAGGTAGAAGTAACTCAAGGCGAGAATTCCTTCGGCATCTTCGAGGAAGACGCTGCGTCCGAATTTGCGGCGGAAATCGTCGAGCATCGACGTGGCCACCTCGTAGTCGCGGGTCTTGAACTTGCAGAAAGCGGTCATGAAGGCGATACTGTCCTCTTGCATCGTTCCGGAGTAGTACGGTGCGGCCGCTTCGAACAGCATTGCGGCTTTCGACCACTTCTGGTTCTGGTAATGTTTCAGAGCGGTTTGGTACATGTGGTCGGGCCGACCGCTTTTCAGAACCTGCTGTACGCTATTGCAGCCCGCAGCGAGGATTGCAAAGCACACTGTGCACAAGACATATAGCCTTTCTTTTCTCATCGGGATCAGGTTTTTCCGCAATTATCCGGCGATAATCGCACAAAGTTACTCTTTATTTAACGAAATCCCAAATTTTTTAGTGTGGGCGCTGCGGAATCGATGCTATGCCGACGGTTTTTTGCGGAAAAACAACG
>OHCL01000302.1_pt1 | contig 17544 bp, 17 predicted proteins | sample 1577591 | NCBI WGS metagenome assembly OHCL01 (sample SAMEA3879549, study PRJEB24766) | human gut metagenome | biome: human-associated habitat; feature: feces | place: USA | collected 1985/1987
CCAGAACAAGGTCATCGGGGAAATCCTTGCGGACATGACGGGGGATGCGGTCATGAGCCGTCTGGTGCAGGGCGATGTGGGTTCCGGTAAAACCATCGTGGCGTTCTGGGCGCTTCTTTTGTGCGTGACAAACGGCTATCAGGGAGCACTTATGGCCCCTACGGAAGTGCTGGCAAGGCAGCATTACGAAGAGATTTTACGGCTCACTAAGGAACAGAACCTGCCCTTTGTACCGGTGTTTTTGTCCGGCTCCCAGACGGCGGCAGCCAAAAGGGAGGTATACCGGCGGATAGAGGATGGCAGCGCCAATCTGGTAATCGGTACCCATGCGGTCATTCAGGACAAGGTGCATTTTAAGAAGCTGGCGCTGGTGGTAACGGACGAACAGCACCGTTTCGGCGTAAGACAGAGGGAGACCTTAAAGGAAAAGGGTAATCACCCCCATGTGCTGGTGATGAGTGCAACTCCCATTCCCCGTACACTTGCCATTATTCTCTACGGCGATTTGCAGGTGTCCGTCATCGACGAGCTGCCGGGCGGCAGAATTCCCATTAAGAACTGTGTGGTAGGAGAGGAATACCGCCCCAAGGCATATGCTTTTATGGAAAAACAGATTGCCGAGGGCAGGCAGGTTTACTGTATCTGTCCCATGGTGGAGGAAGGCGAAACCACAGATCTGGAAAATGTCACGGACTATACAGAAAAGCTGAGGGCGTATTTCCCGGAAAGCGTGCGCATTGCAAGGCTTCACGGCAAAATGAAGCCGGCGGAAAAGAACCGCATCATGGAAGAATTTGCTGCCGGAAACATCGATATTTTAGTTTCTACCACGGTTATTGAGGTAGGCATCAACGTACCCAATGCCACGGTGATGATGGTGGAAAATGCGGAGCGGTTCGGACTGGCACAGCTTCATCAGCTTCGGGGACGTGTAGGGCGCGGCGGCTTCCAGAGCTACTGCATCTTCTTAAATACCGGCAATTCCGATGCCACAAGAAAACGTCTGGATATCCTGAACCATTCCAACGACGGTTTCTATATTGCCAACGAGGATTTGAAAATGCGCGGCCCCGGAGAGCTTACCGGAATCCGGCAGAGCGGTGCGTTCCGGTTCCGGCTCGGGGATATTTACGAGGATGCGGATGTATTAAAACAGGCGGCTGTCTGCGTGGACAGCCATACGGATATCTGGCAGAGCGAAGCCTTTCAAAAGAAACTTCCGTCCAAATCGGAAGACGGATTATTTTATTTGATTGACTTTACGTCCATTTAACCTTACAATAGTTCTTGCATTATAATTTTGTGGAAAATGGAGGAATTTATGTCCCGAGTAGCGATTATTACGGATTCCAACAGCGGCATTACCCAGTCCCAGGCAAAGGAAATGGGGATTCGTGTGGTACCCATGCCGTTTATGATTGGAGATACCGGTTACTTTGAAGATATTACCTTAAACCAGGCACAGTTCTATGAGAAGTTAAAAGGAGATGCGGCTATCAGCACCAGCATGCCTTCCTTAGACAGTCTTATGGAGTACTGGAATGATGCACTGAAAGAGTATGACGAAGTGGTTTACATTCCCATGAGCAGCGGCCTTTCCGGTTCCTGCGAGGCGGCAGTGATGCTTTCCAAAGAGGAAGAGTTTGAAGGAAAGGTATTTGTGGTAAACAACCAGCGTATTTCCATTACCCAGAGACAGTCCGTTCTGGATGCCATGCAGATGGCCCAAAAAGGACTGGGTGCGGAAAAAATCCGCGACATTCTGGAAGAGGATAAATTTAACAGCAGTATTTACATCATGCTGGACACATTGTATTACCTGAAAAAGGGTGGCAGAATTACCCCGGCGGCGGCAGCCCTCGGCACCATTTTGAAATTAAAGCCGGTGCTTACCATACAGGGAGAAAAGCTGGATGCCTTTGCCAAGGCACGTACCACCGGACAGGGCAAGTCCATGATGATTAATGCCATCCGCAGTGATATGGAGAATCGTTTCGGCGGAGCCACACCGGATAATATTTATTTAGCACTTGCCTATACATATGACGAGGAAGCGGCAGCTGCCTGGAAAAGAGAAGTGGAGGAAGCTTTCCCGGGCTTTGAGGTTCACATGGATCCCTTATCCTTAAGTGTTTCCTGCCATATCGGACCCGGCGCCATTGCGGTGGGATGCTGCAAGAAGCTGGATATTTAAGGAAAAACTGCATAGACGGTATAATAAGAACGTTTTGTTGGAATTTAAAATTTCCGATAAAACGTTCTTTGCATATAGGGTGGGAATATGATATAATTTTTATTAGTGTGTAAACTTGTGAAAGCTGACACAAAGGAGTAGATAATGGCTAAGACAAATAATTATGATGCCTCCAGCATTACCGTTTTAGAGGGCCTGGAAGCAGTTAGAAAACGTCCCGGTATGTACATAGGAAGTGTTTCCACCAAGGGACTTAACCATCTGATTTATGAAATCGTGGACAATGCCGTGGACGAGCATCTGGCAGGGTACTGTACCACCATAAAGGTCTATCTGGAAGCGGACGGCTCCGCTACGGTTGAGGATAACGGACGAGGCATTCCCGTGGGCATGCATGAAAAGGGCATCAGCGCAGAGCGTCTGGTTTTTACGACCCTGCATGCGGGCGGCAAGTTTGACAACAATGCCTACAAAACCAGCGGCGGTCTGCACGGTGTTGGTTCTTCCGTTGTAAATGCCCTGTCCAATAGATTGACTGTGAGGGTCAAAAACGGCGGACAGATTTACGAGGATAAATACGAAAAGGGCATTCCGGTTTTAGACCTTATAGACGGATTGCTGCCGGTAGTGGGGAAGACCAGGGAAACCGGCACCACCATAAATTTTCTGCCGGACGACACCATTTTTGACAAGACCCGTTTCAAAGAGGATGAGGTCAAGAGCAGACTTCACGAAACGGCTTACTTAAACCCGAACCTGACGATTATTTTTGAGGACAGACGGAAGGATGAGCCGGAGCATGTGGTATACCATGAGCCGGACGGCATCACCGGTTTCATCAAGGACATGAACAAAAGCCAGGAGCCGGTACATGAGGTGATTTCCTTCTCCGGAGAAAGCGAAGGCATTTCCGTGGAAGTGGCATTCCAGTATGTAAATGAATTTCATGAAAACGTCTTAGGCTTCTGCAACAATATTTACAATGCAGAGGGCGGCACCCATTTAACCGGCTTTAAGACGGCATTTACAAATATTATCAATACCTATGCGAGAGAGCTCGGTATCTTAAAGGAAAAAGACATTAACTTCACCGGACCGGATGTGCGAAACGGTATGACGGCGGTGGTTTCCATCAAGCATCCGGATCCCCGTTTTGAAGGACAGACCAAGACAAAATTGGACAATCAGGATGCGGCAAAGGTGGTCAGCAAGGTAACCTCCGAAGAAATGGTGCGTTACTTTGACCGTAACTTAGAAACCTTAAAAAGCATCATAGCCTGTGCCGAAAAGGCTGCCAAAATCCGCAAGACGGAGGAAAAGGCAAAGACCAATATGCTGACAAAGCAGAAGTTCTCCTTTGACAGCAACGGCAAGCTGGCAAACTGCGAGTCCAAGGATGCTTCCAAATGCGAAATCTTTATCGTCGAAGGTGATTCTGCGGGCGGTAGTGCCAAAATGGCAAGAAACCGTATGTATCAGGCAATCCTTCCCATCCGCGGTAAAATTCTTAATGTGGAAAAGGCAAGCATCGACAAGGTACTCGCCAATGCGGAAATCAAGACCATGATCAATGCATTCGGCTGCGGCTTTTCCGAGGGCTATGGCAATGATTTTGATATCACGAAGCTGCGCTACGACAAAATCATCATCATGGCGGATGCGGATGTGGACGGTGCCCATATCAGCACCCTGCTTCTGACTTTGTTCTACCGCTTTATGCCGGAACTGATTTTTGAAGGTCATGTATATCAGGCGATGCCCCCTCTGTATAAGGCAATGCCCGCCAAGGGAGAGGAAGAGTACCTGTATGACGACAAGGCATTGGAAAAATACCGGAAGTCGCACAAGGGAAGCTTTACCCTGCAGCGTTACAAAGGTCTTGGTGAAATGGATGCATCCCAGCTCTGGGAAACCACTCTGGATCCGGAGAGGCGCCTGCTTAAGAGAATCGAAATCGAAGATGCCCGCATGGCAAGTGAAATCACGGAAATGTTAATGGGTACGGATGTTCCGCCCAGAAAGGCATTTATCCACGAACATGCCCATGATGCGGAACTGGATGTATAAAAGGAGATTTGGCAATGGATGACAGCAGAATCATCAGTACGGAATATTCCGACCTGATGCAGAAATCATATATAGACTATGCCATGAGCGTTATTATCGCGAGAGCGCTTCCCGATGTCAGGGACGGCTTAAAGCCGGTACAGAGGCGTACCCTTTACGATATGCACGAACTGGGCATCCGCTACGACAGGCCTTACCGTAAAAGCGCCCGTATTGTCGGCGATACCATGGGTAAATACCATCCCCACGGCGACAGCTCCATTTACGATGCGCTGGTGGTCATGGCGCAGGATTTTAAGAAGGGCATGCCGCTAATCGACGGTCACGGCAACTTCGGCAACATTGAAGGCGACGGTGCCGCTGCCATGCGTTACACGGAAGCCAGACTGGAGAAAATCACCCAGGAAGCATTCCTTGCGGATTTGGACAAGGATGTGGTGGATTTTATTCCGAACTTTGATGAAACGGAAAAAGAGCCGGAGGTTCTGCCGGTAAAAATCCCCAATCTTTTAGTAAACGGCTCCGAAGGTATTGCCGTAGGTATGGCGACCAGCATTCCGCCCCACAATCTGGGCGAAGTCATTGATGCCATGAAGGCATACATGCAGGATGAGAGCATCTCCACAAGAGAGCTTATGCGGTATATAAAGGGCCCGGATTTCCCGACGGGCGGCATTGTGATCAACGAGGAAGAGCTTCTTAATATCTATGAAACCGGCGTAGGCAAAATCAAAATCCGCGGCAAGGTGGAAGTGGAAAAGGCAAAGGGCGGCAAGTTAAATCTTGTCATTACCGAAATTCCTTACCCGATGATTGGACTGAATATTGCCAAGTTTTTATCCGATGTGGCAGCTCTTTCCGAAACCAAGAAGACCATGGACATTGTAGATATTTCCAACCAGTCCTCCAAGGAAGGCATCCGCATCGTCATCGAGCTGCGGAAGGATACGGACGTAGAGAATTTTACAAACATGCTCTACAAGAAGACCCGTCTGGAAGATACCTTCGGTGTCAACATGCTTGCCATTGCGGACGGCAGACCGGAAACCATGGGATTAAAGCAGATTTTGAAAGCCTGCACGGATTTCCAGTTTGAAGTGGCAACAAGAAAGTACACCACGCTTTTGGAAAAGGAAAAAGAGAAGAAGGAAATTCAGGAAGGACTTATCAAGGCGTGCAACGTCATTGACCTGATTATTGAGATTCTGCGCGGCTCCAAGGACAGGAACATGGCAAAGAGATGCCTGACTGAGGGAACGACGGACGGCATCAGGTTTAAGTCAAAGGAATCCAAGATTATGGCACAGCAGCTTATGTTTACGGAAAAGCAGGCAAACGCCATTCTGGAAATGCGTCTGTATAAGTTAATCGGTCTGGAAATTGAGGCGCTTATCAACGAGCATGAGGAAACCATGTCCAATATCTTCCGCTATGAGGATATCTTAGAGCGCAAGGACTCCATGGCACAGGTTATCATCAACGAATTAAACCAGATTAAAAAGGAATACAGCAAGCCCCGTAAAACGGAAATTACCAATAAGGAGGAAGCGGTTTACGAGGAAAAGAAGCCGGAAGAAATGGATGTCATGTTCTTAATGGACCGTTTCGGTTATGCCAAAACAGTGGATATGGCTACCTATGAAAGAAATAAGGAAGCTGCGGATACAGAGAACAAATATGTGGTAAAATGTAAGAATACCGGCAGAATCTGTCTCTTTACCGATATCGGACAACTCCATACCATCAAGGTGACGGACATCCCTTACGGCAAGTTCCGCGATAAGGGTATTCCCGTGGACAATGTGAGCAATTACAGCGCTTCCAGGGAAACCATTCTCTGCGTGGCAAGCCAGACCGGATGATATTTGTCACAAAGCAGGCGATGATGAAGGTGGTGGACGGCGGCGAATTCGATGTAAGCAAGCGTCTGGTGGCTGCCACCAAGTTAAACGAAGGGGATGAAGTGGTAAGCGTTACCGTGATAAAGGAGCAGAGGAACATTGTACTGCAGTCAAAGGACGGTTATTTCTTAAAATTTGCCATCGAGGAAATTCCGGAAAAGAAAAAAGGAGCGGTGGGTGTCCGCGGCATGAAGCTGTCGGACAAGGACAGCATCGAAGCCGTTTATTACATACAGAATGCAGTGGAAACCGCTATTCCGTATAAAAACAAAAATCTCGTACTGAATACCTTAAAACCCGGAAAGCGTGACGGCAAGGGTATCAAGGTACGGGCATAACAAGACTTATGCTGGAAAGGAAAAATTATGAGAGTAATAGCAGGTACAGCCAGAAGCTTACCCTTAAAATGCCCGACAGGGCTGGATACCAGACCTACCACGGACAGAATAAAAGAAACCTTATTTAATATGCTGCAGACCTATATCCCGGGCTGTGTTTTCGTGGATTTGTTTGCGGGCAGCGGTGCCGTGGGCATCGAAGCCATCAGCAGAGGGGCGAAGAAAGCCTATTTTGCGGAAAATGCCTCCGAAGCCTTACAGTGCATCCAGGAGAACCTGGCATTTACGAAATTTGCGGATAAGGCGGTGGTGCTAAAACAGGATGCCATCAGCGCCCTGAACGGCATTTTTGAAAAAGAAACGGACATTATTTTCATGGACCCGCCTTACGGCAGGGATTTGGAAAAGCAGGTGCTCTCCGTGCTGAAGGGTTACCGTTATGTGACGGAAGACACCCTGATTATTGTGGAAGCTGACCTTCACACCGATTTTTCCTATGCGGAAGAACTGGGCTACGAGCTTGTAAAAGAAAAGAAATACAAGACCAACAAGCATGTATTCCTTAAGAAAAAGGAAGGATAAACTATGAAAAAAGCAATCTATACCGGAAGCTTTGACCCGGTGACTCTGGGGCATATGGACATTATCAGAAGAGCGGCTGACACCTTTGATGAATTAGTTGTGGGAGTTTTAAACAATAAAGAAAAGAAGCCGTTGTTTTCTGTGGAAGAACGTGTTAAGATATTACAAGAGGCTGTCAGGGATATACCGAATGTAAAGATTGATTCTTTCAGCGGACTTTTCGTGGATTATGCGAGGGAAAAGGATATCTGGATAGCCGTCAGGGGGCTTCGTGCCATTACGGACTTAGAATACGAAATGCAGATGGCGCAGACAAACCGGATGCTTTCGGGAGGAAAATTAGATACGGTATTTTTTGTTACCAATCTGGACTATTCCTATATCAGTTCTTCCGGTGTCAAGCAGATTGCCAGCTTTGGCGGGGATATTTCCCTCTGTGTGCCGGATTTTGTAGAGAAGCTTGTGAATGAAAAGTATGGCGTGAAATAATTGGGTAACAAGGAGAGTAGATATGAGCAGCAAGATTGAACAATTAATTGATGAAATCGAAGATTATATTAATAATTGCAAGCCGCAGGCTTTTTCCAGTACCAAAATCATTGTAAATAAAGAAGAAATTGATGAATTGCTGCGAGAACTCAGGATGAAAACCCCTGATGAAATCAAGCGTTATCAGAAGATTATCAGCAATAAGGAAGCTATCCTGAACGATGCCCGTACAAAGGCGGAGGAGCTGATCAAGCAGACGACCATCCAGACCAACCAGTTAATCAGCGAGCATGAGATTATGCAGCAGGCATACGCACAGGCAAACGAAGTGGTTACCATGGCAACGAGACAGGCGCAGGAAATTTTAGACAACGCCACCATGGAGGCAAACAATGTAAAGATGTCCGCCATGCAGTACATGGATGATATGCTTGCCCATCTGGAAAACATTATAGCAACCTCCAGTCAGACGGCTACGGCAAATTACGATACGCTGATTGGAAACTTAAATCATTATCATGAAATTATCCAGTCCAACCGTGCGGAGCTTCACCCGGCAGAGGATGAACTTGAAGAAGTGGATTTGGATGCAGAGCAAGGGGACAACCTTGATGCTAAGTAAGCGAAAGAGAAAAGAACGGATTCCCGGAAACAATTTGTTTGCCGGGAATTTTTTTCTATGGGTATTCTTTCTGTTTCTGATATTTGCCGTAGATGTGGAGGCAGAAGGATTTTATTACCCGCCGGATACGGACGGAGAACTGGTGGTGGTCATTGACCCCGGGCACGGAGGCTCCAATCTCGGTGCGGATTACAACGGTTTTCTGGAGAAAGAAATGAACCTTACGGTGGCTGAAGCCATGGCGGAGGAGCTCAGGGAGTACGAGGGCATTACCGTGTACCTGACACATGAGGATCTGGACACGGACATCAGGATAAAGGACAGGGCGGCATTTGCCAAAAGTGTGAATGCGGATTTCCTATTCTGCCTGCATTTCAATATGTCACCGGGCAATATTCTGTATGGCTCCGAGGTCTGGATTTCGGCATACGGAGAGGAAAACAGACAGGGCTATACCTTTGCAGGACTGCAATTAAATGAAATGCGGAAGCTGGGACTTTCCATAAGAGGCATTAAGACGAGGCTGAATGAGGAAGGGACGGCGGACTATTACGGTATTCTGCGCTTCTGCGAAGCAGAGGATATTCCGGCAGCCCTGATTGAGCACTGCCATATCGATAACGATGCGGATGTGGGGTTCTGCGACTCCAAAGAGGATTTGATTGCTCTCGGTAAAGCCGATGCCACGGCGGCAGCCAAATTCTTCCGCCTGTCCAGTAAAAGCTTAGGCGTGGACTACAGTGACAATACTGAGGTAGTGGAGCCCACACCCGGCGCAGGTTACGCCAAAATGGACACCACGGACCCGGATATCTGCATGATAGAGGAAAACTATACAGATCTTGCAAATAAGAAAATCGGCATTCAGGTAACCGGCTGTGATTACGATTCACCCATGCAGTACTATTCCTACAGCATAGACGGCGGTGAAACCTTTACCCCGTACCTTTTGTGGCCGGATGCGGATATGCTTGCCGGCACTTATGCGGATACCTTTAATCTGGAGATAGATATACCCGAGGGCGTGAACCCTGACATTGTGGTAAAGGGCATTAACCAGTACGACAGATACACCTTAAGCAACCACTTAAACGGTTACCCGGTGTTTACGGGCAGCGACCCCGATGAGGTGCTTCCGGAAATCCCGGAGGAAACTGAAGAGGTAAGTGGCAATGCCGGAAGCCTTCACGATACGATTAAGGACAGTGCGGACGGCGGCTTCAAAGCGCCGGTCAAAGAAGAAAACGAAGAAGACAGAACCTTTGTCCGTTTTGTGGAAATCAGTCTTTTAGCGGTGTTTGTGATTTTTACCGCAGTTCTGTTTGTGGGTGTTTTAACGGCAAACAAAAAGCGTCATAAAAAGAAGCGGAAAAGAAGAAAAAAATAGAAAAAACTCAAAAGGCACTGCAATAGCTTGTCAAACACATAGCGCCTCATGGATAAATCGGTGCCGGCAAGCATGCCCTTGGTCTGCAGCAGACAGCATAGTCCCCCAAAGGGAAGAACCGTTAAAAGAAACAGCGGCAGTCTTCCAGAAAGGGCATGAATACCGCCGGTAATTTCCAACAGACAGCGGCTGGCGCAGAGCAGGGTATCCGGAAGGACAATACCCATATACCGGGTAAGGCTTTGGGATACAATCAGGGGAAACAGATAGAGCAGATTTCCCACAATGAGATATGCGCCCAGTACGGTGATGCCCTCAATACCGGAGTGGATGGCAGAATCCAGACTTTTTAAGAAAGGCTCCGGCGCGGCTTCTGACGGACTTTTTTGACACAGGTTTAGCGGCAGAGGGGAAATGAGCCGGACAAGCAGGGCATAGAGAATAGGAATGCCGTATATTCCTAAAAGGAAGAACGCGGCAGGAATATTTTTAATAGCCAGGGACGGAAGCAGGACGGAAAGGATGAACAGAGGCCCCATGTTGTTGCAGAACCCCAATAGATACTGGGCTTCTTTGCGGGAAAATTCCTTCCTCCGGTACAGCTCCGCAATGTTTCTGGCACCCATGGGAAAACCGCACAGAAAGCCCGTCAGGACACAGTACACACCCTGTGGACTGATGCGAAGCAGCGGACAAAGAAGGGGCGAAAGAAAAAAGGAAAGCTTTTCCGTCATCTGCTGACGTACGAGCAGGCAGGAAAGCAGCATAAAAGGGAACAGCGCCGGTATCATGGTCTGAAACCATACGGAAAGACCGTCGGCGGCAAGCTGCACACTGTCTTCCGAAAAGAAAAGCATCAGCACAAAGGAAAGAAAAAACAGCAGTATTTTCATGAAAATCCTGTACGGTTTTTTATAATCATATGAGAAAGAACCGAAAAAAATGTAGGAACGGAGAGACACATGCGTCTGGATAAATTCTTATGCGATACGGCGGGGCTTACCCGCACGGAGGCAAAAAATGCCGTAAAAAAAGGACAGATTGCCGTAAACGGCCAGGTGCAGAAGGCTGCGGATTTTAAGGTAAAGGAAAATACGGATACGGTGACTTTTCAGGGAAAGCCTCTTTCCTATGCGGCGTTCCATTATTATATGCTGCATAAGCCTGCGGGTGTGATTACCGCCACGGAGGACAAAAAAGAAAGCACGGTTATGGATATCCTGAAGGAGGAGAAGGTCAAAAATCTGTTTCCCGTGGGCAGACTGGACAAGGACACGGAAGGACTGCTTCTCATTACCGACGATGGCGAGCTTGCCCACAACCTGCTTTCCCCAAAGAAGCATGTGGACAAGGAATATCTGGTTAAAGTAAGGGACAGCATTTCCGAAGAAGACTGCAGAAAGCTTTCGGAGGGCGTGGATATCGGGGACGAAAAGCCCACGGCTCCGGCAAAGGTGGAACGTATGGCGGAGAAAGAAATTCTTCTGACCATCCGGGAGGGACGTTTCCATCAGGTAAAGCGCATGCTACAGGCAGTGGGCAATGAAGTGCTGTATTTGAAAAGACTCTCCATGGGCAGCCTGCGTCTGCCTGAGGATTTGGAAAAGGGTGCCTACCGGCCGCTTTCGGAAGAAGAAATATACAAGATTAAAGGAGATAAATAAAATGAACAGCAATCCATTAAAAGAGAAGCTGCAGGACTATGAGGCGGTGATATTTGATCTTGACGGCACACTGGTGGACTCCATGTGGATGTGGAAGGAAATCGACAGAGCATATCTGGCAAACTTCGGCATCGAGCTGCCGGACAACCTACAGAAGGAAATAGAGGGCATGGGACTGAACGAAACCGCCGTCTATTTTAAGGAAAATTTCGGCATAACGGATACGGTGGAAAAAATGAGAAGCGACTGGATTTCCATGGCGCTTTATAAATACAGCCACGAGGTTCCCATGAAACCCGGCGCCCAGCGTTTTTTATCCTACTGCATGGAAAAGGGCATCAAGTTAGGCATTGCCACCAGCAATTCCCTGGAGCTTGTGGAACGGATTGAAGAGGCGCACCACTTAAAGGATTACATTTCCTGTATCGTTACGGGCTGTCAGGTGGAAAACTGCAAACCCGCACCGGATATTTACCTTGTCGCAGCCAAAAGACTGCACACGGACCCGAAAAAATGTCTGGTGTTTGAAGACATCATCCCCGGCATTATGGCGGGAAAAGCCGCCGGTATGAGCGTCTGTGCGGTATGGGACGAATACTCCGAAAAGGATTGGGACGAAAAGGTAAAAACAGCGGATTTTTCGTTGCGTTCTTATGAGGAAATCTTGTAAATTCAGGTAAAAAATGGCATACTAAAGGAAGAAAGGAAGGATTGCTATGAAGAATATCATCATTATTACCGGGGCGAGCTCCGGCATCGGACAGGAATTTGCCTTACAGATTGACACGGCTTTTTCAAACATTGATGAAATCTGGATGATTGCCAGAAGAGAAGAACGCCTTATGGAAGTAGGAAAGGTCATGGAGCATAAGGTGAAAATGATTTCCATGGATGTTACGGATGAATACGCCATGGATGATTTTGAAGAGCTTTTGGAGAAAGAGGATGTGACCGTCCGCATGCTGATCAATGCCGCGGGCTTCGGCCTGATGGGTCCTTTTGACGAGCTTTCCTTAGAAGAACAGACGGACATGCTCTATGTCAACTGCGAAGCCCTTACCAAGATGACCTATATCTGCCTGCCCTATATGGCAAGGGGCAGCCGGATTATCCAGATGGCTTCCGCGGCAGCCTTTGTTCCCCAGCAGGATTTTGCTGTATATGCCGCTACCAAGGCGTATGTACTGAGTTTTTCCAGAGCACTCAATCAGGAGTTGTGCGATTACGGTCTCTATGTGACCACGGTCTGCCCGGGACCTGTGAATACCGAATTCTTCCAGATTGCAGAGCAGTACGGCTCCACACTGGAAATCAAGAAGCTCACCATGATTACTTCCGAACAGTGCGTTTCCGAAGCACTGTACGCATCCTACCGTAAGAAGGATATGGTAATCCCCGGTATTCCCATGAAAGCCTTTGCGATGCTGACGAAAATTGTTCCACAGGGACTGATTTTGAAGATTGCAAAGATGATGAAAAAATAACAGCGGAGAGACGACTACATGTATTTCAAAAGAATGTTTACCAAGGATGAGGTCAAGGGGACGAGAAACTATTTAAGCAGCCAGAAAAAATATGAAATCATCAGGACTGTCATTTATTTTTTCATTCCCCTGTCTTTATTTGCAGCGGGTTTTATCACCACGCACACCCGTAACAACCTGCTTACCCTGGTGGCGGTGCTCGGCTGTCTGCCCGCCTGCAAGAGCCTTGTGGAAATGATTATGCACTGCCGTTACAAGAGTCTGCCCGCGGATGTCTGTGATACCATAGAAGCCCATGCAAAGGGGCTTACCTGCCTGTATGACTGTGTGTTTACCTCCCGGGACAAGACCTATTACGTGGGACACCTGACCGTGTGCGGCAACACCATTGCCGGGTATCTTTTAAGCGGCAAGGTATCGGAAACGGACTGTGCAAAACATTTGGAGACCTGCCTTAAGGTGGATCGTTTTACGGGACTTACCATAAAGCTGTACAAGGATTTGGACAAGTACACGGAACGGCTGGACTCCCTGCGGGAACTCAAGACGGACGATAAAAATACGAAGGGCATTGTAAGTACCCTTAAGTCTATTTCTTTATAGAACGGAGAGGCTATGCAGAACCATCAGATCGGCAGTCAGGAAGCGGGACAGCGACTGGATAAATTCTTACATAAGTATTTTCCGGAAGCGGGTACGGCGTTCCTGTATAAAATGCTGCGCAAGAAAAACATTGTCTTAAATAAAAAGAAAGCGGAAGGAAAGGAAATCCTTGTGGAAGGCGACTCCCTGGATTTCTTTTTTTCGGAGGAAACCTTTGCTAAATTCCGGGGCATGGAAAAGAGCGGCACAACAAGCCGTTTGCTGACGGCTGTTTACGAAAAGGCCTACGAAAGCTTACACGGAATTACCGTACTCTATGAGGATGCGGACATGCTTGCCTTAAATAAACCGGCGGGTGTGCTGACCCAGAAAGCGGAGGATACGGATGTTTCCTTAAATGAATGGATGATTGGGTATCTCTTAAAAAAGGGACGTATGACCGAAGAGATACTGAAAACCTTTAAGCCTTCCGTTTTGAACCGTCTGGACCGCAATACCAGCGGACTGGTGCTTTGCGGCATTTCCTTAAAAGGAAGCCAGATTTTAAGCCGAATGATACACGACAGGACGGTGCACAAATATTATGCTGCCGTGGTAAAGGGAAGGGTTGATAAAGCCGGCATCCTGGGCGGTGTGCTGGAAAAGGATGAGATAGCCAACAAAGTAACCATAAAGGATGTGGGTGAAGGGAAAGAGGTCCGCACCATTTATGAACCGGCGGCATATGCGGACGGTCTGACACTTTTGTCCATTGAGCTTGTGACCGGCAAAACCCACCAGATAAGGGCGCATATGGCAGGTATCGGGCATCCGCTTTTAGGCGATGCCAAGTACGGGGACAGGAGCTTTAACGAAGCCTACCGGAAGAAGGGGGTAAAATCCCAGCTTCTGCATGCACAAAGAATGGTATTTCCCACGCTGCGGGAACTGCCGGAGGAGGAAGCAAAAAAGGCAAAGGACCTTGCTTTTTTAGGAAAAACCATAGAAGCCCCTCTGCCGGAGGTGTTTCACCGGGTGGGATTCTGAAGCTGCGGTAAAACAGGAAGAACGGAAAGAAGCGGGAACGCAAAAGGAAGATAGGAAGGCAGTATGGCAACCTGGAATTCAAGAGGACTAAGAGGCTCCACTTTAGAGGAGCTGATTAACCGGACCAATGAAAAATATGCGGAGAGTAATCTGGCGCTGATACAGAAAATTCCCACACCGATTACTCCCATTAAAATCGATAAGGAGCACCGTCATATCACACTGGCATATTTTGACCAGAAGAGTACCGTAGACTATATCGGTGTCGTACAGGGCATTCCGGTCTGTTTTGATGCCAAGGAATGTGCGGTGGACACCTTTTCTCTGCAGAACATCCATGCCCATCAGGTAAAGTTCATGGAGCAGTTTGAACAGCAGGGCGGGATTGCGTTCTTTCTTATTTATTACACTTCCAGGGAAGTGTTTTATTATCTTCCCTATGAGATGCTTAAGTTTTTCTGGGACAGGGCACAGGAGGGCGGCCGGAAAAGCTTCCGTTTCGAGGAACTGAACCCGGAATATATTATCCCGAAGCATCAGGGAATCCTGGTTCCCTATCTGGATATTCTGAAAAAGGATCTGGAAGACCGGGAGGAATAATAAATAATAATTTCTTGACAGCGGAAAGGTCTCCTAGTATACTACAAATAGTTTCACATGCTACTATGATAATATGGTAGTACGTTAATATATTAAAGTGTATGAATTGAGGAACGCTTATGAACAACAGACTTTTACATACGCCGGAGGGCGTCCGGGACATTTACGGCAAAGAATATGCAAAGAAGCTGGCTATAGAACAGAAACTGCAGCAGGCGATCCATTGTTTCGGTTACGAAGATATCCAGACCCCTTCCATTGAGTTTTTCGATGTTTTCTCCAAGGAGATCGGAACCACTCCCAGTAAGGAGCTGTATAAGTTCTTTGATAAAGAGGGTAATACGCTGGTGCTGCGGCCAGACTTTACGCCGTCCATCGCCCGCTGCGCAGCGAAGTATTTTATGGAGGAAAAGGTGCCGCTTCGTTTCAGTTACAACGGCAATACGTTTACAAACACTTCCAATCTGCAGGGTAAATTAAAAGAGGTGACCCAGATGGGTGCAGAACTCATCGGAGATCCTTCCGTAGAGGCGGATGCTGAAGTAATCAGTATGGTGATCGAAGCTCTGAAAAGCGCAGGACTGACCAGATTCCAGGTGACTATCGGTGAGGTGGATTATTTCCGCGGCCTCTGTGAGGAAGCCTGTCTGGATGAGGATACGGAAAAGGAACTTCGTTGCCCAGGAATTACTGGAGCAGAAGCAGATCCCCGAGCCTTATCACAGCATTCTGTTAAAGCTGGCGGATATGTTCGAAAATATAGAGTCTCTGGAGGCTGCCAAAGCACTGGTTAAAAATGAAAGATCCTTACAGGCGATTGCAAGACTGGAAAAGTTAAAAGAGCGCTTAGAGCAGTACGGTGTGGCGGAATACATTTCCTTTGATCTCGGAATGCTCAGCAAATATCAGTATTATACCGGCGTTGTCTTCAAGGCTTACACCTACGGTATCGGTGATGCCGTGGTAAAGGGCGGCCGTTACGACAATCTGCTTCGGAAATTCGGCAAGAATGCCGCAGCTATCGGTTTCGTCATCGTCATTGACGACCTGTTGGAAGCATTATCCCGCCAGAAAGTGAATATCGATATTCCCGCTTCCGGCAAAACCGTGTATTACCGGGCAGGAGATGAGGCAGATTATCTGGCGAAGCTTTCCGAAGTCATAACCCTGAGGAAAGAAGGGATTCCCACCGTGCTTTCCCCCGAGATCACAGAGAACGAGGAGGCAGATCAGTAATGAGTGAAGAAAGATATCTTACGTTTGCTCTGGGAAAGGGCAGACTTGCCAAAAAGACACTGGAGCTTTTCGAACAGATCGGCATTACCTGTGAAGAAATGAAGGATAAAGATACCAGAAAGCTGATCTTCGTCAATGAAGAATACAAATTGCGCTTTTTCCTGGCAAAGGGTCCCGACGTTCCCACCTATGTAGAGTATGGTGCTGCTGATATCGGCGTGGTCGGCAAGGACACCATTCTGGAAGAAAACCGGAATGTCTACGAAGTGCTGGACCTTGGCTTCGGCAAATGCCGGATGTGTGTCTGCGGTCCTGCTTCCGCCAGAGAGTTGTTGAAACACCATGAGCGGATCCGGGTAGCCAGCAAATACCCCAATATCGCCCGAGAGTATTTCTATAATAAAAAGCATCAGACCGTAGATATCATCAAATTAAACGGTTCTGTAGAATTAGGGCCGCTGGTAGAGTTGTCCGACGTCATTGTGGATATCGTTGAGACCGGTTCCACCTTAAGGGAAAACGGGCTGGAGGTTCTGGAAGAGGTATGTCCTCTGTCCGCCCGTATGATCGTCAATCCGGTGAGTATGCAGATGGAAGCCGACCGTATCCGCAAGCTGGTGGGTGCGATCCGGGAGCAGTTAAAAATACAGGCCTGACCGAGACGATAAGCATCGTCATAAAAAGTATTTAAAGGAGAGTACCGTCATGAGAATCGTAGCATTGGATAAAGAATCAAAGCAGAGTATTTTGAACGACCTTTTAAAGAGAAGTCCGAACAATTATTCCCAGTATGAGAGCACTGTAAACCAGATCATCGAAAAAGTCCGTGCCGAGGGTGACAAGGCATTGTTCGATTATACCTTACAGTTTGATAAGTTCGCTTTAAGCGCAGAGAATATCCGTGTCACAAAGGAAGAGATCGCCAAAGCCTATGCACAGATGGATGAGAATCTGATCGATGTGATCAGACAGTCTGCGGAAAACATCCGCGCTTTTCACCAGAAGCAGCTTCGTAACAGCTGGTTCGATGCCAAGCCCGACGGTACGATCTTAGGCATGAAGATCACCGCCATCGAAAGAGCCGGTGTCTATGTCCCCGGCGGTAAAGCCGCTTACCCTTCCAGCGTACTGATGAATGTGATCCCCGCCAAGGTAGCCGGTGTGGATGAGATCATTATGACCACCCCTCCCGGAAAAGACGGTATGGTCAATCCCGGAACTCTGGTAGCCGCTGATATTGCAGGCGTGGATACCATCTATAAGGTCGGCGGTGCCCAGGCTATCGCAGCCATGGCTTTCGGAACCCAGTCGGTACCTAAGGTCGACAAGATCACCGGTCCCGGTAACATTT
>OHCL01000339.1_pt1 | contig 16598 bp, 10 predicted proteins | sample 1577591 | NCBI WGS metagenome assembly OHCL01 (sample SAMEA3879549, study PRJEB24766) | human gut metagenome | biome: human-associated habitat; feature: feces | place: USA | collected 1985/1987
TATTTTTTGGGCCTCGGAGGGCGGATTTCGCGCTTTTGGTAATGAAATGGGTGCGTGCCATGCCGTGCGGTAGGCATCGGTGCACAGAAAAAGGGCCCGGAAGGCAATGCCTTCCGGGCCCTTTGCAATGCAAACCTGCTTGCAAGTGCGATTTAGCGCACCTGAGCGACGTAAGCGACGTTGGTCGAGGAGACCTTGTCCTCGAGCTGGACGCTCATGCGGGGATCGCCGGCGGTAGCGACGGTCAAATCGCCAGTCTTGACGTAGCCGAGCTCCTTAGCGGTCTCGATCGCCTTGACGATCGTGCCGTTGACGGTGCCCTGGGTAATCTCTGCCTGGTGCGGGATGACGCCCCAGTACATGATCATCTGCTGGACGGCCCACTCGTGGCGGGAGAACGCGCAGATCGGCATGTTGGGACGGAAGTGCGAGATCAGGCGGGCAGTACGACCAGTGGTCGTCGGCACGGTGATGCACTTGGCGCCAACGGTGGTGGCCATGTTCACAGCGGACATACCCACAACGTTGTTGACGACGCGGGTGCCGTGAGCGTCAGCCGGAACCTCGAGCGGAGCGTGAGCCGGGAGGTACTTCTCGGTCTCGAGAGCAATGCTGGCCTGCATCTTAACGGCCTCGACCGGGTACTTACCGGCAGCGGACTCGCCGGAAAGCATAACGGCGTCGGTGCCGTCGTAGATGGCGTTAGCAACGTCGGCAACCTCGGCACGCGTCGGGCGCGGGTTCTGCTGCATGGAGTCGAGCATCTGCGTAGCGGTGATAACGGGCTTGTAGGCCGCGTTGCACTTGGCGATGATCTCCTTCTGGATGTGCGGAACGAGCTCGGGCTTGATCTCGATGCCCAGGTCGCCACGGGCGACCATGATGCCGTCGGAAGCCTCGAGAATCTCGTCGAAGTTCTCGACGCCCAGGGCGCACTCAATTTTCGGGAAGATCGTCACGTGCTCGCCGCCGTTCTCGCGGCAAAGCTTGCGAATGCCGCGGACGGACTCGCCGTCACGGATGAAGGAAGCGGCGATGTAGTCGATGTTCTCGGTCAGGCCAAAGAGGATGTCCTGACGATCGCGCTCGGTGATAGCGGGCAGCGAGATGTTGACGTTGGGCATGTTGACGCCCTTGCGCTCGCCGATCAGGCCGTCGTTCTTAACGACGCAGGTCATGTCCTGGCCGTCGACGGACTCGACCTCGAGGGCAACCAGACCATCATCGATCAGGATAAGGGAGCCCTTCTCGACCTCGGAGGGCAGAGCCAGGTAGTCGAGGGAGATGTGCTCAGAGGTGCCGTGGAAATCCTCGGACGTGGGCTGAGCGGTGACGACGATCTTATCGCCGGTCTTGACGGCAACCTTCTTGCCGTCGACCAGAAGGCCGGTGCGGACCTCGGGGCCCTTGGTGTCGAGCAGGATGCCGACGGGCAGACCGAGCTCCTTGGAAATACGACGGACGCGCTCGATGCGACCGTGGTGCTCGTCGTAGGATCCGTGCGAGAAGTTAAAACGGGCGACGTTCATGCCCGCCTTGATCATCTCGCGGATGGTCTCGTCGCTATCGCAGGCGGGACCCATGGTGCATACAATCTTGGTGCGCTTGTACATTCAGACCTCCATCTGACATCGTCTTGCGCTGATAGATAAACCATAAGAAATAAAACTGAGATGATTATAACGAAATGCCGACCGAATACCCCAAAAAATCGACCGTATGCCGAATTAGAAGTTCATTTTTTGCGAATAAACGGTATATGCAAAAACTTTACCAACCGTTCTAACCGCTGCTATCTGGGCGATATTTCAGTTTGATGATGCACCGAAGAAAAAACGTTTTATCAATGTCGAACATCATACGGTCTGCATTGTTGCACTCGAGCCGTGTTTCCAATTGGAATGTTTTGGCTAGACGCGCCGCTTTGGGGTACCATAGCTCCACTATCAACTGCCGCTCAGCACGGCAGCCTTGATGAGCCCTTGCCCTTCTCCTGGGAATTATGATCGGGCATCAATCTGCTGAGTGGCCCGAATCCCAGGAGGGGACTCTATATGCAAAAGGAATACCTGTCCGCCGCGGCGGAGGTACTCAGCGACCAAGGTGTCGATGAGGACCTCGGCCTGAGCAACGACGAGGCGTCGTCGCGCCTCGCCAAGACAGGCCCTAACAAGCTCGAGGAAGCCGAGAAGACGCCGTTGTGGAAGCGCTTCTTTGAGCAGATGGCCGACCCCATGGTCATCATGCTGATCGTTGCCGCCGTCATCAGTGCACTCACTGGCATGGTCAAGGGTGAGGCGGACTTTGCCGACGTCGCCATCATCATGTTCGTCGTTATCGTCAACTCGGTGCTGGGCGTGGTTCAGGAGGCCAAGAGCGAGGAAGCTCTCGAGGCATTGCAGGAGATGAGCGCGGCGCAGTCCAAGGTTCTGCGCGACGGCAAGCTCGTGCACCTGCCGAGTGCCGAGCTCGTGCCTGGCGATGTGATCATGCTCGAGGCGGGCGACTCCGTCCCGGCCGACTGCCGCGTGCTCGAGAGCGCCACGATGAAGATCGAGGAGGCCGCCCTTACCGGCGAGTCCGTGCCCGTTGCCAAAAAGGCGGGCGTGACGGTTTATGCCGGAACCGTTGTGGAAGAGGGGGAAATTACCCTTTGCGTCAAAGAGGCAAACGGCTCCAGCAAATACGAAAAGATTATGACTATGATAGAGGAGTCCGAAAAACTGAAATCCTCCCTGGAAAGCAAGGCGGAGCATTTAGCGGACAGACTGGTGCCCTATACCTTCTTAGGCACCGGACTGGTATGGCTTTTTACCGGAAATGTGACGAAGACCATTTCCGTGCTGATGGTGGATTTTTCCTGTGCACTGAAGCTGGCAATGCCATTGACCGTGCTTTCCGCTATCCGGGAGGGCAGCTGCCATGATATGACCGTAAAAGGCGGCAAATATCTGGAAGCCATGTCGGAAGCAACCACCATTGTATTTGATAAAACGGGAACCCTTACCAAGGCACAGCCGACCGTGGTGGACGTGGTTTCCTTTGACGGACAGGAGCCGGACGAACTCTTGAAAATCGCAGCCTGCTTAGAGGAACATTTCCCTCATTCCATGGCGAAAGCAGTGGTGAGAGCGGCAGCCGACAAGCATCTGGAGCACGAGGAAATGCACTCTAAGGTGGAATACATTGTGGCACATGGTATTTCTTCCCACATCGGAGAAAAGAAAGTAATTATAGGCAGCTACCACTTTGTGTTTGAAGACGAAGGGGCAAAGATTCCCGAGGGGAAGGAGGCGTTGTTTGAAGCATTGCCTGCGGAGTATTCCCATTTGTATATGGCAATTGACAATTCCCTGGCAGCTGTTATTTCCATCGAGGACCCGTTGAGGAAGGAAGCATCCGAAGTCATCCGCAGCTTAAAGAAGCTGGGCTTTGAAAAGGTGGTCATGATGACCGGCGACAGTGACAGAATTGCCCGTAATATTGCGGACAAGGTCGGCGTGGATGAATATTATTCGGAAGTACTGCCCGAAGATAAGGCACGCTTTGTGGCGAAGGAAAAAGAAGGCGGCAGGAAGGTAGTCATGATTGGGGACGGCATCAATGATTCCCCGGCGCTTTCCGAGGCAGATGTGGGCATTGCCATCAGTGACGGGGCCGAAATTGCAAGGGAAATTGCGGATGTGACCGTCGGAGCGGACAGCCTTGACGAAATCCTGACACTGAAACGGTTAAGCGATGCCATGATGAAGCGAATCCACAAGAATTACCGAATGATAGTCGGCATCAACACGGCACTGATTGTGCTGGGCGTAGCCGGTATTTTCCCGCCGACCACTTCGGCTCTTCTGCATAATACTTCCACCATTTTCATCAGCTTAAAGAGCATGAAAAATCTGCTGAAGGATGAAGAAAACAAGTAAGTTCCGCAGCCGAAGGCACAATAAATTTTTTTTATCCCTAAAGTTAATTCTTTTTTTTACGATATATACTATGTGAGAACAGAAAAGGTATGCGTAGAGAAAGGAGGAGACCGGTATGCGTATTGAAGCATATAATCAGGTACAGCAGTTGTATCAGACCAAAAGACCGTCCCGTATCAAGGGCAGCATGGGAGTGACAGGTACCGACACCGTACAGATCAGCAGCATGGGAAAGGATTTCCAGACTGCAAAGACGGCTGTCAAGGCAGCACCTGACGTCAGGGAAGACGTGACGGCTCCGATTAAAGCAAGCATAAACAGCGGCACTTATGAAGTGAGCAGTGAAAGCTTTGCAGAAAAGTTACTGAAAAAATATGAAGAAACGAGGTAATTCCGGTGGCCAGTCTTATTGAAAACCTGATAAGTGTATTAGAGGGCGAAGCAGCAGAGTACGACAAGCTGCTGGAATTATCAACCAGAAAAACACCGGTGATTGTAGCCGGCAATCTGGAAGAATTACAGCGCATCACGGATGATGAGCAGGAAGTGGTAAACCGCATTAACCGCCTCGACAATGAAAGAAGCGAAGTGATGACGGACATTGCCAACGTTATGAACAGGGATGTCAAAACTTTAAAATTAGCGACACTCGTAGAGCTTTTAAGTCAGAGACCGCAGGAAAGCAGGCGGCTTGCAGAGGTGCATGACCGGTTAAAAAACGTGACCGGCAGCATGCAGAGAGTGAATGAGCAGAACAAAGAGCTGATTGCCCATTCTCTGGAAATGATTGACTTTGATCTGAACCTTCTGCAGGCAATGAAAGCAGCACCGGAAACGGCAAATTACGACCGCGGTGCCCACAATGCCGGCGGACTGATGGGAAGCGACGGGGGGAGCTTTGATGCCAAGAGCTGATGAAGAAAGAGAAAGAAGCCGGTGACGACATTTCTTTTGCCATGCTTCATCGGATGCTGTGCATAGCATGAGGTGATTTATATGCCACTGATGGGTAGTTTATATATAGGTGCATCCGGTTTACAGTCCGGACAGAATGCATTAAATACAACAGCACACAATCTTACAAACGTAGATACAACAGGGTTTACCAGACAGCAGACCCTGCTTTCTTCCAAACGATATATTACCATTTCAAAAAACCCCGCCGCTGTTTCCGACCAGCAATACGGCATCGGGGTAAATTTGTCTGCAGTAAGACAGGTAAGAGATTACTTTCTGGATCAGACCTACCGTAAGGAATCCGGCAGAAGTATGTTTTATGAAGCATCCACCGATGTCCTCGGTGAAGTGGAAAACGTGCTCGGTGAGTTAAACGGTGAGGATTTCCAGACTTCTTTATCGAATCTCTGGACAGCCATCCAGGAACTTTCCAAGGATCCTTCCAGCTCCGTTACACAGGGTCTTCTGGTACAGCGTTCCGCAGAGTTCATCAACAGAGCCAATGCGGTATATCAGGATCTGACCAATTACCAGGACAATCTGAACAAACAAATCAAAGAGAAAGTTACCACCATCAACCAATACGGAAAACAGATACAGGCGTTGAACGACCAGATTCGGAAAATCGAATGCGGCGGTATTGAGCATGCCAACGACCTTCGGGACACCAGAAACCAGATTCTGGATGAACTGGGTAAGCTTTGCAAGATGACCTATTCCGAAGATTCTTTGGGAAATGTATCGGTACGAATCGAAGATTCCGATTTTGTACGCGGCGACCTGTTTTATGAAATAGGTCTGGATGCCAGCGACGCTACCGGTTTCTATACGCCGTTCTGGATAAAGGATGCGGAGTATACCGTATTGGCGGACGGTACGAAAAAATATAATATCAAGGGTGCGGAGGTATTTAATTTAGACCAGACGGTTTCCTCTTCCCTGGATACGGATATCGGCGGACTGAAGGCGCTGCTTCTGGCAAGAGGTGACCACAGAGCCAATTACACCGATATAGGCAACAATTATGACAATATTTCCCAGTCCATTGTGATGAATGTGCAGGCGGAGTTCGATCAGATGATTCACAATGTGACGACAAAGATAAACAGCATTCTGGCAGAGGTGTACGATCCATCCAGAGGCTACATGTGCGATAAGGACGGCAGTCCCCTGCAGCTTTTCCAGAAGATTACCACGGACGGTTACGAAAAGGTGACGGATGCAGGCGGCAATGTGACCTGGAAATATGCAGAGGAAGACCCGACCCGTACGGACACCCTGTATACGCTGGGTAATCTGCAGGTTAATGCCAACCTGCTCAGAGAGCCTACCATGCTGGGATTCAAAAAGGCAGACGGCTCCGCCGATTACGATACGACGGGAAAACTGAAAGCAGCTTTTACGGAAGAGAGTTATACCTTAAATCCCAATGTACTTAAGAAAACCACTTTCGTGGACTATTATAAGGATCTGGTTTCCCAGGTGTCCAACACCGGCTATGCTTTCCGGAATATTTACGAAAACCAGCAGACGACCGTGGAAGCCACATATAATGCAAGAGAGCAGATTATAGGTGTTTCTTCCGAAGAAGAACTCTCCAATATGATTCGTTTTCAGAATGCCTATAATGCATCGAGCCGTTATATCAACGTGATCAGCGAACTGCTGGAACACATTATTTCCACACTGGCAGTATAAATTAAAAGAAGGGAGGCATTAGGATGCCCTCACAGTTTTTCGGATTGAATATTGCATACAAAGGTCTGCTGGCCTCCAATGCATCACTGAATACTACATACAACAACATTGCAAACGAACAGACGATAGGATACAGCCGGCAGCAGGCGGTGCAGCAGGCAAGTCCCGCCATTCGGGTGTTCCAGACCTACGGCTGCGCCGGTTCCGGTGTAGATACGGTTTCTATTGAAAGAATTCGGAATGAGTTTTATGACCGCAAGTACTGGAGTGCCAATACCAGCTACGGTGAATACAATATGAAGCAGTATTACATGGCACAGATGGAAACGTATTTTAAGGACGACAGTGCTACCATGCCGGGTTTCAAGACCATTTTTGATGAGTTCGCCGTAAAGGGTCTGCAGGCAGTACTTACCAATCCTTCCAGCGCGGATACGAAAACCCAGTTTATCGGCTATGCGGAAAGCCTTACCACCTATTTTAACGGTATGGCAGGCAATCTGGAGACCATGCAGAAGGATGCCAACGATGAAATCAAATCCAAGATAGAAGAAATCAATTCCATTTCCAGTGAAATTGCTACCTTAAATAAACAGATTAATGTCATTGAGCTGACGGGCAGCAAGGCAAACGAGCTGCGTGACAGAAGAACCCTTCTGCTGGACCAGCTTTCGGAAATTGCTTCCATTACAACGGAAGAGTACCCGATTGTGGATGCCAACAACCCGGAAAGAGAAACAGGAGCAAACCGTTTCATTGTAAGAATTAACGGCGGTCAGGTGCTGGTAGACGGCAATGACAACAGACAGCTTGCCTGCGTGGCAAGAACCTCTTATGAAAAGGTAAACCAGACCGATATTGAAGGTCTTTACAATGTATACTGGACGGACGGACAGGAGTTTAACCTGTATGACAGAACTCTGGGCGGAAGCCTGCAGGGACTGGTGGAAATGCGTGACGGCAACAATACCGAAGGCTTTTCCGGTACGGTGACGGCTACCGGCAAGAAAGATGTAACGGACGATAAAGGTGTTACAAAGTCACATGATACCGTGACCATAGAGGTAACAAAAGCATACCTGAAGGATTTGAATAAGTGTAATCTTTCCGATAACGGCGGCAAAATCAAGTTAGGAAATCAGGTATTTTATTATGATTCCTGGTCCTATACCTGCAGCTACGATGCAAGCGGTGAGCCTTCTTATTCCTACACCTTTGTGATTTCCGATGAGACCCTGAATGACAGAAATCTGACAAACGACAGAGTGGGCATGACCGCATCGGTGGGGGAAAGCATTGATTATCAGGGCATTCCTTATTACATGCAGCAGATGAATGAATGGGTCCGCACCTTTTCCCAGAAGTTCAACGACATTCTGAACAGCGGTTACGATGCATACGGCGCAAACGGCAACAATCTGTTTTCCGCAGACCATGCAACGGACGGTGAACAGTATACATTTGACAGGGCGTTCCGCTATGATTTACAGAAGGACGGTACCATGACCGTGGATATGACGGATGACAGCTATCACAAAATGACAGCCAGAAATTTCAACATTCTGAATGCTATGGTGGATGACTGCAACCTGCTTGCCACCAAGAAAAAAGCGTCGGACGGCGTGGAACAGAGCGACCTTCTGGATGAAATCAAAGACATGATGAACGATAAGAACAAGATGGGATTCAGAGGCAGCACAGCCGGAGAGTTCTTACAGTGCATACTTTCCGACGTGGCATTAAATGCCAGCAATGCCAACACGTTCTACAAGAATTATAAAAATATTGCGGGAAGCATTGATACCCAGAGAACTTCCATTTCCGGCGTGGACGGAGATGAAGAAGCCATCAATCTGGTAAAATACCAGAACGGCTACAATTTAGCTTCCAAGATGGTACAGACACTGACGGAAATCTATGACCGGCTGATTTTACAGACAGGCGTATAAGTAAGAAGACGGAACGCCTGCTGATTACGGAAGGACAGGAAAATTATGAGAATTACAAATAAAATCATGCAGAATAACAGCCTTAACAACATCAATATGAATAAGGTGCTGGAAGATAAACTGAATACACAGATGTCTACCAAAAAGAAAATCACAAAGCCTTCCGATGACCCGGTTATTGCCATCCGTGCTTTGCGTCTGCGCGGAAACGTAACGGAAGTGACACAGTATTATAAGAAAAATATTCCCGATGCCAACAGCTGGCTGGAAGTAACGGAGGGCGCCTTAATAAAGACTTCCGATATTATTACCAACATGATTGGACAGGTGACAAAGGGGGCAAATGGTGACCCGCCTTCCGATGTGCGGAAGATTATCTTAGAACAGCTCAAAGCACTGCGGAACGAAGTATATTCCACAGCGGATGTGGACTATGCCGGCAGATATGTGTTCGCCGGATACCGGACCGATACTTCCATCCGTTTTATTGCGGCGCAAAAGAAAGAATACACCATTACCGAACAGCTTGACACCTCTGCCATGGATGATGTGACCTATATCAAGACCACAGCAACCAATGCAGCCGGCGACACGGTGGACATCAACGACATCAATTCCACAAACTACAATACCATTGATGTTTCGGAAAATGACATTACATCATCCACCGTACACAGAATTCGTTTATCCTATGACAATCTGAGCGACGGCATGGTGCCGACCCTTACCAGGGTAACCGGTAAGGATGCGGACGGCAATATTACCACCGAGGAGATTGTACCGGCAGCCAATGTGGAAACCGTATCGTACCATGCGTCTCCTTCCGCCTATGAACTGGTGGCACAGAATCCGGATAAGGTTTATTTTATTCCGGAAACCGGAGAAATGCTTCTGGGAGAAAATGTTTACCGGACCATGTCAGCCTATAAGGACGATGCCACCACGGCAACCGTGAATGAAGGAGAAATCCGCATCACGTATCAGAAGAACGACTGGCTGAAAGGAGATTTGCGCCCCGAACATTATTTTGCCTGCACTTCTACGGATGACAACGGCGTGAAAACCGATTACAATCAGGATTATCTGACCGGTGCCGATGTGGAAAAACAGGTTATCGAATATGATGTCGGCTTCAACCAGACCATCCGTGTCAACACCACGGCGGATGAAGTATTCAAACCCGGAATCGGCAGGGAAACCGATGACTTAATCCGTGCGCTGGAAGATGTGCAGAGTCTGGAAAAGGTAGTAGGCAATTTAGATTCCATGGTGAAAAACGAAACGGACGAAACAAAGAAAGCAACGCTTCAGAAACGTCTGGATGCGGCAAACAAAGCACTCACCTTATCCAAGGATAAGATGCAGAAAATGTTTGAAAGCGGTCTGACAGCCATGCAGGGATATCTGGATGCCAATAATCTGGCAATTACCCAGTGCGGTACCAGAGGCTCCAAGCTCGAGCTGATTGAAAACCGTATGAAAGACCAGAAGACGACCTTTGAAACCCTGCAGTCCGAAAACGAAGATATTGATATTGAAGAAGCAACCATTCAGATGAAGGGAGCCCAGCTTACTTATACGGCATCCCTTATGGCAGCCGGTAAAATTTTACAGACCAACCTGCTGGCATATCTGTAAGGAATAAATGGGGATATGGGGCGGATGTCTGCCCACGACGAAAAATGGGGGTTCCACCCACATATGAAAGGATGGAGAGTATGAGAGTAAACACAAGAATCTTTGGGGAAGTTGATATTGAAGAAGAAAAGCTGATTATATTCCCGGACGGCATTATCGGATTTCCGGGTTTGCAGAAATTTGCTTTGATTTATGATGAAGAAAAAGGTGTACATGCCGGTATACGCTGGCTGCAGTCCATGGAAGAGCCGGGTTTTGCCCTGCCGGTTATGGATCCGCTTACCGTTTCCGCCGATTACAACCCGGAAGTGGAAGACGCCCTGCTCAGTGAATTGGGAGAAATCAAGGACGAAGACCTTCTGGTGCTGGTAACCGTTACCGTACCTTCCGATATTAAGAAGATGAGCGTCAACCTGCGTGGACCCATTATCATTAACACCCGTACCCGCAAGGCATGTCAGGTCATCGTGGAAGGTGACACCTATGCTGTCAAGTATCCGATTTACGATATCTTACAGACAGGAAAGGAAGGTAAATAATATGTTAGCCTTATCCCGCAGGAAAAACGAAGCCATTGTCATTGACAACAATATTGAAATTACCATTTTGGAAGTGAAGGGCGACCAGGTAAAAATCGGCATCAATGCGCCGAAGGAAGTGCCTGTCTACCGCAAAGAGGTTTACATGCAGATTCAGGAGTCCAACAAGGAAGCCGTGAATCCGGAAGGTCTGGAAGCGCTGAAAAACTTGATGAAATAAGACGGATTGTGTAGTCTGTATAAAAAATGAGAAGAAAAGGATGACGGAAGTTATCCTTTTTTTGCTTTTTATATAAAACAATTGGTAATCTATACCGGATAATGGTATAATCGGGATAAGTCTTTTTTATTAAAAACGGGATATTACGGGAACTTTATGAAGGAGGGTATTTACATGAAGAACAAACGGAAAATCAGGGTAATGGCATGGATTTTAACCGTTGTGATGCTTATGACATCACTGGCATTGGATGCATTACCCGTCATGGCGGCGCCAGTCGAAGGCCTTACTTATGATGTGAGTTTTGATACATCATTTACTACGGCGGAAATGACATTTACATTGCAGATAATCGACGAGAAAATTCCATCTGAAGGATATAATGTGGATATTTTTATCAAACCTTCCGGAGCGAATGACTATCAGCAGATTGCATGGTATAAGGGATTGACGGATAACAGGCTTGTTCTTGCGGATATACAGTACCAGTATCAGCCGCTGACACCGGGAACAACCTATGATATAAGAATTAATCTTAAGAACAATGATAAGGAGATTGGCGAGACGGTTACCTCCTTTACCACAAAACCGGTGACGATTACCTGCGAGGAAAAGCAGATTACCTGGTTTTCGGCAGAATACAGCCTGTCGGTTGCGGAAAAGGACGAACTGGAAGCAGCCGGTATTACCACCTTAAAGGTGTATCCTTATATACAGGAAAAAGGCGGGGAATTGGAGAAAGCCAATGTAGGCGGAGACGGCATTGATGTGCTGAACGGCAATATGCTGCTGCAGAATTTGAAGGATAATACCGAATATACGGTGTATTTTGCCGGACTGCGGGATAAAGCAGAACCCTTCCTTTCCCAGTTTACGTTTAAGACCAGCAAAGATACCCGCAAAATTCAATTGCTTTCCGATGAAATCCAGTACTGCTATGCGGACTTTACCGTGGCAGTAACCGGCGGACGGGATGACGTGGAAACCAAGAGCTACCTTTTCTTACGAAAAAAAGGAGAAACCGACTGGAGAAATCAGAAGCAGAGTGAGGCAAAAGAAGCATTCTCCAAAGAATTCAGGATGAACGAACTGGAGCCGGTTACCGAATACGAATATGCGCTCGCAATCGGAGACGACTGGAATATCAACGACCCGAATCAGATTTACAAGGACGGACACAAAATTACCGGTTCCTTTACCACTCCGGACGACCCGAGGGAACTGACAAGTGTCTGCAGTGCCGGATACCGGACGGCTCTTATCCGGGCAGGATATACGGGAAATAATTTAAACGGCGTGATGAGCGCTGTTCATGTATTTGTCAGGGAAAAGGGAACGGAGGAATGGACGGAGCAGAAAGATGCCGCATATGATACGGGCAACAGCTTTTCTTTTGTGTTCACAGACCTGAAAGAGGATACCGAATATGAGTACCGCATCATTCTGAATTCCAAATGGGACGGCACTACGGCGGATGACAGTGTACGTCCGCTTCAGTATAATGAGGGCAGTTTTAAGACAGATGTGTGCCGGTATACGTTAAAGGTGACGCCGGATACCGAAAAGAGTCTATATAACAAAGAATATCTGCAGGTACAGCTGGAGGGCAGCAGGCAGGACAGAAGCGTAACGCTGGAGCTGCATTTTAACAACGATGCGGAAAAAACGGTCAGCCTGTACCGGGATGAGGCGTATAAAGATACATTTTCCATCAAAGGACTTTCCTCCGACACCACCTATTATGTGACGGAGTATTCCCTTTATGTGGATGAATTCGGCAAGCGTGTCTGCATCAAGCAGGCAGAGTGCGGGGAAGAGGAGTATTCCTTCCATACCCCTGCGGCAACGGCGCCGGATTATGTAAAATTTGAAAAAGAAGAAATTTATTTGAACGCGGCACAGGCGGAAGAAGAAAATGTGGGAAATGAGACCTTAAAACCGCTTGTAAATGACGGCGCTTCCGATGAAATGCTCTGGGAGTCGAAGAACCCCGAAGTGGCAACGGTGGATGAAAAAGGCAAGGTTACCGCAGTTGCGGTGGGCGAAACGGAAATTACGGCAACCTCGAAATACAACAAAGAGGTTACGGCAACGGTGAAGGTTTTTGTGGACAGCATGGAAGCTGTTTATGCGGAAAACGGAAACGCAGTCGGGGATGAAGTGGTAAAAGGCTTAAAGGGAACACAGTCGGAAGCCATTGCGCTTACCCGTAAAAATGCGGAAACCGGCGAAACGGAAAATGTGCCGGTGACCGGTTATGCTGCGGAAAGAAGCAGTGTGGTAAATTATGATATAAAGACAAATACCATTACATTCGGTACGGTAGGAACCGCAAAGCTGTATCTGTATGCCGGTGAGTATAAGGTAAGAATTCAGACGGAAAGCTATGTCCGTACGGCGGGCTTCTATGTTTCTTCCCTTTCCAATGACCGCTATCCGGCAGTGGAAAGTACAGAGAATACCTATGATATTGCTGCAAACCAGAGTTATCAGATAAACTTAAAGGCCCTTGACGGCTCCGATATTACCGACTACAGCAAATTTAAGATTGTGGTGGAAAACGATGCAAACGGATGCGTGGAGACGGACGGTGATACCTTTATACTAACGGCAAAGAATGTTACGGCAGCACCGGTGAAAATCACGGTTTCTCCCAAGGCGGGCACCGCATATGACAACGAGTATTATGAGGATGCGGTTTTCTATGTAAATGTAAAAGCACTGCCGGAAGAAAACGAACCGGATATGTATGTTTATACCAATGTGGACAAATTCCTTTCCGATGTAGACTTAAAAGACGGCTGGAAATGGGAAAACGAAAAGCTGGCTTTATATGCGCTCCGGAAAACACAGACCTATGACTTTACGGCTTATTATGCGGGAGATGACAAATATTCGGCAACGCAGACCATAAAAGTGGCGCTTGCGGAAGTAAATAATCTGACAGTGGAAGACGTAAGCCGCACAGGTTATCATGTAACGGCGGACGGCACGGATAAGATACTGGTGAAGGTCAGCTTCTCCTATGCGGGAGAGGTGAAACAGGATGATTTATCCGCTTATCTGAAGGCAGACGGAGAAGACTGCGTCATTGCGTGCAAGGAGTATGATAACGGCTATGCCATCTACGAAGTGAGTGCAAAGAAAGCAGGAAATTATGTACTGGAGGCAGGTGTACAGTCCGGTTTATACGGCAGCTCCCTTACCGGCAAAACGATTGTACTGCAGGCAACGGAGGAACCCTGTGTAAGAAGCATTAAGGTGCAGAACACCTCCGCGGAACCGGCGGAATTTCTGGAAGACGACGAAATCCTTCTGGATGCATCCAAGGACATCAAGACGTCTGTAAATCTGAAGGCAGTTACCTATGATTATACAGAAACGGAAATGACGGCGCCCAAGTTAATCTGGACGTCTACGGACAAGAGCGTGGTACAGGTTACGGCAGATAAGAAGGACACACAGAAAGCAGTGCTTTTAGTGAAGGGCGAAGGCAATGCCGTTATTACCGTGAAGAGTGCGGATGCGGCGGGAGCAAGCTACTCCTTCGCAGTGGAAGTGAAGAACCTTGCGCCCCGTGTGGAAGGAACCAGGGTTTCCGTGAATACGGCGCTGGATTATACGGTTTCCGAAGGACGCAGCATTGCCTACCGTTTCTACGGCTATACCGAAATCGTAGAAGCCTATGACAATGCGGTTACGGACTGGGCATTTTACAAAAAGACCCAGAAAACCTTTGAAAAGGAAAAAGAAGCCGGTCTGCAGGCAACGGACTTTACCTTCTATGAGAGACAGGGAGAGGGAGAAAAGAAGGACATTCTGGCGATGCCCGTGAACCCGGATTTAAAGAGCGGTAAATATGAGCTGTGGCTGGCGGTAACCACCGAAGCGGGCGAGGAGGTTTATTCCTATCCGATAACGGTGACGGTTATAAATAAGAATGTAAAGGTAAGTGCGGTATCCGAAAATATTAACCTGTTCTATATGCTCAGCGCTAACGGCAACATTATGTTTACCTTTAACGGAGATTATATTGACGCACCTACGGTAAACTGGACGGATGATGCGGACAAAGCCCTCGGCTTCAATATCAGTAAATACGTTTACTACGATAACACAAAGAAAAAATGGTGCGCTAACGTGGATACCACGGAGCTGGAAATGGAAGGCAAAGCACCGGCTGCGGGCACCGCAACCGGAACCCTGGAATTAACATTCAGGGGTTACCGCAACACGGTAAAGGTAAATAAGTTCAAAATCAAATACTGCTATAAGCTTCCAAATATTGTGACGATGAGCGCGGCTACGGTCATCAATACGGAATGCGGTATCGATAAGGCTTCCTTCTATCTGTACCAGAAGGATGCCAAGATGAGAATAACCTACAAAAATGAAGAAAATAAATACTGCTACAGCTCTTATAAGTGCAACATAGAAGAGGTAGAGCTGTCGCCCACATCCTCCGGCAGTGATTATATGGAGTATGTGTATACCGGTGTAAATAAGAAGGAAAATGTGGTGATTTCCCTCCGCTCCGATTACTGGAGAGAAAAGGTGGAGGTAAAGCACACCATCAACAATGTGGCGCCCGTTCTTATTCTGGAGAAGCCGGCCATGACATTTAACTGGAACCTTCCCGGAACGGATACCACGGTATTCAAGGTAAGAAACGCCCAGAACGGTGCGGTCTTAAAGGATGTCATCATCACCGGAAAGAATGCGGCCGCCCAGAAGCTTCTTGATGAGAATGTATTTACGTTCTCCCTGAAGGAAAATAAGTATCTGGATGTGAAGCTGAATTCCCTGCAGGCGCTGAACAAGAAATTTAAGGACGGCAGTTACGGTTTTACGGTGACACCGGTATTTGTAAGCAGTGTGACCGGCAAGGAGGTGACCGGAAAGCCCTGTGTGCTGACGGTTAAGACGACGTCCAAGGCGCCCGAGGTCAATTTATCGGCGTCCGGCAGTATCGATATTGCCAGATATCCGATGTACGACAATTGGGAATTCTACAAAAACGCAGTGAAACTGAAATACAGTTTCAAGAACGTAAACAGCAATTATGAAGAAATCGGCAGGGAAGTAATCGGCGACTATGCAGACTATTTTGAAATCTGGTGGAGCGATCCCGGACAGGGATTTTATCTGAAAGCAAAACGCGGTATGGAGGGCAGACTGAAAGCCGGCTTTGTATATAATGTACAGATTAAATTTACCCTGAAGATGAAGGACGGCACGACAACGGAGATTATCACGAAGAAGCCATACAAGCTGAAATTAAAACAGTCGGCAACCGGGGTTAAGGTGACGACCAAGCCGCAGACGATGTTTGCTTCCAATGAAGAGGTTACCAGAGTTTATGAATTGAGGCTGAACGGCAGCTATTACCGCATCGAAAAAATAACCGGCGGTCTGGATGTCAACAAGGACGGCAAAAATGATATTGTTATCGACCGTGTCTCCACTAAGGACTGGGACACTGCGGCGGACATTACCTTAAGAATAGCGGACAGGGATGCCATAAGCGCTACCGTAAAAGGCAAGAGCTATTCCGTTCCGATTGAAATCATGGTAATGGGTGCGGACGGTGTGACGAAAAACATCAGGACCCAGATTAAAGTTACGGTAAGAACATAAAAGACAGGTGGCATTACCTATGATGGCTCTTGGACGG
>OHCL01000353.1_pt1 | contig 16221 bp, 13 predicted proteins | sample 1577591 | NCBI WGS metagenome assembly OHCL01 (sample SAMEA3879549, study PRJEB24766) | human gut metagenome | biome: human-associated habitat; feature: feces | place: USA | collected 1985/1987
TCATAACAGTAATTAGAAAAAGACGCTCTGACAGCCTTTCATTAGGCTATGAGCGTCTTTTTTTCTGCAGACTATATATAATTACAAGGACATATAAGCCTCTTTGGCATCCCGAAGGCCTTTATACTCAAGCCAATGCACCATAAAATCATCATCAGGATAAGATTTCTTGATACGCTCACATTCGGCCTGATCATCTTTGCTGGATGCAGCAAGAATACTTAAAGCATAAGGAGAAAGAGCAAGGTCAAATCTACGCTTGCCTTCAGCAGAAACAATGTAATAATCATGCTTCGGTCTGGAATCAGCAATTATCTGGCGTTCACGGTAATTAAGATTAAAGAAACCATAAACTTCTTCATTGCCTTGATTCAAAGCCTGGGCATTAGGCAAAAAGAAACGAGTCATGCAGCTTTCAATGATAGCACTTGAAATGCTGCATTTTTTTATGTCTTCAAGATTTTGCGTAGCAAAGATAATGCTTACGTTATTTTTGCGCATGGTCTTAAGCCATTCACGGATTTTCTCAGCAAAAATAGGGTTATCCAGGAAGGTCCAGCACTCATCAAGGATAATGAAAGTAGGAGAACCATCACAATTTTTCTCAATTACATGGAAAAGATAAAGCAGGGTAGGCATAACAGCATTTTTCTTGCTCATAAGCTCGCCCATCTCAAAAGACTGATAGCTGCCAAGCTTTAAGCTGTCAATATCACTATCAAAAAGCTTGCCATAGGCACCAGCTGTATCAGCAATACCTTTTGTTTCAACAACAAAAGGCTCGAGTGCATCTCTAAGCTCCATATTCTGTACGAACAACTTAATGGCCGTTAAAGTACGTTCATCGGGAGGCGTAGCAGCAACAGAGGTAAGAGCGTCCCAAATAGCTTTACGCTTTTCAGGATTCATCTCAACGCCTTCCTGCACAAACAGCTCCTGCAGCCACTCGCTTGCCCATACTTTTTCGTTTTCATCATCGATATAACGGAGAGGTTGGAAAGCAAGATTATTGGCACTATCATCATTACCAAGGTCGTAAAAATTACCTTTTACTGCTGCAGCAAAGACTCGACTGGAAGCACCCTTATCAAAGACATAAATGCGAGCTTTCGGAACGCTGCGGAACTGACTGGCAAGAAAATTAAGAAGAACTGACTTACCACTACCGGTAGGACCGGTAACAAGAATAATGCCGTGCGGGTTCTTCAAAATGTGGTCGAAACGCTTCATTTCTTCCGGCCGGAAGCCCAGCTTGCTCTTTTCTCTGTTGAGTGCCGTCTTGGAGGCAAGACGCATAACGATTTTTTCGCCGTATACGGTAGGAAGTACGGATACACGGATGTCGTACTCCAGTCGGTCAACCATCTGGGTAATACGGCCGTCCTGCGGTTTTCTCTTTTCGGAGATATCCATACCGCCGATAATCTTGATACGTGCGGACAACGCCGGCATAATCTTGATATCGTATTTGCCTTTTTCATACAGGGCACCGTCAATACGGTAGCGGACACGAACCGATTTTTCCATCGGCTCGATATGTATATCGGAAGCTCTCTGACGGGCTGCCTTTTCAATCATTTCCTTAACCAGGACTACGATAGGAGAATTGTTGATGTCATCATTGATTTCTTCATTGATGTCGTCATCACCGAATTTTTCCTTCGCATACTCCTCCAGTGCGGATGCCACTTCATCGGAACCGTAGAATTTATCGATTGCCACCATTACGCTTCGCGGAGTTGCAATCAAAGGCTCTATCTGGCAGCCGGTGATAATGGAGATGTCGTCCATTGCATTGACATCCAGAGGATCTGCCATGGCTACACGCAGGATATTGATATTGTCTTCTGCAAATTCTATCGGCAGAACCTGTGATTTTTTTAGTACCGATGACGGAACCAAGTTCTGTACATCCGGTGAAATTGTAATATTGGAAAGATCGATAATGGGATATCCTAACTGTGCACCTAAAATCTGTGCAATGAGGTCTTCTGTAATAAGTCCCTTATCAATCAGAAGTTCACCTAACTTCTTGCCGGAAGTTTTCTGCTCTTCCAGCGCCTGCTGTAACTGTTCTTCCGTAATGGCATTGCTCAGTACCAGAGCTTCACCTAAACGGATTTTTTTGCCTGTATATCTCGCCATTTTATATACCGTCCCCAAGTAATGTATTACTGCTTACATTGTATCTTTTTACGTACATTTTTGCAACTCTTTTTATGCATTTTATACGAAAAATTTTATTTTTAGAACAGCTTTTCATACATGTTTTCAGGGGCCTGTGCATATTGGATTGCCATATCCCTGGTAATAACGCCGTCAAAGTAAAGCTGTACGATTGCATCGTCCATGGTCATCATACCCATTTTGCGGTTGGTCTGCATAATATTGGGCAGCTGATAGGTCTTGCTTTCACGGATCAGGTTGCGCGCAGCATGAATGGCATGCAATACTTCAAACGCTGCTACTCGTCCATGTCCGTCCGATGTCGGAATCAGCTGCTGGGAAATGATTGCTTCCAATACGCTGGCAAGCTGGATACGGATCTGCTGCTGCTCGTGAGGCGGGAATACGTCGATAATACGGTCTACGGTACTTGCCGCACCGATGGTATGTAGTGTTGATAATACAAGATGTCCTGTTTCAGCAGCTGTAATTGCTGCATTGATAGTCTCATAATCTCTCATCTCTCCTACAAGAATAACATCCGGGTCTTCACGGAGAGCGGCACGGAGGGCATTTGCATAGTTGCCGGTATCACTGCCCACTTCTCTCTGGTTTACCATGGACATCTTGTGATGATGCATGTATTCGATAGGGTCCTCCAGCGTGATGATGTGCGCATCACGGTTGGTATTGATCTTATCAATAAGGGCTGCCAGTGTGGTGGACTTACCGCTACCGGTAGGACCCGTTACCAGAATCAGACCTCTTTTTCTTGTATATAAATCTACAACCGACTCAGGAATGCCCAACTGCTCCGGTGTGGGAATATCGGTACCTACCAGACGGAGAGCCAGTGCTGCGGAACCTCTCTGTTTGAATACGTTGACACGGAATCTGGCGTAGTTCGGCATGGAATAGGATAAGTCGTTTTCACCCTTCTCATCAAATACCGCTTTTTGTTGGGGTGTCATAACGGCAGTGGCTATTGCCATCGTTTCCTCCGGGGTAAGTACCGGATAATTGGTAGCCATCAGTCTACCGTTTACACGTAAGATGGGCGGTACGCCTACTGTAAAATGAACGTCACTGGCGCCAAGCTCTATCGCTAACTGCAATACTTCATCAATTGATACCATGTCTGTCTCTCTCCTGTGTCTTTTATTTTACGGTAAATTCACGTTAAATACATTTATACCCTGCATTTTTTCATGTGATCTATCGTTTTCTTACATTAAATGCTTTTTTCAGACATTACCCTCATTATAATTTCCGGGGAAATGCCTGTCAACTGCATTTCATCGACAATCCTAAAATTGTATTTATAATTATACAATAACCCTCTGTCATTTACAAGAAAAAGGTTAAGAAAGTATTAAAAATGTATAAAATTGTATGAAAATCAGTTTGTGTTTTTGGTACATTTTTCATATAAAAAAGACCCTCCCTATAGGGGAGAGCCTTTTTCTGCAATCTGTCATTTTCGTATGACTGATTTTACTTATAGTTTACAATCTTTCCGAAATCTTCCTTTAAGGAAGCGCCGCCTACAAGGCCGCCATCGATGTCTGCCTGTGCAAACAGTTCGGGAGCGCTTGCTGCAGATACGGAGCCGCCGTACTGGATACGGATGGCTGCTGCGGTCTGCTCATCGTAGATTTCACCGATGCATGCACGGATAGCTGCGCAAACTTCCTGTGCCTGCTCTGTGGTTGCTACTTTGCCGGTTCCGATTGCCCAGATGGGTTCGTAAGCGATAACTGCTGTCTTTGCCTGATCTGCGGTTACGTTTAAGAACGCAATCTTAATCTGCTGGCGGATCCAGTCAATGGTGATGCCCTGTTCTCTCTGAGTCAGGGATTCGCCGCAGCAGATGATGGGGGTAAGACCATGCTCAAATGCTTTCAGAACCTTCTTATTTACGGTTTCATCGGTTTCTGCGAAGTATTCCCTTCTTTCGGAATGTCCGATAATAACGTATTTTACGCCTGCATCTGTCAGCATGTTGGGGGAAATTTCACCGGTGAATGCACCTTTTTCTTCAAAGTACATATTCTCGGCACCGATTTCAATGTTGGTTCCCTTTGCTGCTTCGACAGCGGGAATGATATCGATAGCGGGTACGCAGAATACTACATCTGCATCCTCTGTTACTACCAGGGGTTTTAATTTTTCAATTAATGCTACGGCTTCACTGGGAGTCATGTTCATTTTCCAGTTGCCGGCAATGATTTTCTTTCTTGCCATATCAGTTGTCCTCTCTTATTTGTCGTCTGCTGCTGCTACGCCGGGAAGTACCTTGCCTTCCAGGAACTCTAAGGAAGCGCCGCCGCCGGTAGAAATGTGAGACATCTTGTCTGCAAATCCGAGCTGGTTAACGGCTGCTGCAGAGTCACCTCCGCCGATAATGGTGGTTGCGTCGGTATCAGCCAATGCCTTTGCTACTGCAATGGTACCTGCTGCAAGAGTAGGATTTTCAAATACGCCCATAGGTCCGTTCCATACAACGGTCTTTGCGTTCTTAACAGCATCTGCGAAAAGCTTCTGGGTCTTGGGACCGATATCGCAGCCTTCTCTGTCTGCAGGCATATTGGTTACATCGTAGGTTTCTACTTCTACGGGAGCATCGATCGGGTTGGGGAAGTCAGCGATGGTTACGGCATCTATGGGAAGAAGCAGGTTCTTGCCAAGCTTCTTAGCCTTTTCCATCATTTCCTTGCAGTAATCAAGCTTGGTATCGTCAACTAAGGACTTACCGATTTCATAACCCTGTGCCTTTAAGAAGGTGTAAGCCATACCGCCGCCGATAATCAGGGTATCGCACTTCTCAAGCAGGTTGGAGATTACGTTTAACTTGTCTGCTACCTTTGCACCGCCGAGGATTGCTACGAAAGGTCTTACGGGATTTTCTACTGCATTGCCGAGGAAGTTGATTTCCTTCTGCATTAAGTAGCCGACTACGTTTTCGCCGCCCTTTGCCTTGATGAATTTGGTAACGCCCTCTACGGAAGCATGTGCTCTGTGGGAAGAACCGAATGCATCACACACATACAGATCTGCGAGGTCTGCCAGTTCTTTGCTGAATTCTTCGCCGTTCTTGGTTTCTTCTGCTCCGCGGAAACGGGTATTCTGAAGAAGAATAACATCTCCTTCTTTCATTTCTGCTACAGCTTCGGTTGCTGCTGCACCGGTTACATTGTAATCGGAAATAAATTTAACGGGCTTGCCAAGCTTTTCGGAAAGTCTCTCTGCAACAGGTGCAAGAGATTCGCCTTCGTTGGGGCCGTTCTTTACTTTTCCTAAGTGGGAGCAAAGGATAACCTTGCCGCCGTCATTGATTAACTTCTGAATGGTGGGAAGTGCTGCTACAATACGGGTTTCGTCTGTAATCTTGCCTTCCTTTAAGGGTACGTTGAAGTCACATCTTACAAGTACTCTCTTTCCTTTTGCGTTGATATCATCAACGGATTTCTTATTAAGTCCCATAATGTTACCTCCATTTTTTATTTCCACTTTTACCCGTGGACATGGACTTACCCATAAAAAAGAGGTCCGGTCCTAAAAGACCGGACCTCTGATAGGTCTTTATTTCGGGCTGACGCCCTATCGAACTCTGTGCAATCAGGCTGTCTGATTATGCAAGTTCGCTGAAGTACTTAATAGTACGAACCATCTGGCTGGTGTAGCTGTTTTCGTTGTCGTACCAGGAAACAACCTGTACTTCATACAGATCATCAGCAATCTTGGAAACCATGGTCTGAGTTGCATCGAACAGAGAACCGTACTTCATGCCGATAACGTCAGAAGAAACGATCGGTTCTTCATTGTAACCATAGGATTCAGTAGCAGCAGCCTTCATAGCAGCGTTGATGCCTTCCTTGGTTACGTCTGTGCCCTTAACAACAGCAGTCAGGATGGTGGTAGAACCAGTCGGAACCGGTACACGCTGTGCAGAACCGATCAGCTTGCCGTTCAGTTCGGGAATTACAAGGCCGATTGCCTTTGCAGCACCGGTAGAGTTGGGAACGATGTTGCAAGCGCCTGCACGGCTTCTTCTCAGATCGCCCTTTCTCTGAGGTCCGTCAAGGATCATCTGGTCACCGGTATAAGCATGTACGGTGGTCATGATACCGCTCTGGATAGGAGCGAAATCGTTCAGAGCCTTAGCCATGGGTGCTAAGCAGTTTGTTGTACAGGAAGCTGCGGAGATAACGGTATCTTCGGGCTTCAGGGTCTTGTGGTTAACATTGTATACGATGGTAGGAAGGTCGTTACCTGCGGGAGCAGAAATAACAACTTTACGAGCACCGGCAGTGATATGTGCGGAAGCCTTCTCCTTAGAGGTGTAGAATCCGGTACACTCCAGAACTACATCAACCTTTAATTCACCCCAAGGAAGCTTGCTTGCGTCAGCCTCTTTGTAGATGGTGATGGTCTTGCCGTTAACGGTGATGCTGTCCTCGCCAGCCTCAACGGTGCTTGCATACTTGTAAACACCCTGAGAAGAATCATACTTCAACAGATGTGCCAGCATCTTAGGGCTGGTTAAATCGTTGATTGCTACTACTTCATATCCTTCTGCTCCAAACATCTGTCTGAATGCAAGACGACCAATACGGCCGAAACCATTAATTGCTACTCTTACTGACATTTTAGTTTCCTCCTAAAATATTAATTTTATATCTTCAAGATAAAAATGGAATTTTTTTATTTTTTCTGATACAATACCTGTAAAAGTACAGGAAGGAATGAAATTTATGTCAATTTTAGCTGATCAGCATCTGCACTCTTCCTTTTCCGGAGACAGTACGGAGCCCATGGAAAACATTGCGGAAGCCGCTCTGAAGAGAGGACTTGCCCACATCACTTTCACGGAGCATATGGATATGGGGTATCCTGTCACGGAGGACACTCCCGAAGGAACCTTTCTTCTGAATGCAGATTCTTATATTTACGATTTTCTCAGAACACGTTTTAAATACGACGGCAGGCTTAGTGTCCGGCTCGGCGTGGAAATCGGGCTGGACCCCCGTTTCATCAAGGAGCTGAATACCTTTGCCGGCACGCACGAATACGATTTTATCATCGGTTCCACACACCTGGCGAACGGTCGTGACCCCTACTATCCCGATTTTTTTGAAGGCTGCAGTGAGGAAGAAGCCTTCCGGGAATATTTCCTGGCGGAGCTTGAGAATTTAAGAACATTTGATTTTTTTGATGTTGCCGGGCACTTAGACTACTGCGTCCGTTACGGCAAGGAAAAGGACCGGAATTATTCCTATGATAAATACAAGGATATCCTGGACGAAATACTCTCCGTTCTTTTAAAAAAGGAAAAAGGGCTGGAGCTTAACACCGGAAGTCTGCGGAGCGGCACTAAGGACGTAAGTCCCTGCCGGGAGCTGCTTGCACGTTATCACGAACTGGGTGGCAGTCTGATTACCGTCGGCTCCGATGCCCACAAGGCTTCTGATGTGGCATCCGATTTTTCCCTTGCCTCGGAAATTTTAACGGACTGCGGTTTCAAATACTACTGCATCTACGAAAAGCACCAGCCGGTTTACATGAAATTGTAACTGTCATTTTCTTTGTGTGTCCGGAATATAATATGGAAAAAAGTAAGGTGACCCCATGCTTTTTTGCAGAAACCGGACTTTTATCAAAGGCACTCTCATTCTCACGTTGACAGGACTTTTAAGCCGTGTCATCGGCTTCTTTTACCGTATTTATCTTTCTCGTCTGTTTGGCGAGGAGGGCATGGGCATTTACCAGCTTTTAAGCCCGGTACTTGCCCTTTCTTTTTCTCTGTGCGCCGCAGGCATACAGACTGCCATTTCCAAATATGTGGCGGCAAGTGTAGCAAAGGGAAACTGCAAGGACAGCTACCGCTATCTTTTTACCGGTTTGTTTCTTTCCCTGCTTCTCTCCGTTCCCTGCATGCTTCTTCTGCTGATGTTTTCGGATTTTGTCGCCGTACATTTTCTTTTAGAGGCAAGGACGGCTTCCATGCTGCGTATCATCGCCCTGTCCATCCCTGCCGGTGCCGTACATTCCTGTATTAACGGCTATTATTACGGTATCAAGAAAACCATGCTTCCTTCCTCCACACAGATAATTGAACAGTTCATGCGCTTTTTTTGTGTTCTGGCAGCGGATTTTCTTGCCCGCCGGTCTCATACGGTTCCTCATATCAACGCTGCTGTTGTGGGTCTTGTGGTGGGCGAATGCGCCGCCATGTTAATTTCCCTGCTTGCCATCTATTTCCGGTTTTACAGGGAGGAAGCCGGTGCCGGGAAGTCCTCTCTGCCGTGTTCAAACGCAGGTGCGTTTGGCATCTCCCGTTTTCATGCCGTCAAGAATCTGCTGGTACTGGCTTCTCCGCTTACCGTCAGCCGCATTGTGGTAAACCTTTTGCAGAGTGTGGAGGCAGTTGCCATTCCTTCCCGTCTCTGCCGGTACGGCTATGACTCCGTGACGGCGTTAAGTGTCTACGGAGTGCTTACCGGTATGGCGCTCCCGCTTTTATTTTTCCCGAATGCGCTGACCGGCTCCATGTCCCTTCTGCTTCTTCCCATGGTTTCGGAGGCCGACGCCAGGGGCAATGCAGATGCAGTTAAAAATACTACCTTAAAAACCATTTATTCCTGCCTTCTATTAGGCGCTGCCTGTACTTTGTTTTTCTTTTTGTCCGGGCCGCTTTTAGGTCGTTTTCTTTTCCACAGTGAGCTTGCCGGCCGCTACATACGTTCCTTGAGTCTGCTCTGTCCTTTTTTATACCTGTGCACCACTTTATCCAGCATCCTTCACGGTCTGGGAAAAGCCGTCAGTGTCTTTTTTGTCAATGTATTTTCCCTATCCCTGCGGCTTTTGTTTGTATTTTTCCTGATACCCGCATTCGGTATTGACTGCTATATTTTATCCATGGTTTTAAGCCAGCTTCTCAGCGCTTTTTTCTGTTGTATCAGAAATGGAACTGACCAAAAGTTTGATTTTTCTTATTCTTCTCCGGCGTTTTTCTTGCACGATAACGGCATTTAGTATATAATGCACTCGAAAAAAACACAAAGGAAGAGGTATTCGACATGTATGAATTTATCCGTAAATTACCAACCCCTGAGGAAATTAAAGAACAGTTTCCGGTATCTCCCGAGCTCATTGCCTTAAAGAAACAGCGCGATGCGGAAATCCGCGACGTCTTTACCGGAAAAAGCAATAAATTTCTCCTGATCATTGGTCCCTGCTCCGCAGACAACGAAATTGCAGTCTGTGACTACGTGACGAGGCTGGCAAAGGTAAACGAAAAAGTAAAAGACAAACTGATTCTTATTCCCAGAATCTACACCAATAAACCCCGGACCACCGGTGAAGGCTACAAGGGCATTGTTTCCCAGCCCGACCCCGAAAAGAAGCCTGACTTCTTAGCCGGTCTGATTGCCATGAGAAAAATGCAGATTCATGCCATGGAAGAAAGCGGTCTGACTGCAGCGGATGAAATGCTTTATCCGGAAAACTACCGCTATGTATTTGATTTTCTTTCCTATGTTGCCATTGGCGCACGTTCTGTAGAAGACCAGCAGCATCGTCTGGTAGTCAGCGGCATGGACGTACCGGCCGGTATGAAGAACCCGACCAGCGGCGACCTTTCCGTTATGTTAAACTCCGTATACGCCGCACAGCATGCGCATTCTTTCATCTTCCGTGGCTACGAAGTAAAGACTTCCGGCAATGACCTGACTCATACCGTTCTGCGCGGTGCCACCAACAAGCACGGCCAGAATCTTCCCAACTATCACTATGAAGACTTAAATACTCTTCTTGGCCTGTATGGGGAAAGAGATTTGAAAAATCCTGCCTGCGTCATTGATACGAACCACTCCAACTCCAACAAGAAATTCGAGCAGCAGATCCGTATTGCCAAAGAGGTTATGCACTCCCGCAAGTTAAGCGCAGATATTCACAGTCTGGTTAAGGGTCTGATGATTGAAAGCTATATAGAGGACGGCTGCCAGAAGGTTGGCGAAGGCATTTACGGTAAATCCATTACCGATCCCTGTCTCGGCTGGGCATCCACCGAAAAGCTCATTTATGAAATTGCTGATTATGAATAAATGTTTGCACGAATAGGCAATGGAGTTTTCCACTTTAAGCAGTCTTTTATAAATACGCATAATAAAAACTCTTCCGTCTTTCAGCAGATGGAGGAGTTTTTTATTGCTTATACCCAATCCATTCCTTAAAAAAGCCCTGTGAAGGTTTTCCACAGGGCATTGAAACATTTTTTATTATTTTCTTACCGGAATTTTCTTCCGGATATCCGCCAGTCTGTTTAGGGCTTCATTCAGTGTTTCGTCTTTCTTGGCGAAATGCAGACGGATTAAATTGTTGACAGGTTCCTTAAAGAAGCTGGAACCGGGCACCGCGCCCACTCCCACATCTCTTGCCAGGACTTCACAGAATTCCAGATCCGACGCAAAACCGAATTCTCCGATATCGAGGAGAATATAATATGCACCCTCCGGTACCGTATGGGCAATGCCGATGTCATCCAGTCCCTTTAAGAACAAATCGCGCTTGCTCGTGTATTTCTCCTGTAAATCCTTGTAATACTGCTCGCCAAACTTAAGTCCCGTAACCGCCGCTTCCTGCAAGGGCGCCGCTGCTCCCACGGTCAGGAAATCGTGAACCTTCTTTGCCACCTCAATAATTTCGGGCGGAGCAATGATATAACCCAGACGCCAGCCGGTGATGGAGTAGGTCTTGGACAGGGAACTGCAGGAAATGGTTCTTTCCCACATACCGGGCAGGGATGCAAAATAAATATGCTTGTTGGGCTCGTAAACAATGTGCTCGTAAACCTCATCCGTGATGACATAAGTATCGTATTTTTTTGCCAGTTCTGCTATGAAGGTCAGTTCCTCGAGAGTAAATACCTTGCCGCAGGGATTGGACGGATTGCAGAGAATAAGTGCCTTGGGATGCTGCTTAAAAGCGGCTTCCAGCTCATCCGGATTAAAATGGAAGGCAGGCGGATACAGGGGCACGTAAATAGGCTGTGCGCCGGAGAGAATGGTATCCGCTCCATAGTTTTCATAAAAAGGAGAAAAAATAACTACCTTGTCGCCGGGGTCTGTGGCGGTCATCATGGCTGCCATCATGGCTTCGGTGCTGCCGCAGGTTACTACGATTTCTCCATTGGGGTCAATGGTTCTGCCCATGAGACGGGACTGTTTTTCTGCCAGCGCTTCCCGGAAATTCTGGGCGCCCCAGGTAATGGAATACTGGTGGTAGTTTTCATGGGACACCTCCGCCAGCCTGTCGAGAATTTCCTTCGGCGGGTCAAAATCGGGAAAACCCTGTGATAAATTGACGGCCCCGTATTGCAGGGATACTCTCGTCATCCGCCGGATAACAGAGTCCGTAAAATCCTTGGTACGTTCTGATAATTTCTGCATGGTAAACACTCCTATTTCTTTTCCAGTATGTAAGACTTTTTATCGTTCAAAATATGTTTCGGGTCGAGGGCATCCTTAATCCGGTTCATAACCTCCAGATTTTCTCCGGATGTTTCCCGTAAAAAGTACCGGCGTTTGCTGATGCCGATGCCATGTTCCCCGGAAGTAATGCCGCCTAATTCGTATGCCTTATGGTATGCCTTGTCCATATTGGCTTTCAGCTCCTTGTGCCAGGTTTTCAAATCCCTGTCGCCGCGGACCACGCACAGATGCACGTTGCCGTCTCCCGCATGTCCGAAGCTCACCATCTGCATGCCGCTCTCTTCATCCAGCTTGTTGATAAAGGAAATAAATTCCGCTGTTTTGTCTATGGGTACCACGATGTCCACCGGCTCCTGTTCAGAAAAAGCCTCCACAGCCTTCACCAACGCACCTCTGACCTTCCAGATGTCTGCCGCAGGTGGAATGACATTTGACGGATTCTGTGCGGTATCCGTCAGGGGCAGGTATGCCAGTGCGCCGCCGTCCAGCGTAAGCTTGCGGATGCGTTCCGCATTCTCCCGTACCTCGGTGGCATGTCCGTCAAAGGTAAGTAAAATATAGGATCCGGCTTCCGGATAAGGATATTTCACACCTAAGAAATCCTCTCCCAATTTTACCACTTTCCGCTCCATAAATTCAACCGCCGTCGGATTGGCATTGGCTCTCAGTACCGAAAGAACGCTTCTGATGCCGGTTTTCAAATCCGGATAAGGCACAAGCACGCTCAATGAAGTCTCCGGTTTGGGGATAAGCTTCAGAATGCATTTGGTAATCACTGCCAGTGTGCCTTCGGAACCGATATAAAGATTTTTTAAGGAAAGTCCGCTGGCATCCTTCACATTTTTGCCGCCCGCAATAAGAACACTGCCGTCCGCCGTTACCACTTCCAGCCCTCTCACATAGTCCCTGGTAACACCGTATTTTACGGCACGCATACCGCCTGCGTTAGTGCTGATGTTGCCGCCGACGGAAGACGCCTTTTCGCCCGGGTCAGGAGGATAAAACAGTCCCCTTTCTTCCACATATTTCTGCAAATCCTGTAAAAGAAGTCCCGGCTGCACGGTAATGGTCATGGTGTTTTCGTCCAGCTCCAGTATCTTGTCCATATGGGAAAAATCAAAAATAATGCCGCCGTCCACCGGTACCGTGGAGCCAACCAGATTGGTGCCCGCTCCTCTCGGTGTCACCGGGATGTCATGCTTATGCGCATATTTTAGGATTTTGCTGACTTCTTCCGTACTCTGCGGAAAAACAAGTGCTGCCGCTTCTCCCTTCAGCCTTCCCAACGTATCGCTCAAATACTTCTCCGGGATGTCATGCGCTACAATGCGTTTTTTATCCGGGATAATCTCTTTTAATTTTTTCAGAAGCTTTTCCTTATCCATTCTTACACCTTCTTATCTTACGCAGGATGCGCTTTTGCAGATTTCTCATGCCGTCTGTGCTCTCACCGGCTGCGCTTTTACAGTGTCAGCGCCAGGTGGTAATTTTCATCCATGGTTCTGCAGGATGCCGCAAACTGTTCCTGTTCTTTTTCGTTCAAATCCAGTTCGATGATTTCCGCCACACCGTCTTTGTTTAAGCGGGTGGGAACACTGGCATACACACCTTTTTGTCCGTATTCTCCGTTTAAAAGCACGGATACGGGAAGAATGCGGTTTTCATCACCGAAAATAGCTCTTACCACTTCCGCAATAGAAGCGCCGATGCCGAATTCCGTGGAGCCTTTTCCGCCTAAAATAATCCAGCCGCCGGCTTTGCCTGCCGCAGCGAGCTCCTCTAAATTAAGCTTTCCGTAGGTATCCGGGTATTCTTCCATCAGCTTAAATAACGGTTTGCCGGCAATGGTTACGGTGGACCAGGGAACCATCTGGCTTTCGCCGTGTTCGCCGAGTGCATAACCGTATACGGATTTCTGGTCGATGCCGGTTGCCTGTGCCACTGCCCTGCGCAGTCTGGCTGAGTCAAGCGTAGTGCTGGTGGATAAAATTCTTTCCGGCGCCCAGTCAAGCACATGCTGCAGATAATGGGTTACCACATCCGCCGGATTGGAAATATTTAAGATAATGCCGGAAAAGCCGGAATTCCGGATGTTCTCGGCTACGTCCTTGATAATGGCAATGGTCTGGCGCAGGGTGTCCATACGGGTCTGTCCCTTGCTCATATCGGGAAGCGGTCCTGCCGCTACAATCATCAAATCCGCATCCTTCGCATCGCTGTAATCTCCCGCTCTTACAATGGCTCTTTTCTGCAGATATACGGTGGAGTCGAAAATGTCCAGCGCCTGTGCTTCCGCCTTCTTTACATCTACATCTATATATACGATTTCTTCCGCAAGCCCCTGGGAAACCAGTGCGTAGCCTGCGTGGGAGCCCACATGTCCCGCTCCTATGATAATGATTTTTCTGTTCTGTAATGCCATTTTTATCCCTTCCTCTCTACAATCGGCACTCCGTCTTCTGCCGTCAATCAATGACGGTTCTTCTTTACCACGATGTTGCCGATAACCTGAATGATGCTGACTAAAATAAATACTACGATAACGGTTACCCAGGTAACGTCCGTCATGTTTCTGTCGTGACCGTAACGGATGGCGAAATCACCTAAACCTCCGGATCCGACCGCACCTGCCATGGCGGTAAGACCTACCAGGCTGATAGCGGTAATGGTGGTGCCCCTGGCAATGGCTGCCACACTTTCCCTTAAGTACACACGGAAAATGATTTCCAGAGGACCGGAGCCCATGGACAGGGCTGCTTCAATGAGTCCCGGATCCGTTTCCGCCAGTGCGCTTTCCACCTGTCTGGAGAAGAAAGGCACCGTACCCATAATCAGGGGAACAATGGCGCCGGGCACGTTGATGGCAGTACCCATGATGGCTCTTGACAGAGGAATGACCCATGTCAGCAGGATGATAAACGGGATGGAACGGAAAAAGTTAATCAGCTTGTCCAAAATCTGGTACAGCACTTTGTTTTCAAGGATGCCGCCCGGCTTTGTCACTACGATGATAATTCCTAATATGAGCCCCAGTACAAAGGCAATGCTGCCTGACCAGGCCACCATTACAAGGGTATCCTTGATTGCTGCCAGAAAATCCGGAAGCTTGTTCATAACATTGGGAATGATTTTATTCAGCAGCTCTGCCATCTTTGATTACCTCCACTCCTACATTTTTCTCCTTCAGGTAGTTGAGCGCCTGCTCCACCCTGTCCTTGTCGCCGCTGACTATGGCAACCGTACCGCCAATCGGCGCATTCTGTACGATTTCCACATCTGCGAATATAATATTTAAGATAATTCCGAACTTTTCCGTTACCGCAGAGATCAGTGGCTCGGAAGCATTCTTTTCTATGTAAGAAAGTCTCACGATGAGTTCGCCGGGTTTCAGCGCCACAACGGGTGAACCCGCCTCCACCAGTTCCTCAATCTTCTGCAGATTGGAAGTGGTCTTGATGAAGTCTCTGGTGACCTTGTTCTGCGGAGTAGCGAAAATAGAAAATACCTCGCCCTCCTCCACAACATTGCCGTGGTCCATAACCGCAACCCGGTTGCAGATTTCTTTTACCACGTCCATCTCATGGGTAATCACCACAATGGTGATGCCGAGGGTTTCATTGACCTTCTGCAACAGCTTCAGGATGGACTTTGTAGTCTGGGGGTCCAGTGCGGAAGTTGCTTCGTCGCAAAGTAAAATCTTCGGATCGTTTGCCAGCGCTCTTGCAATTGCCACTCTCTGCTTCTGTCCGCCAGACAACTGGCTGGGATACGCATTTTCCTTTTCCGAAATGCCCACCAGATCCAACAGATTGTGGACCTTGTCGGCTATCTCCTGCTTGGAAAGTCCGCTTCCCTTTAAGGGATATGCCACATTGCCGAATATTGTCCGGGACGGCATCAGATTAAAATGCTGGAAAATCATGCCGATTTTCTTTCTTGCCTTTCGTAATTCCTTTGCAGACAAAGCGGTTATTTCTTTATCATCCACGGTAACCGTTCCCGAGGTAGGTCTTTCCAGCAGATTGATGCATCTTACCAGAGTCGATTTGCCGGCGCCGGAAAATCCTATAATTCCGAAAATGTCGCCGTCATGGATGGTAAGGTTTACATCCTTTACTGCCTGAACTTCCTTTCCTCCGTCTATAAAAGTTTTGCTGATATTCTGTAATGTAATCACCTGCGTTCTCTCCTTTCGATGCCTTATCCTATCACACCCTTTTTCTTTGCGCTAATATCCGCTAAATATGGCGTGTAATAGTTTGAGCCTATAGCTCCCTTGTTAAAAACACTATAACCGATTGTTGCAAATTGCCTTGACGGCGGAATTTTGCTTCTTTATAATACACTTAACCTATTAACTTTGTAGGAAAATCAAGGTTTTTTAACCTCATGCCAATATAAAAGGAGATTTTTTATGATTCAGGAAAAGCGTGTATGGGAACTTTTTTCAGAACTGGTTTCCATTGACAATCCTTCTCTCAGAGAAGAAAAAATGTGCGAAAGAATAAAAATTTTTTTAGAAAATTTACAAATTCCTTACGAAGAGGACGATACCGGAAGCAAA
>OHCL01000375.1_pt1 | contig 15816 bp, 13 predicted proteins | sample 1577591 | NCBI WGS metagenome assembly OHCL01 (sample SAMEA3879549, study PRJEB24766) | human gut metagenome | biome: human-associated habitat; feature: feces | place: USA | collected 1985/1987
TTTGCCGATTCGGAATGCGAAGCATCGGCAAAATCCTGTTACAGTGCGCGGGCATGGAGTGCCCGTGTACTGTAACGAGCAGATGACGTGTTCGGAAACCCCAATTTCTTTCCCTTGCCTTTTCTATTAGTACCACGTATAATAGAAATTAGCGGTTTTATAACAAAAACTGATAAAACAAATTGGAGGGAAACAAATGAGTCTCGAAAAATTTTTCCATCTCAAGGAAAACAACACAACTGTTAAGACCGAGATCATGGCAGGTGTGACATCGTTTATGACGATGGCGTACATCCTGGCGGTAAACCCCAGCATTCTTTCCGCATCCGGCATGGACGCACAGGCAGTTTTAATCGCTACGGCGTTAGCTTCCTTTATCGGAACCATTGCCATGGCGCTGCTTGCCAACTACCCGTTTGCACTGGCACCCGGACTGGGACTCAATGCTTATTTTGCTTATACGGTATGCGGCTCTATGGGATATTCCTGGCAGATTGCACTGTTTGCCGTATTTGTGGAAGGTATCATTTTCATTGTACTGTCACTTACCAATGTGCGTGAGGCTATTTTCAATGCCATTCCGCTTCAGCTTAAGAAGGGCGTTTCCGTTGGTATCGGTTTATTCGTAGCTTTCATCGGTCTGCAGAACGGTAAAATCGTTGTGGACTCTACAACGTTGGTATCACTTGTTGATTTCAGACAGGATTTCCACACCGTCGGTATTTCCGCACTGCTTGCGATTATCGGTACTTTTATCATCGCAATTTTATATGTAAAGAAGGTTCGCGGCGCTATCCTGATCGGCATCTTCGCAACCTGGATTTTAGGTATTATCTGCCAGTTTACCGGTATTTACACCGTGGTTCCCGAAGCAGGTTACTACTCTTTAATTCCTGCATGGAGCAGCTTTAATTTAGGTGCGATTTCTTCCACCTTCGGTCAGTGCTTTAAGGCTGACTTCAACGGACTTAAGATTTTTGACTTCATTGCCATTGTATTTTCTTTCCTGTTTGTAGATATTTTCGATACTCTCGGAACCTTGATCGGTTGTGCAAACAAGGCAGATATGCTTGACAAGGACGGCAAGCTGCCCCGTATCAAGGAAGCTCTTTTGGCGGACGCTATTGCAACCAGTGCAGGTGCCGTACTCGGTACTTCCACTACAACTACTTTCGTAGAAAGCTCTGCAGGTGTGGCAGAAGGCGGCAGAACCGGTCTTTCTTCCATCGTAACCGGTTTATTATTCCTGGTAGCTATCTTCTTATCCCCGATTTTCATTGCCATTCCGGGATTTGCAACAGCTCCCGCACTTCTGTTCGTCGGTTTCTTAATGATTTCCGCAGTAGTGGACATCGATTTCTCCGACTTCACAGAAGCAGTTCCCGCTTACCTGGCACTGATTTTCATGCCTTTAACCTACAGTATTTCCGAAGGTATCGCAGCAGGCGTTATCTCCTATGTGGTTATCAACCTCGTATGTGGCAAGGCTAAGAAGATTACACCGCTTATGTACATTTTAGCACTTCTGTTCGTAGCGAAGTTTATCTTCCTGTAAGGCGAACGATGGCGGAAGCAGCGCGGCTGCTTGACTGACCTGCTTTCAAGATGTTAATTCAGAAGTGAATGAAAAACGGAATTTCAGACCGGCTCTCCATAGCCAGGCTTATTGCCTGACCGGGGAGCCGGTTTCTTATTGCGCATATTTCATGTATCAGGCATTTTTTCTCTTGACAATATACTATAAAAGGAATATTGTATATATACGATATATACAATTAAAACATGTAAGAGGATAAACCATGGATATTATCATCAGCAACACAAGCGGAGCCCCGATTTATGAGCAGATCGAGGTGCAAATCCGCGAAATGATTTTGCGCGGTGAGCTGAAGGCGGGGGACGCCCTTCCTTCCATGCGCACACTGGCGAAGGACCTTCGCATCAGTATGATTACCACCAAAAGAGCCTATGAGGAATTAGAGCGGGACGGCTTTATTGAGTCCTTTACCGGCAGAGGCAGTTTTGTGAAAGCCCAGAACGAGGAGCTTTTGCGGGAACGCGTGCTGGCGGAAACAGAAGAATATTTTGCCAAGGGTATTCAGAAAGCACTGGATGCCGGTCTCACCAAGGAAGAAATGGTGGAAACATTCCGGATGCTGCTGGAGGAAATGTAAAAATTCAGATACAGCCTGAAAAGGCTGCGAGGGAATAGCCTCAGGGGAGAGAAAAGCCGCGGGGAAGGAATTGCAGCAGGGGGAAGGAATGGCTGCAGGGGAGAGAAGAGCCGCGGGGAAGGAATAACTGTAAGCGAAGAAATGCAGAATATTGGGAGGTGCAGAAAGTGGGTAGTGAGAAGGAAGTAAATGTTATAGAAATTCACAATCTGAATAAAAGTTATGACGGGTTTGCCCTGCAAAATGTGGATTTGCAGGTAACCGCAGGCAGAATACACGGTTTTATCGGGCAGAACGGCGCCGGTAAAACTACGACCATTAAGGCTATGCTGAATATGATGCCGTTAAATGCGGGAGAGATTAAAATTTTTGGGAAGGATTTTCAAAAGGACGAGCAGACGATAAAAGAAGACATAGGTGTCGTTTTTGATGAAATGGGATTTCACGAGTTTATGACGCCGAAGCAGATTGCAACGATGATGTCCTATGTATATGCAAACTGGGATGGTGAAGCCTTCCAAAAGTATCTGACAAGGTTCGGGCTTCCCTTAAAGAAGCCCTGCGGAAAGTTCTCAAGAGGTATGCGCATGAAACTGCAGATTGCGGTGGCGCTTTCCCATCATGCGAAGCTTCTGATTTTGGATGAACCTACCAGCGGATTAGACCCTGTGGTTCGGAATGAAATTCTTGATATTTTCCAGGAATTCATAGTGGATGAAGAGCATTCCATTTTTCTGTCCTCCCACATCATATCCGATTTGGAACGGATTGCGGACGAGATCACCTTTATAGATAAGGGCAGAATTCTTCTTTCCGGGGAAAAAGATTCCATTTTAGAGGAGCATGCCATTATCCGATGCGGAAAAAAAGAGGCGGAGAATATAAATGACGATTGCGTCATATTCAAAAGAATGGAAGCCTATGGCTGTGAAATTTTGGTAAATGACGCCGATGCAGCCCGTAAAAAATGGGGTGATGCGCTGGTAGAACCGGCAACCCTCGAAGAAATCATGCTGTTTTATGTGGCAAGGGAAAATGCCAGAGCAGGCGGGAGAGCAGCATCCGATGAGGCAGAGAGCATAAAGCCTGCAGAGGCAGGAAAGGCGCGCTTATGAGAGGTTTGTATTATAAGGACATGTGCTGTCTGAAAAAGCTTCTGCGTACCATGATACCGGTCTGCATCGCGACACTCATTTTTGCACTTTTGGTTGTACTGAGTATCCGGTACGGAAATATGGGACGGATGCTTTCCGGGGAAGTGGAAGAGGCAATCAACGAAGAAAATGCGCCGGTGATTCTTTTTTATATCATCGGCATCTGCCTGCTTATTCCCATGGGATTTTTTGTGGATGCCCTGCGATGCTTTGAAATGGATGAACAGGCGGGTTTTGAAAAGGTTGTGAGAACCCTGCCGGTAAAAGCTGCGGATGCGGTTACGGCAAGATATCTGATTTATCTGACATTTGGCGCCATCAGCATGGGAAGCTCTTTTTTGTCGGCAGCCATTGTGGCAGCCAGCGCCGGAGCGGTAGGCATAGAAGAACTGTCCATGAAAAATCTGACGCAGTTGATTTTGGTGATAGCAGCCGTATTACTGTTGTTCTGTGGCATACAAATTCCGCTTTTTTATGCGCTGGGAAAGAAGAAAGGAACCGTAGCCAGCCTGATTTTGTTTCTGGTGCCGGTGGGTCTTCTTTACCTGAAGTTCATAACCTTGCTGGATGCTCTGCCGGGCATGGAACTGTTCCGGTATCTGATGGAAAAATTCCGGGAAGGCAGGAACATAGTAAGCAGGTATCTGTGGGCAGAGGTCGTGGGAATGGTGCTTTTTTATGTGATTTCTTACGGACTCAGTGTGCGGTTTTACCGGAAAGGAGGCAGAAAATGACAGGTCTTCTTTATCAGGATTTTTGCACGGCAAAAGGGAAATGGATGCTGCGGATACTGGCGGCTTGTGTGCTGATTTTAATCGGTATGGTCATCTGGGGGGACCCGGATGGAATGGATGGAGCCCTTTTCCTGGCAATTTTAGGTCTTATAGCTGTCTGTTACGGCATCAGTATTCCGGAAAAGATTTTTGCCTCCGATGAAAAAAATTCCATCCGGACATTTTTGTTAAGCCTTCCCACAGGAGGCAGGAAATATGTGCAGGAAAAGTATGCATTTATGGGGATTTATTATTATACACTGGCAAATCTTCTGGTGGTTTTGCAGAGATTTGTTCTGGGGGGAATAAGGAAAGAAGATCTGGCGGAGAATATGGTTTTGTACATATCCATGCTCGGTACCATGCTGTTTTTACTGGTTGTTGCCGCACTTTTTATTGCCGCGGTAGAATTTCCGTTTCTGTTTGCCTTCGGGAGCAGGGCAGCACGGTATGTCAAAACGGCACTGGTGGTATTTCTTTTCTTTGCGGCGATGGTCTGGCTGCTCTTTGACCCGGCGGCGATGGAGGACGGAGCAGGTATGATGCCCCTATTGGAATGGATGACCCGGCATACGGACGCGGTGCAGCTGCTTGAGGTCTGCATGCCGGCAATCATAATTCTCCTGTATTTTATATCCTATAAGGGTAGTGTGCTTTTATTCCGGAAAAGGGGGGAAATGTATGAATAAAAAAAGATTTTGGATGTATATCGGCATTTCCTTCGGACTTACCTGGGGATTGGCTGCGGCAGCTTATACAATGGGTGTCCGGTTCGAAGACATGGCGATGCAGTTTGTTCTTATTTTATCCATGTTTGTGCCTTTTGTGGCAATGCTTCTGACAAGGCTGCGGACCAGGGAAGGATTTCATGGAATGGAGCCTGCGATAGGCTTTGCCGGCAAAAAGAAATATTATGTACTCGCCGTGCTTATTCCGGTTTTATACATAGAAGCAGGATGGGGATTGCTCTGGCTGCGGCACCCGGAGGCTTTTTCGGCGAAGCAGATGACTGTGGTGTTGCCGGCAGCCTGTCTGGTCAGTGCGCTTGTTTATTCCGCAGCGGCTTTTGGGGAAGAAGCGGGCTGGCGCGGCTATATGTACCCGAAGTTAGAGGAAAAGTTTGGGGATGTGGGTGCCTGTCTTATCGGCGGTACGGTCTGGGCTGTATGGCATTTTCCCATGATTGCCCAGGGACATACCTTCGGACTCGATTATCCGGGAGCCCCGTATCTGGGCTTTCTGGTGTTCATTCCCTATTGTATAGGTGTGGGATCCATTCAATGGTACCTGACGAAAAAATCCGGTTCTGTCTGGCCGGCAACATTTCTTCATGCGGTCAACAATGCCTACATAAGCGGTTCGTTTCTCATGACAGCGGCAACGGATGCGGGCGGAGTTTTAGACAACGGCAACCGGCTTGCGGAAATGACGGTGCTTATGCTGCCGTCCATGCTGGTGGGCGTTGTGTGCATGATGGGGATGAGAAAGAAAAAAGAGAGCTGAAAAAACGGCATAGTCTGGTTAACAGCAGACTATGCCGTTGTATTATTCACAGCAACGTTTGCTTAAAACTTCAGGAAGGTGCTTAACAATCCGCGTCCTAAGGAGGCGCCTACGTTTCCGCCTAACTTTTTGCCGAATTTGCCACCGACAGAGGAACCGAGGGAGTTGCCAAGTTCCCTGCCAATGGTACCGGCAGCCGAGCTGGCTACGCTTTTTACTGCTCTGTTGCGGGCAGCGGTCTGTTTCTGGGCTGCTTTTTCGGCCGCTTTCTGTGCGGCAAGAGCCTGTCTTTCGGCCGCTTTCTGTGCGGCAAGAGCCTGTCTTTCGGCGGCCTTCTGTTCTGCAAGAGCCTGCTTTTCGGCGGCTTTCTGCTCCGCCAATGCCTGCTTTTCAGCAGCTTTCTTTGCAGCAGCTTCTTCAGCCGCTTTCTGGGCAGCCTCCGCATCGGCGGCGGACTGTCTCTGCAGAAATTCATAAGCGGAATCTCGGTCAAAGAAATCCTTATAACGGATGTATAAAAGATTGTCTGTAATTTCTTTCTGGCGTTCACTGTCATCCAAAGCGCCCATTTTACTCTGGGGAGGCAAAATCTGACAGCGTTCTACTATGGTAGGAACACCACCTTCGTCCAGAACGGAAACAAGTGCCTCTCCGATGCCCAATTCCAACAGGGTATCATAGGTGTTAAAGGCGGGATTTTCACGGAAGGACTGGGCTGCAGCCTTGGCGCCCTTCTGCTCTGCGGGGGTATATGCATGAAGAGCATGCTGGATTTTGTTGCCAAGCTGGCTTAACACACCGCCGGGAATATCCTTGGGATTCTGGGTAACGAAGTAAATGCCGACGCCCTTTGAGCGGATTAATTTTACCACCTGCTCAATCTTGGTGAGCAGTGCCTTGGAGGCAGAATCGAAAAGCATATGGGCCTCATCGAAGAAGAACACCATTTTAGGCTTTTCCAGATCGCCTGCTTCCGGCAGGAGTTCAAACAGCTCGGAGAGCATCCACAGCAGGAAGGTGGCGTACATGGTAGGATTGTTAATCAATCTTTGGCAATCCAGTATCTGGATGCAGCCCTTTCCGTCACAGTCTCTGGAGAACCAGTCGGCAATATTCAGGGCGGGTTCGCCGAAGAACTGTTCTCCGCCTTCTCCTTCAAGTGCTACCACGGAACGGATAATGGCGGCTAAGCTGGCAGAAGACATGTTGCCGTACTGCATGCTGTATTCCTTGGTATTTTCACTGACATACTGCAGCATGGCGCGCAGGTCCTTGGTGTCGATTAAGAGCAGTCCTTCATCATCGGCAATCTTAAAGATGATGGATAAAATATCGGACTGGGTATCGTTCAGGTCTAAAATACGGCTGAGCAGCAGGGGACCCATTTCCGAAACAGTCGTTCTTAAAGGCATGCCTTTTTCTCCGTATACATCCCAGAAATTGACCGGATATTTCTGAAAGGAAAAACCCTCCTTGTCAAGTCCCATTTTAGCGGCACGTTCCGCTACGGAGCCGTTTGCTTCACCCTGACGGCACATGGCGGCGAGGTCGCCCTTTACATCGGCTAAAAATACAGGTACGCCGCAGTCGCTGAAAGACTCGGCAAGCACCTTTAAGGTCACTGTTTTACCGGTACCGGTTGCACCGGCAATAAGCCCATGACGGTTTGCCATTTTCGGGTAGATGTACACTTTTTTATCACCGGCACATCCCACCCAGATTTTTTTATCCTGATACATAAATTTCCCTCCCGGATAGGTCTGTTATTTTTTACACATACCTTTATTTTACAATGCCGGTTCCTAAATTACAAGTCAATGGGAAATCTAAAAAAAGTAATTTATATATTGAAAAAACGTAATCATTATGTTACACTACATGTAAGCAGAAAGTTCACAATCTAATATTCTAATTTTTCTAAAAGATACATTCTATTTACTCATCAAACTTCACTGCTTAAATTTCTTATTCAACTAAAAAGCAGGGAGGTTTGTGTAAGCTTCATGTGGAAGTCATGCAGGGGAAGGGGTTCTTCCAAAGTGGCAGCGCTTTTGGAACAGGTTTCTTTCAAAAGTGTGCAGACTGCATGAGTGAGCGCATGGAAGCATCGGGGACCTCCCTGAAAGGAGGACCCATGACAAACAAATTTACAGTAACAAGGGAGCAGATGGCGGAAATCCTGCGGAAACAGACCGACTTTTCCAAAATCGGCATCTTCAATGACGTAATGTTCTGCTCCGTGTTCCGGAACCCGGAGGATTGCAAAGAGCTTTTACAACGGATAACGGGGCTTCAGATTGCAGAGTTGTACATCGTGCAGGAGCAGAAAAGCATAAAAACCGGTTACCTGGGAAAAGGTGTCCGGCTGGACGTGTATGCAAAGGATGTGGACGGCAATTCCTATGACATTGAGATGCAGGTGATGAATACCGGGGAACTGCCTTTGCGGAGCCGCTACTATCACAGCCAGATGGATAACTACCAGATACAGACAGGTCAGATGTATACGAATTTGCAGAAATCCATGGTGATATTTATCTGCGGGTTTGATTTATTCGGACAGAACAGGAGCATTTATACCTTTGAAACGGTCTGCCGGGGAAAATCGGACATCGTACTGGATGACAAAAGAAAGACAATTTTTGTGAATATTGGCGGCGACAGAACGGAAATCGAAAAGGAAGCGGCGGACCTGCTGGATTATTTCCGGACGGGCAATCCCACGGATACATTTACCAAGGGACTGCAGACGGAAGTGGAGAAAATCCGGCAGGATACGGAATGGAGAGAAAACTATATGACGTATGAAATGAAAATCGAACTCCAGAGCCGGATAGGCAGGGAAAAGGCGGAAGCGGAGGCAAGAGCAGCCGGCATGGCGGAAGGTTTAGCGGAAGGCAAAGCGCAAGGCATGGCGGAAGGTTTAGCGCAAGGCATGGCAGAAGGCTTAGCGGAAGGCGAAAAATCCCGTGACAGGGAACTGATTTTAAAATGGCTGCAAAAAGGCAGAACCATGCAGAAGATAGCGGAAGACCTGGACAGACCGGAAAAGTATGTCCGGAAACTGGCGGCTGAAAAAAATTAGTTTTCAGAAAATAAATTTTTAATAGAAATCCTTACACAAAATAGTATTTTCTGTTATAATGAATTCTGCAAAATAAAAATAATAGATGTAAATCCAGCAAATGCGTGTAATCTATAGGAAACTATGGGTTGCACGTTTTTTTGTTGTGACAACGAGGGAAAAGGAGAAGAAATGGAAAACGTAAAACAAAACAAGATGGCAGAAATGCCGGTTAACAAGCTTATGCTGAACATGGGAATTCCTATGATTTTATCCATGATGCTGCAGGCTGCTTATAATATTGTGGACAGTGCCTTTGTGGCCAATATGCAGGAAAACGGAGAGGCTGCCATCAATGCGCTGACACTGGTGTTTCCGGTACAGATGTTTATGGTGGCAATCGGAATAGGAACCGGCGTCGGCGCCAATGCATTAATTGCCAAATGCCTGGGCGCAAAGGACAGTAAAAGGGCGGGGCTGGCTGCCGGCAACACGTTATTTTTAGCAACTGTGATCTATGCAGTATTTCTGCTGTTCGGAATTTTTGGCTGCCGCAGTTATATTGCATCACAGACGAAAAATCCGCTTATTTTGGAAATGGGTGTGGATTACCTGAGAATATGCTGCGTCTTTTCTTTTGGTATTTCTTACTTCTCGGTATTGGAAAAAATGCTGCAGGCAACCGGGAAATCCTTATATTCTACCATCGCACAGGTAACAGGCGCGGTATGTAATATTATTTTTGACCCCATCCTGATTTATGGGCTTTTAGGCTTTCCCAGGCTGGGTGTACGGGGGGCAGCATACGCCACCGTACTCGGACAGATTGTATCTTTTCTGGTGGCGCTTTTTGCCCACCTGAAATGGAATAAAGAAATTGAAAAGAAGAAGGAATATTTTAAGCCTTCGGGGGATGTCATAAAAAGTATTTATGCCATTGGCGTGCCGGCCATTATTGCCCAGGCGCTTATGTCCGTCATGACCTATCTTCTGAATATTATTCTGGTAAAGGTCAGCGAAAATATGGTAACGGCATATGGGCTTTATTATAAAATCCAGCAGTTTATTCTGTTTGCGGCTTTCGGACTCCGGGATGCGATTACCCCTATTGTTGCTTTTAATTATGGTATGGGAGATAAAGAGCGGGTGCAAAAAGCCATTCGTTGCGGACTCCGGTATACCTTATATATTATGCTGGCTGGGTTTGTTATTCTGGAGGTCTTTGCAACACCGTTCTCGGCTTTATTTGACCTTTCGGGTGAAACACAAAGTCTGTGCATCAGCGCCATCCGTATTATTTCGTTAAGCTTTGTATTTGCCGGATGCAATATTGCTTTTCAGGGAGTGTTCCAGGCGCTGGACAGCGGTCTGCCGTCCCTGATTGTTTCTGTATGCAGACAGTTTTTATTTGTAGTGCCGGTAGCTTATGGGTTTACCATGCTTGTGCTGCACGGTAACGGTGTACCGTCCTATATTATCTGGTTTACCTTTTTGATTGCGGAAGGGGGTTCGACAATCATAGCCCTGGTTTTCTATAAAAGGGTTTCCTCACGCCGCCTTCCGTGAAGACGGTAGTCGGAGGGAGTCATGCCGGTCTTTTTCTTAAAGGTACCGGAAAAATAGCTTTGGCTGGGAAAGGCTAAAATAGCGGCTATTTCTGCGGAAGAATACGAGGAAAACAGCAACATGTTCCTGGCAGTATTGATCTTCTGTTCACAGATATAGGAACTGATACTCTGACCGGTTTCTTTCTGAAACAGCCGTGACAGGTAAGAAGGGCTTAAACCGGCTATTTCTGACAACTGTGTCAGAGTAATGCGGGTGTGCAGATGGTCGTAGATATAATCGATACATTTTACTACCGGCTGTGAGCAGACGTTCTGTTTTATGAGCTCCTTCATGCGTCGGGTGTAGTCCAGACACAGAGGGGTATGGAGGGAAGCAATTTCCTCCGGGGTATGGCATCTGTCCGCAGCAGAGATGTAATAATCACTTAAATTATAGGCTACATGCAGATCCATGCCGGCGTTGATACAATAACGGGCAATAACGGCTGCGGTAATGGCAAAATGGTACTTTACATTCTGGACCGGATTTGCAGACAGGGTACCCCAGCCTTCTTTTTTAGCAAGAAAGCTTTCTTTTGTCATTTCTATTATCTTTTTCAGGTTACCGGATACGACGGCCTGATAAAATTCCAGCTCCGGATTATAGGGCGCTCTCACAAAGCGCTCTTCTCTTTGCACAAAATCCCGGTAGGCAAGAGCCTGTCCGGAGGTGTCTGACCGGAAAATACTCATTTTAGATTTCCTCCCTGTAAAAAAATGTAAGGAACAGAACGACTTATATCAAGTATATGATAGCATAAAAACATAAATAAAAGCAATAAAACGATATTCATTCCATAGAATTTCAGACATACTGAAAACAGAAATGAAAGAGCCACCGGATTTGTATAGGGAAGATACAAATCCAAAACAGGGATTGCAAGGAGGAAAATCAGGATGAACTTAAAACGTGGAATTAACTTGGGCGGGTACTTGTCACAGTGTGATTACAGTAAAGAACATCTGGCATCTTTTATCCATAAAGAGGATCTGGACAGAATTGCGGAAATGGGTTTTGACCATGTCCGGGTGCCGGTCGATTACAATATTCTGGAAACGGAAGATGGAACTCCCATCGAAAGCGGCTATGAATTACTTGACCGGGTAACAGACTGGTGCAGGGAAAACAAGCTGAATATGATTTTGGATATGCATAAAGTTTACGGCTATGATTTTAACGATGCAGGTACCATGGAAAACAGTCTGTTTAGGAGCCCTGCGCTGATGGACCGTTTTCTTGCGCTGTGGAGAAGGCTTGCAAAACGCTACGGAAATAAAGATTTCATGGCTTTTGAGCTTTTGAATGAAATTGTGGAGGAGGATGTGGCAGAAGCCTGGAATGATTTAATCATCCGTGCGGTGAGAGAAATCCGCCGGTATGCACCCACAACTCCGATTATCTACGGCGGCATCCAGTGGAACAGCGCCAGAACCGTCAGATTTTTAAGAAAACCGGAAGATGAAAATATTATTTTTACCTTCCATTTCTATGAGCCGCTTCTGTTTACCCATCAGAAAGCATACTGGGTGGCGGCAATGGACCCCAATAAGGAAATTTCCTATCCGGCAACCATGGAATATTACAGGGAAAATTCCAAAGTGCTGGGGTATCAGGGAAATGTAGCGGTCAATGCACATTCCGGTGAGATGGGACCCAAATTCATGGAAGAGCTGATTGCGGATGCCGTAGATGCGGCAAAAAAAGCAGGTGTACCTTTATATTGCGGTGAATTTGGAGTCATCGACAGAGCACCGGTTATGGATACGCTTCGCTGGTTCAGGGATGCGAATGAGGTATTCCGCAAATTTGACGTCGGATTTGCGGCATGGACTTATAAGGAAATGGATTTTGGTATTACCGGGGAACATTATAAACCGATTTTACAGGAACTCATAAATATCTGGAACCGATAAAACAGTATAACCACGGGAGGGTACGGAATGAAAAGAAAAACAGCAAAATGGCTGACGGCTGTTCTGGCATTTACAATGGTAATGACAGCGGGCTGCGGCAAGGAAAAGGGAGCAGAGAAACAGACAGAGAATACGGAGACCGTACAGGAAACGGTAATCCGGGAAACAGAACCGGTGCAGGGAAATGACCTTGACATGACGGGGTACAACCTGGTATGGGAGGATGATTTTGAAGACGGAATTTCAGAGGATGACTGGAATTATGAGCTTCATGAACCGGGCTGGGTGAACAATGAACTGCAGTCCTATGTGAAATCGGAAGAAAATGTGTATACAAAGGACGGAAAGCTTGTCATAAAGCCGGTGGAAACGAAGGATGAGAACGGTAACACTGCCTACACATCCGGACGTGTGAATACCCAGGGCAAGCATGATTTTACTTACGGTCTCTTTGAAGCAAGCATTAAAATGCCGAAAGGCCAGGGCTTTTTACCGGCATTCTGGATGATGCCCACGGATGAAAATTTATACGGTCAGTGGCCGAGATGCGGGGAAATTGATATTGCAGAAGTGTTGGGTAATGATACGGGAACCACCTACGGAACCATCCACTATGGAAACCCGCACAAAGAAAGCCAGGGCAGCTATGTACTTTCCGAGGGGGATTTCGCAGAAGAGTTTCATACCTATGCCTGTGAATGGAACCCGGGGGAAATCAAGTGGTATGTGGATGGCAATCTGATACACACAGCAAATGACTGGTACTCAGCAACGGAGGGCTTAGGGGAAATTACTTTTCCGGCACCTTTTGACCAGCCCTATTATATCATCTTTAATCTGGCGGTGGGCGGAAACTGGCCCGGTAATCCGGATGCAACTACGGATATAGCCGGTGCAACCTATGAAATTGATTATGTAAGAGTATACCAGAAAGATGAATATGACGAAAATGTCACAAAACCGGAAAAGGAAATCACCTACAGAGAGCCGGATGAAAACGGCAACTATGTCATCAACGGAGATTTTTCTGCGTCAGAGGATTTGACGGATAATGCAGACTGGAAGTTTATGGCGCAGAACGGCGGAGAAGGCAATGCGGAAATTAAGAATAATGAAATTGTTATCTCCACAGCGAATGCCGGCAGTGAGGAATACAGCATCCAGCTGGTACAGCCGGATATTCCTATCCTGAAGGGAAGCGAATACCGGGTAACCTTTGATGCCTGTGCCGATGAAGAACGCACCATGAAGGTAGCGGTTACGGCGCCCAATGCCGGATGGATCCGTTATCTGGAGGATACAGAGCTTACTCTTACGAAGGAAAAACAGAGCTACGCATTTGATTTCACGGTGACGGCGGAAAACGACCCCACCGGACGACTGGAATTCAATATGGGTAAAACAGATAGTACTGCAACGATTTCTATATCCAATGTGCGTCTGGAGATGACAACGGAAGGTTCTGGCAGCGCAGGCGGTAAGACTGTTCTTTCCGATGGCAATTACGTTTACAATGCAAATTTCCAGGAAGGTACCGACAGAGTCGGAAGCTGGGATTTTACGGAAAATGATGCGGTGACATATGAGGTTACACCGTTAAGCGACGGCAGAAGACTTCATGTAAATATGTCAAAGGATTCAGATACCCCGTTCCATGTTACGCAGAAAGACCTGGCATTGACGGAGAACGCGGAATATCTCTTAAGCTTTGAAATGCAGGCGGAAGCGGGAAGCCATATGAAAGTCCTTCTGAATGGGGAAGAACATGACATAGCTTTGTCCGAAAAGCAGGATACCTACAGCTTAAAGTTTGTATATTCCGGAAAAGAAGGAGCCAATACACTTCAATTTGGTTTTAGCAGTGCCGGGGATTATTATCTGGACAAGGTGCGTGTGGAAGAGAATGTGATGATTAAGAACGGCAGCTTCAATGCGGGGACGAGCGGATACGAGATTTTTGTGGATACTTCTGCAGATGCGAATTACGTGGTGGATTCCCTGTCAGAAGACAATGCCATGGATTTTACCATTCTTGACACCGGAGCCAGTGACTGGAACGTCCAGCTCAAGCAGAATAATATCACTCTTGAAAAGGGAAAAACGTATACCTTAACCTTTGAAGCCAAATCCGATATGAAAAGAGACATTCGTGTCATTATACAGGGCAGGGAAGACAAGGGCTGGCCGGTCTATTCCGGAGAAAACATTGTGACGCTTTCTTCTGACTATCAGACCTTCAGCACCACCTTTACCATGGAAAGCGATACGGATCCGGATGCTTTCTTAAGCGTATGCTTAGGCGCTGTCAGCGAGAGAATTGACAGCCGGCACAGAGTGTGCATAGATAATATTTCCCTGGAGGAAGTTAACTGATTTTATCCGGCTGTAGGAAACCTGAGTGGATTTCTTCATATAATATACTATACCTTAACTAAGAGAGGAAATAGTATATGGCACGATTTACCAATCAGGCACAGCTGCGATATGGCAACGCAGTAGCCAATTCCAATATTGCTGTCGGTGAAATTATGGAAGTTTTATCGGCAACAAAAACAGCGGTAAACAATACCTACGGACAAAATGATAATGTAACATATGTCATCAGTATTGTAAATTCGGGAGCTGTCCCTTTCAGCGGCATAACTGTTACAGATAATCTCGGTGAATATAATTTTGGCACGGAAACACTGACACCGTTAACGTATATTCCCGGAACGGTTAAATTTTACGCAAACGGTGTTTTGCAGCCTGCCCCTACGGTGGCGGCGGTTTCTCCGCTTACGGTTACCGGGCTGACGGTGCCGGCAGGTGGAAATGCAACCGTTATTTATGAGGCAGAGGTGAATTCTTTTGCACCCATGGAAACAGGTTCCAGGATTACCAATACGGCGGTTGTATCCGCAACCGGTATTACACCGGTTACGGTCAGTGAAACCATCCTTGTAGAGGAAGCACCTATCCTGTCCATCACCAAATCGGTAAGCCCGGTTCCTGTTACGGAAAACGGAACTCTTACCTACACTTTCTTAATTCAGAACATGGGAAATACAGCCGCAGATGCTACTGCCGGTGTAGTGGTTCTGGATACTTTTTCCCCGATTCTCAGCAATCTCTCCGTTACCTTTAACGGAGCCGGCTGGGCAGAAGGGGCACAGTATACGTATGATGAAACAAGCGGTACCTTCAGCAGTGTAGCAGGCCGGATTACGGTTCCTGCAGCCACCTATACCCAGGATCCAGCAAGCGGTGCATGGGTAGTCAGTCCCGGTGTCAGCACTCTTATTATTTCCGGTATCGTATAAAAGGCTCCTGCTAACTGCAGGTATATCAGTAACCGGCATAGTCTTAATCGGCTATGCTGGTTTTTTTATAGAAAAGACCGGGGGCATGAAATTAAGCAGAAACACCGCCGAATTGGTTAACAAAGCAAAAGATAAAGAATAAATTGATTTTGTTGGGGACGGACAAGAGTTTGTTCCCCTTCTTTTTTATTCCTTCCATAGCGGATTATATAAATGTGCATAGACATAAAAGGGCATCCTATTGCGTTTGAAATGAAGCAAAAAATCAACATAGAGGAAAATGCTTTAAAGCATAGCGGGAAAGATAAAGCAAATTGCGAAAAAA
>OHCL01000376.1_pt1 | contig 15816 bp, 17 predicted proteins | sample 1577591 | NCBI WGS metagenome assembly OHCL01 (sample SAMEA3879549, study PRJEB24766) | human gut metagenome | biome: human-associated habitat; feature: feces | place: USA | collected 1985/1987
CTCCCAATAAACCGACTAAAATACCTAAGGCCAAAAAGCCTGCTACTTCCATCTGCATCCCTCTCATTCTCTCATAATTCTCATTGCAGATTAGCTTAGTTTTTTTAATCTCTCGTCGGTCAAAATCATCTTTTGACCTGTATTCTCATATATTCCGCAAGTATTCAAAAACAATTGCGGAACAGCAAATATTTTACACCTAAATAATCAAAAAAGGAAGTACCTGTGATATAAATTACTTAGAAAAGTTAATTTTTCCCAGCAGCTTATATCAGCAGCGTACTTCCTTTATAATTTTGTTATATTGCCTGCTTTTTAAACCGGACCGAGGTTAATTGCTGTTGCATAGGTCAGGAAGCAGAAGGCTACAATCCACCATGCGCCAATCAGCGGCAGTACAAAGCGCAGCCATTTTTTATAAGGCACGTTTGCCATTGCCAGATAGGACATAGTTGCACCGGACGCAGGAGTAATACAGTTGGTAAACGCATCACCGAAGGTGAAGGCGAAAACTGCAGTCTGACGTGTCAGGCCTACGATATCAGCCAGCGGTGCCATAATCGGCATAGAAATTGCTGCCTGACCAGAGCTGGAGGGTACCAGCAGGTTGAAGCAGTCCTGGATAATGAACATACCGAAGGCAATCGCAGAGGACGGGAATACATCCAGCATACCTGCGAGAGCATGGATGATGGTATCCATAACTCTGGCGTTATCCAGCAGAATAGTTGCTGCCTTACACATTGCTACCGCCAGACAGGGCAGCATCATACCCTTGCAGCCGTCAAGAAAGGCATCACAGATATCATTAGGCTTCAGTCCGCAGATAATACCGGAAAGAACACCCATGATGATGAACAGTGCGGAAATCTCATTCATGTAAAAATCAAATTTCAAAACGCCAACAATAATACCCACAAAGTTCAGGCCCAAAAGAGCTAAGCAGATAGCCTGACGCGTAGTCAGCGGTTCTGCCTCCTCAATGTTGATATCATGAGTCTTAGCCTGGTCAATTTCATAAACAGGGCTGCTCTGCGGATTTTTCTTTACCTTATGTGCATGATACATAACGTAGGAAATATTCAGTATCAGCAGGACGAAGAAAATACCTACGCGGTAGGGCAGCGCGGAAAAAATCGGCACACCGGCAATACCCTGCGCTACGCCGACGGAAAACGGCTGGGTACAGCCTGCACCATAGCCGGCAGCTACGGAGCAGAACAGCATGCCTAACGCCGTCAGGGAGTCGAAGCCCAAAGCCAGCGCCACGCTTACTACCAACGGAGTAAAGGCCAGATATTCCTCGTTGCAGCCTGCTAAAGTAGAAAAGGTTGCCAGCGTAGTCATCAGCACCGGAATCAGCAGAATGCTGTGGTTGCGCATTTTTTTAACCAAAGCGCTGAGGCCGGCAACAATAGCACCGGTCTTGGCCAGAATGTTCAACGAGCCGCCAACCATAAACAGGAAGGCGATAATGGTAATGCCACCCTTAAAGCCCTTGTTGATGGAAGTAAAGAAATCCATAAAGCCTGTCGGCTTTTGTGCTACATAATGGAAGGTAGCAGGGTCAACGACCATTTTACCGGTGTGTACATCCTTTACGCGCTCATACACGCCTGCAGGAATTACATAGCTGGCCAGTGCGCAAAACAAAATAACGCAGACCAGAATAATTATGGGACTTGGTGCCTTAAAGGCTTTTACCTGTTCCTTGGACATCAATACATCTCTCCTAGCTTATTATGCAAATTTTTCTGTGTAGTCCTGTAGCTCCATAGCACAAGCTACAGCAATCATCCAACGGCGGAAGAAGCTGTCTACCGAAGCACACTCCTGCTTGGTGTGTGCGCCGGAACCCTGGCCGCCCATAGAGCAGACAGTAGGAATACCAAGACTGCCGAAATATGATGCATCCGACATACCGCCGACATAAATCGGCTCCGAAGCAGGATAACCGCACTTCGCAGCAACGCTGTTGATATAATCAAGCAGCTTATGGTTGGCCTCTGTTTCCTCAAACGCCGGCATCGGTGCGACAAACTCTACCTCGGTTGTTGTACCTTCGATATAGGTTTTGGCGCAGACCTCGCGGATTTTCTGCTGGATATATTCCATATGCTCCAGCTTTTTGTAGCGTACATCCAGCTCGGCATAGCAAATATCCGGCACGGCATTGGAAACCATGCCGCCCTTGATAACGCCTACGCTTACCGTCAGGCCCTCATCATAAAGCGTCAGGTTCTGCAGCAGCGGCAGCTTATAAGACATCTCAATAATCGCATTGCGTCCCTTGAGATAATCATTGCCTGCATGCGCTGCCACGCCATGCACTGTAATATGGCAGTCCATACCGCCCTTGCGGCCGACAGTAAGGCAGTTATCCATGCGTCCGCTTTCCATATTAAAGCAGCACAGGGAACCTTCAGCCTCCTGCAGCAAAATCTTATCAGTAATACCTGCTGCATGAGCGCTTTCCTCATCACCGACAATCACAGCCTTTACCGGTCTGTCCTTGTAGCCGAAATGCTTTAAGGCCACCAGCAGATAAAAAATCTGGGCAATGCCGTTTTTCATATCTACTACGCCGGGACCATAAGCAAAACCGTCCTTAATATGAAAAGGATCTTCCGGATAGCTGCCGGAAGGAAAAACAGTGTCGCAATGACCTGCAAGCAGAAGCGGCTTACCGGGTACATCCTTGTTCAGCTCAGCTACCAGCACATTGGCGCTGCCCTTGCTGTCTACAAGGCGGCAGTCAATACCTTCTGCTTCAAAATGCTTCTTCAAAAAGTCAATTATTCTGTTGACCTTCTCGATTTCATGGGAGCCTGCCTGCATATTCACCAGGTTTTCCCAAAACAACAACATTTCATGCCTGTTCTTTTCGACAAAGGCACGTAATTCTTCAATAGGAGCCTGCATCATAACCTCCTGCAACTCACAATTATTTTGTAAATAAAAAAACTAACTACTTTATTTTTCCCAGCTACCGCCAGCCAGGGCAGCATCATGCTCTTGCAGCCGTCAAGAGTGGAAGGTAACAGGGCTCACAAGAAAAAGCGGCAGCCGCCACCGGCGACTGCCACTTGCATCAGCTTCGCTCTGAAATTATTCGGCAACTACCATAACCTTGAAGTTAGCAGTTACATCGGTATGCAGCTTAGCAACAGCGGTGTATTCGCCTAAGCCTTTAACTGCGGATTTCAGCTCAATTTTACGACGGTCAATGTTCAGACCGGTTTGCTTAATCAGAGCTTCGGCAACATCCTTGGAGGTTACGGAACCAAACATTTTACCGTTTTCACCCACGCGTACCTTCATGGTTACTACAACCTTTTCTACCTGTGCACCCAAAACAACAGCCTCATCCTTAGCTTGAGCTGCACGATGCTTAGCGGTTGCCTGATCCTGTTTAGCCTGGTTGAGGTTAGCAGCGGTAGCTTCCTTAGCCAATTTACGCGGCAGCAGGTAGTTGCGGCCATAACCTTCGGCGGTTTCTACGATTTCACCTTTCTTGCCTAAGCTTTTAACATCTTGTAAAAGAATTACTTTCATCTGTTCGACACTCCTCTAACTGTTTTTTAGTCAGCGCAATAATCTGCGCTTCTACATCCCTGGCACGTTTATTTGCCAGCTGCACACCGGCCACCGTCTGATGACCGCCGCCGCCCAGCTCTTCCATAATTACCTGCACATTGACGCTGCCGTCACTGCGGGCACTTATGCTCAGGGAACCATCTTTATATTCAACAATTGCCATGCCTACAGCTACACTCTCAATGGTAATCAGAGTATCAGCTGTCTGCGCGGCAAGCACGGAAGACATAGTATCATTATCGGCATTACGCATAACTGCAACAGATAAGCCCGGTATCGGCATTTTAGCTCCGGCTATCAGCTTAGCCTTCTGCTGTACAAAGCTCAAATCATCCTTAAACAGCTGGCGTATCAGATTCGGGTTGGCACCGCAACGGCGCAGCAGAGCGGCAGCCTCAAAGGTTCGCTCGCCTGTCTGCACATTAAAGTTTTTCGTATCCAGGACAATGCCTGCATACAAGGCAGTTGCCTCCACCGGAGTAATATCCAGTCTGTCATCAAAATAACCAATCAGCTCCGTTACCAGCTCACTGGTAGACGAGCTAGAAGGCTCCAGATACAGCAGTGTTGTATCACCGATAATATCCTCGGCACGACGATGATGGTCAATAATAATGCGGTTTTTGGCTGCCTGCAGCACAGCCTTGCTTGCCGAAAGCACCTCACGGTGATGATCGACAATAACCAAAAGGCTCTTATTGGTAACCAGCGGCAAAGCATCCGCACCGCTCAGCATAATATCTATATACTTAGTTTCGTTAGCCGAAAGAATGATGTTCTCATTATCCAGCACCTCGGTAATGCGCTTATAATAAGAGTTATGCTCGCTGCTGACAATAAATGTTTCCTTGCCAAGCGACAGTCCCAGCTTAGCCATACCAATGGTAGCGCCGATAGCATCATAATCCTCATTAACGTGTCCCATAACAAAGATACGGTCAGCCTGCAGCATCTGCTCATGGATCGTCTGCGCCACGATACGGGCACGTACACGCGTACTTTTGGCACCGACACTGCTCGTGCCGCCAAAGAACTGCGTATTTTTATCCTTCATAACAACAGCCTGGTCGCCGCCGCGTCCTAATGCCAGATACAGGCTCTTATTGGCATTGCCGATAAGCTCCTCCAGCGTAACGCCGTCACATGCTACGCCTATACTTACAGTCGGCGGTATTTTATTGCCGCTGCGGATTTCGCGAACCTTATCGAGAATCATGAACTTATCTTCCATCATATCCATTACGGCAGACAGGGAAAAACCCATCAGGCTGCTTTCCTTGTTCATGCGGCAGATAAAGCCCTGCTTAGAGGCAGCCCACTTTGTCAGCAGCTCATTGATTTCGCCATTCAAATTGGCCATATTGGTTTCGCTCAGCCCGCGCATAACCTCTTCGTAGTTATCAAAGCGCACATAGGCCAGGCACAGCTTATCATTGCTGTATTTCTGGCGCAAAAGCTCATAATCCGTGATATCCGTCAGATACAGCATCAGGCCGCTGGAGGTATTTTCCTTTTTGCTGTGACGCTCCTGCGTTTCTACACTGTAATAGCGCATACGATAATAGTGGTCCTCAATCTGAATAACCTGCTCTCCGTCACGCACGCTCATCAGCTCAAACGCATTCTGTGCCAACGGCAGAATTTCCTCAGGCTTTTTGCCCTCCAGATTACTTTTGCCGGTCCAGGCGGCAAACAATTCATTTTTCCATTGCAGCTTGCCATCTTTGGAAAAAACTGCAATGCCTACATCCAGCTTGCGCACCGCAAAATGGTTGGTACGTTCAATATTGCGGATAATATTATCAAGATAACTGCTGAAGAAGATTTCCCTGTTAATAAGATTCTGGCGGCTGAAATAATAGATAACGCCAAAAAGAATCAGTGCAGGAAAAATCAGCTTGGGCTGCAGATAGCAGACTAATATTGCCAGCAGCACAATTATCAGCAAATAAATATTAGTATCCGCTTTGGAATTCATATTCCGGTTAAACCTACTGAACATTATTTTCACCTCAAATCCGGCACAGCTGCCGAACTTTACCTTTGTTTTCTGAATCTGCTTGCAGGACGGATTTTCCTGAAGTCCATAACAATATCAAAGGCACCTACATAAACCATAATCTGGGTAAAGATAGGCACTATAAAGAGCAATGCTATACCGATATTGGCCCACCAGCGCGGCTTATGCTTTGTATCTACAAACCAGTACAGCAGCACGATGCCCTGCAAAACCAGCACAAAGCTGCAGACCGTCTGTACATTGACAGACAGTGTATACATCCAGCTTGCCTGATCATGCTGATAATAATAGGTTACCGCAAACAAAGACGCAGCATAAGGCCACAAAATCCAGCCGGGAACCTGCAGCATCGTAAACGGAGGAAAGGCTTCAAAGCTTTCACCCAGCTTCGTAAGAATCTTTTTGGCAGCCATGTAGTTCACAAAAGCCATCAGCGGTGCACACATCATGAATGCACCCGGCATGATAATACGCATCATGCGCAGCATTTCGGCATAACCGTCGACAGTCTTTTTGATATCGGCCTCGCTCATGCCGTGCTCACGATAATAAACCGTCAGCTGCTCCAAGCTTTGGTGGAAGGAGCTGAACATCATCTCAATCGGGTCAATGCCCAGTACCCAGAAGCTCAGTACGATATTCAGAATAAGCGCAATAACCGCGCCGACACTGCCGTAAAGCATCATTTTCATCGGCGGCAGATGGCGTCGCATACACTCGCCTAAAATCAGGCCCAAAAGGCCAAAAATAGCCGCCAGGAAAAAGGCATTAATCGGGCTGATAATCATCGCAATAATCACGGTAGCAACCAGCAATGTCATAATGCTCCATTTCAATCCGTGACGGCAGCCACAGATGACGATAGGCAGGGGCCAGACGAAATTAACAAAAGCACCCAGCACAGGCACATACATACTTATCAAAGCCATAACGATAGCAACGGCAGCTAAAATACCGGCCTCAACCATGGCAGATGTTTTACGAATCACAGGTTATCCTCCTTTATGGATATATTTCTTCAATATATTATTGTACTACATCAACCGCTGAAAAGCAAAGGCTTTACACCCGCCGACAAGCCGTATTGTGTATTTCATATAAAAATGGTATAATATATATAACGTTCTTGTACAGTAATGACTACCGTACATAGGCGTCTTTTATTTTTTTCAAAGGGGTTCTTAGCTTGCACAAGCAATATTTTCCGCAGCGCTGCTGTATGTTTCTCGTCGGCATCTTTACTATGACCATCGGCATCGCTCTTTCCTGTAAAGCTGATTTAGGTACCTCACCCATTTCCAGTGTACCATGGGTTCTGAGTATGTTTACACCCTGGAGCATCGGTGAAATAACTATTGTCATGAATCTGCTTTTTATTATTGCCCAGCCCATTCTGCTGCGGCAAATTTACTGGCGTGAGCTGTTGGGCCAGCTGGCAACACTGCTCGCCTTCGGCTACTGCATAGATTTTTCGATGAGCCTGTTGAGCTGGGTAGCACCGGATACCTTGTTTTGGCAATGGTTTGACTGTATTCTTAGCACTATTCTTCTGGCCTTCGGCGTATTTCTCTGCATCCGCGCTAAAATTTTTGTTGCTGCCGGTGAGGGCCTCGTCTTGGTTATCGCCTTCGTCAGCAAAATTAAATTCAGCATCATCAAAAACTGCTTCGACTGCACACTCGTTGCTAGCAGTCTGGCAATTTCCTTCATGCACTTCGGTGCTATGCGCGGCGTAGGCGTAGGCACGATTGCCGCAGCCATCCTCGTCGGCCGCTGGATACAGCTTTACAGCAACAAGCTGCATATTTTCGACAAATGGAGCATCTTAGAGTAAGATTTTTTCTTACTCTAATTATTTCGTTTTAATTTTCTGAATTTTTCTTGTTTTCTGCAAGATTGTATGTTATAATCCATTACAACAGCTGTTAGTATAATATTTGTCAAAGAAGGTGCTTAATTATGCTCAGTATTGGTACAGTAAAATGGTTTAATAATAACAAAGGCTATGGATTTATAGAAGCACGCAACGGTCAGGAGGTTTTCGTGCATTTTTCAGCCATCCGTTCCGACGGCTATCGCTGTCTGCAGGAGGGCCAGCGTGTTTCCTATCATCTGTCACGCGGTAAACACGGCCCGATGGCATTGAACGTGTCGCCGATTATTTAAGCCTAACAGAAAAGCTTGTTATGTGCTTTATGTACTAAAAAACCGGTGGAGGTTTACCGTCAAGTAAAATTCCACCGGTTTTTCTATTTAAGGCTAAGTTATATCCCAGCAACTTTTTATACCAATATCACTCTTCTTAAAGCTTTACGTCCAGCGAAGCACTCACGCCAACGCCCTGTACACGGTTAACATTTTGATAGGATACATTGTCTACCGGAATCAGCACCTTGCAGCGTACTCCCAACAGTGTCTGCTCAATCATCAGCGCTGCCTTCACCTGATCAACCTTAGACTGCGGGCCGGAAACCTGCGCCGCACCGGCACGGCTGCCGTCACCAACAGAAATAACAGGTACTACCTTCGTAGCATCCGTCGAGCTTACACCGTACTTGGCCGTTACAGAGTTAATTGCGTTATTCAACGCCGGAGCGGTAGCATCTACAGCATAACCGATAACGCCGCCCTTGAGAACCTTATCCAAAATACCGGCCTGCGCTGCAGGCATACTGTTACCTAACACAAAGCCGCACACAAGTGCTGCCGCAATCCATTTTTTATTTCTCATAACGCATACCTCCTAGAATACTTATTATATTCGACAAGCAGCGTCAAAAGCCTTGCAAGTATTCTGTGAAATTAAATTGACGAGATTGTTAATGCCCGGAACTTGCATTTCCCATTGCCGAACCGCATCCTTAAAGGCCATAATGCTATATTTTTACTGAGTTATACTTTATTGAAAGCACCAAAGGCTGTTGTACCACCCTGCAGATACAACAGCCTTCTTATTTCTTTGCTTATTATATTTTATATTCTCATCTATCTTTCCGCTACCATCAGTCCGTTATCATGAACGCGCAGAGGCACCTTCAAAACCTGACCGGGATAAATATGTTTGGAGTTAAGCTTGTTCGCCTGTTCAATGCGGAAAATGACTTCACGCACATCCTCACGCGCTTCTGTATGACGACCGGCAATTTCCCACAGCGTTTCGCCCTCAGCGACAGTCACCGTATATTCCTTATAAACAGGTTCATCAGCAAACACAGCACTATATCCGGCATAGAGGAAGCAAGCACAACAGATAATACCTAAAAACTTTTTCATATCCATCACCGCCCAATAAATCTCTGTTTGCTTATATTATAGTGCGCCACACGAACTTTGTCAACACTTTTATGAATTTTTGTTTGTTGTTTGCTGACTCTTTGCGAACGTATTTCCAAATTCCAATATAGTTTATGCGTTATATTCAAAAAATTACTGCAGCAAAAAAGGCATCACCTCTCGGCAATGCCCTTTTGCTTAATATATGCTACTCTATATCGAAAATTTTGCCCGGATTCAGGATATTATTGGGATCCAGGGCTTTTTTAATCGCCCGCATCATTTCCAGCTCATCGGGATTAGTGAATTCCTCCATCAGCTGTTTGCGTTTATAACCAATGCCATGCTCACCGCTCAAGCGACCGCCATGTGCGTAAATAAAGCGGTACAGCTCCTGCTGGTTGGCTTTGACTCTGGCATCCCAGTCCGCATAATCCTCCTGCTCCTGCTTCAGGATATTCAGATGGATATTACCGTCACCGGCATGACTGGCAATGCGTGTTACCAGCTGATATTTATCGGCCAGACGCAAAATTTCCGCCAGCAGCGCAGGCTCATGATCTACCGGGCAGACAACGTCCTCCTTGCAGACAATCAGGCTTTCAGCACGCACTGCTTCGGCGAAGGCCTTGCGTGCCTGCCAAATTTTATCGTGCTCCGCTACCAGCACATCGCCGGCACCGTTTTCCGAGCAGATTTCATCCATCGTACAAGCCTTTTCATCCAAGTCATCCTCGCTGGTGCCTTCCACTTCTACGATAAGATAATTGCCCTTGTCACTGCCCTGCAGCGTTGTACTGAGATAACGCTCTACGGATTTGATAGTGATATTATCCATGTATTCTACGCAGGTAGGCATAATACCGGCCATAATCAGCTTGTTTACCGTGCCGATAGCATCCTCAGGGGATTCAAAAACCGCCAGCAGATCCATGCTGTACTTAGGCAACGGCAGCAGCTTCACTGTAATCTGTGTAATGATACCAAGAGTACCCTCACTGCCGATTATCAGCTGCTCCAGGCAATAGCCTGTAGTCTGCTTCTGCAGGCGTGCTCCCAGCTGCACAATCTTGCCGGTAGGATTTACCACCTCAACGGCATATACCTGATGACGCGTAGTACCGTATTTAACCGTGCGATTGCCACCGGCATTGGTCGCCACATTGCCGCCGATAAAGCATGAATCACCGCTGCAGGGGTCGCCTGCATAAAAGGCTCCCTTGGCCGCAGCCGCAGTCTGCAAATCGGAAGTGCGCACACCCGGCTCTACAACCGCATACATAGCATCGGCATTAACCTCGATAATTTTATTCATCTTTTCGAGCGAAAGCACTACACCACCGTAAATGGGCACTGCACCACAGGCAAGACCTGTGCCTGCGCCACGTGGCACAACCGGGAAGTGATATTCATTCGCCAGCTTGACCACAGCCGCCACCTGCTGTGCATTTTCCGCAAATACGACAGCCTCAGGCATATGATGATAAGCCGGGTCAGTTACTTCATCATGGGCATATATTTCCATCTGCCCTGCATCCGTCACTACATTCTGCACGCCGACCAAGGCCTGCAGCTTGGCAATTATTTCGTCAGACAGCTTGTTATACTCCATAATTCAGTCCTCCTCATTTGCAACATTTATATTTTAAACCACTCTATGCTTATTTTATCACAAACAGTGACATTTATAACAGCAAATCTTTTTCAGTGTACCAGCCACATATAAAATGGTATTGCAAAGACCGCCAGCACCGTGCTTACCGCCGTCAGCATGGCAGCATATTTATAATCGCCGCCGTAGCCTTTGGCCACAATCGCCGTATTGGTCATCGCCGGCATGGCCGCCATAATGACAAATACCTTTTCCATCATCGGCTCCAGATGGAAAAACGGCAGGATAAGGAAAACTATCCAAGGACAGATTAAATAGCGTCCCAGCATAGCAACTACCAGCTCCTTGCCTACGGCAATTTCTTCCCAACGGGTTTTGCTCATGGCAATACCGATGAACAGCATCGCCAGCGGCGTAGTCATGCTTCCCAGATAATGAAAGGACTTGAATACCGGCTCAGGCAGATTCCATTCCAGCAGTACCATCACTACGCCCAGCATAAAGCCCATAAGCGGCGGCGACATAATGCTTTTCAGTGTCTTACGGCTGAAAAGCGGCATGGTTACGCCATTGCTGCTTGCCAAATCATGAAAGCCGATAGTCCAGAAAAGCGTTGTGTTTACCATGTAGTAAATCATAATATACGGCGCACCGGCATCACCGAACAAGGCTATACCTAACGGCAGGCCGATAAAAATTGTATTGGAAAAACTGACGCAGATGGAAAAAATTCCTCTGTGCTCCCGCGGAACACCTATCAGGCGTCCGAGCAGCCTGCTGATAAAATAGCCTGCCAGCATCGAAATAACCGGTACAATCAGGCCATGTGAAAGCGTAATAAGCTGGTCATGCTTAAACTGCCCCAAAATATTGGTCAGCATATATGTAGGCAGGCAGACATAATTCACCAGACACGAAATCAGCGCCACACTCTCCTCGCTGAACCAGCCCCTGCGCTCTAAATAAAAGCCGACAGCAATCATCAGCATAATGGTCAGCACACCGTTTAATGCATGTAAAACTATTTCCATTGTTCATTCCCCTCATAAGGCAAAAATTGCCGAAGCATTCAGCTCCGGCAACGAAGATTTTAGTTTTTGGATTTTTTTACTTCTTCCAGTTTGTTTTTCATCCAGTCAATCATTGCTACCTTGCCAAAATCGTGCCAGGTTTCACATTCGGTATTTTTGGCAATATACTCATTCCACTTATCCTGATTAACATTTTCTACTTCCATCAGGTTCATAATACCAAAACCGCTGCGCCAAATCATATCATCCATAGAAGTAAATTTGCTGTTTTCCTGCAAAAACTTAGGATTGAATAACTCCTGGAAGGATACCTTGTTCAGAATCTTGCCCAATTCCTTATCCTCGGTAAAAATTCCCAGATAATGCTTAAAGGTTTTATCTAATTTATTTTTTTCCATCTTACTTCCTCCAAAAATAGTTGTATAAGGGTATTTTAACACAAAAGCAATAAAATGGCACTAGCATTTTCATATTCCGTGTGCAGAATCATTAATTTATGCCCGCATAACACAGATATGATAATCATTATTGAATTCCTACTAAATTCATAGTAGAATATAGTCATTAGAAAGGTTGTGACCGTAATGAAAATTTCTACCAAGGGACGTTATGCCCTGCGATTGATGCTCGATTTAGCCATCAACCACACCGGTAGCTATATACCATTGAAAACAGTTGCCCAACGGCAAAAAATTTCCGATAAATATTTAGAGCAGATTATCCACCAGCTAAGCAAAGCAGGCTTTGTCCAAAGCGCCCGCGGTGCTCAGGGAGGCTATCGCCTGACACGTACGCCGGATGAATACACTGTCGGCGAAATTCTGCGCACAGTCGAAGGCAGTCTGGCCCCCGTATCCTGCCTGGATTGCAAAACACCCTGCGATCAGTTTGATTCCTGTATCACCATCGGTCTTTACAAAAAAATTCAGCAGGCCATTGACGGCGTAGTTGACCACACTACGCTGCACGATATGATAAGCGATTACCGTGCCAAGCATCCGAAGGCTGAAAATATTTAAAAGCGAGCTAAGCACCCGCATTTTATAGAAAAATAACAAAGCATTAGGAGGAGAATAATATGAACAGAGAAGAAGCCTGGAATTTATTACGTCAATATAACAAGGAATCCTTTCATTTACGTCATGCACTGACTGTAGAAGGCATTATGCGTTACTTTGCCAAGGAGCTTGGCTATGCAGACCAGGAGGAATACTGGGGCATCGTAGGCCTGCTGCATGACTTGGATTTTGAGCTGTATCCCGAGGAACACTGCGTAAAATCTCAGGAGCTGATGCGCGAGCACGGTGTAGATGAAAACATTATCCGCTCCACTGCCAGCCACGGCTGGGGCCTGACTGCCGCTAACATCGAACCTGAGCATCAGATGGAAAAGGTGCTTTTCACTATCGATGAGCTTTCCGGCTTAATCGGTGCCGCTGCCCTGATGCGCCCTTCAAAAAGCGTACAGGACATGGAGCTGAAATCCCTGAAGAAAAAATTTAAGGATAAACACTTTGCAGCCGGCTGCAGCCGCGATGTAATCAAACAAGGTGCCGATATCCTGGGCTGGCCTTTAGACGAGCTGATGGAAAAAACTATCGCCGCTATGCGTGTAGACGAAGCAGCCATCAACGAAGTCTGCGATAAATTATGAGGCGCACAGCCTTAATCTGCTCTTTGCTGCTCAGCCTTGCAGGCAGCAGCTTTGCAGCTGCAGCCGAGGAGCTGCAAAATTATGCTACGCAGCCTGCTGTAGTTTCCACCTCTCCGGCTCAACCGGCTGAGCCTACGGAAGCAGAAAGCAGTATTGACGCATCTGCTGCAGACAGCACCATCAGCACTGTACCGGCAACGCCAAAGCAGGAGGAAGCCGTAGCTACCGAAGCAACAGCAGCAGAAGCTGCAAACGCTGCAGCCACGCCTCCCGTTGTCAGCAACGAGCCTGTGCCGCCTGCAGATAAACCCAAGCCTAAACCAAAGCTGAATCTGGTAGGCAAGCCGCCGCTGCCCAGGCAGTTCATGCGTACACCGCAGGCAAGTAATTTCATCAGCGTCAGCAGTGAAGCCGGCGGCTACAGTATGGTCGTGCCCAAGGCCTTCGGTAAAAATCCGCTGGCAGACCTGCCGCAAACCGAAGGAGCTATGCTGGTACGCACAGCCGGCAACACTCTGATGCTGGCAGCAACCGTGCTTGACCCTGCGGATACTGCAAGCTTTAAGGCAACAGAAGCATTGCCTGTCTACGAAAACGCCAAAGTATACTGGCAATGGCAGCATGGCAATCAGTTAATTTGGACCTGCCGCCTGAGCGCACACAATGATTATTACGGCAACAAGCTGCTTTTGACTGCAGAAGCTCAGCAGAACAACAAAACCTACCAGCTGCTTTACGTAATGCCTGCAATGCAGGCAGATAACTATCTGCCCCAGGCAATTTATTCCTTAGACAGCTTTAAACTAAATCAGCCATAAAGAAAAATCCTCCGACAGCTCGCCAGCTGCGGAGGATTTTCTTCTTTCTCTCTCGTTAATTATGAGTCCGGGGACATTAGCTTTGTTGGGACATTGGCTAAAAGCATGGGGTGTTAAAGGTTAAGAAGAAATAAGTAGAGGGATAACACCATATGCAGACAAACTTGATAACCACGAGATTTTCTATGCAAATTGACTTTTAAAGAAAGGCTTTTTTAGTTAGCTCAGCTTTTTCAGATAAGCTTGTCCTTTTTCATGCTCGGACATAAACTGGAACAGGTAGAGGCCGCACAAGAATAAGAAGATGTTAGGCAGGAAAGGCACATACTCCAGCGAGACAAAATCTGCACCGGGCAGCCCCAGCCATACGTTCCAGTCACCGTACAGGAAGGACGGCAGATGTCCAATTATCTTACCCTGCCAGATGATCACGCCATCGGTAAGATGCCTTGTCAAATCATAGGCTATTGCAGATAACAGCCAACCGCAGGAACCGGGAGACTTCTGCAGCCACCAATGAATGGGCTGTACTACCAGATATGCAAGACCAAGGAAGGTAAAGATGCCAAAATAAATCGGATGCTGCGGTGTGAAAATATAGGTGCAAAGCGAAATCGCAGTGCCTACACCCAAAAGGCCCAATCCCCATTTGAGGTAATTGCTGCCCTGGCTAAAGGTCATACCGCACAGAACCACAATGCTCCACAGCGTCAAACGCTGCCACCAGGCGTAATCCCAAGCAGGATTAGCACCCTGAGCTACATTGATATTATACAGGAAGTAGAAAACTGCCAGATTTAAGAAGGCTGCAGCCTTGAGTGCGTTCAGCACCCGGTACTGCTTCTTTTCTGCTTTGCTTTCTGACTGCTCATACATTTTTGCTAATAACTTTTCCATAATACTTACCTCGCTTTCATCTTGGGAGGTGAAGCGCCGCGCAAACCTTAGGGAATATTTATTATTCCCCGTAGTTATAATATAAACTATTCTGTCAGAATTTTCAAGAGGTCAAGTTATATCGTTTGGGCATGCGGCAATTAGTTTTATATTAGTTATGCTTTATTGGAATATTAATAATGCACAGCAGGAATAACATAAGCCCTTTAAAGCCAAAAACAGCAGAGAAAGTGTAAACTACATTACATTTTCTCTGCTGTTTTGTAAATCAACTTCTTTTCAGCGTTTTTTATTTTTCTGCACCGAAGGTATTGGTCAAAGCCGCAAAATCCTCCAGGCTGAGAGTTTCCGCTCTGCGCTTGCCGTCTACGCCGGCACGCTGCAGCCATTGAGCACACTGCTCGGAGTTGATGCCCATATTCTTCAGCGAATTGCTGAGCATCTTGCGTCTGAGGGAGAAGGCTGCCTTAACCACGCGGAAGAACAGCGCTTCGTCGCACACCTTTACCGGCGGCTCAGAGCGGCGCTTGCACACAATAACAGCCGAATCAACAGCCGGTGCGGGAATAAACGAGGTCGGAGGTACGATAAACGCTATCTCCGGCTCGGTATAATACTGAATAGCTACCGAAAGCGCACCATAATCCCTGCTGCCGGGTTTGGCAGCCATGCGTTCGGCAACCTCCTTCTGCACCATAGCAACTAAGCGTTCCATGGGCAGGCGCTTTTCCAGCAGGGCAAAAATAATCGGCGTAGTAATATAATACGGCAGGTTAGCGCACACCTTAAATTCCGGTGCTGCCACCGTTTCCATAATATTTACCTGCAGGATATCGCCATTGACGATGCGAACATTGTCATAACCCTCCAGCGTAACATCCAGTACCGGCAGCAGGCGTTTATCCAGCTCTACC
>OHCL01000384.1_pt1 | contig 15513 bp, 12 predicted proteins | sample 1577591 | NCBI WGS metagenome assembly OHCL01 (sample SAMEA3879549, study PRJEB24766) | human gut metagenome | biome: human-associated habitat; feature: feces | place: USA | collected 1985/1987
GAGGTTACTTTTAAGAGCAACGATGCTACCAAACCTGCTAAGTTCTATATCAATTCAGCACCGGCTTATAAACCATATGTCACCCAATTGATTACAACCGATGCCAAACTCCAAAAGGCAAATCCCAAGAAATATGCTTTAGCTATATCTGACCACTACGGTAAAATGGAGGATAGCAACGACCGTATTGTAAACCAGTTGATTGTGAAAGATGTATTGGAAAGAGTAAAAGACGGTGGTACAAACCAACTGCAAATGGGACTAACCGAACTTGCTCCGGGTTCTGTATGGAACACCATGCCGGCACATACCCACACACGCCGTATGGAAGCCTATTTCTATTTCAATCTGCCCGAAGGAAATGCCATCTGCCACCTAATGGGTGAACCGCAAGAAGAGCGTCTGGTGTGGCTGCACAACGAACAGGCTATTACTTCTCCCGAATGGTCTATCCATGCAGCAGCCGGAACCAGCAACTATACCTTTATTTGGGGTATGGCAGGCGAGAACCTGAAATACAGTGACAAGGATGAAATCAAATATACAGAAATGAAATAAACAGATTCTACTCTCGTCTGATTCTCATTGATGTTTGTCATTCTGAATGTGATGAAGAGCTTTCATTATTATGATTAAGATTCTTCGGCACTTTTGGAATGACAAATTTGTTTTTTATCATTGTTGACCGAATAATACTTACTTTTGTGCCATTAAGAAAAACATAATCTACTAAATCTATTATTATGAGTACATCTCAAAGTTCTACCGGGAAAATGACAAACTTCAGATGGAAGGTAGCGTGGCTGATCTTTGCTATCAGCTTTGTATCCTACATGGACCGCGTTAACCTTTCTGTTGCAACACCTGTAATCATGAAGGAATTTGGCTTTACTAAAATTGATATGGGCCTTATTCAATCCTTCTTCTTCGCCGGTTATGCTTTGATGCAGGTTCCCGGCGGTATTCTTGCAGAAAAATTCGGACATCGCTTTACCGGCTCTATTGCCTGTGCCTGGTGGTCCATCTTTACTGCTTTAACTGCAGTAGCAAGCGGAAAATATACCTTTGCCATTGTACGTCTGATGTTTGGCTTGGGCGAAGCACCTATTTATCCTGCGTTCGCTATGGCGGAACACAAATGGTTTAATAAAGACGAAAAGGGCAAGGCAAGCTCCTTTATTCTTAATGGCTGCTTCTTTGGTCCTGTAGTCGGTCCTGCTGTTGTAGTATGGCTTATGACAACCTTTGGCTGGCATCATGTATTCCTCAGCTTTGGTGTAGTTGGTCTGATTTTGGCTTGGGCATGGCATAAATATGTTACTGATGATCCGAAGGACAGTCCTTACGTTAATGAAGCAGAACTTGCTCATATTAACGAAGGACGTGTGGAAGCAACCGGTGAAAAGCAGATTGCTCCTTGGGGCAAGCTGTTGCGTTCTTCCCAATTTTGGGCTTTGGGCATTCAGTTCCTGATTACTGACTATATCATGTACGTATTCCTGGCTTGGCTGCCGATGTACCTCATGGAGGTGCACAAATTCTCCTTAGCTAAAATGGGTATTTGGGCTGCTGCTCCCTGGATTTCTCTGATGGCTGTGGTTACTCTTTGCGGTCACTATTCCGATAAACTGCTGCGCAGCGGTATGTCTCAGAACATGGTTAAGACTGCAACCGGTGCTGCAGGTATTCTTCTTTGTGCAGGTGCGCTGTACATTTCCACCCGTACTGCCGATCCGATGATGAATGTTCTCTGGCTTTCCGTATCCTTAGGTTCTCTCGGTCTGACCATGAGTGCTTCCTGGTCCAGCGTTATCAGCATGGGCGGTAAATTTGCCGGTTCCGTATCCGGTTGGATGAACTTCTGGGGCAACATCGGCGGCGTCCTGGCTCCGACCGTTACTGCCTGGTTTGCAACAAACTATGGCTGGCAGGCTGCTTTGGCAGCAACTGCTGTAACCGGTATTTGCGGTGCTATTGCCTGGTTCTTCGTAAAGCCTGATAAAGCGATTGTCTAAATAACAAAAGATAAGCTGTAATGCTTTAGAACAGACACCTCGATATGCTTTAAGTATGTCGGCGGTGTCTGTTTTTGATTGGGCCATTTTCTTATGCTGGACAAATAGCGCGATATGCTGTATAATATCTTAGAAGTTCATAACAGACAGTTCGTAACCATCCTGTCTATAAATAAAACTACGGGCGATGTACTGGCGCCGGCCGGTATTTTTTATGTATGCAAGGATTTCGTCTGTAGATGACGGAATCCTTTTATATTTTGTGGACTTTGCCCGCTCATTAATTGGGAGGAAAAATGAAGGTTTTAGTATTATTAAGCGGTGGCGTAGACAGCTCAACCTGTCTGGCACTGGCAAAAGAAAAATACGGCGATAATGTTCTGGCCTTGTCGATGTCCTATGGTCAGAAGCATGCCAAGGAGCTTGCAGCAGCGCAGGCTATTGCCGATTATTATCATGTGGAGCTGCTGCATATGGATTTGTCGAAGATTTTCGCTCACAGCAAATGCTCCCTGCTGCAGGGCTCAGATGAAAGTGTTCCGCACGCATCCTATGCAGAGCAGCTGAAGAAAAGCAAGGGTGAGCCTGTAAGCACTTATGTGCCGTTCCGCAACGGCTTGTTTTTGTCTGCTGCGGCAAGCATTGCCTTGGAATATGAATGCAATGAGATTTACTACGGTCCCCATGCCGATGATGCTGCAGGCAATGCTTATCCCGATTGCAGTGTTGAATTTAATGAGTCGATGAATTTGGCAGTATATTTGGGAAGCGGCCGCAAGGTGCGTCTGGTTGCTCCGTTTGTTGATAAAACGAAGAAGGATATCGTTGCTGAGGGCTTACGCTTAGGTGTTCCCTATGAGCTGACCTGGAGCTGTTATGACGGCGGCGAAAAGCCTTGTCATAAGTGCGGTACCTGTATTGACCGCGAGGCAGCCTTTGCTGCCAATGGTGTTGTTGATCCCTTAGCAGAGGTTTGAAGGAGGTAAGGATAATGAAGAGTTTAAGTAATCAAAAATTAGTATTTTCCGCATTGTGTATTGCATTATATATTGTTGTGATGATGTGCACCCAGAGCTTTGCCTTTGGTCAGTATCAGATTCGTATTGCTACTGCGCTGTATGGCTTAAGTGCAATTTTCCCGTTTCTGGTGCTGCCGTTTGGCTTGGCAAACGTTGTCAGCAATACGGTGATGGGCGGTCTTGGTCTGCCTGATATTATCGGCGGCTTTATTGTAGGTATCGTAACAACCGGTATTATTGTTTTGGCTAAGCGTCGTGGCTGCGGCAACTGGATTATCTGGGCAGCAGTAACCTTTGTACCGGGACTTGGTGTTCCTGTATGGCTGAGCGTTCTGTTGGATATTCCTTATCTGGTACTGGCAAGCAGTCTGCTGATTGGCCAGTGCATCTGCGGTATTGCGAGTGTAATGCTGGTTACCGCTTTGGAACGCGTGGGAGCAGGCAAGCTGTTTGCATTTGATGGAGGTAAGCAATAATGACAAGTGGCAGAAGTAAAGAAGAATTGCAGGGCGTAAGCCTGTTAGGCAATAAAACTGCTTATAAAAGCGATTATGCGCCGGAGGTTCTGGAGTCCTTCCCGAATAAGCATCCGCAAAATGATTACTGGGTTAAATTTAACTGCCCGGAATTTACCAGCCTTTGTCCGATGACGGGACAGCCTGATTTTGCGACCATCTACATTTCTTATGTACCGGACGAACGTCTGGTGGAAAGCAAATCTCTGAAGCTGTACCTGTTCAGCTTCCGTAATCACGGTGATTTCCATGAAGACTGCGTAAATATCATTATGAAGGACCTTATTAAGCTGATGGAGCCTAAATATATTGAGGTTTGGGGCAAATTCCTGCCGCGCGGCGGTCTGTCCATCGATCCGTATGCCAACTACGGCAAGCCGGGAACCGAATGGGAGCAGGCTGCAAAGAAGCGTCTTTTCATGCATGATATGTATCCCGAAACAGTTAATAACAGATAAAAAAATTTTGAGCTGTTGCGTAATGCGGCAGCTCTTTTTTTGCTCTCAGCGAAGAACTCAGCGGATAAAAACTATTTTTAGACAGCTTAAGTTAGCAGTAGCTAATCAAAGACTGGCTTTAACAAATTTTTTTCGATAAACACTAATACAGCACTTTATTTCTTAATTAGAGTATGCTATAATGAACTATAGACAAATAATTCACTTATTTGTATTGAATCCGTGGGACACGAAAAGTACCACGAGGGACAAAACACGTCAAGGGATGTAACTGGTTATGGATAGTATTATTAATCTGCAAAAGAAAATTGTACCGGAGCTGACAGATCTGCTCGTACAGCGTTACCAAATTCTGCGTCAGGTGAGCCACGAAGCGCCGATAGGCCGACGTGCTTTGGCTGCAAGACTGGGACTCAGCGAAAGAGTGCTGCGTGCTCAGGTTGATTTTCTTAAGAAAAGCGGCCTGCTGGATTTTTCCTCCAGCGGCATGAGCGTGACTGATGAGGGTGCGGATATTCTTAAGGAGCTGGCGGATTATGTACGCAAGCTGCAGGATATTTCGTTTTTGGAAAGTACTCTCAGTGATACGCTGAAGATTGGCAAGGTTGTCATTCTTCCCGGTGACTCCGACCAAGAGGATGTTGTCAAACGCGAAATCGGCCGTACTGCAGCACATATTCTCAGCAAGCTGCTGAGCGATGGCAAAAAGCATATAGTTGCTGTCAGCGGCGGAACTACTATGGCAGCGATGGCAGCCAATGTTTCTGGCTCCCAGCCTAATACGGTGGTTGTACCGGCTCGTGGGGGCTTGGGTGATAATGTGGAACTGCAGGCCAATACGATTGCAACTGTCCTGGCGCAAAAGCTTGGAGCATCCTACCGTCAGCTTTACGTTCCCGACTGTGTAAGCGAGGATATCTTAAACAGTATTCTTAAAGAGGATATCGGTGTGCGCGCTGTTGTCGATATTATCAAGCAGGCGGACATTCTTGTCCACGGTGTAGGCCGTGCCAGTGTTATGGCAAGACACAGACGCTTAGGCAGCGAGGTAATTGCCAAGCTGGAGGCAGACGGTGCTGTAGGCGAGGCGTTTGGCCAGTATTGTGCTTTGGACGGCAGACAGGTTTATATGACTAACAATGCCGGCCTGATGCTGCAGGATTTGCAGCACATCGGCACAATCATCGGTATTGCCGGAGGCAAATCGAAGGCTGCCGCAATTTTATCGGTTATTCGTGCTTCCAGACAGGATATTTTGATTACCGATGAGGCTGCAGCGCATGAGATTCTCAAAATGGCTAAAGAGCAATAAACAAGCGAAGCTCTTAAAGTATTAATTTGTTACCGAGCACATTTGTGCAAAATTTAGATTCTCTCAGAATTAAGGAGGAAATTATTATGACAAAAGTAGGTATTAATGGTTTTGGCCGTATCGGCCGCGAGGTTTTCCGTGTTGCATTCAACAATCCTGAGGTTGAGGTTGTTGCAATAAACGATCTTGGCGACGTCAAGACTCTGGCTCACCTGCTGAAATATGATTCTATCCATGGCATTTTCAATCATGAAATCAGCATCGAAGGCAACTTCATTATTGTTGATGGTCACAAAATCGAAGTATTCTCCTGCATGGATCCGGCAAAGATTCCTTGGGGCGAAGCTGGTGCTGAAATCGTTGTAGAATCCACCGGTCGTTTCACTGAAGGCGAAAAGGCTGCTGCTCACCTGCATGACACTGTTAAAAAGGTTATCATCTCCGCTCCTGCAAAAGGCGAAGATATTACCATCGTTATGGGTGTTAACGAAGACAAATATGATCCTGCAAAACATAACATCATTTCCAACGCTTCCTGCACCACCAACTGCCTGGCTCCGTTCACCAAAGTACTGCTGAACAAATTCGGTATTGAAAGCGGTCTGATGACCACTGTTCACTCCTACACCAATGACCAGAGAATTCTGGACCTGCCGCATAAAGACCTCCGCCGTGCTCGCGCTGCTGCTTGCTCCATCATCCCGACTACTACTGGTGCTGCAAAAGCAGTTGCTCTGGTTCTGCCGGAACTGAAGGGCAAACTGAACGGCTTTGCAATGCGCGTTCCGACCCCGAACGTTTCCATCACCGACCTGACCGTTCTGCTGCAAAAAGACACCACTGCCGAAGAAATCAATGCAGTGCTGAAGGAAGCTGCTGAAGGCGAACTCAAAGGTATTATGGGCTACAGCGACGAACCGCTGGTATCCCGTGATTACAACGGCTGCCCGCTGAGCTCCATCATCGACGGCCTGTCCACCATGATGGTTGGCCCGCGTATGGCTAAGGTTGTAAGCTGGTACGACAATGAATGGGGTTATTCCAACCGCGTAGTTGACCTGGCTGCTTATATTGCTAAAAAAGGTCTGTAATAAAGGAGATTCTTATCCGTGGATAAAAAAACTGTACGTGATTTAGACGTTGCCGGTAAAAAAGTACTGGTACGCGTAGATTTTAACGTTCCTCTGAATGATAAAGGCGAGATTACCGATGATACCCGTATCACCGCATCTCTACCGACCATTCAATATCTGCTGGAGCAAAAGGCTGCTGTTATTTTAATGGCACATCTCGGCCGTCCTAAAGGACAGGTTAAGCCGGAATTGTCTTTGGCTCCCGTAGCTAATCATTTGGGCAAGCTGCTGGGCAAAAAGATTCTGTTTGCTCCGGACTGCGTAGGTGAAGCTGCACAGGCTGCTGCCAGCAAGCTGAAACCGGGCCACATCCTGCTGCTGGAAAACCTGCGTTTCCATAAGGAAGAGGAAAAGAACGACATGGAATTTGCCGAGAAGCTGGCTTCTTTGGCAGACCTGTATGTCAATGACGGCTTCGGTGTATCTCACCGCGCACACGCTTCTGTAGAAGGCGTAACTCACTTCCTGCCTGCAGCTGCAGGCTTCCTGCTGGAAAAGGAAATCCAGTATGTAGGTCAGGCTGTAACCAATCCGCTGCATCCGTTTGTTGCTATTATCGGCGGTGCTAAGGTAAGCGATAAAATCGGCGTTATCAGCAACCTGCTCGATAAGGTTGATACACTGCTTATCGGCGGCGGTATGGCTAACACCTTCCTGGCTGCACAGGGCTACAAAATGGGCAAGTCCCTGGTAGAAGAGGATAAGCTGGACTTGGCTAAAGAGCTTCTGGCTAAGGCTAAGAAAAATAAAGTAAATATGCTGCTGCCTACCGATTTGGTAATGGCTGCTGCATTTGCTCCCGACGCTGAGCATGTAACCGAAAAGGTGGAAAACCTGAATCAGGCTTATATGGCTCTGGATATCGGTGCGGAAACCAGCAAGGCTTATGCTGAAGCTTTGGCTGACGCTAAGATGATTGTCTGGAACGGACCTATGGGCGTTTTTGAAATGGATGCATTCTGCAAGGGTACCGAGGCTGTAGCGAAGGCTGTAGCCAAGAGCCGTGCTACCAGCATTGTCGGCGGCGGCGACAGCGTTGCTGCTATCGAAAAGCTGGGCCTGGCTAAACGCATTACCCACATTTCTACCGGTGGCGGTGCTTCTCTGGAATATCTGGAAGGCAAGATACTGCCCGGCGTTGCTGCACTGGATGACCTGCGCCGTAAAATGATTGCCGGCAACTGGAAAATGCACAAAACCGTAAGCGAGGCTGTAGAGCTTGCTGAGGACATTGTTATGGAAACTAACGGTACCTTAAACGAGGTTGTTATTTTTCCGCCGTTCACCGCACTGGAAACTGTTGCGGATGCTATCGATGGTAAGCACGTAGGCTACGGCGCACAGGATTTGCATTGGGAAGACAAGGGTGCCTTCACCGGCGCTGTTTCCGGTGCGATGATTGCCGATATCTGCGCTGAATATGTTCTCGTTGGTCACAGCGAACGCCGTACCATTTTCGGTGAGAACGAAAAAATTGTTGCCAGCAAGATTATTGCCGCTTACCGCAACGGCCTGAAGCCGATGCTGTGCGTTGGTGAAAATCTGGCTGAGCGTGAAGCAGGCAAAACTGCCCGCAAAATCAATATGCAGCTGAAGAGCGCTCTGCGTGTAATTTCCGCAGAGGATGCGGAAAACCTTGTTGTTGCTTATGAGCCTATCTGGGCTATCGGCAGCGGTAAGGCTGCTACTCCGGAGGATGCTTTGGAAGTATGTACTCTGATTCGTGAAAAAATAGGCAAAATCTTTACACCTGATATTGCCCGCAAGGTTCGTATTCTTTACGGCGGCAGTGTTAATGAAAAGAACGCTGCTTCCTTCAACCTCAGCGGTATTGACGGTGTGTTGGTAGGCGGTGCAAGCCTGAAGGCTGACACCTTTGCCGCAATCGTAAGAAGCTTTTAATAAGACCTCGGAGAAAGCACCTGTTGCTTTCTCCTTCGTCTTTAGGAATTTGATAATGAAAAAACCAGTTTTACTAATGATTCTTGATGGTTGGGGCATTGCTCCCGCAGACAAAACAAACGCTGCGGCTATGGCAAAAACTCCTAACCTGGACAGTTATTTTGCAAATTATCCTCATACAACCTTGGAAGCCAGCGGCAAGGCTGTAGGTCTGCCGGCAGGTCAGATCGGTAATTCGGAGGTAGGTCACCTGAATATCGGTGCCGGCCGCATTATCTACCAGAGCCTGACGCGCATTGACAAGGCGATTGAGGATGGCGATTTGTATAAGAACAAAGAGCTTGGCAGGGTAATGGATGAAACGAAGCAGGCCGGAAAGGCACTGCATCTTCTGGGACTGTTATCCGACGGCGGCGTACACAGCCACATTGAGCATCTTCTGGCACTTATCTGTATGGCGAAGGTTAAAGGCCTGACCGATGTTTATGTGCATGCCTTTTTGGACGGACGTGATGTCGGTCCGAAAACAGCGCTGGAATATATCCATGAGCTGGAAGAGGGCATGGCGCAGATTGGCGTAGGTAAGATTGCTACCGTCAGCGGACGCTATTACGCAATGGACCGCGACAAGCGCTGGGAGCGCGTGGAGCGTGCTTATAAAGCATTGGTGCTGGGCGAGGGCGGCAAGGCTGCAAGTGCTGCTGCCGGTGTAGAAGCATCCTACGCAGCAGGCGTAACAGATGAGTTCGTTGAGCCCTTTACTGTTGATGGCGTAGATGGCAAAATTACTGCCGGTGACGGTGTAATTTTCTTCAACTTCCGTCCAGACAGAGCGCGTGAAATTACCCGTGCACTGCATGATGAGGACTTCCCGTATTTTGCACGTCCCGAGGGCGCACGCCCTGTAAACTATGTGTGCATGACGCAGTATGATGCAACAATTACCGCACCGGTAGCCTTTCCTCCGGAGGAGATTAAGGATACCTTGGGTGAGGTGTTGGCACAGCATGGACTGCACCAGCTACGCATTGCGGAAACCGAAAAATATGCGCATGTAACCTTCTTCTTCAACGGCGGTGTAGAAGCTCCGAATGCTAATGAGGAGCGTATTCTGATTCCTTCGCCGAAGGTTGCAACCTATGATTTGCAGCCGGAAATGAGCGCCGAAGAGGTTACGCAGGCACTGTTGGCAGAGCTGGATAAGGATAAATTTGATGCGATTATCCTGAACTTTGCCAATCCGGATATGGTTGGTCATACCGGTGTGCTCAGTGCTGCGATTACCGCTATGGAAAAGGTGGATGACTGTGCCGGCCGTATTGTACGCAAGGTGCTGTCCCTTGGCGGCAGTGTGTGCATTACCGCGGACCACGGCAATCTGGAGAAGATGGCCGAAGGCGACGGTTCTCCGAACACCGCGCATACCACTAACCCTGTACCATTTATTTTAGTAAGCGAAGAGCAGCACAAGCTGCATAACGGCATTTTGGCCGATATTGCACCGACGCTGCTGCAGCTGCTGAATATTAAACAGCCTGCCGCTATGACAGGTAAAACTTTGATAGACTAATCATGAGGTGATAAGAAATGGCAATGATTACTGAAGTTTACGCTCGCGAGATTCTGGATTCCCGCGGCAATCCGACCGTAGAAGTTGAAGTATGCCTGGAAGACGGCGCTATGGGACGCGCTGCTGTTCCTTCTGGCGCATCTACCGGCGTACACGAAGCTGTAGAGCTGCGTGACGGCGACAAAGAGCGTTACCTGGGCAAGGGCGTTACTAAAGCAGTTGATAATGTGAACGACATTATTGCCGAAGCAATTATCGGCCTGGACGCAACCCGCCAAACCGAAATTGATGAGCTGCTGGTTCGCCTGGACGGCACTCCGAACAAAGGCCGCCTCGGCGCTAACGCTATCCTCGGCGTTTCCATGGCTGTAGCTAAGGCTGCTGCTGCTTCCGTAGGCCTGCCGCTGTACCTGTACTTAGGCGGTGTTGCTGCCAAAGAACTGCCTGTTCCGATGATGAACATCTTAAACGGCGGCGAGCATGCAGACAACAACGTTGATATTCAGGAATTCATGATTATGCCGGTTGGCGCTAAATCCTTCAGCGAAGCACTGCGCATGAACGCTGAAATTTATCATAACCTGAAAGCACTGCTGAAGGAAAAAGGCCTGAGCACTGCTCTTGGTGATGAAGGCGGTTTTGCACCGAACCTGAAATGCAATGCAGATGCTATCGAGGTTATTCTCGAAGCAACCGAGCGTGCAGGCTATAAACCCGGTAAAGACATCGTTATGGCAATGGACGTTGCTTCCAGCGAATTCTATGTAGACGGCAAATACAAAATGACCGGCGAAGGCGTAGAAATGACCAGCGAAGAAATGGTTGATTATCTGGCAGGTCTGTGCGAGAAATATCCTATTATCTCCATCGAAGACGGTATGGCAGAGGATGACTGGGACGGCTGGAAGAAGCTCACCAAAAAGCTGGGCAAAAAAGTTCAGCTGGTTGGCGACGACCTGTTTGTTACCAACGAAGAGCGTCTGGTTCAGGGCATTGAAAAGGGCGTAGCAAACGCTATTCTGATTAAGGTAAACCAAATCGGTACCTTAACCGAAACCTTCAATGCTATCGAAACCGCAAAACGCGCAGGCTATACCTGCATCATCTCTCACCGCAGCGGTGAAACCGAAGACACCACTCTGGCAGATATTGCTGTTGCTGTAAATGCAGGCCAGATTAAGACCGGTGCTCCGGCCCGTACCGACCGTGTTGCCAAATACAACCAGCTGCTGCGTATTGAAGAGGATCTCGGCAAGGCTGCAAAATATAACGGCATGAAGGTTTTCTACAACATTAAAAAATAAGCAGAAAAAGCTTTCTTGTTTGCTGTAAAAGATGAGGTGAGAGCGCTGACTCTCACCTTTTTCTTTATTTAGGGCGTTTTTGTAAAATATTTTGCAAAAGTAGATTGTAAGAGCACGTCTTTTATGGTAAAATACTATGGTACAAAAATATGAGGAGGTAAGCTCTGTGATTGAAACTGTCTTGATGGTTCTTGAAGTTATCGTTTGCATAGCACTCATTGGCGCAGTTCTGCTGCAGTCCGGAAAAGGCGGCGGTATGGGCAGTACTTTCGGCGGCAGTGACGGTGCTTTTTTTGGCAAGGGCAATGATCTGGATACACTCATGGCGAAGGCTACGATTTATTTAGGTGTTGCATTTGCTGTTATTACATTGGCGCTGGCAAAAATCAACGCTTAAGGCTGACGGGATTTTCCTGTTTTCCGCACTCATCATGTTACCAAGAGTGCAACCGCACTCTTAAAATTTTAAATTTTTTTATAAAAAGAAAGGGGTTTGGGTCTTGAATTTCTTAATGATCTCCATTGTTGTCGGCCTCATTGCACTCGCAGTTGCACTGATGCTGAGCAGCGCAATCGGTAAGGCTCCTGCTGGTACAGCACGTATGCAGGAAATTGCCGGTTACATCCACGAGGGCGCTATGGCGTTCCTGTTCCGCGAATACAAAGCACTGTCTGCTTTCGTAATCGTTGTTGCTATCGTAATTTCTATGTTCTTATCTCCGCTTACTGCAGTATGCTTCGTTGCAGGTGCAGTATTCTCCGTATGTGCAGGCTACATCGGCATGACCGTTGCTACCAAAGCTAACGTTCGTACTGCTGCAGCTGCTCAACATGGCGGCATGCCGGAAGCTCTGAAAATTGCTTTCTCCGGCGGTGCTGTTATGGGTCTGGGCGTAGTTGGTCTGGGTATCGTTGGTGTTGCTGCTGCTTACATGCTGTTCGGCAACATTGATATCGTTACCGGCTTCGGTCTGGGCGCAAGCTCCATTGCATTGTTCGCTCGTGTTGGCGGCGGTATCTATACCAAAGCTGCTGACGTTGGCGCTGACCTGGTTGGTAAAGTAGAAGCCGGCATCCCGGAAGATGATCCCCGCAACCCGGCTACCATCGCTGATAACGTAGGCGATAACGTAGGCGACGTTGCAGGCATGGGCGCTGACTTGTTCGAATCCTATGTAGGTGCTATCATCTCCGCTATTACTCTGGGTGCTGTTGCATATCCTGGCGGCGAAGGCATTATGTTCGTATTCGAGCTGGCTTTCGCTGGTATCATTGCTTCCCTGCTCGGTGTATTCTATGCTCGTAGCAGCAAATCCACCAACCCGCAGGCTGCTCTGAACCATGGTACCTATGTTGGCGGCGTAATCGTAATTGCTGCTGCTTACTACCTGTCCACTTCCATCTTCGGTAACGCTGCTGCATTCGTAGCTATTGCTTCCGGTCTGGTAGTTGGTCTGTTAATCGGTAAAATTACCGAAATCTACACCTCTGCTGATTATGCTTCCGTTAAGAAGATTGCTGAGCAATCCGAAACCGGTCCGGCAACCACCATCATCTCCGGTCTGGCTGTTGGCATGTACTCCACCTTCCTGCCGATGATCTTCATCTGCGTTGGTGTAATCCTGGCATTCTTCACCATGGGCGGTGCTAAAGATGCAGGCATGGGCCTGTTCGGTATCTCCCTGGCTGCAGTTGGTATGCTGTCCACTACCGGTCTGACCGTAGCAGTTGACGCTTATGGTCCTATCGCTGATAACGCTGGTGGTATCGCAGAAATGTCCGAGCTGCCTCCTGAAGTACGTGAAATCACCGATACCCTGGACTCCGTTGGTAACACCACCGCTGCTATTGGTAAAGGCTTCGCTATCGGTTCCGCTGCTCTGACTGCTCTGGCTCTGTTCTCTGCTTATGCACACACTGTAGGCCTGAAAGCAATCGACCTGCTGAACCCTGTAACCCTGATTGGTCTGTTCATCGGTGCAACCCTGCCGTTCGTATTCGGTGCTATGACCATGGAATCTGTTGGTAAAGCTGCTTACCAGATGATCGAGGAAGTTCGTCGTCAATTCCACGAAATCCCCGGCCTGCTGGAAGGCAAAGCTAAAGCTGACTACCAAAAATGCGTAGACATCTCCACTGCAGCTGCTCTGCACGAGATGATTATGCCTGGTGTTATCGCTATCGTTGCTCCTCTGCTGGTTGGCTTCCTGTTCGGTACTGAAGCTCTGGGCGGCCTGATTGGCGGCTCTCTGGCTTCCGGCGTACTGGTTGCAATCCTGATGGCTAACGCTGGCGGTGCATGGGATAACGCTAAGAAGTTCGTAGAAGCTTCCGGCCGTAAACATACTCCGGTGCATGATGCAACCGTAGTAGGCGATACTGTAGGTGACCCGTTCAAAGATACTTCCGGACCTGCAATGAACATCCTGATCAAACTGATGACCATTGTATCCCTGGTATTTGCTCCTGTACTGGCAGCAAACGGCGGCATCCTGCTTGGCCTGTTCAAATAATTTTATAGTTAAGCTATAATCCACGCTGCTGCAGCATTAGCTGCAGCAGCTTTTTTGTTGCGTCTATGCTGTAATACAGCTTTCTTTGTGAAAAGTGTACGTTTGTAGGCAAATGCTTTTTGCTTCACAATGTAAGTGTAACAGTAAAGCAAAATTCAAGTAAAATCAATAATAGATTAACAGAAAAAGACTTGCGCTAAATGTTGATGCATGGTATAATGCAACTATCAGCAAGAAAAAGATGTAGTTTTCTTACTGATTACTATTGCTTTATAAATCATTGCTATGGAAAAACCGGCAAAGGATGACAGAGGAAACAAGGCAACTCTTACCGGACTTGCAGGCGGGGACTTGCGAAGGATTTTGTAATAAATAAAAATCTCTTAAGATAAGAGGAGGAATTTACAATGAAAAAATCCTTAGTACTCGCAATGGCAATGGCTCTTGGTGTAACCGCTTCCGCTTACGCTGCTAACCCGTTCTCTGACGTTCCTGCTGGCCACTGGGCTTATGACAGCATCAACAAACTGGCTGCTGCTGGCGTAATCGAAGGCTACGGCGACTCCACCTTCGGTGGCGACAAACTGATGACCCGTTATGAAATGGCTCAAATCGTTGCTAAAGCAATGGCTAAAGGCGCTAACGTTGATAAACTGGCTGCTGAATTCGCTGACGAACTGGACAACCTGGGCGTTCGCGTTGCTAACCTGGAGAAAAAAGCTGACAATGTAAAAGTAACCGGCGAACTGCGTTACAAATACATGAGCAAAGAAAAAGATGCTGATGAAGCAAACGGCAACTGCAAATCTTTTGAGAATGATCTGCGTTCCCGTATTTGGGTAACCGGTCAAGTAAATGATGACTGGTCCTACACTGGCATGATTGAAAATACCCAAGATTTTGCTGGTACCCCTAACTCCGGTGACGAAGAAACTTCCTTTGCTCGTGCATATGTTGAAGGTAAAATTGGTGGTTTGAACGTAACTGCTGGTCGTTACAATGCATTCCTGGCAAACGGCAACATCTATGATGCAAAAGCTGATGGCGTTGAAGTTTCCTATGGCGATAAAGTTAAAGTAACCGGCTTTGCTGGTAAAGGTACTGATGATGCTGAAGATGGTGCCGTTTCTTATGGTAACTACTGCGGTGGTGAACTGAGCGGTGCATTTGATAACCTGAATCTCGCTGCTGGTTATGTAAACTTTAAAGACATGGGTACCGATGGCACTGATACCAATGTTGATAATGCTATTTGGTATGTTGGCGCTGATTACACCATGGGTGATGTAAATCTGTCTGCTATGTACCTGAAAGGCGATATGAGCGAGAATGATAAAGATGTAACTGGCATTGATGACGATGGTTGGACTGCTGGTCTGACCTACAAAGGCGCTGAAGCTTCTGAAGCTGGTTCTTGGGGTCTGTTCGCTAACTACTATGATCTCGGCGGTCAAACTTATGTTGCACATACCACTGATGCTAACAGCTTTGGCGATTATGGTGTTAAAAACCAAGGCTTCAAAGGCTATGGCGTTGGCGCTAACTATACCTTCGCTAAAAACATCGTTGGTACTGTAGTTTACTACGACACCGAAAACAAACTGAACAGCAAGGTTGATGACCAACGCGTTTGGGCTGACCTGACCTTCACTTTCTAATTTAACGATTAGCAAGTAACACAAAATAATACACGCGCGTATAAAGGCCCCCTCACCGAAAGGTGAGGGGGCTTTGTTTTACAAAAATATATGAATGTGGTATAATAAAAATAG
>OHCL01000388.1_pt1 | contig 15418 bp, 13 predicted proteins | sample 1577591 | NCBI WGS metagenome assembly OHCL01 (sample SAMEA3879549, study PRJEB24766) | human gut metagenome | biome: human-associated habitat; feature: feces | place: USA | collected 1985/1987
ATAGCCATGATACATTATAATAATCAATTATATGCATTTGGCGGACCCGGTAAGAAAAACGGTTCCAACCTTGCACCTTTCAGTGCATTTTATGAATCGGTAAACAATGGCATCACTTGGCAACAAGTGAAAAGATATGTATTCTTCCCTGAAGAATTTAGCAATTTATACAAGCAAGCCGATGGCAATTATTCTTATGTTATTGACAAGAATAACTATTTATGGATAATGTGGAGTAAATCCGGCCAGGTATGGCGAGGCAGAATCAATAAATTAGGCTTTAAGAAAAGTATATAAAACCAGAACACGACATGCTATATAGAGAGCAAATAGACAAGAGCCGTGTACCGGCCCACGTAGCCATCATCATGGATGGTAACGGAAGATGGGCTAAGCAACGTGGACAAATACGAAGCTTCGGCCACCAAGCCGGTGCCGAAACTGTGCACATCATTGCCGAAGAAGCGGCACGCTTGGGAGTCAAATACCTGACGCTATACACCTTCTCTACTGAAAACTGGAATCGCCCCGTCGATGAAGTAGCTGCGCTGATGAGCCTTCTTATGGACTCTATCGAAGAGGAAATCTTTATGAAGAACAATATCAGCTTCCGCATCATCGGTGACACCCAGAAACTACCGGCAGAGGTTTTGGAGCGACTAAACCAATGCATCGAGCGAACTTCCATAAATACCGGAATGTGCTTGATTCTGGCCTTGAGCTATTCTTCCAAATGGGAGCTGACCGAAGCCGTGAAACAAATAGCCACAAAAGTGCAAGACGGCAAACTGGCTATTGAAAACATTGACGACAAAGTAATAAGTGCAAACCTGAGCACCCACTTCATGCCCGACCCGGACTTATTGATCCGTACCGGAGGTGAAATTCGTCTCAGCAATTACCTGCTATGGCAATGCGCTTATTCCGAATTATACTTTTGCGATACTTTTTGGCCGGATTTCCGCGAAGAAGAGTTTTGCAAAGCCATTTATGATTATCAACAGAGAGAACGCCGTTTCGGCAAAACCAGTGAACAAATATAAAGTTATATAAAATGCTATATCGTATTTCACTCATACTATTAACGCTTACATGCCTGTTTTGTTTCTCAGTCAGTAGCTATGCTCAAGAAGCAAATATTCAAGAAAACAACAATCCGGTGATACTTTACTCTGGAACTCCCAAGAAATATGAAATCGGCGGAATCAAAGTCGAAGGGGTAAAGAACTATGAAGACTATGTACTGATAGGACTTTCAGGACTGTCGGTAGGACAAGTAATCACTGTCCCGGGTGACGACATCACTTCAGCAGTAAAGCGTTATTGGAGACATGGCTTATTCTCTGACGTACAAATATTGGCTGAAAAGATTGTAGACAATAAAATTTATCTGAAGATACTTTTAACACAACGTCCGCGTATTGCCGATATCCGCTACCACGGTGTGAAGAAGAGCGAAAGAGAAGACCTTGAAGCCAAATTGGGTTTGGTAAAAGGTAGCCAGATTACCCCTAACCTGATTGACCGTGCTAAAATCCTTATCAAAAAACACTTTGACGAGAAAGGATTCAAGAATGCCGAAGTGACAATTATCGAACGTGATCTTGCCGACAACAAAGAACAGGTGGATGTAGATGTGATGATTGACAAGAAAGAAAAAGTAAAAGTACACCAAATCACCATTGACGGAAATACTGTTCTGACCGACAAAAAGTTGAAGCGAGTAATGAAGAAGACAAACGAAAAGAATAAGCTCGTTAATATTTTCCGTTCAAAGAAATTCATTGAAGAGAAATACGAAGAAGACAAACAACTTATTATTGATAAGTATAACGAGTTGGGTTATCGTGATGCCCAAATCGTAGTAGACAGCGTGACTCCTTATGATGACCGTACCGTAGATGTATATATGCGCATCGAAGAAGGTGACAAATATTATCTGCGAAATGTTACATGGGTAGGTAATACCGTCTTCCCGGCTGACATGTTGGATGAACAATTCCGCATGAAGAGAGGAGATGTATACAACCAAAAACTTATGAATGAACGTTTGAGTGGAGATGAAGATGCTATTGGTAACAACTACTACAACCGCGGTTATGTGTTTTATAACCTTGACCCGGTAGAAGTGAATATTGACGGGGACTCTATCGACCTCGAAATGCGTATTCAGGAAGGTCCGCAAGCAAGTATCAACAAGGTGCGTATCAATGGTAACGACCGTTTGTACGAAAACGTAGTGCGCCGTGAGTTAAGAACACGCCCGGGTGATTTGTTCAGCAAAGAAGCTTTGGAACGTTCTTATCGTGAAATTGCCCAAATGGGACACTTCAACCCTGAAAATATTCAGCCGGATGTTCAACCGGATATGACTAACGGAACGGTTGATATCAACTGGAACTTGGAATCGAAAGCCAATGACCAGGTAGAATTCTCTGCCGGATGGGGACAAACCGGTGTTATCGGTAAATTAAGTTTGAAGTTCACGAACTTCTCTATGGCCAACTTGTTCAATAAGAGTGACAATTACCGTGGATTCCTGCCTCAAGGTGACGGACAGACATTAACCATCAGTGGACAAACCAATGGTAGCTACTATCAGTCATACAGTGTATCGTTCTTCGATCCGTGGTTTGGAGGTAAACGTCCTAATTCATTCTCAGTTTCAGCGTTCTACTCTATCCAGACAGATATCAGTAGCAACTATTATAACTCCGCTTACATGGATAATTACTATAATTACCTGTATGGTATGAATAATTATTATGGAGGAAGCTATGGTAATAACTATGAGTCATTCTATGACCCGGATAAGTCCATCCAAATGTATGGAGCTTCTATCGGTTGGGGTAAACGTTTAAGATGGCCGGATGACTATTTCACATTGACAGCAGAATTGTCCTACCAGCGTTTCATCTTGAAAGACTGGAGCTACTTGTACATCAAGCTGAACAATGGAGAATATATGTCTACAGGTAACTGTAACAACCTGAGTCTGGGATTCACCTTGGCACGTAACTCTACGGATAACCCGATTTTCCCGCGTCGCGGTTCTGAATTCTCGGCTTCCGTACAGCTGACTCCTCCGTACTCATTGTTCAGTAACAAGGACTACTCGGTATACGGTAAAGATGATTATGATGAAGCGGCAAGTATGTTCAACTGGATTGAATACCACAAATGGAAATTCAAATCAAAGACCTATACCGCTCTTACAGGAGGTCAGAAATGTCCGGTTATCATGACACGTGCAGAGTTCGGTTTGCTGGGTCACTATAACAAGTACAAGAAATCACCTTTTGAAACATTCTATATGGGTGGTGACGGTATGACAGGATATAGCACCAGCTACGCTTCCGAAACCATTGCACTGCGTGGTTACGAAAACGGTTCATTGACTCCTTATGGTAGTGAAGGCTATGCTTACGTACGTTTAGGTGCAGAATTAAGATACCCGTTGATGCTGGAAAATTCGACCAGTATCTATGCATTAGGCTTCATTGAAGGAGGTAACGCATGGACAGATGTAAGCAAATTCAATCCGTTCCAGTTGAAACGCTCGGCAGGTGTCGGTGTCCGTATCTTCCTGCCGATGATTGGTATGATGGGTATTGACTGGGCATACGGTTTCGACAAGATTAACGGATCCAGCCAGTATAGTGGAAGCCAGTTCCACTTTATCCTGGGACAAGAGTTTTAATAACTAAAAACAATGTGATTATGAAAAAGGCTATCCTATTATCTCTATTGTTTGTGGCTTGTGTATTCACAGCCAGCGCTCAAAAGTTCGCCTTGATTGATATGGAATATATCCTGAAGAATATTCCTGCATACGAACAGGCGAATACCCAACTGAATCAAGCTTCACAACAATATCAAAGTGAGGTGGAAGCAAAAGCAAAAGAAGCGGAAGCACTTTATAAAGAATATCAGAAAGCCTCGGCTTCCCTGTCGGCCGCACAGAAAACGCAAAGAGAAGAAGCGATTGTAGCAAAAGAAAAGGAAGCAGCCGAACTGAGAAAGAAATATTTCGGTCCCGAAGGAGAAATGGCCAAAAAACAAGAGGCATTGATCGCACCAATTCAAGATAAAATCTATGAAGCGGTAAAACAGATTTCAGAGCAAAAAGGATATGCGGCAGTAGTGGACAGAGGCTCCGCCCAAAGCATTATTTTCGCATCTCCAAGCATTGATATCAGCAATGAAGTGCTCTCAAGATTAGGATATTCAAATTAATTTCCTACATTTGCAACCGATAATCCAAATTTGCAATAACTAATAAAAAATAGAACTATGTTGAAAAAAATTGCTTTACTACTTTTACTTATCGCTCCGATGAGTGTATTTGCTCAGAAATTCGGGCATATTAAATCCGCAGATGTACTTACTGTCATGCCGGAATTCACAAAGGCCCAGACCGACATCCAAGCCATGCAGAAACAATACGAGGATGAAATGAAACGTGCAACTGATGAACTGACCAAAAAATATACTGAATATCAACAGGAACAAGCCAACCTTCCTAAGAACATTCAGGAAAGACGCCAGAAAGAATTGCAGGAGTTACAGGAAAAAGGAATGCAGTTCCAACAAGATGCACAACAACAGTTGCAGAAATCATACGCTGATATGATGGAACCTATCTACAAGAAAATTGAAGACGCCATCAAAGCAGTAGGCCAGGAAGGTGGATATACTTATATCTTTGATTTGAACAGAACAGAAATTCCCTACGTAAATGAAGCGCAGTCTACAGATGTAACTGCTGCTGTCAAAGCTAAAGTAGGAATCAAATAATTAAGTTAAGGACCTTTACAGGCACGGATTACACAGATTTCACAGGTTTCAGAACCGTGAACATCCGTGTAATCCGTGCCTGTATTATATAGCTATACTGCCATGATCCCATCTATCCTCCCTTCAACCGGTCCCATCGGTGTATTCGACTCCGGCTACGGCGGTCTGACCATTCTGGACAAAATACGCGGACTGATGCCTGAGTATGATTATATCTATTTGGGAGACAGCGCACGCTGTCCGTACGGACCGCGCTCTTTTGAAGTTGTTTACGAATTTACCCTGCAAGCCGTAAGCAAACTGTTTGAACTGGGATGTCCTTTGGTGATATTGGCATGCAACACAGCATCGGCAAAAGCCTTACGCACCATCCAGCAGATCAATCTTCCGGTAATAGACGCTACCCGCAGAGTACTCGGTGTCATCCGGCCTACAGCAGAATGTATAGGAGAAATCACCCGAAGCCGGCACGTAGGTATACTGGCCACAGCCGGTACCATCAAATCCGAATCCTATCTTTTGGAAATACATAAGTTATCTCCCGACATTGTGGTAACAGGAGAAGCCTGTCCCATGTGGGTCTCCTTGGTAGAGAATAATGAATATCAATCGGAAGGAGCCGACTATTTCGTCAAACAACATATCAACCGGCTGCTGGATAAAGATCCGATGATTGACACCATCATATTGGGATGTACCCATTATCCGCTGCTACTGGATAAAATAAGGCAATTTACGCCTGAACCTATCCGCATCATTTCACAAGGGGAATATGTGGCCCGGAGCCTGCGAGACTATTTAAACCGCCATCCGGAAATGGACGCACGCTGCGATAAAGGAGGAAACTGCCGCTTCCTCACCACAGAAAGCGAAAACAAGTTTGAGGAATCCGCTTCCATCTTCTTGGGCCGGCAAGACATAAAGGTAAAAAGCATAGCATTGGAATAACTTTCTTCCGGTTTACCTGTTATATATACCATCCATAACGCTTAATTCATGAAGATATGTATACAAATAAAGTAAAGAAGATAGCTGCGGTACACGATCTGTCCGGTGCAGGGCGCGTATCCCTCACCGTCGTTATCCCTATCCTCTCATCCATGGGCTTTCAAGTCTGCCCTCTGCCCACAGCCGTATTATCCAGCCACACCCAATACCCGCACTTCTCTTTCTTGGACCTCACGGACGAGATGCCCAAGATTATCAGTGAATGGAAACAACTTGGCGTACAATTCGATGCTATTTATACGGGCTACTTGGGATCTCCCCGCCAGATACAAATCGTATCCGGGTTCATTGATGATTTCCGCCAGTCCGACAGCCTGGTCATGATAGATCCCGTATTAGGAGACAACGGAAAGCTATATACCAACTTTGACGAACAAATGATTCTGGAAATGCGTCACCTCATCCGGAAAGCAGATGTCATCACGCCCAATATGACCGAACTGTTCTATTTGCTGGACAAACCCTATAAAGCGGAGAATACAGACGAAGAACTAAAAGCTTACCTGCATGAAATTTCGGAGCACGGCCCCGGTATCGTTATTATCACCAGCGTGCCCGTACAGGGAGATCCTCGCAAAACTTCCGTTTACGCCTATGACAGACAGGGAAACCGCTATTGGAAAGTAACGTGTCCCTACCTGCCCGCACACTATCCCGGCACAGGCGATACATTTACCAGTGTGATAACCGGCTCACTGATACAAGGCGACAGTCTTCCTATCGCCTTGGACCGCGCCACACAGTTTATCCTTCAAGGCATCCGCGCCACTTTCGGCTATGAATATGATAATCGGGAAGGCATTTTGCTGGAGAAGGTGCTGCATAATCTGGATATGCCTATTCAGGTGAGCAGCTACGAATTGATTTGAGGACCCTGAAAGTAGAAGATCTGAAACGCCCTGGAAAGAAGCTTGTACCAAGCCCTATTGCTCCGACGATTAAGGTCGTTTTTCCTTATAGCTAACCCTTATCATACAGTTAACTACTACAGACTCCGGCAGTGGACTGTACAGTCTACTGCAAGAGTTTATACAGTCCACTATATCAGACTGTACAAACCACCGCAAGAGACTATAGTACACAACCATAAAAAAGAGCTTAACCATAAGGTAAAACAAGGTTAACCACAAAGAAGAAAAGACTTAACCAGATAAAGCCATAAGGCCAAAAGACGAAAAGAATAAAAACAAAGAAAGCAGCCAAGCCGTACCGTACAAACCGACAAACATCAGCCGTATCAACAATAATAAATAAATTACCTGCCCAGCAACCTGCGGCTGAGATAACGCACGGGATACCACACGGAAAGAAAGCCCACCACCAGCACAGTGGCAAAGACTATAACAATATCCCATACATGGACACTGACGGGATAGGCATCCACCACAAAATTACCGCCAGAATTACCACCTCCCAGCGAAAGCAATCCGAATTCCTGCTGGATAAAGCAAAGGATCAGCCCCAGTATCACACCAACCACCGCACCTATCAGTGAAATCATACGCCCCTCGAACAGGAATATACGCGTGATCAGCTTGTCGCTGGCCCCCAAATTGCGCAATGTCACTACATCTGCCTTCTTATCTATAATCAGCATGGACAAGGAGCCTATTACATTAAAGCAAGCTATCATCAGGATAAAGGTAAGGAAAATATAAGATATCAGCTTCTCTATCTCCATAATGCGGAAAGTATCCGCTTGCTGCTCATACCGGTCCTGCACCCGGAAACCATCTCCCAATATTTTCTGTATCTTCGATTTTACACTCCCTACATCTGCATCCGGCTTCAATTTCAATTCTACCGAACTCACTTCTGTGTCATACTGGAACAACCTACGGGCAAATTGGAGGGAAGTCAAAATGTAAGAAGAGTCATACTTCTGTTGGTTCACCGCAAACACAAGGCCGCTGGAATATAAATCGGCAGAGTTAAAGCTGGAAGCTGGATTGGCCATATTGACTTTAGCTCCCCGTTTGGGAGCATAAATCTCTAGCGGATCGAGGAATTTGATACCCGTTCCCAAGATGGAAACCAATTCTATGCCGGGAATGGCATAATCCACCACTTCATCATGCAACACGAATTGCCCCCGGCCGAAAAGAATACTGTCAATAGCGGTCAGATCCTCGAAATTATCCTCAATTCCCTTGATCACCGCCATAGTCTGACGGCCCTTATACTGAACCATCGCATTCTCTTCCAAGGACTCAGAAAAAACAGCGATCTCCGGCATCCGGCGCAAAGCTTCTATACGCGCTTCCTGTCCGTCAAAGACCTTTCCGGTGACAGCCGTAATTTTCAGCTCCGGATCAAAAGCCGTAAAGAAAGTAGCCACCAGATCCTGGAAGCCGTTAAAAACAGACAAAGTACATACCAATGCCAATGTAGCCAAAGCCACTCCGCAGACGGAAATGGCTGAAATGACATTAATGGCATTGTGCGACTTCTTGGAAAAAAGATAACGCTTCGCTATATAAAAGGGAAAATTCACCGCCCGGTTCTACTTTTTCAACAATTCGTCTATACGTTCGGCATAATCCAATGAATCATCCACAAAGAATTTCAACTCGGGAATGATGCGCAACTGATGGCGTACCCGTGTTCCTAACTCATAACGGATGGATTTCATATTATCATTGATATTCTTTACTATTTCCTGGCTCCTCTCAGAAGGGAACACGCTGAGATAGACACGTGCAATACTCATATCGGGACTGATGCGGACAGCACTTACCGACACCAAAACACCATTCATGGACTTGGTCTGAAGCAGGAAAATCTCACTCAACTCCTTTTGGATCAAACGAGAAATCTTATTTTGTCTGGTCGTTTCCATAATTAATAATTATTCAGTTTGCTAATTTGTTAATATGCCATACGGTTCATAGCATAACCTATTGGCACATTATTCAACATTTTCTTATGATTGTCAGCCCGTCGCGCAAGGGAAGAATCACCTTTTCAACCCGTTTGTCGGCAGCTACCAAATCATTAAATTTCTTTATTCCAATAGTCTGAAGATCTGTATGATGCGGTTCCTCCAATACATGTCCGTCCCACAATGTGTTATCGGCAATGATGTATCCGCCGGGTGATAATTTCTCCAGTACCATTTCGTAATATTCAATATACTTCCGCTTATCACCGTCTACAAACGCCAAATCAAAGGTAATGTTCATGCCAGGCAGCAACTTCAGCGCATCACCTATATAAAATTTAATCTTGCCGGCGTAAGGCGAACCTTCCAGCCAGGGACGTGTAAAGTCCTCCTGCTCATCGTTTATCTCAAATGTGTGCAACGTGGCCCCCTCTTCCAACCCTTCGGCCAGGCAAAGTGCGGAGTAGCCACTGTAAGTCCCGATTTCCAGCACCTGACGGGGGCGTATCATTTGCACAAACATTTTCAGCATACGTCCCTGCAAGTGGCCGGAAGCCATACGGGGACGTAAAAGCTTGACGTGCGTATCGCGATAAAGTGCCTTCAGATAATCACTTTCTTCATCAATGTGCTGAAGGATATATTCGTCAATAGCGTCCGTTTCTTTCATTCCTATCTTCTATTATTATAGGTAACGGTTGCGGTTGGGCAGCACATAGTCCATAGCATACTTCAACACATCTCCCACTACATTGATTTCAAGGAAAGAAGTCTGAGTACCTTGCTTGCCGCTGCTCAGGTAAGCCACCATGTCGCTTTCACTCAAGACACCATCATCCAGCAATTTACGCAAAGCAGCGAAATAATATGCCTGTCCGTTAGCCTTTTCGGGCATATAGATAGCTTCCACCCCATATGACAAAGCCAGATGACGCATCGTTTTTTCTTTATAACAGATGGCCAATACAGGATATTTGCCACGGAAAGCAGCAATATTACGTGCGGTACGCCCGCTGAAACTGTCGGTAATAATGGCGCGGATATTCAGTTTGCTGGTAGCCTTTACTGCCTGTTTTGCCAGGAAAGCGGTTACATCATTGGAGTTTTCATCCAAAGGAATACGGATGTCATTCTCGGCCAGTTTATCTTTCTCGGCCTGCGCTGCAATCTTGGCCATCGTCTTCACGGCTTCCACCGGATACTTGCCGTATGCCGTTTCCCCACTCAGCATCAATGCATCCGTGCGGTAGTAAATAGCATTGGCAATATCGGTCACTTCAGCACGGGTAGGACGCGGATTATTAATCATGGTATGCAACATCTGGGTAGCAACAATCACCGGTTTCTTTGCCAGAATACATTTTTTGATCAACAGACGCTGAATGCCGGGAATTCGTTCCTGAGGAACCTCAATACCCAAGTCACCACGAGCCACCATGACTCCGTCGGCCACTTCCAATATTTCATCAATATTGTCCACTCCTTCCTGATTTTCGATCTTGGCGATAATCTTAATGTCACTGCCGTATGCATCCAGTATCTGACGGATATCCAGCACATCCTGCTTATTACGAACAAACGAATGTGCTATGAAATCAATGTCCTTTTCAATAGCATACAGTATATTGTTACGGTCCTTTTCTGTCAAAGAAGGGAGATTGATGCGCACACCCGGTACATTTACACTCTTACGGTTACCCAAAGTAGCTTCATTCTGCACCTCACACAACAAATACTCGTCTGTCTTCTCAATCACACGCAGCTCCAGATCACCATCATCAATCAGAATATCGCCATCCACCTGGAGATCATGCACAAAACCGGGATAAGATACAGCAATACATTCACGGGTCGTTTCTTGTGCAGGATTGCCTACAATCTTCACTTTGTCACCAATCTGATAAGGAATAGGCTCGCCGCCCGCAATAGCAGTAGTACGCACTTCGGGCCCTTTTGTGTCCATCAATATGGCAATACGGTTGGAAACCTCACGTACATTGGTTATCAATTTTTCAAAACCTTCACGCGAAGCGTGAGCCGTATTCATACGGACCACATTCATACCGGCCTTGAAAAGATCTCTTATAAACTCTACCTCGCAACGCTGATCTGAGATGGACGCTACGATTTTTGTTTGTTTCAACATCATAATCTTATCACCTTATATTATACCTAAACGTTTTATTTTCTCATTAACAAAGCCTCAATCGCCAAACGATATGAATGAAGCCCGAACCCACAAATCACTCCCGCACAAGCACAGGAAATCATCGACTTATGGCGAAACTCCTCACGGGTATGTACATTCGAGATGTGCACCTCAACCACGGGAGCTGTCACGGCGCGGATAGCATCCTGCAAAGCAATGGAAGTATGCGTATAAGCCCCTGCATTCAACACGATGCCGTCATAATCAAAACCCACTTCGTGTATTTTGTTGATCATCTCACCTTCCACATTCGACTGATAATACGCTATTTCAATGTCCGGATAAGTATGGCGCAATTCCACCAGATAGTCTTCAAATGAAACAGCGCCATAAATGGAAGGTTCCCGTTTGCCTAATAAATTGATATTAGGTCCATTAATAATTTGTATTTTCATATTTATACTATATCTGAACTTTTTCTACCTTTGCAGGGAATTTGGGTACAAAGGTAGAAAAAAGAAATGAAAAGAACCGAGAAAACAGACAAGATATTGGTGAAATACAAACAATATTTAAAGTTGGAGAAATCGTTATCTGACAATACGGTAGATGCTTATCTTACTGACCTGGACAAGTTACTGGCTTATCTTACATTAGAAAACATCAACATTCTGGATGTCCGGCTTGAAAATCTGGAAGATTTCTCGGCCGGATTACATGATATCGGCATCCACCCCCGTTCGCAGGCACGCATCTTGTCGGGCATCCGCTCTTTCTACCGTTTCCTCATTATGGAAGATTACCTGAAAGCCGACCCGACAGAATTGCTGGAATCCCCCCAGACAGGTTTCAAACTGCCCGAAGTAATGACTGTAGAAGAGATAGACCTGCTGATAGGAAGCATAGACCGCAGCACCAAAGAGGGACAGCGCAACAGGGCCATACTGGAAACGCTTTACAGTTGCGGGCTCCGCGTTTCCGAACTCTGCAACCTGAAATTATCCGAACTTTATTTTGAAGAAGGCTTCATCAAAGTGGAAGGAAAAGGAAGCAAACAGCGGCTGGTTCCTATTTCACCGCGCGCCATCAAGGAAATCAGGCTCTACTTCACCGACCGTAACCTGATGAAAATAAAGCCGGGATTTGAAGACTTTGTCTTTATCAGCAATTTCGGGAAGAACATCTCCCGCATCATGGTTTTCCATATCATCAAAGAACTGGCAGCCCGGATAGGTCTGAAAAAAAAAATCAGTCCTCACACTTTCCGCCATTCTTTTGCAACACATTTGCTGGAAGGAGGCGCCAACTTGCGTGCCATACAGTGTATGCTGGGACATGAAAGTATCGGGACAACAGAAATTTATACACATATAGACCGTAATATGCTACGCAGTGAAATCATAGAACATCACCCCCGTAACATCAAATTCAGAGAAAAAGATAATAAAGGTTCTATATTCTAAAATATTTTAAGATAAATTGAAAAAAAAGCAGGCTAAGAAGCTAGCATATAATAGAGTTTTTCCTATCTTTGTCCCCAAAGAGACGCACAAAAACGTACTATAGCGAATTTTACATTACAAACGTTAAATTAATAAGTAACTATGATTAAAAAGTTGTATTTGCCCTTAGTGGCTTTATTGGTCCTTGCCCTGTCATCATGCGGCAAGATGGGAGAATTGTCTTCTGACTATTTCACAACTAACCCTGAAGTGCTTGAAGCAATCGGTGGTAAAGTGCCTGTGACAATTAATGGTAAATTCCCCGAAAAGTATTTCAAGAAGAACGCAACTGTTGAAGTTACCCCCGTTCTGAGATGGAAAGGCGGCGAAGCTAAAGGCCAGCCCGCTGTATTCCAAGGAGAAAAAGTAGAAGGAAACAATCAGACTATCGCTTACAAGGCAGGTGGCAGCTACACGATGAAAGCTTCTTTCGACTATGTTCCCGAAATGGCAAACTCTGAACTTTATCTTGATTTCAAGATTACAAAAGGAAAGAAATCATACACTATTCCTTCTGTGAAAATCGCTGATGGCGTTATCGCGACTTCTGAACTGCCTACTGCTGCCAGCTCCAACGCATCATACGCTAACGATGCTTTCCAACGCATTATTAAAGATGCTCAGACTGCCAACATCATGTTCTTGATCCAGCAAGCCAACTTGCGCAACAGCGAATTGAATTCTGACGATATCAAAGAATTCCATAAGAAAGTGGCTGAAATTAATGCTGACACAAAGAACTACAAACTGAACAACATCGAAATTTCTGCATACGCTTCACCTGATGGTGGTGTGGAACTGAACACCGGTTTGGCTGAAAACCGTGAAGCAAACACAGAAAAATATATGGAACGCCAGTTGAAGAAGGGCAAGATTGATACTAACCTGGATGCAAAATACACTGCACAAGACTGGGAAGGCTTCCAAGAACTGGTATCTAAATCAAACTTGCAGGATAAAGATTTGATCTTACGTGTTCTTTCTATGTACAATGATCCTGAACAAAGAGAAGCTGAAATCAAGAATATCTCTTCTGTATACAAAACTTTGGCTGACGAAATCCTGCCTCAGTTGCGTCGTGCCCGTTTAACTGCCAACTATGACATCATCGGTCGTAGCGATGACGAAATCAACGAAGCATTCAACTCTGATCCTAAAGTATTGAGTGTAGAAGAATTATTGTACGCTGCTACCCTGACTAACGACAACGCTCGCAAAGAAGCTATCTTCACCAAGACAACTCAACTTTATCCGAACGATTTCCGTGCTTATAATAACTTGGGTGAATTGGCATTCGCTGCCGGTGATGCTGCTAAAGCAGAAAGCTACTTCAAACAAGCTGCTTCTAAGAACGCTAACGCTCCTGAAGTAAACGCTAACCTTGGTCTTTGCGAATTGGTTAAGGGCAATGTTGCAGCTGCCGAAACTTACTTAGGCAAAGCTACAGGTGCTAACGCTGCCGGCGAAGCTTTGGGTAACTTATATATCAAACAAGGCCAGTATGACAGAGCTGTCAACTCATTCGGTGACGCTAAGACTAACAGTGCCGCTCAAGCTCAGATTTTGGCTAAAGACTATAACAAAGCAAAAGCTACTTTGTCTGCAATCAAGAATCCGGATGCAATGACTGACTACTTGATGGCTATCGTTGGTGCTCGCACAAACAATGCTTCATTGGTAAGCAGCAGCATCAAGAGCGCAATCGCAAAAGATCCTTCAATGGCTGAAAAAGCTGCTAACGATCGCGAGTTCGCTAAATACGCTGATGCTATCAAATAATATAACTAGATATCATCTTGTCTAGTTTTTTAGATGATTATGACTGAAACCGGAGGCTTCGTGATGAAGCTTCCGGTCTTTTTATGTAAAATAACCTTCATTTATACCTGCCTTTAGCCACAAAATGCGTATTTTCGCAAAAAATATCTTGAAATGAAAAAATTACTATTCTTTCTTTTCACTCTTGTTGTGCTGGCAAGCGGCTGCGGCAAGAAAAATACATTCACCTTGGAAGGAAGCATTAAAGGACTTCCTTCAGACACTATATTAGTATTTTATCAAGAACCCGATTACAAGCTGGATACCATACTCCTCTCAAAAGGTAAATTCACTTACACCATTACCCCTGACACATTTACTATCTTCTCATTACTATTGGGAGAAAAACAAATCTTACCGATATATGCTGATAAAGGAGAAAGTGTTACCCTAAACGGAATGGTCGGAAAGATAGAGGTTAAAGGAAAGGGAGAAAACGCACAACTGGCAAAACATATCCAGTACCTTAGCACCTTAGAAAATAACAAGGCAGCTGTTATGACTGCTGTGGATTCGTTGATTAAAACCAACCCAAGCTCGTACAGCAATATCTATCTGATAGACAAATATTACGTACAGGACTCGCTTCCTGATTACAACCACATAGATCAGCTGATAAAAGGACTAAGCGGTATTATAAAAGACACACCTTATATTATAGAACTCCAGAATAAATTAAGTGAGAAAAAAGAACTGACAGAACATCGCTACGTTTCCAACATCTCGTGCACGGATAAAAAAGGAAAGACCGTCAACTGGAACAGTGTAAAAGGGAAATATGTCCTTTTGGATTTTTGGGCGCCTTGGTGTGCTCCTTGTCGTATGGTGGTTCCTATCATAGAGGAGATTGCAGGTGAACGCCCTGATATCAAAGTTGGAAAGATCAATGTGGATGAGCAGCCGGAGCTTGCACAGCAGTTTCAGGTGATGAGTATTCCCACTTTGCTGGTCATGAAGGATGGCAAGCCGGTAGCCAGCTCTGTAGGCGCCAGGCCCAAGCAGTTTATCGTGAAAATGATCGAGGAAGCTTAACCAAGCATTCCTTTTAATCAGATCTTCGGACTGTGATAGAGTGTTCTTACTCTAAAATATCTATAAAACAAAAAAGTAGCGGCTTCCCCAAAGCTGCTGCTTTTTTTGCTCTGCATTAGTATAAAAGATAGCCTATGATGTTTGCGGCATACCTAAGGCTGCTTTTATGGCCAGAGAGCAGTCAGCTAGCTTGCCAGAACGATTTCAGATGTACCGGCCTATCATAAAATC
>OHCL01000398.1_pt1 | contig 15271 bp, 10 predicted proteins | sample 1577591 | NCBI WGS metagenome assembly OHCL01 (sample SAMEA3879549, study PRJEB24766) | human gut metagenome | biome: human-associated habitat; feature: feces | place: USA | collected 1985/1987
CTACGCCAGTCTCATACTCATGCTGCTTCTGACCAGCTCTGTCATACTCCACTACATAGCCGTTACCATTATAGTCGGGATTGCCTTTATCGCCCAATCTATAAGAGAGCACGAAGATATGACCATTCAATGGGTCGGCGAAGATACCGCATGGGCTCACAGGCATCTCTGAGAGCGTCATCGTCTGTGCTTGCGTACTTCCTGCTGCAAGCGCACTCACGCTAGGAGTGCCGCCAAAAGGTGCATTGAGCACATAGAAATAAGGACGAACCACCTGCGTACGTGTTATAGCACCAGGGGTTACGCATACAGCATAGTTGCCATCTGCCACCTTCTGTGACTTTCCAACAGCGAAATCCACTGCGCGCAGGGCATTCTCGCCATAAGCATTATAAGAAGCATCATAATACTGGTTGTCGAGAACATACAAAAGACCAGCAGCATAATAGATACCGGTAGGATTGTTCACACCCTCGATATTTTTTGTCTCTACATTGTCGTTGGAAAGATTGATGCAAGAGATGTTGCCACCACCAGCACCATAGTTGCTGTTAGCTACATAGAGAGTGTGATTACCGAAGACCAAGCCCTCAGGATAGTTACCCACCTGCCACTTCTTTTGAAGAGCAAAACTTGTGGTGTCCACGGCTGCTACATAGCCTCCGTATGTAGTGAAATATACATTTCCACCACCAGCGATGATATGGCGAGGATGGGCACCCTCGGCATTGCCCAGCAACTCTGTGGTCTTGATTTGCTTGATGCTCTGCTTGGTTTTCTTGTCGATTACCTCGATGGTGTTGCTCTGGTCTACGGCGAGATAAATCTTGTTGCCATATACGATGCCGTCATTGGCAGTATTACCGAGCGTACGACCGTTAGCAGTCTTGAATACGTTCTGTGTAGCTGTGCTTGAAGCATAGTCGATGGCTGTGAGAGAGCTCTCGATCTTGCTATACATGTTACCTGAATTCACAACGTAAGCGCCCGTACTATACACCTGGAGATAAGTCTCAGGACCATCGTTGTCGTCGCTACATGATGTCATCACTGCAGTCCCCATCAAGAGCACCGCCAAACCTAATAAATACTTTTTCATTTTCTTTTTCTGTTTATATTTGAATCTAATTTGTTACTATCTAGAAGTTATACCCGATGCTTAACATCCAGCTGCGGCGAGGCATCGGATAATGCCCTACGAGTTCATACTGCTCAGACAGCAGGTTCTTCACATCCATCCTGACCTTCAAACCTCTCAGGGATTTCCCCAAAAGAGTCAGTCCGTCCAGCTGACGATAGAGCGTCAACCCCATGTCCCAGTAACCACCCACTTCGGTGCCGTCATAGTGCTCATTGTTGGCCCATCGCTTGCTCATTCCTTGTCCATGGAGCGAGACATTCACCCAGGGATTCTCCCACCCCAAGGCAATACTGCCCGAGTGCAAAGGGATATAGGCTACTTGATTGCCATAATATTTGGACGAGCGGTCGGTATGGTTCACCACGTGCTGGTAGCTATACGACCCTTGCAGCGAGAGTTGCTGCCCCGGAGTCATCTGCCAGGTGCCACGCAAAGAGGCATCCGCGCCAACGACATCAACCCGTGCCAAGTTCACAGTACGCCAAACGAACATATTGTAAGGAACGCCCACAATCTTGTCGGTCACCCGATTGCAGTAGCCGTCCAGCGTTGCTTGAACATTCCATTCCTTGTAACGTAGGGATTCGCCGTTTCTCCCACCTCCTGAAGAAGTTTTTTTCCACGTAAGCCCGACATTCAACTGTCGGGTTTTCTCAGGCTTCAGATCTGAACTTCCATAATGGAAGAAATAGTTCTCGTTGAAAGTAGGAACCCGGAAGATGTCCTTGTACGAAGCCCTGAGATAAAGCTCATCGCTGGCAGTACCATTCCCCAGGAGCCGATAAGAAAGCGAAAGCGATGGCGAAAGCCGGCGTGCATCCTTGGCAGCCTGTCCTGCTTGGGTAGGATTGGCGCTGCCTTGCTGAGTCTCTATCTTGCACCCCACGCTGTTGAGGTAAACCGAAGCCAATATTCTGGCAAGAGCTACCCATCTTCCCTTCGCATATCGGGCGGAGAGCGACTGCAGGATGCCATGTCGATGAGGTCGCAGGTCGGTGGCGAGAGTGCTGTTGAGCGAGTTCATCATCCAGTCGGCAGAGTAATCCACCGCCCAGCCGTCCCCCGGCATCCACATCAGTGCTGCCGAAGTATAATATTCCCTCTGCCAGTAGGTAGCATCATTGCGCCGATTTGCCACGAGCGTGTCCTGATAGGCAGAGCTCGCCCAGTTCATCTTGGCTTGCACCTTCAGCATCCAATGGTCATCAAGACTTCTGGCTTGCCACCTCGCCTGAGCAAAGGCGTTGCGGTCGTGCAACTGTTCGGCAGTTACATCGGTGTAATATCTCACAATGCCTGGCAACTGTCGGTCGTTGTCATAATAGTAGAGCTTTGCCCACAATTGGTTCCGGCTCATGCCATCGGCTCGTCTGCCCATCATCCAATGCATATTCAGTTCGCCATGCCCCGAGTTCATACGACTGTTGGTTCTTCGCTCATGGGTAGTATATTTACCATTGTGCAAGATGAAAGGATAGTCGTTTTCGGCATAGGTGTACTCACCCATCGCCTGGAGGGTGAACCTATCTGACAACCTCTGCACATAGCGCAGATAAGGCGAGACATATCCGAAGGACCCCACCTGCAACTGAGTAGAGAGGTGAGGCTGCTTGTCGATGGGAATCTCGCTCATGGTCTCTATGGCAAGCAAAGCTGCCACCGAGGCTTGCCGGGCCGAGATGAAGATGTCGTCGTTGTCGCCAATGGTGAGTCGCAAAGTCTGCACTTGGTCGAGCGAATAACGAGACACATCAATTTCGCCGCCCTGACATTCACTGAGCAGCACACCATCGTAACTCACGCCCGTGTGTCCCGCTCCGAATCCACGCACAGCTACCGTCTTCATTCCTCCAGCTCCACCATAGTCGCGCAGATTGATGCCTGGCATTCGGTGCAAGGCGTCGGCCATATCCGTAACGCCGAGCCTTAACATATCCCCCTTGTCCAAAAGCTGGAGAGGCGATGTGCTCGTAAGTATCCGGTGCTGCCGAGCATTCACTTTTACTTCCTGCAAGTGCTCGGTACGAATGGAATCTTGCCCCAGACCCACTTGTGCATACAACAGTAGCAAGCCACCGAGACAAAATATCCTCAATGCCTTCATTCATTCTATTTTTTATATTATTATCTGTGTCTCCATCACGAACCCATCCCACGGGGTTGGACAGAATCATCGGAATCTCTTATCCTAAAGACACTCTTTCATCATATTGTTTCCGATGGCAACGGCAGGTCTTCTGACTTGCGTCCTCCCCGCATCTCACTCTATGTAAACATAAAAAGATGCAAAACTCATGGCAAGCGGTCTTCCCGAAAAAATGTCAGTGACCATGGTGCTTGCCGCAATAAGACGCTTACAGCAGCGGGACTGTCCGGGCGTCTCACCCGATTCCCTTTTAATCACTACGCACTCATCCTGCCTGAGGCGGCAGAAGGTGGCAGCGAACCAATTGCGGGTGCAAAGGTACTATAAAAAAATGAATAAAAGATTATTTTACCTGCTTTTTTATTCTACAAGCGATAAAATAATCTTTTATTCATTTCCTGTTTTATTCTTTTACTTCTTGATTTTATCTTTTTACTCCTTGAGCATTTTATGTTTTCAGAAACATTTATTCTTTTACGATTTCCAGGAGTTCTGCGAAATCATCGATGATCCATTCGGCAGAGGCGAGCTGCTCACGGGTTCCGTTGCCATAAGTCACGGCACAGGCCTTGCAGCCGGCATGATGCGCCATATCTACATCGAAGTTCATATCGCCTACCACGAGAGTTTCATCTGCCGTTCCCTTCATCTCCTTCAATGCTTTGAAGACCATATCGGGTGCCGGCTTCGCATGCTCCACATCATCGCCTGCAACAATGGAAGAGAATATATCCTCCAGCTGCATCTGATGCACGTATCCATCCAGCGAGCAATGGTTCCTGCTGCTGGCCATTCCCAGAATAAAACCCTGACGGTGCAACGCTCTCAGGGCTTCTATCACATGAGGGAAGGGCTGCACGATCATCGTCTTTTTGTTCTCCAGGAAAATCTCGCGATAGGTTGCTGCGCATTCCATTCCCTCCTCAGCACTCATTCCGAAGAGCGAAACGAAGGCCTCATCCAATCGAAGACCGATGGTCTTGGCACAAGCCTTCTCCGATTTCACTTCCAGCTTTCTTGCACGCATCGTATCCTGCAGGGTCTTCACAATGAGACTCTGCGAATCGCCGATGGTTCCATCAAAATCAAAAATTATATACTTCATTATTCTTACCTTATTTGAAAACGGTCACAAAGGTACAGATTATAACTGAAACTACAAAGCAAATTGCTCACGAATTACCTTTATTATGTTATTACGAGCCACTTCTGGCTTCATCGCCTCATCCAATGGCATTTCTTCAGGAGTAACCTGAACAACTCTATCAAAACCTGCATCCAGCATAGCCTTTCTATCGCTAACTCCGCCCGATACTAGCCATATTTTCTGATTGGTAACATGCTCAAGAATTCTTTGCGGCAGTTTCCCCATCAAGGTCTGACGGTCGCTATGACCTTCGCCCGTAATCACGAGATCAGCATCTAGAATGAGCGCATCAAAACCAATTTCATTCAAGAGAAGTTCAGCCCCTGGTCGTGCCTCAGCATTGAAATATTGCAGGAAAGCATAGCCCAGTCCTCCGGCTGCACCAGCCCCAGGAGCCTCACTTCTATCATATCCGAAATGCTTGGCGCTTACCTCGGCAAACTTCCTCGCCCTATCATCCAACATCTGCACCATCTTAGCATCAGCTCCCTTCTGAGGGGCAAAGACATGAGCCGCCCCGTTTTCGCCGCAAAGCGGGTTGGTAACATCTGAAGCCAGCACAAAACTGCATTCCTGTCGGATTTTCTTCCAGTCGTCGCCCATCGCCTTAAGCATTCCAATGCCGCAATCGGATGTGGCGCTGCCGCCCAAGCTCACGATGAAACGGCGCACGCCCCGGCGATAAGCATTCATAATCATCTCGCCCACGCCCCAGGAAGTAGCCTTCATCGGGTTGCGCTGTTCAGGCTCAATCAGAGCCAGTCCTGCGGTCTGCGCAATCTCAATAATCGCCGTATCATCCACGATTCCGTATTCCGCCTCAATCCATCTCATCAGCGCATCATGGGCATGAATCTTCACTCGCACTCCCTTCATTGCCGAGAGGAAAACATCGAGCATTCCCTCTCCCCCATCACTCATTTCCAGGGTAATGATTTCGGGAGAAGCATCATCTGCATTCCATTCCTTCACTCCCGAAGCAATCGCCTCATTTACCTCTCTGCTCGAAAGGCAGCCCTTATAAGAGTCGCAAGCAATTATTATCTTCTTATATCCAGCCCCATCCATCAGTCTGAGGCCATCATTTTTCCTATCCATATCCTATTTATAATATATCATTCCAAGAATCATCGCCTATCAAGCGATTCCCCTTTCAGCCCGCAAAATTAGCCATTATTCCTGAAACCACAAACCTTTTTGGGAAAAACTTTCAAAAACAGATGCTTCAGATAAGAGCTTTTCTCGTTTCATATACACTATTCAAGTTTCTTTACTTCAAAATATTGACATATCCCTTATTCTGTACCAATTCAGAATTTAAATCGATGCATTTCTGAGGAATCGGGAAGACAGTGGTGTAGCCGGAGGATTCACCCTGAAGAGGCGTACGGAGATCGTAGGCACCGGTGAATTTGCCGAAGCGGATGAGATCCTGACGACGCCATCCTTCCCATACCAACTCCAGCAACCGCTCTTCCAGAATGTTATCGAGCGTAGCCTTACGGTAAGGCATTCCCACACGGGCACGAATCCTATTCAACTCCTCATCACCATTCTCTCCGTTTCGGACCTTTGCCTCTGCCTTCATCAATAAAGCATCTGCATAGCGGAAAAGAACTATGTCGTTACTCTGCAACTTGCCGTCCATATAAGAGGTTCTATCCACCTCATACTTCGCCATTCTCGCTCCAGCCGTCTTGACAAACTTACTGTTGGTCAGGTTTTGAGCCACTTCAAAAGGCTGATACTCCAACGGCTTTCCATTATCCATCAGCAGTTCATGACCATCTACCTTTACCACTCCCGCCACAAAGTTCATCTTGCAACGGGCATCTTCATCAGCCTCGCCATAATGATTGGCTTTCATCGTAGAAATCGTGGCACAGGTACCATTCTCACTTCCCCATCCCAAGACACCGCCATGCGTATAATGGTAAGAGCGGAAGAGATAATGGAACTGGTTGGTATAGATATTCTTATCCATCGGAATCGTGAAGATATTCTCCTTCGATGTCTCATTATGCGTAGAGAAATTGAATGAATCATCCGACTCCAGGACATAGCCTTCTGCTGCCAGTTTATCACAATAATAAATGCAGGTTTCCCAGGCATTCAACTTCCTGCAGTCCACCTTATCGCCATTGCGCAAAGAGGCATCAGAAGCCGGCACAGAGAAATGAATGTCACTTCCCTTCGGACGGCTCGCATAACCCTGGGTCCAGTCATCATACATATAGATTTCTGCATTCAAAGCCAACTTCGCCAACAGAAAGTTGACTACCGGCTGGGTGATGCGACCATAATAATTGCCTTCCTTATTGCTGTGCTGGTCGGGAAGTGAAGGCAATACCTGCTGCAACTCCTGAAAGACAAACTGGAAGATAGAACTGCGATCTGTCTGACCTTGGAACAGGCTGGAATGGAGCTGTTCTGTACTGGAAAGGACCAATGGAACCCGACCGAACATGTCCATAGCATAGTAATAGAACATAGCCCGGATGGCTCTTATCTCAGCCCGATATTCCTCCTGCTGTGCGGCAGAAAGCAGGGCCGACTTGTTGCTGATAATATCCAAAGACTTATTAGCCAGCACGATAACCTTATAAAGGTACTTCCACGTATCATAAAGAGACTGGTCATCGGCACTCCACCGATGCTGGTACATGGCATTCCAGAGGCCACCATCATACCAGTCGCCGCCTCGAATCGGAATCATCGCCTCATCGGTGGTCAGCGTATTATAATCGTAAATGCCACGGCAGGTGCCCTGGATGCCCTCACTCTCGTTAGCTCCACCTATATAATTATAGAGAGAAGCCACGGCATTGATATAAATATCAGATGCAGAGCCATAGATGGCATCCTCGTCCAACTGATCCTTAGGATGTTCGTCCAGGCAGGATGTCATAGACAATGCCGCCAGCAGCAGAAATAAAAATCTATATCGTTTCATAACTTTCTGATTTTAGAATTGAACACTTAAACCCAATGAGAAGGTTCTGTAAACAGGATAAGTCCGCTTATCATCAATACCCATCGTACTGTTCACCACGTAGCTGTTAATCATCGGAGTCAAGCCGCTGTAACTGCTGATGGTGGCAAGATTGTTGACACTCGCCGAAACTCTGAGCGACTGCACCACGCCCTTTCGGATAGGGATATCATAGCCCAGCGTGAGATTCTCAAAGTTGAGATAATCGCCCTTCTCCAGCCAATAATCAGAAACATTCTGGTCAACGATATTCTTCTCAGGAGCTCCCTTCAGCACATTATAATCCGGGAAACTCGACATATTGGTATAGGCTAAGCCCGTACCATTGAATATCTTATGTCCAAAGGCTCCGTTCATCTGCAATGAAAGATACCAGTCGCGATAACGGAAACTGATATTGGAACCCAACGTTACCTTAGGAGTAGCCTGACCGGCAATATATCTGTCACCGCCATCACTCAAATCTACGGTTCCGTTCTTGTCCAAATCTTCGATATCATAGCGGTAATGCCCATTTCCATCTTCTATAATTCCCTTGCAATGAGGAAGATAGAATACCCCCAAAGGCTGACCAACTATCTGATAGACCACATTGTTGTAACCACCATGCTGACCGGCACCCGACAAGGCACCCATCGCAGTAATATCGGCTGCCGACATCTGCATTCCGTCATATTCACCACTCAGCGAGAGGAGTTTGTTCTTCTGCCAGGAGAGATTCATATTGATATTAAGTTCCATGTCCTTCTTCTGGATAGGAGTGAAGGAAACGCCGACCTCCAAACCCTGGTTGCTCATAGAACCCAGGTTTGCCAACAGTTTATCATAGGCAAAAGGCGGAACCGGCACATCATAGGCATAGAGCATGTCGGTGGTCTTGGAATAGTAATATTCTGCCGTCAGAACCAGCCGGTTGTTCCACAATCCCAAATCAGCTCCGATATTCCAGGTAGCGCGGGTTTCCCACTTCAGATCAGGATTATTATTGCTAATCATTCCCATCGTAACCGTAGGAGAACTGTTCACCGAAACAATACCATTCTGCCGTACCGTATTCAAAGTGGTATAAGAAGATATTCCGCCAAGATTACCTGAGCGTCCATAGCCCGTACGTAGTTTCAGCATGGTAATTTTCTGGAGAGAACGGAGCCATTTCTCCTGCTTCATATCCCAGGAAAGAGAGACGGATGGGAAGAAACCCCAGGTATGGTCATTGCCCACCATCGAAGAACCATCGCCACGCATGGAAACCGAAAGACTATACTTATTATATAAGGTGTAGTCGACATTGCCCATCACAGAACCCAGGGTCGGATCTTCGTACTTGCTGTCTGTCCCACCGAAAGGCCGTGATGCAGCAGCACCTATATTATGGTAATACATGTCGTTGTTGGTGATTCCCTTCGCAGAAGTCCAGAATCCCGTTCGGATATCCTTCTGATATTCTGCACCCACCATTGCCTTCAGATTGTGGATTCCCCACGAATGCTGATAGTTAAACGATACATTGGCAAGCCAGTCCTCGCTCTTGAACTCCCCACGATAGAGATTGCCCTGCGCCCAAACCCAGGTAGGACAGAACTGGTTGTTCTCGTTGGAAGCATAACTGTATGCTCCGAAGGCAGAAACACTCAGAGAATTTGTCATATCATAGTTCAACTTCAGATGAGCATTGAAGTTCATGTTCTTCGTATCATTAAGCTCCTTGAGCAAGGCACCGGGAGGATTCACCTGAGATGCAGCCCCATTCTTCACCCAACTGCCGTTCAGCTTATCATAAGGATAAGTAGGATTCATGGCATCGGCAGAATAGAAAAGCGCCTGACTGTCGAAGATATCATTGTTCTTGAAAGACGAACCGAACACGCCGAAATCTCCCGTCAGTTTATCGCCAAACGCCTTCTGGGTGACATCAATCTTAGCCACCAGATTACGATAGCCCTTGCTCCGAATAATCGTGTTATGGTCGATATAGCCAAAAGAAGCGCGGTAGTTGCTCTGCGGAGTGCCACCGCTGAAGGCCAGATAATGGTTCTGAATGTTTCCGGTTCGGGTAATCGCCTTGCGGAAATTGGTATCATATCCCTTATTGTTATACTCCAGCCCATACTTCTGTGCAGCAGCTATGTATTCGGCGGCATTGAGCATCTCCATACTTTTGTACATCGCCTCTATACCATAGTTTCCCTCGTAAGAAATCTGAAATCCCTTACCCGTACCCTTCTTGGTCTTTACCTGGATAACGCCCGAAGCACCACGGGAACCATAGAGTGCCGTTTCGCTGGCATTCTTCAGCACTGTAAAGCTCTCTATATCGGCGGGATAGATTGTAGCAAGCGTCGCCACATCAGAAGTAACACCATCAATAATTACCAGAGGATCATTGCCGCCCATGATAGAAGTTGTACCGCGAACCCGGACGGAGTTCAACATAGCAATACGGTCAAGACCATTGGTAGTGACGTTAACACCTGCCGTCTGTCCGCTCAAGGCATCCAGGGCATTATTGAGCACACCCTTCTTCAGAAGTTCAGGCTCCACTACACCCACCGAACCTGATAAGCGCAAGGAATCTAAGCCTTCGATGTTCACAGACTGAGCACAGAGGGTTTGGGGTGCAAGAATCATCGCACCCATCGCATAAAATATGGTTTTTAACTTCTGTTCCATAACTATTTCATCGTTTAGTCAAGGTTCAAATCGATTTTCGATTGCAAATATAATAAAAAAGAGTGATTCAAAGTACGTTTTCTTGAAAAAACTTCAAAAAAACCGCAGGCTTAAGAGTTAAGACAGAAGAAAAGCTCGCCAAGACGTTCAAAATCTTAGCGAGCTTTCTCTTTTTATATCAGCATTTTATTTCACTTTCACTTCTATCACATTCTTCGCAGCCTCAGCACTCGAACCACCTACGAATATCTGATATTTGCCGGGAACCAAACGCATGGTATTGGTCTGGGAATCCCAACCCTCGAAACTCTGGCGAGGCAGACTGATGGTTACCTGCTGCTGTGCGCTGGCAGAAAGCGACATCGCCATCAGCATCGCCATAAAAAATAGTTGTTTCTTCATTGATCTTATATTATTTTATTCGATTTATGCTTTGATTTTTAAGTTGGTGACAAAGTTACACTTTTTTGTTGAGATAACCGCATCATCTGGCAGAAAAGTTTAAAATATTTATCCTTTCGTGCCAACATTACCACTTTCAGTCCGCTGGCACATAAGTTGCAAAAACAGAGAGTGAAAGCTGAAGCTAAAAGATAAAGGAGTTCGGAAGAACAACGGAGTTTCGAGGCGAAAGCAAAAAAATAACAAGAATATTAACAAACAGAAATCCCCGACGGAACCGTAAGGAACCGAGAGGACGAGTAAAATAAAATTTGGAGGTTTTAATTATGTTGTTAGCACGTAGAAATAATGATTCAGATTGGTTGAGTAACTTCTTTGATGATACTTTATTCAATACCGAAGTAATGTCACGTATGAATGCTACTGCTCCTGCCATTAACATCAAGGAGACAGATAAGAATTACATCATGGAGGTTGCAGCTCCTGGCTTGAAGAAAGAGTGGGTTCGTGTAAACATCGATAACGATGGTAATCTGAACATCGCCATCGAGAACAAGATGGAACACAAGGATGAAGACAAGCACGAGCACTATCTGCGTCGCGAATTCTCTTACAGCAACTACCAGCAGTGTTATACGCTGCCTGAGGATGCTGATCGTGAGAAGATTTCAGCAAAGGTAGCTGATGGTATACTCGAGGTCGAGATTCCAAAGCTTACTCCTAAGGAGGAAGCTAAGACTACAAAGAACATCGAAGTCAAATAATCATCTCCCATAAATGATGGAGGCAGATTCCAAAGCAATTTGGAACCTGCCTTTTTTTGTGCCCTTACCTGAACCATCGCATTTTTCATCTACCTTATTATCATGATTTTTATCCATCCATCGGGATATTTCTTCCATAAATCTTGCGGGGTTCATAATTAATATGTAATTTTGCAGGCAGAAGAGCAGATATCAAAGTTTCTGCTTATCCGTAACGGAGAAGATATGGGCTATCATTTCCTGTTGCCCATACGCTACGTAATATGTATATTTATAAACAAGCAAGTTGATATTTATTCACTTGCGAAACTTCAGATTAAAGATTAAGATTATGGCAAAGCAAAGACAGCGTCTGGTAGAAGTGCCGTTCAACAAGACGGATTGCGGCGTAGATTTCTACATCAACACAGCTTATGGCGGCGAGTGCCCTTGGGTGCTTACGGAGCATGAAGTGTTCAAGACCGACTTCTTCGAAATATTTTTCATCAAGAAAGCTAATGGATACGTTCTGATAGACTACAGGAAGATAAACCTGAAAGATGGTATGGTGCTCTTTGTGAAGCCACACCAGCAGCAGGAATGGCACATTGATGAGGCGGCTCTCGAGTACGAATTTCTGATATTCCGTGAAGATTTTATGCGAACCTTCATTGCCGACAAATTCTTTGTCTATCGTCTGCAATACTGCCAGCAGACCGAAACACCGCCCTATTTGATGTGTTCGGGAAATGAATGCGAAGAATATCAGCGGCTGCTCAAGAAAATACGGGCAGAGCTTCGGCAGCCTCAAGCCGACAGCTACCACATCATCGTCAGCGTACTCTACTATCTGCTGGCAATTATGAATCGCCATTACACCCTTGAGTATCAATTGCCTCTGGCTGCTCCTAAGAATTATTATGCCTTTCAGTTTGTGGAATTGATGGAAACCCACATCCGGAAGTTGCAACGTGTGCAGGACTACGCCTCACTGCTCAAGATTAGCCGCATCACCCTGAACCATAGCGTGGTGGCGCAGTATGGAGTATCGGCTACCTATCTGCTGAAACAGCGACTGTTGGCAGAAATCAAAAACGAACTTCTGTTCACCGACAAATCTATAAGTGAGATAGCCTATGCTTTCAACTTCTCCGAACCACCCCACCTGATGCGTTTTTTCAAGCAGCAGACGGGCAAGACATGCAGAGAATTCCAAGAGGACTATAAGAATGGTGTGTATGAATGAGAATGATTTATATTCATAAAATAATAAATCCCGGCAGGAGATAGCATTCAGCTATTCTCTTGCTGGGATTTTTAGCAATATAGCTTAGCCCCTACCTGTTGGCGGAACTAATTTAATGATGATGCTCTTCTCCGTAGCCACCGGTGTCGATGTGGTTGTGGCGATTATGCTCACGACTGTCGGATTTTCCGAAGGTATAGGTGATGGCCAGACGTAATGTGCGACCTCCCGACCATTTGCGGATTGACTGCGTGTAGCCGTTCCCATAAAGGACATTGTTCGTCTCTTTTGAGTTGAAAATATCCTTGCAGAGAAGCGATATACCCCAAGAACCGATATTTTTGCGTACCCCGGCTTCGACATCCCAATCGGGTTCCAGCGTCCCCTGCGCGGTGATACGGCGCGAATTATAACGGCCTGTGGCCTGGAAAGTCATGTTCCACGGCAGACGTACCGATGCCATACAGCGCACATCCCACACAAAACGGTTCTGTTTGTCACCATGTACGGCATAGAAGCTGTCGTGCAACGGATAGTCTGCACTCCAAGCCTTGAGATGACTATTGTAAAGGTTCAATGTGGTGGTGAGTGTCAGCCGTCTGAACAGCAGGTTACGGGATATAATCTCCACTCCAGAGTTTACCATGTTGCCCACGTTGGCGTGACCGTAATACATCGTGTTTACATTGGGGTCTGAAGCCATAGGCGCGAGAAAGCTGACATGGCTTATCATATCGTTGTTGGTACGTAGATAGCCTGACACGGAAAGCATGTGTCCAGTCCAATTCTTGATGTACGACAGTTCCACGGCATTGCTGTACTCGGGCAGGATAAGCGGGTTTCCAAGATGTACTTCCGAAGGGTCAGAAATATTCTCAAAAGTATTGAGCTGGGGACCGAAAGGACGGCGTATGCGGCGGGAATAGTTCAACTTCAGCTCATTGTTGCCAAGAAAAGACCAGCCTATTGAAGCCGATGGGAATAGCGCGAAATCATTTTTCTTGAAGAGAGCAACGTCCGCATCTGTCTGGCCGTAGCCCAAAGAACGTGTCCGTATCTGCCACATTTCTCCACGAAGTCCGGCAGAGAAGGTCAGGTGTTCATAGCTACCGGAAAAGTTTATATACAGGGCAGAAATGTCCGTGTCGTATTTGAAACGATTATAGAGCTCGTCAAGAGGTAAAAGGCCGTTCTCGTCAGGACCTCCTGCATACGATGACGGACTGTTCTCGTGGTTGTAGTTGCCCTTATAGCCGGCTTCTAAGCGCAGCCACGGCAATGCCTGTAATGAATAATCAAGCGCTGCTTCCCAGTTACTGATTTTTACATCCTGATGCTGGCTTTGCCAGATGGATTCCTCCGTGCCGTCATCCCAAGTCTCATTTTCCTGAAACAGGTTGTCATTGGGACCCCTCCATATATTATAGCTCACGTTCATGTCGATAAAATGGTTGGGATTGAACGTGTGCTTGTAACCAAGCATGACGTTTGCACCACGAGTATCGCCACTTTCACGCATATTATTGACATTGCCGACCCATTGCCCCGGCACATTGCTAAGGTGAGTGGTTGTCGTACATCCCCATTTGTGTCCGAGCATTCCGATTGCGCTCAGGTAAACTTCATTCTTGTCATCAGGTCTGAAATTCGTACCCAGACGAAGGAACATGCTGTTTTCATGCTTCTTGCTATCGCCGTCTGAGTTGAGATACGTTCCATTGTCATAACTGCGGCGCGATGCCGTGCCTCCGGGTACATGTTGGGTTTTAAGTCCGATTCCAGCGAATGATTCAAACTTGCCTTCGTTGTAATTGAAATTAAGATTCACGTTTGCCGTCCCGCGTGTATCCACATTAGCCTCGGCGTTGACAAAGTAACCATGACGGTGATCTTCCTTCAACCGTATATTGATGATTCCGGCAGTTCCCTCCGTGCTATGCTTGGAAGACGGATTCGTCATGACCTCAATGCTCGCTATGGCTTCAGCAGGAAGCTGACGAAGTATTTGGGCACGGTTGTCATCGTTCATCCCCATCTTTTTGCCATTTATCCACACAAGTACATCGGCATTGCCACGCAATGATATTTCTCCCTCGCTGTTTACATCAACCGACGGGACAGCGGCAAGAAGTTCATCGGCAGATGCACCAGTGGCGTTTATGTTTGAGCTTACATTGAAAATCCTGCGCTCCGCATTGACCGACAACTGGCTTTTCTGCCCGGTGACGACTACTTCCTGAAGCAACTTGGTGTCCTCTGCAAGTTCTATTTTTTCCAAGATTTATCTCCGAATTCCCTATTGTGATTTCACGTTCCTGTGTGACATTACCTATCATGCTGACACGGACAATATATTTTCCCGAAGGTGCATTGGGGATAATAAACACTCCGTTCTCATCGGTTGTGGTGCCAATAGGCAGTGGCGCACCCGTTTTCGAGTCCACAAGAACGACTGTAGCGAAGTCAAGAGGTTCGGATGTCGTCTTATTAAAAACTGTACCTGTGATGTTGCCATCGGCATACGCACTTCCTGAAATCATCAGGAAGGCTGTTGCTAAGGAAATCGATATTTTTTTTCTCATATTCTTTTATAATTTTGTTTTCTGGGTGCAAAATTACGCAATCTCCAATGCAACCCATTTGCAAAGATGAATCGGAGGCTTCATCCTTAGAAATAACTTCCGCAAATATCGTCTTGAACGCTTGTTGTTCTATCTGCAAAGATAATCATCGGTATTGATGTTGAAATCTACACCACATTCCGTTTTGCTGAAAGGAACTTGT
>OHCL01000406.1_pt1 | contig 15102 bp, 13 predicted proteins | sample 1577591 | NCBI WGS metagenome assembly OHCL01 (sample SAMEA3879549, study PRJEB24766) | human gut metagenome | biome: human-associated habitat; feature: feces | place: USA | collected 1985/1987
GGATATACCGCAGAACGCCACACTTTCCAGCCCGTATGCCGATGCCAGTTCCAGACAGGACAAGTAACAGGACCGAAGCAATGCGCAATGTTTCTCCGTCAGCTTTCCCTGCACAATAGGACCTACGGTATGCAGGACATAACGGCAGGGCAGATTGTAGGCTTTCGTGATCTTCGCCTGTCCGGTGGGTTCCTCATGCCCCTGTTCTTCCATCATCCGGGCGCAGTCCAGTCGCAGCTGCACCCCCGCAAAGCTGTGGATGCAGTTGTCGATGCACTTATGATTCGGCACATAACATCCGGTCATTCCACTATCCCTTTTTCCTTCACAGCTTCCTGTAAATAGGCATCCTGTATCCTCAGAAATTCCTCACTGCATCGCCTGGGCGCCCGGATGTTCATCAGTCCCCGCAGAAGCTGTCTCTGTTCATCCTCCTGCATCGGAATTTCCATCGCTTCATATTCCGGCCGCTCCCGCAAAAGTGCCTGGATGAGGTATTGTCTTCGTTTTTCCTGTTCTCCCATTTTGCTTCTCCTATGCTCGTTTCTGCTCTTTTTACGCTCTCCTGTAATGAAATCATTATATCCCCCATCGCCGGGATCCGTAAAGCAGGCACAATAAAGTGCCCCGGTTACCCAAAAGATACTATTGGGACAAACATATAAACCTGCAATTGAAATATTTTTACGTTTTTGTAACAATAGGAACAGGAACCTTCGTTATGACTCATAGAAAGGCCTGGGAACAACAAATGATATATCTGATGATGATCGACGCCGAAGAAGACAAACAAAAGTTTGTGATTCTCTATGAAACCTATCGGCACCTTATGATGAAAGTAGCTCTGAATGTGCTGAAGGATACTTTTCTTGCGGAAGATGCCGTACATGAGGCGTTTATAAAAATTGCGAAAAACATGGAAAAAATAGGGGAAATCGACGCCACGGCGACGAAACGCTACCTGCTTACCATAACGAAAAATGCGACTATAGATATTTACCGGAAGCGAAACCATCAATTTCAACGGGAAATCTATGTGGATGAGCTGGAAGAATGTAATGTCCCGGTGACTTATGCGGAGACGGATGTGGATGACGGAATACTGGACATCCTTAGATGCCTGCCCGTAAAATACCGGGATGTATTTCTCCTCAAATACTCCGGCAATATGGACAACGATGAAATCGCAAAAGTATTAAACATCACCGAAGGAACGATCCGGCAGCGATTATCCCGGGGAAAGATTATGATACAGGAAGCTTTGAATAAACGGGAGGAAAATAATGAGATCCATGGAAGTAACGGATGAATGGCTCTATCAGCATATGCCTGTGGTGGACAATGCCATGATAACAGCATTAGAAAATCAGGTTGATCGGGATATGTATTTTCAAAACGTTTTGAACAAAAAATGCAAAAAGTGATCCGCCGGGAAGCCCATCCGGTTCTGACCGGTGCACAACAGCTCCTAAAACGCATGGCAATCTTTTTCACCGGTATCGTATGTGCCGGACTGGTTCTGACGTTAAGTGTGGATGCCTATCGGGATAAGTTTTTCATGACACTAAAGACCCTGCGCGAGGATGCTACGCAGTATAACTACTCTTCCGAGGAAAAAGATGCGGTACTCACTCCCACGATACCGACCTGCATCCCGGAGGGCTATACAGAGACAGACCGAAGAGACAGTCCTCTTTTTTGTGAAATTTTCTATGAAAACAATGCCGGAGAACAGCTCATCTGGGAGCAAATGCTAATTTCCGCAAATAATGCCCTGACACTCGTATTAGACAATGAATACGATGCCGAAGAGGAACATATCATCGGCGGTCACATTGCCACGGTGTATACTTATGTGGATGGTTACGCCATGGCTTATTATGAAGCTGACAATTATGTATACGTGATCACCGCAGATCACATGACCGCCGAGGAAATGTTTCAGCTCATTGCCAGTATGGATATCTGATTGTATAATAAAATAAAAAGGAGGCAAGAACCATGATGCGAAATAAAAAATTAAGAACCGTTTTCTGCGGCATTCTGATTTTTCTGCTCGTATTTGCCTTATTTTGCCTTGGAGACTACGGGATCCGCTATTATCATACTCCCATCAAAAAGGATTATGACTATACCGGAACCGGAATGCTGGTCAGTCTGACGGAACCGGATACCTTCGAACAGGTATCGGTGGAGATCCACGGGAAAGCCTTACATTATCTCTGGGGGAATCAGGAAGACGCCATAGCGGGAAATGTCTGGATGAACGGAGAGAGGCTTTTCGTGGAAGGTGCGGATGACATGGGATTCTATGCACCTTTTATCGATGAAGAACCCTATTACTCCTGCCTGACCGAATCTGTAACAAATATCCCGGGAAATATGTTTCTTATCTCCCGGGATCTGAAAACCGTATTCTGCGGTGTACTTATGGATGGGAAAGAATTTCTGCTGATAATACCGGCAGAAAATAAATCGGATGCCGACCGTACCCTGAAATCCGGTCTGGAACAGTCCCAGCCTCTTTCCCGTTGGCTGAGTGACTATCCCTTATTCCTGTAACTGTCCGTCCACAATACGCACGATACGTTTCGCAGACTGTGCTACGCCCAGGTCGTGGGTGATCATGACGATGGTGTTGCCCATATCGTTCAGTTCCCGGAACAGCTTCAGTACTTCCTTACCGCTGGTCTGATCCAGAGCACCGGTAGGCTCATCCGCCAGAAGGATCGCCGGCTGTCCCACCAGTGCTCTGGCAATGGATACTCTCTGCTTCTGTCCGCCGGACAATTCGTTGGGCTTATGTCCGATACGATGATCCAGCCCCAGCAGTTTGATAGTATTTTTACACTTTTCTTCTGCTTCTTCATGGGTCATGCCACGCATCAGCAGGGGCATGATAATATTTTGCATGACATTGTAGGTCGGGATCAGCTGATAGTTCTGGAAAATGAACCCGATCTTTTGGTTGCGCACCATGGTCAGATCGTCCTCTTTGGTCTCGTGGATTGCCATGCCATCCAAATAATATTCCCCACTGTCCATCACATCCATACAGCCGACCATATTCATTAACGTAGTCTTACCGGAACCGGATGGGCCTAAGATTGCCACATATTCTCCCTTATTTACCTGAAAATTGATGTCCTTCAGGATCGGCAGACGCTCCTCTCCCAGCATATAGCCTTTATTTATATTTTTCATGGTGATCATTGCGTTTTCCATCATAATCCTTACACCTTTCGCACTACTCCTGATTTAAAGCTTCTACGGGGATCAGTCTCGATGCCTTATATGCCGGATAGAAGCCGAAGATGCTTCCGGTGAGGACACCAAACAACAGCGACAATACTGCACCCTGTACCGACAGGGACACTCTCACGTTGAACAGCTGCACGAATGGCGTAATTCCAAGAGCCACCAGCACCCCCAGTATCGCTCCTACCAGACTGGTAAAGCTTGCCTCCAATAAAAACTCCAACAGGATATCCTTCCGGGAACAGCCCAGTGCTTTCAAAATACCGATCTCGTTGGTACGCTCCTTGATGGATACAAACAGCACGTTCATAATACCGATACCGCCAACGATAAATACGATCACTGCCATGGAGATCAGCAGTAAGGTCAAAGTCTCATTGGAAGCGGAGGCTGCCTCCATCTTGCTTCCGGCATCGCTGATGGTAAATGTGGTGTTGGGATAACTTTCTTTTAAGGCACTCTCCACGCCTGTCATTACAGTGTCCACCTGATTCACATCTTCTGCGACCACGGTAATGGTTGGACTAATGCTCGTACCGGTAATGTATTTGATGCCGGTTTCGTAAGGTATATAGATCGCCGTATCCGGACTGATGCCGGATGCCACAGTTCCCATCTCGGATAGTACCCCTGACACTATATAGGGACGGCCATCAATATAGACTGTACCGTCATAGGCATCGTAGGCGCTTCCAAAAATTTCCTTTGCCACGGTGGCACCCAGTACGCACACCTTTTCCTTGCTCTCGTTGTTTTCTTCTGTGAGGAAATCCCCGATGGCCATTTCCAGATTACTGATGGCAGCATAATTGTCCTCCACACCGGCAATGGTGTAATAGGAAGCAGAGGTCATATCGCCTCCCTCCACCGATGCTGTAGTGGAATAAGACATCGTAGTTGCAGAGATTCCGGAGACAAAAGTCGCCAGATCATCACAGTCTTCACTGGTCAATGTCACGGCTTCGCTCTCTTCCTCCTGTCCGAATCCGAAAAATCCGCCGAAATCCATGCCACCGCCGGGACCACCAGACGTACCGCCGCCAGAACCTCCTCCGGGTCCTCCGCCCATGTTGGTGACGGTAACACTTCCTCCGCCTCCCGGCATCTCAAAGCTAAATCCGCCGCTGTCACTGCTGTCACAGGAAATATCAATGGCTCCGGCATTCAGGTTCTTGAACTGCTCCGCCACTTCTTCTTTTCCACCGGTACCTATCGCCAGCACCAGCATTATGGTGGCGGATCCCACAACGATACCGATGGAAGTCAGGATCACTTTGAATTTATTCTGTGACAGGTTCAGCCACACCAGACGCAATATTTCAGATAATCTCATATTCTACTTCTTCCCTTCCATTGACCTTACTTTCCCACAGGTCTCCGCTCTACTTCGTAATGCTGCTTTCGATCAATACGGTATCTCCTTCTGCAATATCTCCGGAGATCTCCACATTAGAGCCATCTGACAGTCCTGTCGTTATTTCCTTTTTCACAATGCTGCCATCTGCAGTCTTCACTTTTACATAAGTCTTGTCATCCTCTGTGATAATGGCTCTGCGTGAGACATACAGCACTTCTTCCGTTTGTTCCGTAACGAAAGTCACATCTCCTGTCATGCCCTGGAACAGTCCTGAAACATCCCCTTCTAATGTGACAGTTACGTCATAAGTTATATTTCCACTGGAATCCGATGTCGCATCTCCGATAGCCGTCACCTTTGCCGTAAAGATATCTTCCGGATATGCCGTCAATGCAATATTCGCCGCAGATCCCAGAGAGATATCCGTCATGTCATCTTCATCCACTGTTACCGTTATGGTCACTTCGTCCATATCGTATAAAGTAACCAGAGAGGTTCCGGTACTGATCTTGTCTCCGGCCTCCAGCTCCACGCCGGTGATGACACCGTTGTATCTTGCACATACTGCATTACCATCGATATAAGTGCTGAACTCATTCCATTTTTTTAGTGACTCATTATAGGTTTCCTGCTGATCGGACAATTCCTGCGTGAGATACCCCAGTGCAATGTCATAGGTCTCCTGTGCGGTATTGTAAGCCAGCGTCCGCAGTTTTTGGGTCTCGGCTGCGGTCAGTTTTCCCTGCTCCAGTTCCCGCTTTGCTTTATTATAAGCGGTCTCGGCTGTGGTTACATTTTCCTCCGCCTGCTCTACTCTCTGTTCCAGCTCTTCCTTCTGCTGCTCCAGGGAATCTGCCGTGGACTGTGCCTGCTCCGTCAGCTGCGCATAATAGACATATCCGTAAGTATCATCTGCTGCATCGGTACTGTTCAGGCTGTATTTACAGTTCGACAATACCTGTGCCGCATCCTCATAGGCTGCCGTTACTTCTTCCAGCTGTGCCCGGTAATCTTCCAGACTGCTCTTCGCCTGCTCCAGCGTGCTCTCCGCAGAATCTACCATATTCTGAAGCTCCTGCAATGTAGTGCTGTACTCGGTATCAATATAACTGCCGTAAGCAGTGCTGCTGTCATAAGTGTATTTTGCCTGTTGTTTTGACAGGGTCTGGTCGGCTTCCACCGCCTCCAGATCCGCTTTTGCTTTCTCAACGTTAGACTGCAGTTCGTCTTCCAGATCGGAGACACTGTCTTCTTCCAGCAGGTACAGGGGATCTCCCTCGGACACCTGCTGCCCCACGGAGACCACTACCTCTGCCACGGTCAGGGTAGAATCGTCACCATTGCTGCCGGAGCTGCTGCCGCCCATATTGAAGATCTGACCAAACATGTCTAAGCCTCCCTGAGCTCCGCCGCCGGAAGCACTCATGCCGCCAAATCCACCGGAACCAGAGCTGCTGCCGGCAGTACTACCGGAGGAGCCGCCGGAGGAACTGCTGCCGGAAGTATCCGTTCTCTGCAGGGCACTCATATCCAGATCAAAGGTCTGATCCACCGTACCGATGTCCACGGAGCCGGTCTCCGTCACACCTTTGACCAGTGTACCGTATTTTACCGTGGTCTCTTTATAAATGACTTCCGTGTCGGAACCACCGGAGAGACCAATGGCACCAGCCACTACAGCGATCACACAGACACCACAGACACCTGTGGTGAGCTTGCGTCTTTTCGACCAGCTTTTCCATGATCCAATCCGGCGCATTTGATTTCTTATATTTTCTTTGATCTTTTTCCCATTTTCATTCTGCTTCATAACTGTTCTCAATCATTCCTGTCTGCTTCTCAACATTTGCTCCATCCGCCTGATTTATTGTCCTCCGGGACCGCCCGGCATTCCGCCGCCGAAGCTGTCGGAACCGCTGCCTCCGGGACCACCCTGGGGCATTGCTCCTCCGGAAGGCATCTGCATATCCTCTGGCATAAGGGATTCATCGAATTCCTGAAGCTCCATATCACTGCCGACTGCGGTATCAGAACTGCTGCCGGAATCGGCAGTCTCCTCCGTACTCTTGACTTCTGCCTCGGAGCTGACCTTACTTGCCAGGTAAATAGTATCGCCCTCTTCCAGTCCTGACAGGATCTCAATGTCCACACCGTTGGTGATACCGGTCTCTACCTCTGCCAGTTCCCTGCCACCCAGTGCTGTCTTACGATAGACATAGGTCTTGCCATTCTCTTCTACGATCGCCTTACGGGATACATAGAGGACATCTTCTTTTTCTTCGGTAACGAAGATCACATCTGCCGTCATGCCACCGTAGAGCTGCTCCAGTTCACCTTCCACGCTGATCTCCACAGTGTAGCTTACCGTGTTGCTGTAATCGGAAGTAGCCGTGGTATTGATGGAGAGAATGCTTCCGGTATAGGAATCCTCCGGGTATGCCGTAAAGGTGATATCTACCGCATCTCCAACCTGCAGGTCCACAATATCCTCCTGGGTCACATCCACGGAGATTCTCATGTCATCCGACGTTGCATAGGAAAACAGAGCTCCTGTCGTCGTCAGACGGTCTCCCGCTTCGTAGCTGACCTCTGTGATCACACCATCCTCTGTGGCATAGAGAATACCATCACTTCCGACGAAATCTTCAAAGGCCTGTAACTGTTCTTCCCGTTTTTCTTTCGTCTCTTCCGCTTCCTGTAAGGTCTCCTTCAGATCTTCCACGGTAGCGTTGTAGGTAGTCTGGGCATTCTGTCCGTTGATCACGGCCTCCTGATAGGTCTCTTCCGTATCCAGCTTGTCAATAGTTTGCTTCGCCCTGGCTGCCGCCAGCTGATTCTCCAGATCGGTGATGGCACTTTCATTGTCCGTTACCGCTGTTTCCGCCTGAGTCAGCGCCGCTTTTGCCTGTTGATATTTTGTTCTTGCGCTGAGATAACCGTTCTGTATTGTCATGAAATTCACTGTATTATCGGTTCCGGCACCTTCATAGCCTTCCTTTGCCGCTTCGTAGGTCTCCAATGCATCCTGATAATCTTCCTGTGCTTGCGTCAGTTTCTCCTGCAAAGATGCGGTATTCGCCTGCTTCTGCTCCAGCTGCACCTGCAGGGATGCCACATTGTTCGTCACGCTCGTACCGGAAGTATTGCGGATGGATGCCGCATAGGAAGCACTGATCTTCTGGGTATCGTAGTCGGTCTGGGCTTCCAGCAGGGACAATTCATAAGTACTCTCTGCCTCCGCATAGTCTGCCTGCGCCTCCACTACCGCATTTTGCAACAGCGCCCGAACCGCCTCCACGCTGTCTTCCGTGAATTTCAGCAGTTCCTCGCCTTCGGTGACACGCTGCCCGCTGGCGGCGTAGATCTCCTCTATCTTCAGATATTTTTGTACGGTATCATCGTCATCATCACTGTCATCCTCGTCATCATCACTGACGTCCAGATTCAGATCGTAATCTATGGATTTTGTGTTGTATTCCAGAGAGCCGCTCTCAGTAACACCTACCTTTAATGTACCACGCTCCACCGTCTCTTCCTTGTAGATCCACTGTTCTTTCTGAAGTAACGGTGCAATAAACACGGTATAACAGGCTGCCAGGATCAGCAGAAACAGTGCGATCCCCGCCAGGATCAGTTTTTTCTGCTTCTTCGTGAGGGATTTCAGTTTTTCAAAATGTGGTCTTTTTAATTTCATGACTGTGTCTGTCCTCCCTGCTGTTCATTTGCATTTTCCGTAGATTCCCCGTTGTCGGAGCCGCCTTTCGGCATGCCACCGTTTTCCGGCACTTCTCCGCTGCCCGGGACTCCTTCCGGCATGCCACCGTTTTCCGGCACTTCTCCGTTACCCGGGGCTCCTTCCGGCATCTCACCATTTTCCAGCTTTTCGCCGCCTCCGGGACCGCCCTGCGGCATCGCATCGCCGTCGGACACATCGTCAGGTCTGCCCTGCATACTCTGTCTCTGCTGTAACTGCTCGATCTCTTCCTCCGTCATGCCGAAGACTACGGTGACGGATTCGTTGGCACTTAAACTGTCCTCCTCATCTTCTACATTGATCTGTACCGTCACGCTGTAAGTGACACTGGTACGGCTGCTAGACGAGGATACCGGATCAATGGCTGTGATCACACCGGTATATCCGCTGCCTGCGGAGGACTGCACATAAGCACTGTCGCCTACAGTCAGTTTTGTAATATCCGACTGATCTACCGATACGGTGACCGTCAGCTCCTTCGGATTGCTGTAAACGAATACGACTGCATCGGAAGTCAGAGTCTGCTCCGCCCGTACCATGGTCCGCAGGATCGTTCCGTCCTCCGAGGCATAGAAATATCCGTCTCCCACACTGCTTTCAAACAGTTCCAGATTCTCTTTGGCATCTTCATAAGTACTTTTCAGAGCTGCCAGATCGGACTTAGCTTTTTCCACCGTAGTATTATAATCGCTCTCTGCCCGTTCTGCGCCGGACAGGGAAGTCTCATAGGTCAGCTTTGCCTGCGCCAGCTGGATCTCATAATCTTCCTTCGCCTCCGTGACTGCCTGCTGAAGGCTGGGAAGCTTTAACTGCAATGTCTGTAAGTTAAAAGAAGCATTGGTGACTGCATCCTCATATTTTTCCTGTGCTTCTTCCAGATCCTTCAGGTTCTGTTCCAAAATACTGTATAAGGATGCCAGAGTTTTCACATTCGAGGAATTGCTGTCCTGTCCACTGCTGCCCAGCACATTGCCTGCGGTTCCACCTGCTTGCACAGATCCGGCTGACCCGCCAGTGCCCTGAGACCAACTGATGCCCCACTCATCCATCTTGTCCGTCAGTGCTTTCAGGTTCTCATCATAGATTGCCTGATACTCATCCACCTTGAAATAACTCTTATAGGAACCGTCATTAACGTATGACTCATATTCCGCTATGTCATCCTCGACATCCTGCAATTCCTCTTCCGCCCTGGTCACAGCACTCTGCAGACTTGCTACGGTCTCATCATAGACTTCCTTCGCCTGTTGTCCGGTGAGAATGGCACTGTTTCTCGTATACTCCGCTGTGATCAGGTCCTGCTCATATTCGATAGCTCCGGTGCGATACGCAAGCTCCGCATCCTCCAGCGCTCTCTCCAGTTCCTTTCTGGCTTCCTCCACACTGTCCTCCGTAAGCTTTAAAATCTTATCTCCTACAGTTACCTCTTCTCCGGAGGCCGCATAGACTTCCTCGATCTCTAGCACTGTCGTCAGATTTTCCACATCGAAGGTCTCCTCCGTAATGCCGACATTAGTGACCCCGGAGGCTGCGATCATATCCTCGGTGAAATTCAGTCCGGCCAGGTTATCCGGCAGAGTGAATTCTGACCGGCTGCTGTTTTTATGTAATATCATCACCGTTGCCACGGAGCCGCCGCTCAACGTAAGTACCAGTACCAGCGCAATGATGATCCATTTTTTGTTTTTCTTTCGGGAAAAAATTATCTGTTTGATCTCTTTGTTCTTCACGGCGAACCTCCGATTGCTATTCCGTCCAAATTTCATTGTTTTCTCAAGTATAGTTGGATTTTGTATTGAAAAAGTGTTCACTCTGTGAAAAATCTGTGTCCTGTAGAAGCTTTCCCCCTGCCTGCTTCTATGCAATTACACAAATAAAGCACAAAAAGAAGGCCCTGTTGGAGACTGCTTTCGCAGAAGTCTCTAACATGACCTTCTATCATAAGCTTACGAATTCGTGCTATCGCGCTAATATGCCCGGAAAAACAAATCACCGCTTCCGGGAGATGCAGATATCCTCCAGATTCTGCGCGCCCTCCGGTCCGATGGGTCTGCCGCCCGTGGTGATGCCCCATCCTGCACGGATCTTGATAATATCGTCGATCTGTCCCTGGGACAACAACGTCTTCTTCCCTAAGATAAAGTTGTTCATCATCAGGATCTTCGCATAATATTCCGTGGTCTCCATGCGGTAATATGCCTGCATGAGGTTATCTCCCCAGGTCAGCGCGCCATGGTTTGCTAACAGTACAGCATTGTATTCCCGGCAGTAGGGTGCCACCGCTTCCGGCACTTCCTCTGTGCCGGGCAGGGCAAAATGCACTAGCGGCACACAGCCCAAGGACAGAACCCCTTCCATCAGCACCGGTTCTTCCAGACTGATGCCCGCACAGGCAAACGCCGTCGCCGTCAGAGGATGTGCATGTACCACGCCCTGTACCTTCGGGTTCTCTTTGAATACTCTGAGGTGCATCTTGATCTCGCTGGAAGGCTTGTGCGTTCCCTCCAACACATTCCCGTCCAGATCCAGTTTTACCAGCATGTCCTCTGTCATAAATCCCTTAGAAACTCCCGTAGGTGTTGCCCAGATCTCATTATCTCCGACTTTACAGGAGATATTTCCGTCGTTCGCTGCCACAAAGCCGCCCTGATACATTCTGCGTCCTACCTCTAAGATCATCTGTTTTGCCTGTGCATCTGATATATATTCCATACTAATCTCCATTCCGCAGACGATTCCTTCCATCGGAGGAATCCGCCTTTTCCGTTCCAACAAGCATTAATATATTACCTTATTGCCCTTCTCCTTGTCCAGCTGATATTCCCAATAATCTTTTATGCATGCTTCCTAAACATATTCTTTCGTAACTAATTATCTTTCCCTAGGTATTGTACCACATTTCTATTCTTTTTTATGATACTAAAATACTTATGACCCGCCCCGATATGAGCATAAAAGTAGGATGATAATCCCTCGATATGCGAGTAGAGGGTAGGGTGCCATGTGCCAGTGGCACATGTTTAGCACGGACCGAAGCGGAATGAAATATCTTCTCATGTCTATACAAAAAAACGTCAAAATGCTATAATTAAATTTAAATCACTTTGCCAACACATACGAAGGAAGCATAGCACTATGACACGGAAGAAAGTTAAATTTTCTCATACCAAATGGCTGCTGCCGTTATGGATACTTCTTATCGGCAGTATTGTCTTATATATGATCGCTCATGCGGTACAGCAGGACGACTTCAGGCACATCCGCACTCTTGCGGAACTAAATGCTGTAACCTACGGTGATAACATGATCGCAGATCTGAATGCCGGTATCAATATCACGGATACACTGGAGCAGCTTCTGATCAGTACGGACGGCAGAATCGACAAATTTGATATCATTGCGGACAGAATGATGGCAGATTACGTCCGGAGCATCCAAGTGGCTCCCGGGGGCATCGTAACAGATATCTATCCCGCCGAAGGCAACGAAGCAGGTAAAATAGACCTGATCCATGACAAATACCGCGGAGAGACCGTAAATTACAGCATTGCTAATGATGTGCTTATCATACATGGTCCTTTCGAGCTGGAGCAGGGAGGACACGTCCTTTCGATCCGTAATCCAGTTTTTTTACAGGATGAGAAGGGAACTCCATATTTTTGGGGCATGACTATGGTTATCATCAAGGTTCCTGATATTTTTCAGCATTCCGCTGATGCCTTAACCAATTTCGGTTATCAATACCGGCTATCGAAGACCATCTCACCTCTGACCGATGAATATACCGTGGTAGACCAGTCGGAGGAGACTCTGATGGATCCCGTCTCTTATGATTTTACTCTGGGAGGCTGTAGCTGGAAGCTGGAAGTCATGCCCACCGGTGGCTGGAAGAATGGCACACTTTTACAACTGATAGTATTATGTGGCATTGCAGTGATCCTACTACTGGTGGTTCTAACGATATCTATACTATTCGTTGACGAGCAACGCAAAAAATTTCGCAGACTCTCTCTGACGGATTCTATGACCGGTCTCTTAAATCGTAACGGATTTAATTTGCAGCTGGAGGAGTATCTGGAGGGAAACAAGCAGAAAAACTGTGTCGGTATATTACTTGACGTGGATAATTTTAAATTTATCAATGATGTCTATGGTCATACTATCGGTGATCAGGTTCTATTGCAGCTTTCACAATCCTTAGTGCAGGCTTTTCCGGATAATTCCATTATTGCCAGAAATGGCGGTGATGAGTTCTGTATTATCCTGAAGGATTGCAGTGCAGAAGAGGCTGCCCCAATGATAGACGCTTTCAGCAAGGCGTCCCGCTCTTTTTCAGCCAAAGGCGTCGAACACAATTACAGCATTTCCCTGGGCTATGCGGAATACCCCGCCAACGCAGAAAAAGTCTCTGACATTCTCCGTTATGCTGACATTGCACTCTATGAGGTAAAATTACAGGGAAAACATGGTGCTCTGGCCTACCGGCCGGATTTCCACAATTCGAAACGGACACAGCTTGGTTTTTCATTATCGGATATTTCTGACAACCTGCCGGGTGCCTTTTTCATCTACCGGGCCGAAAAGGAGGATGAACGCATCCTGTATGCTAATCAGGAAATGCTTCAGCTGACAGGATGTACGGATCTGGATGATTTTATGCATTTTACGAAACATCAATTCCGTAATCTGGTGCATCCTGAAGATCTGACACAGGTAGAAGAAAGCATCTGGCAACAGATAGAATCCGGCATGAACGGATACAATGATTATGTCAAATACCGACTTGCTGTCAAAGATGGAACTTATAAGACGGTTCTGGATTATGGGCGTATCGTGGAGAGTGAACATTATGGCTCGGTTTTCTATGTGTTGGTAGTGGATTGCGAATTTATCAAAACACACTACGATGATTAATCATAAAAATAAAAGAATAACAAACTTTCCTCCGGGGCATACTGGTTCCGGAGGAATTTTTATATGAAAGATCAGATTAAGTCTTACTTACAACGTTTGAATCACGGAGAAGCTCTGGAAAATGTCCAGGCGGATTTCGTCCGGGAATGTAAGGATGTGGATCCTTCCGCAATTATGCAGGCCGAACAGGAGCTGCTACGGGAGGGTACTTCCATCGAAGAATTGCAGCGGCTCTGTGATGTGCATTCCGCCCTGTTCCATGGTTCCACGACAGAAGAGAAAATTACCAATGCCGAAAAAACAGCAGCCCCTTCTCTAGCTGCCCAGAAACTACACTCTAAAGACCTAAAGGACCAACGGCTCTCCGCCGCTGCCGCCCTGATCCAGATCTCCGGACATCCCCTGCAAACTTTTACGCTGGAAAATGCAGCACTGGAAAAGCTGATTGCCCGTGCGAGGCAGGCATTGGAAAATAATGGAATTTCCAATGAACTACTTGACGAGCTGCGCCAGATTGCTATCCACTATGCCAGAAAGGGAGACTTACTTTATCCACATTTGAAGGTACAATATGGGATCAGCGGCCCCTCTGCAGTCATGTGGACAGTGGATGATGAGATCCGGGATGAACTGAATGCCCTTGCAAAACAAAAAGACCAAAAAGAAACCGATGCATGGAAACAACGTTTGAATGCCGTATTAAACCGCATGGAAGAAATGATCTACAAGGAATCCAATATCCTCTTCCCCAACTGCGCACTGAATTTCTCGGAGGAGGAATGGTATCACATCTACCGGGATGCCAAAGATTATGCGGAATGCTTCGGTATCCGGGGTGATAGTTGGGAGGCTGCGGAAGCACATCTGACCGACACTGCCTCTACGGCTGACACCATGTCTGCGGAACGCGCTTTTACAGGTAGTGAGACCCGAATCCACCTCCCCAGCGGCAGTCTGACCCTGTCGCAGCTGACCGCCATGTTGAATACGATTCCTTTGGAGATTACCTTCGTGGACATCGATAATGTCAATCGTTATTTTAACGAAGGCCCCAAGGTATTCAAACGTCCCGGCATGGCATTGGACCGTGAGGTCTTCACCTGTCACCCGCCTAAGATCGAAGAACGGGTTCGCCGCATTATCGGAGAATTCCGTGCAGGGAATCTGGACCAGGTACCGGTCTGGATGGACAAGGGCGGCCGGACATTCTTAGTGACTTATTACGCTGTCCGGGATAAGCAGGAGCAATATCTTGGAACACTGGAACTGGTACAGGATATGGAATTCGCAAAAGAGCACTTCCGCTAGGGAAATGCTCTTTTTGCTTATATGCCGCCAGAAGAAAGCAAATATTTCTTCCAGGGTCGATAACAGTGAAGTATCTGCTGACAGCTATTCCGAAGTAAAAGAAGCTAAGCCCGGAAGTATGATGGCCAAGGCAAATATGGTCAGAGATTATAACGAGAAGAACAGTCGTAAATAAATTTTCCTTATGATTAATTGAGGAGGTAAATAATATGGACATGATCGAAGTATCTGCAAAGACAGTCAGTGATGCCATTACGGAAGCTTGTCAGAAGCTGGGTGTTACCAGTGACAAGTTAGATTATCAGGTAGTGGAAGAAGGTTCTTCCGGATTCCTCGGAATCGGAGCAAAGCCCGCTGTAATCAAGGCTGCAGTAAAGAAAAGCTCTGTAGAAGAAGTTGCCAGAGCATTTTTAAATGATGTATTTCAGGCAATGAACATGGAAGTTGCCATTGATATTAAGTACAACGAAGAAGAGAAGAGCATGGACATCGAGTTAAGCGGTAACGAGAT
>OHCL01000407.1_pt1 | contig 15097 bp, 10 predicted proteins | sample 1577591 | NCBI WGS metagenome assembly OHCL01 (sample SAMEA3879549, study PRJEB24766) | human gut metagenome | biome: human-associated habitat; feature: feces | place: USA | collected 1985/1987
GATGCAATGGCCCCCTACGCGGTGGCCTTCTCCGACGACGGAAAGGGCGTTCAGGATCGTGATATGATGCGCCGCGCCATGCTGGAGGCCAAGCGCCTGGGCAAGCTGATCGTGGCCCACTGCGAGGACAATTCCCTCCTGCGGGGCGGCTATATCCATGACGGTGCCTATGCCAAGGCCCATGGCCACCGGGGCATCTGCTCCGAGAGCGAGTGGCGGCAGGTGGAGCGCGATATAAAATTGGCAGCCGAAACCGGATGTCAGTATCATGTCTGCCACGTTTCGACCAAGGAGAGCGTCGAGCTGATTCGCCGGGCGAAGGCCGCCGGGTTGAAAGTCAGCGGCGAAACGGCTCCGCACTACCTGCTGCTCTGCGACGAGGATTTGCAGGAGGACGGTCGTTTCAAGATGAATCCGCCGCTGCGGGGACGTGAAGACCGCGAAGCCCTGCGGCAGGCCGTCGCCGACGGGACGATCGAGGTGATTGCTACGGATCATGCGCCTCACACCGCCGAACAGAAATCGCGCGGACTGGCCGGCAGCGCGATGGGTATCGTGGGGTTGGAGTGTGCTTTCCCGCTGCTCTATACCTATTTGGTGAAGCCGGGGCTGCTTACGCTGGAGCAGCTCGTCGAGCGGATGTCGATGGCTCCGCGCCGGATTTTCGGCCTCGGCGGAGGCTTGCAGGCGGGCGAACCGGCCGATTTAACGGTGTTCGACCTCGATGCGGAGTACGAGATCGATCCCGAAACCTTCCTGTCGAAAGGCCGTGCTACGCCTTTTGCCGGCTGGCGGGTTGCGGGCCGTACGCTCTGGACGCTGGTCGGGGGACGTACGGCATACGCGACGGAGCGTTTCCGATAGACGGGGCGGGAGCGATGTGCGCGGATTGTCCCGGATCGGAATACGAAATGCGATTCCGTTTTTCGACGGGCGGTGACTGCGGTCGTCGCGGATTCTGCCGGATGCGGGAAACAGGGCCGGAAATTGAAAAATGAACGAAGACAAATTACGAAATAACCGAATATGAAACCATTCACCAAAAAAATCGTGCTTGAGTCGGGCCGCGAGTTCTACGGCTACGGTTTCGGCGCGGACCGGGAGGCGACGGGCGAGATCGTGTTCAATACCTCGATGGTCGGCTACCAGGAGATTCTCTCCGATCCCTCCTATACCGACCAGATGGTCGTGATGACCTATCCGCTGATCGGCAACTACGGCATTACGGACGAGGATTACGAGACCAAGTATCCGACTATCGGCGGTATGATCGTGCGCGAATACAACGATCTGCCGAGCAATTTCCGCTATACCAAGACCCTTGGCGAAGTATGCGAGGAGTACGGCATACCCTGCGTCTGGGGGATCGATACCCGTATGCTGACGCGCATTATCCGTGACGAGGGCACCCAGCGGGTGATCGTCGTCGATGCGTCGATGCCGCAGGAGGAGGCCCTGCGCCGCTTGAAGGAGGCGCCCGTGCGCCGCGACATGGTCGAGCGCGTGAGCTGCCGCAAGCGTTGGTTCTCCCGCACGGCCAATCATCGTTTCGACGTGGTGGCGGTCGATTGCGGCATCAAGCACAACATCATCCGCAAGCTCAACGAGAAGGGTTGCAACGTGACGGTGGTGCCCTACGATATTACGGCCGAGGAGGTGATGGCTTTCCGTCCCGACGGACTTTTCCTCTCGAACGGTCCCGGCGATCCGACCGACGTAATGCCGGTGGTCGAGATGGTCCGCACGCTTCGGGGGCGCCTGCCGATCTTCGGTATCTGCCTGGGACACCAGGTGATTTCGCTGGCTTACGGAGCCCGCACCTTCAAGATGAAGTTCGGACATCGCGGCGGCAACCACCCCGTGAAGAACCTCGAAACGGGCAAGGTCGAGATCACGAGCCAGAACCACAGTTTTGCGGTCGATACGGAGTCGCTGAAGGGCACCGGACTGACCCTTACGCACCTGAATCTGCTGGACGATACCGCCGAAGGCGTCGAATGCCGCGCCGATCGGATTTTCAGCGTCCAGTATCATCCGGAGAGTGCGCCCGGTCCGCAGGACAGCACCTATTTGTTCGATAAGTTTATCAAAATGATGGAGGAGAGTCAAAATGCCTAAGAGAACGGATATCAAGAAAGTGATGGTGATCGGCTCCGGCCCGATCGTGATCGGCCAGGCTGCGGAGTTCGACTACGCGGGTACGCAGGCTTGTCTGGCCCTCAAGGAAGAGGGGTACGAGGTCGTGTTGGTCAATTCCAATCCGGCGACGATCCAGACCGACGTGCAGATTGCCGATAAAGTCTATATGGAGCCGCTGACGCTCGAGTACGTGGCCAAGATCGTCCGTTACGAGCGTCCCGATGCCATCGTGCCGGGACTGGGCGGGCAGACGGGCCTGAATCTGGCCGTGCAGCTCGCCAAGAAAGGCGTGCTTCAGGAGTGTCAGGTGGAGATTCTGGGTACTTCGTTCCAGAGCATCGAGCAGGCCGAGGACCGCGAACTCTTCAAGGAGCTTTGTCAGTCGCTGGGCGAGCCGGTGCTGCCGTCGCTGATTGCTAACAATATCGACGAGGCGGTCGAGGCGGCGAAGCGGATCGGTTACCCCGTCGTGTTGCGTCCGGCCTTTACGCTGGGCGGTACGGGCGGCGGCTTCGCCGACGACGAGACGCAGTTGCGCGAGATGATGCGCAATGCGCTTTCCCTCTCCCCGGTGCATCAGGTGCTGATCGAGAAGAGCATCAAGGGGTATAAGGAGATCGAATACGAGGTGATCCGCGACCACAACGATACGGCCATTGCGATCTGCAATATGGAAAACATCGATCCGGTCGGCGTCCATACGGGCGACTCGATCGTGGTGGCTCCGAGCCAGACGCTGACCAACAAGGAGTATCAGTTGCTGCGCGACAGCGCCCTGCGGCTGATCCGTGCCCTGAAGATCGAAGGCGGCTGCAACGTGCAGTTCGCGCTCGATCCCCTCTCGTTCAACTACTACCTGATCGAGGTCAATCCCCGCGTGTCGCGGTCGTCGGCTCTGGCGTCGAAGGCCAGCGGCTATCCGATCGCCCGCGTCAGCGCCAAGATCGCCGTGGGCCTTACGCTCGACGAGATCCGCATCGCCAATACGCCGGCCAGCTTCGAACCGGCTCTCGACTATGTGGTTACCAAGATCGCCCGCTTCCCGTTCGACAAGTTCAGCGACGCTTCGAACCAGCTCGGAACCCAGATGAAGGCGACGGGCGAGGTGATGTCCGTGGGCCGCACGATGGAGGAGAGCCTCCTGAAGGCGGTGCGCTCGCTCGAAACGGGGGTCTGCCATATCTACCATAAGAAATTCGACGACTGGACGGTCGATCGGATGCTCTCCTATATCAAGGAGGGAACGGACGACCGTCTTTACGCCATCGCCGAGCTGATCCGCCGGGGCGTCGAGCTGGCGCTGATCTACAACAGCACCAAAATCGACATGTTCTTCCTCGAGAAGTTTAAGAACATCGTCGAGTTCGAAAAGGTCGTAGCGGCCAATCCCCGCGACATCGAAACGTTGCGCGACGCCAAACGCATGGGTTTTAGCGACAAGTTCATCGGTCAGTTGTGGGGCATGAGCCAGAAGGAGATGTTCCTGCTGCGGCGCGAGCACAATATTTTCCCGGTTTATAAGATGATCGATACCTGCGCGAGCGAGTTCTCCTCCTATGTGCCGTATTTCTATTCCACTTACGAGCAGGAGAACGAGTCGATCGTGAGCGAACGCGAGAAGATCGTGGTGCTCGGGTCGGGACCGATCCGCATCGGGCAGGGCGTCGAGTTCGACTATTCGACCGTGCATGCCATCTGGTCGATCCGCGCCGCCGGGTACGAGGCGATCATCATCAATAACAATCCCGAAACCGTTTCGACGGACTATACCACCAGCGACAAGCTCTATTTCGAGCCGCTGACCGTAGAGGACGTGATGAACGTTATTACGCTCGAAAAACCGAAAGGGATCGTCGTGTCGCTCGGCGGCCAGACGGCGATCAACCTCGCTGAGCCGCTGCACGAACTGGGTGTGCCGATCATCGGTACGGGTGTCGAGGCGATACGGAATGCCGAAGACCGGGGTTGTTTCGAGAAGATCATGGAGGAGTTGGGAATACCCCAGCCTGAGGCCGAGGCCGTGACCGATATCGAAGCCGGTGTGCGAGCCGCCGAACGGATCGGCTACCCGGTGCTGGTGCGCCCGAGCTACGTGCTGGGCGGCCGGGCCATGCAGATCGTTTCGAACGAGGAGCGTTTGCGCCACTATCTCCAGACGGCGGTCGAAGTCAATGAGGACAGCCCTGTGCTGGTCGATCGTTATATTATGGGCCGCGAACTGGAGGTGGACGCCATCTGTGATGGCAAGGATGTCTTCATTCCCGGTATCATGGAGCACGTCGAGAAGACGGGCATCCACTCCGGCGACTCGATCAGCGTCTATCCGACCTTCAGCGTGAGCCAGAAAGCCAAGGACAAGATCATCGATTATACCGTGCGGCTGGGCCGCCGGATCGGTATCGTCGGTCTGTATAATATCCAATTTATCCTCGACGGGGAAGAGGACGTATATGTGATCGAGGTGAATCCCCGCTCGTCGCGCACCGTGCCGTTCCTTTCGAAAGCGACGGGTGTCCCGATGGCTGACATCGCCACACGGGTCATCCTGGGTCATTCGCTTCGGGAGCAGGGCATTACCGAAGTATATGGCAGGGAGCGCTCCCGCTGGTTCGTCAAGGCCCCGGCCTTCTCGTTCGCCAAGATCCGGGGCATGGAGTCCTACCTCTCGCCCGAGATGAAATCCACGGGCGAGGCGATCGGATACGACAACAAGCTCACCCGGGCGCTCTACAAGGCGCTCCAGTCGTCGGGCATGACCGTCGCCAACTACGGTACGATCTTCCTCACGATCGCCGACAAGGACAAGCAGGATGCGCTGCCGCTGGTACGGCGCTTTTATGACCTGGGTTTCAATATCGAGGCGACGAAGGGCACGGCGGAATTCCTGCGTCAGCATGGTATTCGCACCCGTACGCGCCGCAAGTTGAGCGAAGGCAGTACGGAGATCATCGACTCGCTGCGCCAGGGCCATGTGAGCTATGTCATCAATACGATCGACATCAACCAGCACAACACCCGGCTGGATGGTTACGAGATTCGCCGCACGGCCGTCGAGAACAACGTGACGATCTTCACGGCGCTCGAAACGGTAAAGGTCCTGCTGGATGTATTGGAGGAGATAACCCTGGGTGTTTCGACCATTGATGCCGAATAGTTTTCGATTTCATGCGGCAACTGCGTCACATCCCTCTTTGATTCGAATGGGAAAGACGGATAGTATTCCCCATCTGCTTCAAAGTCACGATGCACCGCATTTGCCGGCCTGAAATCAAAAGCGAGTTTCGTTCAGAGGGCATCTTTCGCACCTCCTCGCAGTCCGCGACAGTCCCATACCAGCGAGTATGCTCTTGCCGTGTCCTGCGTCGGTCGGTGCGAAACCGGCTCCTTTGAAATTAAGACGAAAGCGAAGCACATAGTTTGGAAAAGAAAAAATGTATAAAAAAGGCATATATACTGTTACGGCCAATGAACCGCTGACGCCCTCCGTCTGGCGGATGACGCTCGAAGGGGATACGCAATATCTGACCCGTCCCGGGCAGTTCGTCAATATCGAGGTTGAAGGGCTCTACCTGCGCCGTCCGATTTCGGTGTGCGACTACAACGAGCGGACGCTGACACTGATCTATAAGGTCGTCGGCGAAGGCACGGCCCGGTTGAGTGAAATGAAGACCGGCGAAAAGCTCGACCTGCTGACCGGACTGGGCAACGGGTTCGATCCGGATGCGGAGTGCCGCAGGCCTCTGTTGGTCGGAGGCGGAGTGGGCGTTCCGCCCCTCTACAACCTGGCCAAGAAACTGATTGACAAGGGCAGAAAAGTGACTGTGGTGTTGGGCTTCAATACCGCGTCGGAGGTTTTCTACGAGGAGGAGTTTCGGGCGCTCGGTGCGGAGGTTTTCGTAACGACGGCGGACGGCACGCACGGGATAAAGGGTTTCGTAACGACGGCGATCGCCGAAAAGAAGCCGGATTTTGATTATTTTTACGCCTGCGGCCCGCTGCCGATGCTGCGTGCATTGAGCGATGCGACGGGCGACATACCGGGCGAATTGAGTTTCGAGGAGCGCATGGGCTGCGGCTTCGGCGGCTGCATGGGTTGTTCCTGTCAGACGAAAAACGGGGCCAAACGCATCTGCAAGGAGGGACCCGTACTGAAAAAGGAGGAGATTATATGGTAAACGAACCCAAGAAAAACTTCGATACGTCGGTGACGTTGAGCGGCCTTCGGCTGGATAATCCAGTCGTGCCGGCCAGCGGTACGTTCGGTTACGGCAACGAGTACAAGGATTTTTACGACATCAACATCCTTGGGTCGTTTTCCTTCAAGGGAACTACGCGCGAGGCACGCTTCGGCAACCCCACGCCCCGCATCGCCGAGTGTACGGCGGGGATGATCAATGCCGTCGGGTTGCAGAATCCCGGTATCGATGCGGTGATCGGCGAAGAGCTTCCCCGGCTGAAGACATTCTTCCGCAAGCCGGTGATCGCCAACATCAGCGGTTTTTCGGTCGAGGAATATGCCTATTGCTGCGAGCGGATCGACAAGGAGGAACAGGTCGGTTTGATCGAGGTCAATGTAAGCTGTCCCAATGTGCGGCACGGCGGCATGAGCTTCGGAACGTCGCCCGAAGCGGCGGCCGAGGTAACGCGTGCCGTGAAAGCCGTGACTACCAAGCCGGTCTATATCAAGCTCAGTCCTAACGTGACGGACATCGTGGCGATCGCCCGGGCGTGCGAGCAGGCGGGGGCCGACGGCATCTGTCTGATTAACACGATGCTGGGCATGCGGATCGACGTGAAATGCCGCAAGCCTATCATCGCCAACGTTATGGGCGGATTTTCCGGTGCGGCGATCTTCCCCGTGGCCGTGCGGATGGTTTATCAGGTAGCCCGGGCTTGCCGGATTCCGGTGATGGGTTGCGGTGGCGTGGAAACGGCCCGCGACGTTATCGAAATGATGATGGCCGGGGCGACGGCCGTACAGGTGGGGGCCGCCAACCTGCGGAACCCTTATGCCTGCAAGGAGATCGTCGAGGCATTGCCCCGCGAAATGGAGCGGCTGGGGATCGAACGGCTGTCCGATATTATCGGCATCGTGAAGTAATTTTGTGAAAATTATAAAGAAGCAAGAGATATGACCAACAGAGACGTAATCATCGCCTGCGATTTCAGCAGCGCCGAAGAGACTTTCCGGTTCCTCGATCTGTTTAAGAACGAGGCCCGCAAACCTTTCCTGAAGATCGGCATGGAGCTTTTCTATGCCGAAGGGCCCGAAATCGTGCGTGAGATCAAGCGCCGGGGGCACCGGATTTTCCTCGATCTGAAACTGCACGACATTCCCAATACGGTCAAGAAGGCGATGGCCGTGCTTTCGCGCCTTGACGTGGACATGTGCAACGTCCATGCGGCCGGCACGATCGAGATGATGCGTGCGGCGATCGAAGGGCTGACCCGTCCGGACGGCACGCGCCCGCTGCTGATCGCCGTGACGCAGCTTACTTCGACTTCGGAGGAGCGTATGCAGCGCGAGCTGCTCATTTCGGCGCCGATCAACGATACGATCGTCAAGTATGCGCAGAACACCCGCGAAGCGGGTTTGGACGGCGTGGTCTGCTCTCCGCTGGAGGCCGGTATGGTGAAGGCGGCCTGTGGGCGGGAGTTCCTGACCGTCACGCCCGGCGTGCGTTTTGCGGACGGAGAGGTGGCCGATCAGGTGCGGGTCACGACTCCCGCGCGTGCGCGGGAGATCGGCTCGGACTATATCGTGGTGGGGCGTCCCGGCGGCAGCCGATCCCGTGGCGGCCTATCGCCGGTGCGTGGAGGAGTTCGTGAAATAGAGTGTGCGACAGAAGGGAGTATTTCGGGCGGTACGGCAGGAGGGGCTGTTTTGCGGTCCGGATCGAGCGATGCGGACGGGATTCGTGTCGTGCGGCAGTTGTCTAAAATGGGTTTGGGAGCGTGGAGTTCGCGGAACTTCGGTCGGCACGGGAGTTGCCGGATCGTGTGAAGGGAATGCGCGGTGAATTGCGGTGACCGAAGAAGCTGATTATCGCTGCAAGCGGGAAATAAGTTTTACTCTAAATCAAGGAAGTTATGAAACCGGTTACACTTTTCTATCAGCCCCGGTGCCCCTTCTGCAAGAAGGCGCTGGGCTATCTGGAGGAACTGCAGCGGCAGGAACCTTACGGCCGCATCGAAATCAGGATGATCGACGAACTGGCCGAACCCGAAGTGGCCGACCGTTACGACTACTATTACGTACCGACATTTTACGTCGGGGACAAGAAAGTGCACGAGGGCGGTATTATGCCCGACGAGGTGGAGGCCGTACTCCGTATGGCCCTCGACGAGCGATAGGCGGAAAGCCGTTTTTGCGGAAAAAGGAATGACAATCTAAAGAATGTAGAAATAGTTATGGAAAGAGAAATTGCCAAAGGCCTGCTCTCGATCGGTGCGGTATTCCTGCGCCCCGAGCAGCCGTTTACCTGGGCGAGCGGTATCAAAAGCCCGATTTATTGCGACAACCGGTTGATTCTGACCGCCCCCGAGGTGCGGAAGAAGGTCGAGGCCGCGATTGCGGAAACGGTGAAGGCGAAATTCCCCGCGTGCGAGGTGCTGATGGGAACATCGACGGCAGGCATCGCTCATGCGGCCATCGCCGCGACGATCCTCGACCTGCCGATGGGATATGTCCGCAGCGGCTCGAAGGATCACGGTCGGGGAAACCAGATCGAGGGCAAACTCGAAAAGGGCCAGAAAGTCGTGGTAATCGAAGACTTGATTTCGACGGCGGGATCGTGCATCGAAGTGGTCGAGGCGTTGCGTGCGGCGGGTGCCGAGGTGCTGGGCGTGGTGAGCATTTTTACGTACGGTATGAAGAAAGGGTTGGTGCGGCTTGCTGCAGCCGACGTAATCAACCATAGCCTTTCGAATCTCGATGCGCTGGTCGAAGTAGCGGCCGAGGAGGGGTATATCAAGCCGGAGGATCGGCAGCGCCTGATCGCCTTCCGCGACAATCCTTCGGACGAAAGCTGGATCAACAAATAAACCGCTATGCGCCATTTAATCGACCCTACGGATCTGTCGGTCGCCGAGATCGGGCAGATCATCGCCCTGGCGGAAGACATCATCGCCAACCGGGCCAAATACAGCGAAGCCTGCAAGGGCAAAAAACTTGCGACGCTCTTCTACGAGCCTTCGACCCGCACGCGGCTGAGTTTCACTTCGGCCATGCTGGAGCTCGGCGGCAGCGTCATCGGTTTTTCGGACGCCGCTTCGTCGTCGGTGTCGAAAGGCGAAACGGTCGCCGATACGGTCCGGGTGATTCGTTGCTTCGCCGACATTATCGCCATGCGCCATTTCAAGGAGGGGGCGCCGCTGGTCGGCTCGCAGTATGCCGGTATCCCGGTCATCAACGCCGGGGACGGTAGCCACAGCCATCCGACGCAGACGCTCACCGACCTGCTGACGATCAAGCGCGAGAAGGGGCGGCTGGATCACCTGACGATCGGCTTCTGCGGCGACCTGAAATTCGGCCGCACGGTGCATTCGCTTATCAAGGCGATGTCGCGCTACGAAGGGATTCGGGTGGTGCTGATCGCCCCCGACGAGCTGCGGTTGCCCGAGTATATGCTTCATGAGATCGAAACCCAGACCGAAGGGGTGGAATTCCGCGAGGTATCGACGATGGAGGAGGTGATGCCCGAGTTGGACATTCTCTACATGACCCGCGTGCAGAAGGAGCGTTTCCTCGATGAGGAGGAGTTTAACCGCGTGAAGGACAGTTTTGTGCTGGATCCGTCGAAACTCCGCACGGCCAAGTCGGATATGATCGTGCTGCATCCGCTGCCTCGTGTGAACGAAATCACGCGTGCGGTGGACAACGATCCCCGGGCAGCCTATTTCCGGCAGGTCGAGAACGGTAAGTTCGTGCGCATGGCTCTGATCTATACGTTGCTGAAATGGGCCGAAGGCGAGAAGCTCGCCGCAGTCCCCGACCTGGCCGAGGGGATGTTCATAGACCGGAGTATGAAATGCCCCAACTCCCGGTGTATTTCGGCTACGGAGGATGTCGATCCGCTTTTTGTCAAAGCGGGAGACACCTGCCGCTGCGCTTATTGCGAGGCGAAAATCCGGTAGCGGATTTTGTCGATACAATGTCGAAATAAAACTGTCGGGATTGTTAGGTTGTCGTTGAAATTATTCGTACTTTTGTGCGAGTAAAAGGCGATGGGCCGCAGGTCCGTCGGCGGCTACGACTTCCGAAACGATGGAAAGGATTCAGATGCACCATACCCGGCGAAAGCGACAGCAGATGCTGTCGGCTCGATGTGCGGCCGGAGCGTGCAGTGTCGTTCCTGCATCGGATTTTATCGACGGAACTATGCAGGAGGGCACGAATCGGCTTCCCGCAGCAATATAATCTTGCCGCTATGACGAATTCTGTCGTAGCGGCTCTTTTTTGGTTGATTTAGTACGTTTCTTACTATGAAAGTTGGAGTAATCATGGGTTCGACCAGCGACTGGGACGTTATGTCCGACGCTGCGGCGACGCTCGCGCAATTCGGTGTGGAGTTCGAGAAGCGGGTGGTGAGCGCCCACCGCACCCCCGACCTGCTGGTGGAGTATGCCAAAACGGCCAAGTCGCGCGGACTGGAGGTAATCATCGCCGGAGCCGGAGGCGCTGCGCACCTGCCCGGCATGGTGGCCAGTATGACCGCGCTCCCGGTGATCGGTGTGCCGGTCAAATCTCGAGCCTTGAACGGGCTGGATTCCCTGCTTTCGATCGTGCAGATGCCCGGCGGCGTGCCGGTTGCGACCGTAGCGATCAACGGGGCGAAGAATGCGGCCCTGATCGCCGTGTCGATCCTGGCATTGAAGGACGAGGCGCTGGCGGCCCGTCTGGAGATGTTCCGTGCGAAACAGACTGAGGATGTACTTAAAGCGGAACTTTAGACCGATGAGTGCGGTGAAGACGATCGGAATTATCGGTGGCGGCCAGTTGGGGCTGATGATCATCGAGCAGGCGCATCTGCTGGGTGCGCGGACGATCTGCCTTGATCCGGCGGAGGATGCTCCGGCGTTTAAGATCAGCGACGAGCGGATCGTGGGCCGGTTCGACGATCCGGCGGCGTTAGAAGAGCTTTGCCGCCGCAGCGACGTGGTGACCTACGAGTTCGAGAACGTGCCGGGCAATCTGCTGGTGGCTCTCGAGCAAAAATACAATATCAAACAAGGGTTCAGGCCTCTGTTCGACTCGCAGGATCGCCTGCGGGAGAAGAGCAATGCCTGCGATCATGGATTGAAGACGCCCGCTTTCATGGCTGTCGATGACGAGGAGTCGCTGCATCGGGCCATTGCGCGAATCGGTTATCCGTGCGTGCTCAAGACCCGTACGCTGGGCTACGACGGACACGGTCAGGCGGTGCTTCGCGGCGAGGCCGACCTTGCGAAAGCCCGCGAACTGCTCGCGGTGCCCTGCATTCTGGAGGAGTTCGTCCCGTTCGATTTCGAGGCCAGCGTGGTGCTGGTGTCGGACGGCGAGCGCGTGATCTGCTTCCCGGTAGGGCGGAATATCCACAAGGACGGTATTCTGGATCTGTGCATCGTGCCGGCGGAGATGCCGGACCAGGTGCGGGAGCGGATGGTGTCCCAGAGCAAGCGTTTCATGCGCGACTGCGGTTACCGGGGGATTCTGGCTATCGAATATTTCGTGAAGGGAGACGAGGTCTATTTCAACGAAATGGCGCCGCGCCCGCACAACAGCGGACACTGGACCATCGAGGGTTCGACGACCAACCAGTTCCGGGAGCTGTGCCGTTACTTGCTCGATATGCCCCTCGAAGAGCCGCAGCTGAAGGCCCCTACCGTGATGAAAAACATCCTGGGACAGGATCTGGAGCGGGCCGAGGCGCTTGCTCGGGAGAATCGCCCCGGTGTGTATGTCCATATTTACGGCAAGACCGTTTCCAAGCCCAAGCGCAAGATGGGACACGTGACTTTCGTCGGTGTGACCGGCGAGGAGTATGCCGCCAAGTGGGCCGACAGATTTGTGAAATAAAGTCAAAAATAAGATAATGAAGAGTTACCGTATTTTCGTTGAGAAATACCCCGAATTCCGGGTCGAGGCCGAGAGCCTGCTCCGCGACCTGAATGCCAACCTGAATCTTTCGCTCGACGGCCTGCGGCTGCTGAACGTGTACGACCTGTTCGGTTTTTCGGACGAATTGCTGGAGAAGAGCCGTTACAGGGTCTTCGGCGAGGTGGTTACCGATGCCGTGACGGATTCGTGCGATCTGGGCGGCAACAGCTTTCTGGCTGTGGAGTGCCTGCCCGGACAGTTCGACCAGCGAGCGGCTTCGGCCGTGGACTGCGTGCGGTTGATCGATCCTTCGGCCGAGGTGAAGATCAAGAGTTCGAAGCTGCTGATCTTCCCTTCGAAACTTCCCAAGGAGACGATGGAGCGTATTCGTCGCTATTATATCAATGCCGTGGAGTCGCGCGAGAAGGATTTGCGGGTCCTGGACGATTTGGAAAACGCCCCCGTGAAACCGGTGCCGGTATTGGACGGGTTCCGGGAGATGGAAGATGCGGAACTCGATGCCTACTGCAAGAAGAACGGTCTGGCGATGAATGCTGACGACCTGCGTGAAGTGGTCAAATATTTCCGGAACGAGGGCCGCGATCCGTTCGAAACCGAGCTGCGGATTCTCGATACGTACTGGAGCGACCATTGCCGTCATACGACCTTCACGACTGAGCTGGAGAACATTACGGTCGAGGAGTCGTTCGTGAAAGACGAGATCGAAGGCACGCTGGCGCTTTACCTGAAAATCCGCCGCGAACTGGGGCGCGAGGGCAAGAGCGTCTGCCTGATGGACCTGGCGACCATCGGTGCCCGTTACCTGCGCAGCAAGGGACTGCTCGACGACCTGGAGGTGAGCGAGGAGAACAACGCATGCAGCGTTTTCGTCGATGTGGACGTCGATGGCCGGACCGAGAAATGGCTCCTGCAGTTCAAGAACGAAACCCATAACCACCCGACCGAGATCGAGCCTTTCGGCGGTGCTTCGACCTGCCTGGGCGGTGCCATCCGCGATCCGTTGTCGGGTCGCAGCTACGTCTATCAGGCGATGCGTGTGACGGGTGCGGGAAATATCTATCAACCCGTAAGCGAAACGCTGCCCGGCAAACTGCCCCAGCGCGTCATCAGCCTTAAGGCCGCCGCCGGTTATTCGAGCTACGGCAATCAGATCGGACTGGCCACGACCCACGTCCGCGAGGTGTATCATCCCGACTATGTGGCCAAACGTCTGGAAGTCGGTGCCGTGGTGGGCGCCGTGAAAGCCGAAAACGTGCGTCGGGAGTCCCCCGTGCCGGGCGACGTGGTCCTGCTGCTCGGCGGCCGCACGGGCCGCGACGGCGTGGGCGGTGCGACGGGTTCGTCGAAGGAGCATACCGACAAGTCGCTCGAGATGTGCGGCAGTGAGGTGCAGAAGGGCAACGCCCCCGAAGAGCGCAAGCTGGAGCGGTTGTTCCGCCGTCCGGAAGTGACGCGCCTGATCAAGAAGTCGAACGACTTCGGTGCGGGCGGTGTGAGCGTAGCCATCGGCGAGCTGACCGACGGCCTGGATATTTACCTCGATCGCGTGCCGACCAAGTACAGCGGTCTGAATGCGACGGAGCTGGCGATCAGCGAGTCGCAGGAGCGTATGGCCGTTGTGATCGAAGCGAGTGCCGAAGAGGAGTTCAAGCGCTACTGCGCCGAGGAGAATATCGAAGTGACCCATGTGGCGGACGTGACGGACTCGCGCCGTATGCGGATGTACAACAAGGGCAAATTAGTGGTCGATCTTTCGCGCGAGTTCATCGACAGCGCAGGGGCCAAGCACTATGCCCAGGCCGCGATCGGTGCGGTCGAGGAACGCGATCCTTTCCGCCGCGAGGTGAAGGGCGGTACGCTGCGCGAAAAGATGCTTGCGAACCTGGCGGACGACAATGTCCTCTCGCAGAAGGGGCTGATCGAGATGTTCGATTCTACGATCGGCGCTTCGACCGTGCTGCTGCCTTTCGGCGGTCGTACGCAACGTTCGGAAACACAAGTGTCGGTGCAGAAGTTGCCGACGGACGGATATACCGATACGGCCAGCATTATGGCCTTCGGCTACAACCCTTTCCTGGCGTCGTGGAGTCCCTACCACGGTGCGGCCTATGCCGTCGTGGACGCTGCGGCCAAAGTCGTGGCGGCGGGTGCCCGCTACGATAAGATGCGCTATTCCTATCAGGAGTATTTCGAGCGCATGACCAAGTCGCCCCGTACGTGGGGCAAGCCGCTCGGGGCGCTGCTCGGTGCCCTGAAGATGCAGGTCGAACTGGGACTGCCCTCGATCGGCGGCAAGGACTCGATGAGCGGTACCTTCGAGCAGATCAACGTCCCGCCTATGCTGATGGCCTTCGGTATTACGACTGTCGATGCCGGACGCGTCATCTCGACCGATTTCAAGAAGGCGGGCCATTCGATTTACCTAGTGCGTCATACCCCGCTCGAAAACCATATGCCCGATACCGGGGCGTTGAAGCGGAATTTCGATTTCGTAAGTTCGGCTATCGAGTCCGGCAAGATCGTTTCGGGCTATGCCGTCGGCTTCGGCGGTGTGGCGGAAGCGCTGGCCAAGATGTCTTTCGGCAACGGCATCGGTGCCGATGTCAAGGTGGATGAAGCGACGCTGTTCGACAACTCCTACGGCTCGATCGTGGTGGAGAGCACCGAGCCGCTCGATTTTCCGGCCGCCGAGTTGCTGGGACATACCGAGGCGGAGGGAGCGCTCACGATCAACGGCGAAAAAATGCCGCTCGAGGAGCTTTACCGGGCCAATACCGAACGCTTTGCGACGGTTTATCCCGATAAGGGAATCAACCATGCGCCGGTCATGGAGGCGATGCCGGCTCCCCGCAGCTTCAC
>OHCL01000416.1_pt1 | contig 14997 bp, 10 predicted proteins | sample 1577591 | NCBI WGS metagenome assembly OHCL01 (sample SAMEA3879549, study PRJEB24766) | human gut metagenome | biome: human-associated habitat; feature: feces | place: USA | collected 1985/1987
TATTTTCCGCCAGTCCGACGGCAATTTCCCGTATGCGGTCTTCTGCCATATAGTTTTCCCGCATATAGCGGGAAAGCGGCACGCCTTCCACGTATTCCCGCAGAACGCAGAAATAACCGTCATTCTCATAGCTTCCGATAAAAGCCGGACAGGCCTTGTTTTTAAGGCACAGGATTTCCTGCTGCCGCATGCCGTCCGTCCGGTCATAACATTTGGCAACCGCCTTCTGTCCGGTCTGTTTGTTCTTAAGAAGCAGGGTTTCACAATCCGGCTTGCTGCTTAAACATTCCGTAACATCAAAAGCTGCCAGCATTTCTGCCGGCAGCTTTTCTTCTATACAGGCAGAAAACAGCATGTCGGCGGTAACGCCCTCATTTGCTTCTTCCACTGTTTCCTGCATTTGTTTTTCCATGTTCTCCCCCCTGTTTCATCCCGCTCTCCATATCTTTCCGTCCGCTTCATGCCTCTCCGAGAAGAGGTGCCTGAATGGATGCTAAAAGCCCTTGTACTTCCATCACATCCATATGGTGCGTAATGCCGTAAATCACGGCAGCATCTCTTTTAATTTTGGCATACAGAATACTTTTCCCCGCTGTTTTAAGAAGCTGCTGGGTTTCTTTTAAATCCAGCTCCATCCCGATGGAAAGCTGCAGCAGTTTATCCCGGGAGGGCACTCTGGTACCGTTAAAAAGCTGGTGCCCGTAGGTACGGTCAATCTGTGCCTTTTTAATGACCTGCTCCGGCACCAGATTTCTCTGCCTGCACAGACTATTCAGGTACTCCGATACGGTTATATCCGTAAAATTCTCCCGGCTGTCCTCCATGACCCGGTGGAATTCCCGTCCTTCTGCAATTTTCTGTACCAATGTATTAGTAGTGATTTCCATATCCATACCGCCGTTTTCTTACTGCATATTTTTCATATGCTCAAACAGTTCCTCGCTTACATAGCAGCCGGCTTTCACATGCTCCGTCAGGTTGATGGCACAGTCGAATTTCTCAATCATGCCCCGCACGGTCTGGATATTGCCCTGCCAGTCGGTATCATCCTTCATCCCCTGCTTCAGACGCTTCCAGTCCGTATACATTCTCACGGCAGGTCTGTCCTTTTTGCCGGGAACGGTGGGGAAGCTTAAGGTAACACCCTTGGGAATGACGGTTTTTCCGTCCGCATCCGGCTTGGGAATTTCTCCATCCACCTTTGTGGGCACAAGCAGTCTTGCCTTTACCATTTCCTTCGCCAGGAAGCGGTAATATACTTTGTAAACCGTTTTGGAATCTTCGCTTTCGGTCTGTTCCATCTGACCGATTAACAGAAGCCATCTTTCTAAATCCGGGTTCATGACCGGACGTTCCACTTCCGGAAGATGACTGTAATCCGGCTTGTTCACCAGCATACCTGCTGCCAGGGAAACCTGCTCATTGATGAGCTGCACGCCGCAGGCTCCGTCTAAATAAAAGCTTTCACCTAAGAAATTCTTAATTCCGTTTTTATCCGCTCCGCAGGAAATTTCCCGGATTTCAAATTTATCCTCGGGAAATCTGGCGCTCAGGGTTTCCTTGTAAGCCCTGGTAATCAGGCGGATGGCGGGCGGCATGCACATGTAACTGCCGTCTTTTCTGGCTACGGTCTTGGAAAACAGAAACGGCTCTCCGGTTGCCTTGCTGTAAACACAGTAAATCACTTCTGCTTCCAGAAGCTTTCTGCTGATAATTTTAGCCAGCTTTTCCAGCTTTACCTTATTTTCTTTGACAATTTCTTCGCTTTCTTCCTTTACCACCCTGGTATGGAACCATACAAAAAGGCTCCAGAGTTCCGCACAGTCCGTCAGGCTTAAAAATTCCGCATCTTTATCGGTAAGCTCCAGTTTTTTCCCGGTTACATAGGCATCGCCCAGTGCGGTGATATATGCCTGGTGTACGGATTTTTCAGAACAGGTGCGGGTAGATACCACGCTGCCCGGCTTTGTCTGATAGCGGGACGCCCGTTCCACACGCAGGGCTGCCTGACAGCCGGATGCTTCTTTCACCCTGGTATTGGGACCTGTTTCAATTCCCAAAACGGTCGTCACAAACTGATAGCTGTCGTCCTCTCCCGGATTGGAGATATATACGGCATCTCCCACACGGACAGTTCCTTCCACCCTGCCGACAACCACTAAATCCTCGGTATCCTGCAAGGTATACAGGGCACGGATACCCATGGCGAAGCCTTCCTCCGTTTCTTCGTCAGCGCCCATAAGCTTATTATCTGTTACTTCTTCGTTTTCGTCCTGTTTCTTTTTTCCAAATAACATAATTGTCCTTTCCCCTGTATGGATGTTGGTCTGTTTTCCGCATTATGCTTCCGGCATCATACCGGCATATTTGATGCGGTAAATTCTTCTTAAGGAGTCGTTGATACGCTCCTCGGAAATAGTGCCGTTCTGTACGGCTTCCAGCACGCCGTTGTACGCCTTCTCAAAATCATCCGGGCATAAAATCATATCACAGCCCGCCTTCAGAGCCAGAATGGCTGCCTCGTCTGCTTCATAATATTCGGTGATGGCGCCTTTATTCATGGCATCCGTAATAATAACCCCATTAAAGCCAAGTTCATTTCTCAGCTTGTCCGTAATCACTGCGGAAGATAAGCTGCAGGGTGTGTTGTCGCCGGTAAGCGCCGGAACAGCCACATGACCTACCATTACCATATCCGCACCGGCATCGATGCCCGCCTTAAATACGGTAAATTCCTCTGCTGCAAGCTGCTCTGCCGTCCGCTCTGAGGTAGCCATGCCCTTTGCGGGGTCTTCCTTCATATCGGCTGCACCCGGGAAGTATTTTAAGCAGCTGCTGATGCCCTTTTCCTGCATTCCCTGTACGGCAGATGTCACGAGAGAAGCTGCCAGGGCGGCATCGCTTCCGTAGGAAGCATCCTTTAAGTAGCTGTCCTGCACGGTAGCAAGGTCTGCAACCGGTGCAAAATTTAAGTTTAATCCGTAAGTAAGCATGCTGTCTGCAATCTTGCCGGAAGCCTCATATGCCTTTGCCGCATCGGCTCCGGTTCCCATTGCCTGCTCACTGTCCGTCTTGTCCGCAAGTCCCGCCTTTTCCAGACTGGTGCTGCTGCCGCCTTCTTCCGCCACGCAGGTAAACAGAGCGTAACGGCTGTAAAGCGTGGTGTTGGACACCATTTCCGTAAACTGCGCCGCATCCTGCATGTTCTGGGAAGCATACACAATACCGCCGACTGCGTATTTGTTCAGTGCATCCTTGGTGCCGTCGCCTGCCTTCACGGCTTTGTTGACGCCGGTAATGGACTCCGGTGTCACGATAAACAGCCCTGCCACTTTATCTTCGAGCGGCATTTGGGAAATAAACGCTTCATCCAAAATAGCATCCAGCTGTTGTTCGGGTGTAAGAGTCGGCTCCGTATTCGTTTCCTCCGGCTTTACAATCTCGTCCTCCGACTCAAACAGATTGTCTATCGTGGTTTCCTCCGTCGTAGCGGCACCGCCGCCCGCAGTCTTTCCCGCACCCCTGTGCATGATGTACCACACGCCGGTTCCGATGATTGCCACAATCAGACAGACAAACAATAAAAGGGTAAGGATTGCAAGTATCTGGTTTCTCCGTCTTCTTTTCCTTCGTAATTCTCTTTTTTCCTTTGCTTCTCTGTCCTGTATTTCCTTCTGAATGGTATTTGTACTTTCTGCCATAGTGATCTTTCAAATCCTTCCTAAAAACTCATCAACATTACACACGGTCTATTCTAACCTATTTCCCGACAGATTTCCACAGGAAATACCTTACTTTTTAAAATTGAAAGAGCGCACCGATTAAAAATTTCAACCAATGCGCTCCTTCAGACTTCGATATCCAATGGATTATCCTCCTATTCAGTTTTCTTCTTTTTTGTCACATCCATGTTTTCTTTGGTTTTCTACACTCTTTTCCTTTGTACTGATTGTACTGTAACGGTGATGTTTTCCTTTGTAAACCGTTCTCTTCTCTCTGGTGTAATCTTCCTTTATCTATGGGTAACTCTATTCATTTGTAACTTCTGGATGTGGTTTATGTTTTGCATTACGTGTGCGTTGGACTGTACCTCTCTTTCTTTTATCTTCTGTTCTTTATTGTAACTTCATTATACATAGCGGCTCATATTTTGTCAATATCTTTTCCGATATTTTTGTCGAATTTTGTAATTTCTTGTGAGTCATTTGAATTTTCTGTCAATTTGTGTCTGCATACCATCCAGAATACAAAAGACGGACACTGAAAACAGCATCCGTCCTTTTTCCTTTTCTTTATGCCTTATAAATAATGCTCTTCGCCAGTTCTTCCGCCTTTTCTTTTCCGCACAAGGCTTCCACAATGGCAAGTGCAAACGGAATGGCGGTTCCCATACCTCTCGAGGTAATCATGTGTCCGTCCACGGAAACCTCCGCCGCCGTTACTTTGGCTCCGGTCAGATGGCTTTCAAAGCCCGGATAACAGCATGCTCTTTTACCGGAAAGCAATCCTCTGTGGCCGTAAATGCTGGGCGCCGCACAGATGGCGGCCAGATACTTTTCTTCCTTGGCAAAAGCATCCACCTGCTTCATCAGAGACTCACAGCTCTCTAAATTTTTGGTACCGGGCATGCCGCCGGGAAGCACGATCATGTCAAGCTTTGTAAAATCCGTTGCGGAAATGGTCTTATCCGCCGTGATTTCAATGCCGTGGGAACCGGTTACTTTTACAGAGCCGGTAATAGATACCATATCAATGGTAAGTCCCGCTCTCCGTAAAATGTCAACTACGGTCAGTCCTTCGATTTCTTCAAAACCTTCCGCTAAAAAAATAGCAATCTGTTTCATATTTTCTCATCCCTCCTACATATATTGTATTTGTGGGCTCCCGGCAAAATCTTTACCGGAAGCGGCAAAGTATTGCTTGTGTTCCCACGAAAAAAAGCTATAATATAATCAGAACCTCAAAAGGAGACTCTCTATGGAAATCGAGCGCAAATTTACAGTCAGAAAATTACCGGACAATCTGGACTCCTATCCTTTTCATATTATTGAACAGGCTTACTTAAACACCGATCCGGTGGTACGCATCCGCCGCGAGGACGATGCTTTTTACCTGACCTACAAAGGCAAAGGCATGATGGCAAGAGAAGAGTACAACCTTCCTCTCAACAAGGATTCCTATTATCATCTTCTTGAGAAAGCCGACGGCAATATCATCTCCAAGAAGCGTTACCTTATCCCTCTTAAAAATCCACAGTTTACCGGACAGAACACCCAGCCACCGGAGGGCTATTCCCTGACCATTGAGCTGGATGTGTTTGCGAAACCCTTCGCTCCTCTTATTATGGCAGAAGTGGAATTCGGAAGCAAGATAGCCGCCGAGACATTTTTACCTCCCAACTGGTTCTTAGAGGATGTGACTTACGACCCGGCTTACCACAATTCCTATTTAAGCAAGCTGGACTTAAGCGCCGCCAGGTAAATACTGCGAGACGTTATAATTCATCATTCGCTTCCAACAAGCTGTATGCTATCTGGCATACAGCTTGTTTAATTCCTGCATTCTTTCCGCAAGGGCGCTGTCCGCGCCTTTTTCCATGCGCCACTGCCAGTTTTCACCTAAGGTAGAAGGCGTATTGATACGCGCCTCGCTGCCAAGCCCCAGGTAATCCTGCATGGGAATGATTGCGGTATCTGCTACGGACGCAATCGCTGCGCGGATAAACGCCCACTGCACTTCTTTTTTGCTGCGTCCTGTCTGCAGGTAAGCATCCGCAAATTTTTTATCTTTTCTATGCAAGGTGCGGTACCAGCCGAGTGTGGTATCGTTATCGTGGGTGCCGGTGTAGACCACGCAGTTGTTGTTGTAATGATGGGGCAGGTACTCGCTGTCGTTGTCCGCATCAAACGCAAACTGCAAAATCTTCATGCCGGGATATCCGGTTCTTTTCACCAGACGCTTTACCCGTTTCGTTAAAAATCCTAAATCCTCCGCAATGACCTGTTTCTCTCCCAGAGTCTTCTTCATGGTGGCAAACAGTTCATAGCCGGGACCGTCGCACCACTTGCCGTTTTCGGCAGTTTTGTCCCCGTAAGGAACCGACCAGTAGGCATCAAAGCCGCGGAAATGGTCAATACGCACCACGTCATACAGTGCAAAGCTGTGGGCAAGACGCTTCATCCACCAGTCAAAACCGGTTTTCTTATGATATTCCCAGTCATATAAAGGATTGCCCCAGAGCTGGCCCGTTGCGGAAAAAGCATCGGGCGGGCAGCCTGCCACTGCTGTCGGGTAGCCCTCTTCGTCCAACTGGAACAGCTCCCTGTTACTCCAGGTGTCCGCGCTGTCAAACGCCACATAGATGGGAATATCCCCTATGATTTCAATGCCCTTTTCGTTGGCATAGGCTTTGAGCTTCTCCCACTGGGTCAGAAACAGGAACTGTAGGAAGCTGTAAAATTCCACGTCCTTTTCATACTTCCCGGCATACTTTTTCACAGCTTCCGGCCTTCTTATCCGGATGTCCTCTTCCCATTCCATGAAGCAGGCGCCTTTATGGGCATCCTTTACCGCCATAAAAAGGGCATAATCGGCAAGCCAGCCGGCATTCTCTTTTTTGAAGGCAAGGTACTCCTTCTTTTCCCCAAAGGAATACCGGGAAAATGCCGTTTCGTAGGCTTTCCGAAGCAGCGGGTAACGGTTTTTATACTGTTTTTCATAATTCACACAGGCTTCCGTATCCTGAAGGTCCGCTGCCCTGCATTCCTTTTCGGTAAGAAATCCTTCCTGTATCAGTACTTCCAAATCAATGTAATACGGATTTCCCGCAAAGGTGGAAAAGGACTGGTAGGGGGAATCCCCGTAGCCGGTAGGTCCTAAGGGAAGAATCTGCCAGAGCTTCTGTCCCGCCTGTGCTAAAAAATCCACAAACTCATATGCTTCTTTGGAAAAAGTTCCGATACCGTACGCTGACGGTAAACTTGCTATGGGCAACAATACGCCGCTTCTTCTCATAGGGCTTTCCTTTCCTGCCGCATCTTTGGCATCCGCCGCAGCCGAAGCTGCTTTTTCTTATTTTAATTTCCAGATATCTCTGTTGTATTCGGCAATGGTTCTGTCGGAGGAGAAAAATCCTGCTTTTGCGATATTGTGCAGCATCATCTTCTTCCACTTGTCCCTGTCTTCAAAGTCTGCCAGCATCTTATCCTTGGTGGCAATGTAATCCTCTAAATCCAGTAAGGTCATGAACCAGTCCTTGTTCAGCAGTTCTTTATACAGTCTCTGCAGATTTTCCTTGTGTCCGGTCTTAAGTGCTTTCTTGCTGACAATGAAATCTACGGCTTCCTTGATAACCGGACTCTTGTCGTAGTAGTCCCTGGACTTGTAGTCCGCCTTTTCGTAATGGGCAATGACCTCATCAGACTTGGCGCCGAATACATAAATGTTGTCGTCGCCTACCAGCTCATTGATTTCCACGTTGGCGCCGTCGGAGGTACCGAGCGTTACCGCACCGTTTAACATAAACTTCATGTTGCCGGTACCGCTGGCTTCCTTGGATGCCAAAGAAATCTGCTCAGAAATATCGCAGGCGGGAATGAGCTTCTCCGCATAGGTTACGTTATAGTTTTCTACCATAACCACCTGCAGGTAGGGGCTTACATCCGGGTCCTTTGCAATAATGTCCTGCGCAATGATGTAAGCGGGCGCCGCCTTTGCACCGAAAATACAGGTAATGGGACGCACGGGCAGCTTACCGGACTTGATTTCCAGGTACTTATGGATAATATAAAGTGCATTCATCTGCTGACGTTTGTACTCATGCAGTCTCTTGACCTGAATGTCGAATACCGAGTCGGGATTGACGGTAATGCCTTCTTTTTCTTTAATGTAAGCAGCCAGTTCTGCTTTCTTCTGCTTCTTAATCTGCTCCAAAGAGTCCAGGAATGCTTCGTTGTTTTCCTGCGCAAGCAGTTTTTCCAGTTCATCCGCATTCTTCTTAAAGCCGTCCCCGATAGTATCGGAAATGAGATTTGTCAGCTCCTCATTGCAGGAAAGCAGCCATCTTCTGAAGGTGATACCGTTGGTCTTGTTGTTGAATTTCTCCGGGTAAATCTCGTAGAAATGATGCAGCTCGGTTTCCTTTAAGATTTCGGTGTGAATGGCAGCCACGCCGTTTACGGAAAATCCGTAGTGGATATCGATATGCGCCATGTGTACACGGCCGTCTTTGTCGATAATCTGCACCTTTTCGTCTTTATACTTCAGCGCCACTCTCCTGTTTAATTCCTTAATAATGGGAACGAGGGCGGGAACTACCTTTTGTAAATATTTAAGAGGCCATTTTTCCAGTGCTTCCGCCAGAATGGTATGGTTCGTGTAAGCGCAGGTTTTGCTTACCACATCGATGGCTTCGGACATGGTGAAATCCTCTTCCATCAAAAGAATACGGATAAGCTCGGGGATAACCATGGTCGGATGGGTATCGTTAATCTGGATTACCGCATGCTCGTACAGCTTGTGAAGGTCGTAACCGTTTTCCTTCATTTCCTTAATGATAAGGCGGGCGCCGTTGGACACCATGAAATACTGCTGGTAAATACGCAGCAGGTTGCCTGCTTCGTCAGAGTCATCCGGGTATAAGAACAGAGTCAGGTTCTTTTCAATATCCTCTTTGTCAAAATCAATGCCCTTCTTTACCAGCTTTTCATCCACGGTCTCTAAGTCAAACAGATGCAGCTTGTTGACACCGTTTTCATATCCCAGCACATCAATGTCGTACATCCTGGATTTTACGGTATAATCGCCAAATTCCACATCAAAGGTCACATCCGTTTTGCGCAGCCAGGAATCCTTTTCAATCCAGTCGTTCTTCTTGGCATCCTGCAGCTTGTTGGTAAATACCTGCCTGAAAAGACCGAAGTGGTAATTTAAGCCGATACCGGCGCCGGGAAGTCCCAGTGTGGCAATGGAATCCATAAAGCAGGCAGCCAGACGTCCTAAGCCCCCATTACCCAAAGAAGGTTCCGGTTCCACTTCTTCCACCTCTGCCATGGATTTGCCGACGGACTCCACAATCTTTTTCACATCCGCGTAGATGCCCAGGTTGATCAGGTTGTTGGACAGAAGCTTTCCAATTAAAAATTCGGCAGAAATGTAGTAAACCTTTTTGTCGCCGGAAATAAGCGGTTTTTCCGCAATTTCATCCTTGGTTAAATCAAGTAAGCTGTAATACAGTTCCTTTTCGGTACAGCCGGCAAGGTCTTTGCCGTAAGACTTCTGTGTCAGTGCATTCCATTTTTCCCGTAAATCCATGAAAATATCCTCCGTTTTCCCTCATTTTATCTATGGCAGCTTCCTGCCGCGTATCAGATTCTATTCCTATTTCCGTATCAGATGCTTGGGTAAGCCGTTTTCGTAAATGGGGAACAGCTCTCCCATGATAAGCGGTTGCATATACCAGATACTCCTCCGTGATGCTGCAGCCGTCCGCTCCGATCCATTCCTTCGGCACATCCTTTTCGATGTTGGCAATGGCATGAATATCGGAAATATCCGTGCCGCAGCTATATTCTTCACCTTCCGGTCTGGTGAAAATGATCATCTTGCCGCTAAGTCCCTGTTCGCATGCCGCAAATGCAGCTTCTCCCGCCATGAAGGCTTCGTTGATGTCGGTCAGGGATGCCATGTGGGAAGCGGCTCTCTGCAGGGTGGAAAGTTCCACCGCTCTTGCCTTGTAACCCAGTCTGCTCTGGATAAGTCCCGCCAGATACACGCCGCAGCCGGAAAGCTGTTTGTGTCCGAACACATCCACTCTGTCATTGCCGTGGCTGTCGATTTCACAGATAAACCTGCCGTCTGCCAGATGAATACCCTCGGAAACCGCAATGACAATGGATTTCTTTTTCGACGCCAGTTCTTTTACTTTTTCCAGGAAAGCATCAATGTCAAAGTCCACCTCCGGCAGATAAATGGCATCCACGCCCTCGCAGGAGCTGTCCTTTGCCAGTGCGGAAGCCGCTGTCAGCCAGCCGGCATTTCTGCCCATGATTTCCGCTACTAAAATAGATGTGCGGTAATCCCCGTAAACCGCATTGTCACGGATGATCTCCTTTAAGGAAGTGGCAATGTATTTTGCCGCAGAACCATAGCCGGGGCAATGGTCGGTAATGGGAAGGTCATTGTCAATGGTCTTGGGAACGCCGATAAAACGCTGCTTCCTGCCATGCATGGACGCATAATCGGAAAGCATTTTCACGGTATCCATGGAATCGTTTCCTCCTATATAAAAGAGGCACTCGATATCATGCTGTTCCATTCTCTCAAATACTTTTTCGTAAATCTCTTCATTACCCGTAAGGGGCGGCATTTTGTAACGACAGGAGCCCAAGAATGCGGCAGGCGTCCTTTTTAAAAGCTCAATGCCTTCATCGTCGGAAAGGTACTCGTCCATATCCAGTATCTTGTCTTCCATGAATCCCTGTATACCGTAAATCATACCATATACTTTTTTAACGCCTGCTGCCTTGGCCGCCTTGTAAACTCCCGCTGCCGACGAATTGATTACGGCTGTAGGTCCACCTGACTGCCCGATAATAATGTTTCCTGTCATTTCTCTTTTCCCTTCTTTTTTGCGGAATTTCTTCCATAAATAAGTATATACAGTAAAACGCCCGCTGCGCTGAGGCAAAGTCCCGCTTTTAATCCGGGTGCTTTATATACAAGACGTATCTCATGGATGTTTCTAACATCCTGCATGTCACCGTTATCCCCGGTGTCCCCGGTCAACGGTACCGCCATAAGCCCGTCCGCAAGCAGTGCGTAATCTGTCTTTTCTCCGTCAACCCATACCTGAAATCCCTGTTCTGCCGGAATACTGAAGCAGATGTAACCGTTTTCCTCTGCCGTAACACTGCCGCTTATAGTATCCGCAGTCCGGCTTTCCACGGTAAATTTCCGTGCGGAAAGAATATCCATGACATCTTCAAAGACTTCCTTCTGCATACGGTACGGCCGTATCCAGATTTTTTCCCCGCCCTCTTTGAGGGCGGTGTCCTCTTTGAGGGCGGTGTCCTCCTTGAGGGCGGTGTCCTCGGAGCGGACGGTAAAACTGTCCCCTTTCTCAAAATACCCCAACCGAAGCAGATATTCGTCACTGACCTTCTGTAGCTCCCTTTCTTCTCCCTTAGAAGAAAGGAAAATCTTGCCCTCAGGCTCTGAGTAAACAAGGGCGTACAGATATCCGTCTTCCTGTACGTCAACCGTAAAGGAGTCTTCCTTCTGCTCCGTAATTTCCTTATCAACGACCTTAAACAGGGACTGCTCCACTCCCAGCTCTCTTACGAGGGCATTCTGAATGGCAAAGGCGCTGCTGTTGCTCTCTGTCAGAATGGTATTCCATCTGTCAAACTCCTTCTCCGTCAGGAAAAATCCCGGACCGAGCGAATAGTTCTGCCTATAGACGTAAAAATCCTCTGTTTCTCCTATCTTCGTATAAAGAAACGTGTCCGGCTCCTCCACATCCATCAGAAGATACCGCAATCCCAGAATACTTTCCGCAAAAGGCGTTGCTCCTTTGTAATGGTAAGTAACCTTGCTGCCGCCCATTCCCAGTTTATCATAAATCCACCGGATATGGCTGTTGGTGGTGGAAGAAAAAACGGACAGGGAGGAAAATCCCGACAGGGCGCCATCGTTTTTCGTCATCTGGTCCAGATTGTCCATCCGGTAAAAGCTTTGTCCCGGGTCTGTCTCCTCTATCATGGCAACAATACTCTCGTATTCCCTCTGCCTGCCCAGGTAATAATTACGTCCGACAGGCTCCACACTGGTGTATGCCATGTTCAGTACCGCTTCGGTACAGACCAAAAGCAGTATAGCCCAGTTTGCAATCTTTTTCCAGCCTTTTTTCTGATAGAATATAGCAAAAACAATACTTAAAAGCAGATATCCGGCTAAAAATATCCATGCCGATGCCATGACTTCCACGGTCAACCCGTCCGTTGTCACAAAAATGCCGCATGCCGCCAGCAGGACAAGCCCCGTCAGAGTACCGGCAGCCGTCTGCCATCTGCCGTTTTCCTTCTGCTTAAGCACTGCCTCACAGCACATGGTAAGTATCACCAGAATATACAAAAAGGACTGTCTTGCCGGCAGGGAATTGGGATAATTAAATCCGTGCCAGATATAGTTCAGCAGATTGACCGAATAACTCAACAAGAATACAGTAAGCAGGATAATGTAACCGATTTTCTTTTTCGGGCTTATTTTTTTGTGCCAGATATACATTGGCACCAAAAGAAACACACATACCCCGCAGTAAATATTGGGCCAGTGGTCCAGGCCTCTCTCCGGCTGCAGCATGGGCACATGCCTTGCTATCATGGAAAGGCCGTCAAAATAGACCTCGATTTTTTTTGGAAAAGAAAAGTCATGAAAGCCTGTGGTCTGCATGGCAAAGAAAAGCGGCACTAAAAGCACCCCCGCCATGGCTCCCGCCAAAAGTGAGCTTACGGTAAAATGAAGCACCGATTTGCATTTATCCTTAAATTTCAGACCGTTGGTGAAAAGCTCCATCAGAAAATAGAGTACTAAAAATACGCAGAGAATAATAGACAGGTAATAATTCGTAAAGATGCAGGCGGTAAGACTCAGAATATAACGCCGGCAGCGATGGCTCCGCACCAGTTCTTCCAGCCCCAAAATCACAATGGGAGCAAGCAGCAGACAATCCAGCCACATGTGGTTCCAGTTGTATGCCGCCACATAACCGGACATAGCGTAAAATATGGCAAAATAAGTGATGCGGATGTCCTTTGTGTCAAAATGCTTCGACAGATAATAGGACATGGTAAAACCGCACAGACCGATTTTTAAGACAATGAAATAGGTCATGTAATCCATCAGAAAGGCTTTGGGTACAAAATAGCAGAGCCAGTACACCGGGCTTGCCAGATAATACGCATAAACAGCGGTAAAATTGGTCCCCAGCCCGATACGGAAGGTATAGGCTAAGCTTTCCCCGCTGTGCAGCTTTTCCCAGAACTCCGTCAGAAAAGGCACATACTGGTGATACATATCGGAATACATGAAGCTGTTTTCCCCGAAAGGATAAATTCCACGGTATATAAAAATGCCCAGAAGCAGTAGAATGGGCAGACCAAGGGACAGGAAATACACGGTATTTTCTTTTTTCAGGATTTTCCTTTGTTTCATAATCCTCTTCCCCTTTCTGCATTTTGCCAGAAAAGCGCGTGAAAGACAATTTTTCTTTTCACGCGCTCTTTTTCATGCGGATAACAGGACTTGAACCTGCACCCTCTCGGAATAGAACCTAAATCTATCGTGTCTGCCAATTCCACCATATCCGCATATCAAACATACCTAATTAGTATACGCAGAGGACATAAGATTTGTCAATATCCAAATATTGCTCTTGCTTTTTTTTGCTTTCTGTCCCATAATAATGCTGTTTTACTTATAGACTTATAGATTAGAAATAATCTGCTTTGCAAAATCTACAGAAAGGCAGGGACTCCCCATGAAAGACCTGACAACAGGTAAGCCCATTAAAATCATTTTATTATTTGCCATTCCCCTTTTTATCGGACAATTATTCCAGCTGTTTTACAGTCTGGCAGACACCCGCATTGTCGGCGCCATTCTGGGGGAAACCTCACTGGCTGCCGTCGGCGCCACCACTACGTTAAGCGACTTTCTGATTGGCCTTCTGAACGGCTTTACCAACGGCTGCGCCATTATCATTGCCACCTACTTCGGCTCCGGTGACAGGGACAACATGAAAAAAGCCATCGGTGGAACCATTCTGTCCGGCATAGTGCTTTCCGTTCTCATCAGTGCCGGCTGCCTGCTTTTCCTGCCCCGGATTTTAGGTGCCTTAAATGTAGCTGATTTTCTCATGGCAGAGTCCAAGGCTTACATTGGCATCGTACTGGCAGGTTTACTGGCTGCTACCCTCTACAATGTATGCGCCGCTATCCTGCGTGCTCTCGGCGATACCTTTACCCCGCTTCTGTTCTTAATTCTGGCAGCTGTACTGAATGTAGTGCTGGATTATACCTTAATTAAATACGGAAATATGGGTGTGGCAGGCGCCGCCCTGGCAACCGTCATAGCCCAGGCTGTTTCCGCCGTACTCTGTTTCTTCTATATGAAAGTCCGTTACCCGGAGCTTTCCCTCCGCCGTGAAGATTTCCGTTTTGACAAAATCATTTACAAAAAACTGATTGCCACCGGTTCTTCCATGGGCTTCATGGTTGCCTTCGTAAACTTAGGCACCCTTGCCTTGCAGATAACCATCAATACCTTCAATCAGGATATCATTGTGGCGCATACCGCCGCCCGTAAGGCTACCAACATTTTCATGCTGCCCTTCTCCGTACTGGGCACCACTCTGGCAACCTTCTGCGGTCAGAATTTAGGCGCCGGCAAATACAGCCGTATCAAGACCGGACTGCGTGACACCCTGCTTCTGACCTTTATCTGGTGTGCCGGTGTGGCTCTGGTCGCTTACACGCTTTCCGGGCCTCTTGTCCATATGATAACGGCTTCCGACAACGAGGTCATCCTTTCCACGGCATCCCTCTACCTGAAAGTAAACACTTCCTTCTATTTTGTCACCGCCATTATCTGCCTGTTCCGTAACAGCATGCAGGGCTTCGGTGACAATAAAACGCCCGTTTTCTCCAGCTCCTTGGAGTTAATCGGCAAAGTTGCCATCTCCTTCCTGCTTGCCCCCGCCATCGGTTACATGGGCATTGTCGTGGCAGAACCTATTGTCTGGTTCATCATGGTAATCCCCTTAATCGTGAACATGGTGCGCAATCCGATCTTAAAGCAGCAGGACAAGGAAACCGCTTAAAGATGCCGCTACCCGTTTTTCGTAAATAAACTCCGCAGCAGACAACAAAAAAGAGACCCTTCAAAGGTCTCTTTTTTTCGTGAAGCACGGGGGATTCGAACCCCCGACAACTTGATTAA
>OHCL01000423.1_pt1 | contig 14820 bp, 10 predicted proteins | sample 1577591 | NCBI WGS metagenome assembly OHCL01 (sample SAMEA3879549, study PRJEB24766) | human gut metagenome | biome: human-associated habitat; feature: feces | place: USA | collected 1985/1987
AATGCCGTAGAGAACGTGATCGTAGCCCGTGACATCATGCTGGCGGAGGAGACCGGTGCAAGACTCCACCTTTGTCACTGCTCTACCAAGGAATCGGTAGAGTTGGTGCGTGATGCCAAGAAAAAGGGTATCAAGGTCAGCGGTGAAGTATGTCCGCATCATTTTACACTGACTTCGGATGATATACGCAAGATCGCACCGGAAATGGATGTGGAAAAGAATGTGATTGCTGCGGATGCGGATGCAGATACTAATTTTAAGATGAACCCGCCGCTTCGTACTAAAAAAGACGTGGAGGCACTAAGAGTGGGACTTCGTGACAATATTATGGATGTGATTTCTACCGATCATGCACCGCATACATTTGCAGATAAAAATACCTCCATGAAGAATGCGCCGTTTGGAATCGTCGGACTTGAAACCGCAGCATGCTTAACCTATACAGAACTGGTACTTGGCGGTTATCTGACACCGATGCAGATGGCAGAAAAAATGAGTTATAATCCGGCGAAGATCGTCGGACTTGACAAGGGCGATATCGCTCCTGGAAAGACAGCAGATATCGTGATCTTTGATCCGAATGAAACTTATAAGATCGATAAAAACAAATTTGCAAGCAAGGGAAGAAATACCCCGTTTGACGGAAGAACGGTGACCGGAAAAGTAAAAATGACGATCGTTGGCGGTCATATCGTATATGAGGAATAAAAAAGCGGGTAGATAAAAGGAGAAAATTCATGCAGACAAAGGGCACAAAATTTGAGGAAACTGCGATCATCATCCGGCAGGAAGAAATCGCGGACGATATTTACAGTATGTGGCTGCGCACAGAGCACATCGCAGCACATGCAAAAGCAGGACAGTTTGTTTCTGTCTACTGCAATGAGGGAAGCAGACTGCTTCCAAGACCGATCAGCATCTGTGAGATCGACAGAAAGGACGGTGCGATCCGTCTGGTATACCGTGTGGCAGGAAAGGGAACCGCAGAATTTTCCGGCATGCGCACCGGTATGCAGTTAAAAGTGGTAGGACCGCTTGGAAATGGATTCCCACAGAAAAACAAAAAGGCATTTCTGATCGGTGGAGGAATCGGAATCCCGCCAATGTTAGAACTTGCCAAAGAGTTAGACTGCGAGAAACAGATCGTGCTTGGATTCCGGGATGAGCTTTTCCTGCTGGAAGATTTCCGTAACCGCGGACAGATCTATATTGCAACGGAGGATGGCAGTGCCGGAACAGAGGGAAATGTACTTGATGCGATCCGTGAGAACGGACTGGATGCAGACATCATTTATGCCTGTGGACCAACCCCGATGCTGCGTGCAATCAAAGAATATGCCGCAGAGCAGAACATCGAGTGCTGGATTTCCATGGAAGAGCGCATGGCATGCGGTATCGGAGCCTGTCTTGCCTGCGTGTGCAAGTCAAAAGAAAAAGATGCACACAGCAATGTAAAAAATAAGAGAATCTGTAAAGAGGGACCGGTATTTCTTGCACAGGAGGTAGAATTCTGATGAACATGAAAGTAGATTTATGTGGAGTGACATTAAATAATCCGGTCATGACTGCGTCCGGAACGTTTGGCGCCGGGGAAGAATATTCGGAGTTTGTGGATTTAAACCGTCTTGGTGCTGTTGTGACAAAGGGTGTTGCCAATGTACCGTGGGAAGGAAATCCGACACCGCGTGTGGCTGAGGTATACGGGGGCATGTTAAATGCGATCGGACTTCAGAATCCGGGTATTGATCTTTTCATTGAGCGCGATATTCCTTTCTTAAAGAAATATGATACCAGAATTGTGGTCAATGTATGTGGACATACAACGTCGGAATACATAGAAGTTGTGGACAGACTTGCAGACCAGCCGGTCGATCTTTTAGAGATCAATATTTCCTGTCCGAATGTAAAAGAGGGCGGAATTGCCTTTGGACAGAATCCAAAGATGGTTGAAGATATCACAAGAGAGATCAAGGCGCATGCAAAACAGCCTGTCATCATGAAACTTTCACCGAATGTAACAGACATCACGGAGATGGCGCGTGCGGCAGAAGCCGGCGGTGCGGACGGTTTATCGTTGATCAACACGCTGACAGGAATGAAGATCGATATCCACAGACGCACGTTTGCACTGGCAAACAGAACGGGCGGCATGTCAGGTCCTGCCGTGCATCCGGTTGCAGTGCGCATGGTATATCAGACCGCACAGGCGGTAAATATCCCGATCGTTGGTATGGGAGGCATCATGAATGCGGATGATGCGATCGAGATGATCCTTGCTGGTGCAACAGCAGTGTCTGTTGGAACGGCAAACTTTACCAATCCGCAGGTCACTATGGAGGTCGTAGATGGAATCCGTGATTATATGGAGCGCTATCAGGTAAAAGATATCAAAGAACTCGTAGGTGCAGTACACGATAGATAAATCACAGGGGAATGTAAGTTATGAAAATATTAAAAAAAATCATTTGTATCTGTCTCGTTGCAATCCTGGCAGCAGGGCTTTTTCCCGGTGCACAGACAGAGGTTTATGCAGCTGGAAAGCCGGTACAGTTAGTATCCTGTAAAGTAAATTCAGTTGGAAGCAAGGTAACGGTAAAAGCAAAAGTTGCCGGAATACAGAAAGGAATGGGAAAAAAACTTTACCTGTTTTCGGTAGATGCCAATGTAAAAGAAAATGCAAAACTTGCCGGAAAACCGGTGGCTTCTGCTAACTTTAAAAAAGGTACTGTCACATTTTCTGTAAAATATAAGAGCAGCATGCTTTGCCAGAAATTTGTGGCTGCATACAAAAAAGGAAAAAAATATATAGCAGTCAGTGGTGCACAGTATATTACAAATCCGGAGGCACTGGCATCCTACACCGGTACCGGTGTTAAGACAACGTCTAAAAAAGGACTGCAGCCGGACTGGGCAGATCACACGTCGGTAAAGAAACTCCGTACGCAGCATGTTGTCTTAAACTGGTCAATCGAAGAAATTTTAAACAAAGACTGCGGAAATAAAGAGGTGTATAAATACCGCGGGAAAAAATACACATTTGACAGGGATCGTGTAAACTGGCTGCAGGATCAGGTCAGACAGTATATTGATGATGGTTCAAAAGTATATGTGATTCTTCTGCTTGGAAAAGATGCAAAAGGTCAGGCGGGCAAAATGAGCTATGGCGGTGGAAAAATATTTTCTTCCATTAAGACAAGTTCAGCAGTTGGATGCCGCACGTGGGAAGCCTTTATGAGTTACATGGCAGAAAAGTTTGGCAATGAACAGCATTTGGTGTCCGGATGGATCTTAGGAAATGAGGTTGACAGCCCTTATGACTGGAACTATGCGGGCGGAAAAAGTTTAAGTGCGTATATGGATGATTATGCGCGGGCATTCCGCATTGCATATAATGCCACAAAGAGTGTCAGCAGCCATTCAAAGGTATATATCAGCCTTGATTATAACTGGAATCAGGATGTCGATGGAGGCGGAAACAGCTTTTTCTCGACGAAGAATACACTGGACACATTTTATTCGAAACTGAAAGCGCAGGGTAAGATATGTCCAAACATTGCATATCATGCATATTCACAGGGACTTGTGGAGCCAAAATTCTGGGATGACTCTTTAGCAGGCAGTGGTGTGGATTCCACGATCATCACTATGAAAAACATTTCTGTTCTTACAGAATATGTGAAAAAGAAGATCGGAAAAGATGCGACGATTATGCTCGCAGAGCAGGCATTCAATTCGACACAGGGAGAAGAATTACAGGCAGCAACTTATGCGTATGCTTATTATATCAGCGAAGGAAATAAGATGATCGAATCCTTTATCTATGCGAGAGATACCGAACCGCAGTCGGATGTGGATCAGGGCTTTTACTGGGGACTTCGCGATAGCAATGGCAGGGAGCGTAAGGTCTATAATACATTTAAGGTGATCGATTCGAAAGAGTCATTGGATAAGACGAAGAACCTTCTTGCTTATACGGATCTCAGTTCCTGGACACAGATTCCTGGAATTAAAAAGTCTACTTTTAAAAATAACCGTTCCATCAAAAACAAATGGCCGCTAGTACAGTCAACCAGCCTGTATGTGTGTCTTGCGGATGATAACTGGCAGAGAGAGACAACTTATGTCTACGACGGAAAGAAACATAAACCTGCAGTAACGGTAAAACGTAATTATACCGGAAAGACGGTTCCGAAAAAGAATTATTCCGTAAAATATCTGACAGACTGCAGGAGTATCGGAGTGCATCGTATTCAGATTAAATTAAAAGGTGATTTCCGCGGAACGATCATCCGGGAGTTTACGATCGCACCGCAGAATGCAATGCTGAATGATCTGGTGATGACGTCAAATTCTGCTACGGTAAGCTGGAATGTACCAAAGAAGACCAAAGAGCAGATTACCGGTTATATGATCCAGTATACGGATGGAGAAGGTGGTTTTTATTCGACACCGGAAAAAGATATCCATCTGATCAAGATCAAAAACAGCAATAAATTAAAATATACGATCAAGGGACTTACCAAGGGCAAACGCTATTTTGTAAGAATAACGACCTATAAAACAGTTATGGTAGATGGCAAACCAAAAGATATCATTGCCGGATGGGGATATGATGATATCAAATATGATTATGCCACAGATCCGGTCGTGCCGGAACCGGATACAGAAGAGGATACCTTAGAATAAGCGATTGAGGTAATGTGAAATACGATGCCGGAATTAAGATTTATAATAGCAGACAGACTCCCGGAGCGGGAACTGGATTATTTAAAACAGAATATCAGACCGGAACCGGATCTGAAACTGGTGGTAACAGGGAAAAATAATGCCAATCGCAGAGCAGAGTTTTCTCTGTTCCCGCCAGAAGAAAGTGTGCTCATCTCTACAGATGGGCACATTATTTCTAATATGGATCAGCTTGGAATGGCAACGCTGGGATATATCGGACCGGGCGGAGCAGAGAATGAGAGCACAGGAGAAGTACCGGACGATGTGATTACAGAAATTGGTAGTCAGAACGTGAATTGTAGTGACAGCACAGATGAAGTGACGGAGGGAATCGAAGAACAGGGAATGCAGGCTGCGGTTATGTTAATCGAAGGTCTTGAGGAAGTGGATGAAACGTTTCTGCTTCGTGCGTATGAACGTAAACATGGTATTCCGTGGACGATCGTCACGACAGAACGCTGCATCGTGCGGGAGATCACGCTGGATGATTTAGACGGCCTGTTTGCACTGTATGCCGGGGAGGGAATGACGGAATATTTAGACCCGCTGTATGAATACGAAAAGGAAAAAGAGTATCAGCGGTCGTATATTAACTATATGTACCGCCTTTATGGGTACGGCATGTGGGTCGTGATCGAAAAGGCGACGGGAAAACTGATCGGGCGGGTCGGGATCGAGAATCGTGAGGTGTGTGACGGTGAGCCGGAACTTGGATATATGATCGACGTATCGTATCAGAGAAAAGGATATGCAACAGAGGTCTGTCTTGCTGTGATCGGTTACGCATGGAATTTTCTTGAATTCGATAAATTAAACTGTCTGATCCAGAAAGGAAATAAAGCATCGGAATGTCTGGCAGAAAAACTGGGATTTATGTTCCGGGAGGAAATGGATCTGGACGGAAAATGCATGAAACGCTATACCATAAGCAAAAGCGGGGCATGATATCATCAATAAACGTTGCATTTTCCATAAAAATAAAATATAATATAAACTACTAAAAAAGGGATAAAGTGGGTGAGGCACATGGCGGATTTTTCATCAGAATCACTGGATCTGCAAAAAAAAGTAAAAGAAGAGGACGATAACATCAAGCCGATGAAAGAGTTTGAGAGTCCGGAAAAACTATATGACGAACTGATCGCCAGCGTGCGAAAGTATCATCCATCGACAGATATATCGCTGATCGAGAAAGCATATCATGTTGCGAGGGATGCACATGAGGGACAGGCAAGAAAGTCCGGCGAGCCATATATCATCCATCCATTGTGTGTTGCGATTATTTTAGCGGAGTTAGAGCTGGATAAGGAGACGATCGTTGCAGGACTTTTACATGATGTTGTGGAAGATACTGTTATGACGGATGAACAGATTGCACAGGAGTTTGGAGATGAGGTTGCTCTTCTGGTAGATGGTGTTACCAAATTAGGACAGCTCTCTTATGATGCGGATAAAGTGGAGGTTCAGGCAGAGAATCTTCGTAAGATGTTCCTTGCAATGGCAAAGGATATCCGTGTTATCCTGATCAAGCTTGCGGATCGTCTTCACAATATGCGTACGCTCAAATACATGACACCTGAGAAGCAGAAGGAAAAAGCGCGTGAAACGATGGATATTTACGCACCAATCGCACAGCGTCTTGGTATTTCCAAGATCAAGATCGAGCTGGACGATCTCTCACTCAAGTATTTAGAGCCGGATGCCTATTATGATCTGGTACATCAGATCGCACAGCGCAAGAGTGTCAGGGACGAATATGTACAGAAACTGGTGGAAGAAGTGCGTCAGCACATCAAAGATGCAGGAATTCCTGCACAGGTTGACGGACGTGCAAAACATTTCTTCAGTATTTACAAAAAAATGGTCAATCAGCACAAGACATTAGACCAGATTTATGATCTGTTTGCCATCCGCATCATCGTGGATTCCGTCAAGGACTGTTATGCAGCACTCGGTGTGATTCATGAGATGTATAAGCCGATTCCGGGACGGTTTAAAGACTACATTGCGATGCCTAAGCCGAACATGTACCAGTCACTCCATACGACTCTGATCGGACCGACCGGTCAGCCGTTTGAGATACAGATCCGTACCTTTGAGATGCATCGTACGGCTGAATATGGTATCGCTGCCCATTGGAAGTACAAAGAGGCAAGTAACAATGGCGGTGTGTCACAGCCAATGACCGTTACCGAAGAGGAAAAGCTGAGCTGGCTCCGTCAGATCTTAGAGTGGCAGCGCGACATGTCAGATAATAAAGAGTTCATGAGCCTGCTAAAGAGCGATCTTGACCTGTTTTCCGATACGGTATTCTGTTTTACACCGACCGGAGATGTCAAGAATCTTCCGACCGGTTCCACGCCGATCGACTTTGCTTACAGTATTCATTCCGCGGTCGGCAATAAGATGATCGGTGCAAAAGTCAACGGAAAACTGGTTCCAATCGACTACATCATCCAGAACGGTGACCGTGTGGAAGTAATCACTTCCCAGAATTCAAAGGGACCGAGCCGTGACTGGTTAAATATTGTAAAGAGCACCCAGGCGAAAAATAAGATCAATCAGTGGTTCCGCAGTGAGTTAAAAGAAGAAAATATTACACACGGCAAGGAACTTTTGATCGCATCGGCAAAATCCAAGGGAATCAATTTCCCGGATATCAATAAGCCGGAATATCAGGAGAAAATTTTAAGAAAATATGGTTTCCATGACTGGAATTCCTGCCTTGCAACGATCGGACATGGTGGTTTAAAAGAAGGTCAGATCGTAAACCGCATGTATGAGGAATACAAAAAAGACCATCTTGCGCGTATCACGGATGATGAAGTGCTTGAGACCATTGCCGAGAATAAAGATAAGGTCGTACAGAAACATTCCAAGAGCGGTATCATTGTAAAAGGACTTTATGATGTGGCAGTGCATTTTTCAAAGTGCTGCAGTCCGGTACCGGGAGACGAGATAGTTGGATTTGTAACCAGAGGCCGAGGTGTTTCCATCCATAGAACAGACTGTATCAACATTATCAATCTGTCTGATATGGAGCGTGAGCGTCTGATCGATGCCGAGTGGCAGCATGATGAAGAGTCCGGCAGCAGTGGCCTGTACCGTGCAGAGATCAAGATCTACGGCAATAACCGAACCGGTCTTCTCGTGGATATCACAAAGGTATTTACAGAGCGTGAGATCGATATTGATTCGATTCACTCCAAAACAAGCAAGCAGGGAATTGCAACAATCGATGTATCTTTCAGCACGAAGGGCAGGGAAGAACTTACAAGCGTTGTGGAGAGACTGCGGCAGATCGAGAGTATCATTGATATAGAGAGAACGACGGGCTAAAAGAACTGGTTGTCAGAAGGTTGTGGGAAACATGAACCGCATCCAGATGGGCAGCCAGTTTTTCTGTAAAGAAAAAGATTTTGTCAGACAGGAAAGGGGAAACTATGGCACCATTGAAAGTAGAACAATATGTAGTTGGTCCGGTACAGACAAACTGTTATTTTGCGATCAACGATGACACAAAAGAAGTACTGGTTATCGATCCGGGGGCAAGTGCAGATCAACTTGCCAAGAAGATTTGTCAGGAAAAGCTGACACCGATCGCAATTTTGCTGACACATGGACATTTTGACCATGCGGGTGGAGCGGAGGAACTTGCAAAACATTTTGATATCAAAATATATGCCGAGGAGCATGAAAAAGAGACCTTAGATACGCCGTCTCTCAATTTAAGCGGCTGGGAAGGTGTACAAAAGACCTATCATGCGGATGTATTTTTGAAGAATGAGCAGGAGATCGACCTTGCCGGTTTTCATATCCGTGTATTCCATACACCGGGACATACGGTGGGAGGCTGCTGCTATTATTTCCCGTATCAGAATGTAGTTTTTTCCGGGGACACCCTCTTTTGCACATCGGTGGGACGCACCGATTTTCCAAAGGGCAGTGCAGCACAGATCATCCGCTCCATTAAGGAGAAACTTCTGCCGCTTCCGGATGAAACGACCGTGTACACCGGACACAATGATATTACAACGATTGGGACAGAGCGGATGTATAATCCGTATCTGTAAGTGAGAGGTTTTGGGATGATAGAAGTTTTATTAAATAAACCGGAATTTGAATATGATATTCATTCTCTGATCAAGGCATTTTTCCCGGAACAGTATGTGGGTGTGTCGGCAGAAAAAAAAGAATATGATGAAAAAATCGATATCCGCATGCAGGTAAACTACGGGGAAGATACGATTCAGATCACATGGCAGGAGATCGTGCATGCAAATGAGGATGCGCAGGCAAATGAAAAACCGGGTCAGGAAGAAGTAAAAGAGATACCGGGTGAGACAATTCAGGTAGATTTTTCGGATCGCGTGCGGACGAAAAATCAGCTGAAGCAGATGCTGTACCGTATGCTCTGTGATTATACGAAACGAACACTTCCATGGGGAAACCTGACCGGAATCCGTCCAACGAAGATTCCTATGAAATTGCTGGAGGAAGGAAAAAGCCGGGAGGAGATCTACCGGTATATGAAGGATACCTATTTGGCTTCCGATGAGAAGATTGAACTTGCAACCGATATTGCAGAACGAGAAAATGCGATCTTAAAGAAAATTGATTATGACAACGGATACAGTCTTTATATCGGAATCCCGTTCTGTCCGACGACCTGCCTGTACTGCTCGTTTACATCATATCCGCTTGTAAGCTGGAAGAACCGTGTGGATGCTTATTTAGATGCACTGGAAAAAGAGATTGATTATACGGCGGCAAAGTTTTATCACAAGCATTTAAATTCCATTTATATCGGTGGCGGAACGCCGACAACATTAGAGCCTTATCAGTTAGACCGTCTGATCCGTAAAATTAAATGTAGTTTTGATTTGTCAGACTGCCTTGAGTTTACTGTGGAAGCCGGCAGACCGGACAGCATCACAAGAGAAAAATTAGAGGTGCTGCGCAAATGGGGAATCACACGAATTTCCATCAATCCGCAGACGATGAAAGATGAGACGTTAAAAATCATCGGGCGCAGACATACCGTGGCACAGACCGTGGAGAGTTTTCAGCTTGCGAGAGAGCTTGGATTCGATGATATTAACATGGATCTTATCATGGGACTGCCGGAGGAAAGCCTTGAGGATGTCAGGGATACCTTAGAGCAGGTAAAAGCGTTAAAACCGGATAATCTTACCGTGCATTCACTTGCATTAAAGCGGGCGGCGCGGCTTAACATGTTTAAGGAAGATTATAAAGATTACAAGATGGTCAACACCACAGAGCATATGAACCTCACCGCAGAATATGCAAAGGAGATGGGGTTAGAACCATATTATCTGTATCGACAGAAGAGCATGGCTGGCAATCTGGAAAATGTCGGTTACGCAAGTCCGGGGAAAGCAGGAATTTATAACATTCTGATCATGGAGGAGAAACAAACCATCGTGGCGTGCGGAGCGGGAGCTTCAACGAAACGTGTCTGGACAGAACCAGATCAGAATGGCACTCATCGGATCGAAAGATGCGAGAATGTCAAGGATGTAGCGCAGTATATCGAGAGAATTGATGAGATGATTGAGCGGAAGCAGAAACTTTTTGCAGAAGAATAAAAGGGTTTTTCTTCCTGAAATAGTACATCAAATGAGGGTTAGTACATCAAAAAATTGGTCAGTGAACGACCATATAAACGCAAATTGAGACATGGAGAAGCGGTAAGAATGATTATAAATGGTGAATGTGGAGCGTTTTCTATGAAACTGCTTCAATGCTTTCTGGCTGCTGCTATGCGAAAAGAGTGGGTGCAGAAAGTAGAAACGGATACGGAAGCGTAATAGGATGCAACCTGGGTAATGGGAAAACAGAGAAATAGTATCTTATCATTTTTTTATGAAATTGGATGAGATTCTGCGTTACTGTTCAGAGGTAAACTTGTAACAAAAGAACCGATGGTATAGACTAATCGTAGTCAAAACCATCGGTTTTCTTATGCAAATATTTCTGCAATCTCGCGGAACAGATTGGTCTGCTCTTTTCTGCGCATCAAAACCAGCATGCTCATGCATTTACAGAGATGGTCGATGCTTGACGGACTCCGGAATGACACAGCCTGCGCCTGTTTTCTTTTATATTTTCTCAGCAGCCGTTCGGCTTCGTTATTCGTGGCAGGTACATTCTTATTATGGAGGAAAAGAAGATGATCTTTCTTATACTTTTTCATCCTTTTGTACAGGTTGTATCCATCACGGTAGTATTTCCCCGGCGGCTCATAGTCGTATTCATCCCCAGCTATGGACAGGATTGTTTTATAACGTTCTTCAAATTCGGAGACGGTCTGCGGATCTGGCTCTTCTGATTCAGATAAACCATTCCGGTAATGGATCATTTCCTGTATCAGGGAATGCATCTGCCTGTTCCAGGTACGGTCCTTTTCGTTGTCCATGCTGTCTTTCAGATAACGCAGTACATGTGCAAGGCATTCCTGGTGGCCGGTTCCATACTTATAAAAGGTTACATCATGATCGTGGACCAGTGTCCCCTGATAGTCTTCAACGACCGTGCCCTTTATTCCATCGTGTCCCTTTTTGCCCCTGGCAAAATAGAGCACACCGCCATCCGGAACCGCACATACAAATACATACGAACTTTCCCCATTTACACGGGCATTGGTACAGTCTGTATGCATGACAGGGGAAAGCAGCATGTCGCAGAAAATCTCTTTACGCTGGGATTCTGTTTTTTGGGCAAATGACCGGCAGAGATTATTGATCATGCCTTTTGATATGTTTATTTTTCCATCTGTCAGATCAGACAAAAACCTGCGGCTTTTATCAATTGATGTACAGCAGTCATTATTCAGCAGAAACAGGAAAGCACGTAAATTTCCTCCATAGTTAACGTCATCAATGACTCCCTGTGGAAATGGTGCATGGATCCGTTCACCTGTTTTGGAATTATAGTACACATCGGCATGATACTCGGTCACATGCACTTCTACGCTGATGTCGATTTTCTGCTTTGTAATGGTTTTCGATGTTTTCTTAAAGTCAGGGTCATGGAGTACTTCTTCGGGTGCCGGAAGATAGATTTCCCTTGTCGGGGTGAGTTTCTTTCTGCAGTGCCCCCTGTGTCCTGGCTGTCCACCGGGTTTCCTTCCTGTTTTTTCGCGGCTGTTGGATATTTTTTTGCGGGCGATAGATTTTGAAGACGGGATGGATGAGTTTTCATAGTTCCGGTTAATCTGTGCCGTCAGTTTCTGTACTTTTTGTTTTTCATCATCAAGCTCTGTCTTTACTTTGCAAAGTTCCCGTCTCTGGGAAGTTACTTTTTCAAGGGCGATGTCGCGCTGTTTTTCTGCACGGATGGCCCTTTTTTCCATCATATCCGCCTTTTTTACTGCTTCGGCGACCATACGGTCGCATTCTTTTTGCAGCTGTTCAAAAATCTCAAACCATTGATTCCGAATCGTAATGGCATGGCTGTGTTCTTTTGCTACAGCTGCTTCCAGTTTTGCAATTCTGCGTTCCAGGGCACGCACCTGTGTAAGGTGCTGTTTTTCCATTCGGATATATTTTTCTCCCGATTGAAAGGCTGCAAGTTCTTCCTGTGCTGCTTTCAGCCTGTATTGAAGTACTGTAATGGTTTCAAAAGAATTCCCCATCCCCATGCCGCGTCCTTTCCTTAAATGTTTGTCAGATCATCAATGATTTTTTCTAATTCTGCATTATGTTCCTCAAGGGATTTGATCAATGAGGACTGGGTTTCGATGACCCTGTGCTGTAGTCCGTTTGTATGCTCAAGACTGCCTATAAGTTCTTCATATGCTTTGAGTTTGCTTTTATCATCTGCGTTCATTTGTGCCTCCTTAAGTATAGGATAAGTATAGCAGAAACAGGGACGAATGGGAAATCGGACGAATTACGGGACTGGCAGAATGACGGTGGATAACCGGCAGAAAAATGAAAGAAGCAGGAGTGGAAATCCGTATTCCAGCCATGTAAAAGCAGGAAAACATGCAGGTACTGTTTATAATTTCAAAAGAAAAAGCAGGATTCGGAAGTCGTTAACGAGACTTCCCATCCTGCTTGAGTTTATCCACAAATATATTTTTTTAAATTTCGTCAGTTTTTACAATGGTCTGAACAGTAACGGAAATTTACATCAATTCAGACAAGATCTGCAGCTTATTTGTAAAGCTCAACCAGTCTCTGTAAGTGCTCATAACGAGCCTTTGCAGCTTCCTCAGATGCAGCAAAGAGTTTCTGTGCTCTCTCTGGGAAAGATCTTGTCAGACGGCTGTAACGTGTTTCGTTGTTCAGGAAATCCTGGTAAGAACCATCGCCTGGCTTAGATGTCAGAGTGAATGGGTTCTTTCCTTCTGCTTTCAGTGCAGGATTGAAGGAGAATAAGTTCCAGTAACCAGCAGCTACTGCTTTCTTCATCTCATCCTGGCAGTGGTTCATTCCACCTTTTACACCGTGTAACTCACATGGAGCATAACCGATGATTAAGGACGGTCCGTTGTAAGCTTCTGCCTCTGCTAAAACTTTAACAGCCTGAGCCATGTTTGCACCAAGAGCGATCTGTGCTACGTATACATAACCATAGCTCATAGCGATCTCTGCAAGACTCTTCTTGCCGATGTCTTTACCAGCAGCAGCGAACTGACAAACTTCACCGATGTTGGAAGCTTTAGAAGCCTGACCACCTGTATTGGAGTACATCTCAGTATCGAATACCATAACGTTTACGTTATGTCCGGAAGCAAGTACATGGTCTAATCCACCGAAACCGATATCATATGCCCATCCGTCACCACCGAAGATCCATACGGACTTCTTAGCAAGGTAATCTTTTTTCTCAAGAGCAGCTTTTGCATCTGGACATCCAGCTGCTGCAGCTTTCTCTAATTCAGCTACAAGAGCTTCTGTTGCAGGAGTATTTGCTTTTGTATCCTGTTTTGTCTCCATGAATTTAGCGAATGCATCTTTTAATTCTGCACTTGCCTTATCAGAAGAAGCACATTTCTCAGCGCTTGCGATAGCCTGATCACGTAATACTTCCTGACCGATCTGCATACCTAAACCATGCTCAGCGTTATCCTCGAATAAGGAGTTAGCCCAGGCCGGTCCTTTTTTGCTGTCTTTGTTTACTGTATATGGTGATGTAGCAGCCGGACCACCCCAGATAGAGGAACATCCTGTTGCGTTGGAGATGTACATATGCTCACCAAATAACTGAGTAATCAAACGAGCGTATGATGTCTCTGCACATCCTGCACAAGAACCTGAGAACTCAAGTAATGGCTGGTTGAACTGAGAACCTTTTACAGTGTTGTCTGCTGGCATACCAGGTTTCTTGCTTACGTTAGCAACTAAGTAATCGAATACTGGCTGCTCGTCTGCCTGAGATTCCTGTGGAACCATCTCGATAGCACCTACTGGACATACAGTGATACACTCACCACATCCCATACAGTCTAATGGAGATACGCTCATTGTATATTTGTATTCGCTTGCTTTTGGTTTTGTATCAGCAAGTTTGATGTTAGCCGGAGCAGCTTTTACTTCGTCTTCACTTAACATGAATGGACGGATCGTAGCATGTGAACATACAAATGCACACTGGTTACACTGGATACATTTCTCTGCATTCCATGTAGGAACTGTTACAGCTGTACCACGTTTCTCGTATGCTGCTGCACCATGCTCGAACTGTCCATCAGGGTTGCCCATGAATGCAGAAACTGGTAATGAATCACCATCCATTAAGGAGATCGGGTTCATTAAATCTTCTACCATCTTAACTGTCTCTGGACGACCTGTTAATTTCTTAGGAGCCGGATCTGCTGCCGGGTTAGACCAGGAAGCCGGAACCTCTACTTTATGAACTGCATCAACACCAGCGTCGATTGCTTTGTAGTTCATCTCTACGACTGCATCACCCTTCTTACCATAGGATTTCTTAGCAGCCTGTTTCATGAAATCTACAGCCTCTTCGATTGGCATTACGTTTGCTAATTTGAAGAATGCGGACTGTAAGATTGTGTTTGTACGTTTACCCATACCGATCTCGATAGCTTTATCGATAGCGTTG
>OHCL01000433.1_pt1 | contig 14611 bp, 10 predicted proteins | sample 1577591 | NCBI WGS metagenome assembly OHCL01 (sample SAMEA3879549, study PRJEB24766) | human gut metagenome | biome: human-associated habitat; feature: feces | place: USA | collected 1985/1987
GGCGCCTGCCATCATTTATGACCCGTGTTGGTCTTAATAGAAGACCCGAGCAAGGTACAAAAGGCTGTTCTTTCGATTGCCGGTGCAAAGATACGAAAAACCCCGGTATCTACCAAATTTAGGCATGTGATAAGGAGCGATTTTCAGCAAAACTTACGATTTGAAAGTTAGCTATAAAGACAAAACTCTATGTTTTATGGGGCGCATCTCTATGTTTTTGCGGTATAGAAGCTGCGTTTTGCTGTATAAATCAGCATATTACAAAGTAATAACCTATTTGCAGGAAACGTACTGAGTACTGAGTACACTTTTTAGGCATTATAAGCTCTCAAAAGGCAAAAGCTTTCCAGCCTGACCAACCTTGTGATATATCCATTAGCCACGATTCATGGTCATAATGAATTTGCCAACAAAGCTTGCCCCTGCTTTGATGTAAAGAAGGAGTGGGGGAAGGAGTAGACACAAAAATAGCGGATCTGTCACAGACCCGCTATTTCCTATTATTTTAAATTTTTTAAGATGTTTATTAAAAAATTTCTAGCCTTATACAATGCCCTGAGCCATCATAGCCTTAGCTACCTTCAGGAAGCCGGCTACGTTTGCACCCTTTACGTAATTTACGTAACCGTCTGGCTCAGTACCATACTTCACGCAGTTAGCGTGAATATCGTTCATGATGTCGTGGAGCTTAGCATCAACCTCCTCACGAGACCACTTCAGACGCTCTGAGTTCTGGCTCATCTCAAGACCTGATACTGCAACACCACCTGCGTTGGCTGCCTTACCTGGAGAGTAGAGAATCTTAGCATCCTGGAATACCTTGATAGCTTCTGGAGTAGAAGGCATGTTTGCACCCTCGCTTACTGCGATAACGCCGTTGGCGATGAGAGCCTTAGCTGCCTCCTCGTTGATTTCGTTCTGAGTAGCTGATGGGAGAGCGATGTCTGCCTTCTCAAACCAAGGCTTAGCACCTGCAACATATTTTACACCATACTTCTCTGCATACTCCTTGATACGGCCACGCTCTACGTTCTTGAGCTCCATGATGTAATCGAGCTTCTCGCGGTCGATTCCGTCTGGGTCGTAGATGTAACCATCTGAATCTGAACATGTAACTGGCTTAGCACCCAACTGGAGCAACTTCTCCATAGTGTACTGCGCTACATTACCTGAACCTGAAACCAAAACAGTCTTGCCCTTGATGTCAATACCCTTGGTAGCGAGCATGTTGCAGAGGAAGTATACGTTACCGTAACCTGTAGCCTCAGGACGGATCAATGAACCGCCGAACTCCTGACCCTTACCGGTCAAGACGCCCTGGAACTGGTGTGTCAACTTCTTGTACATTCCGAAGAGGTAACCTACCTCACGGCCACCTACACCGATGTCACCAGCTGGAACATCCTCGTCTGGACCCATGTGACGGTAAAGTTCTGTCATGAAAGCCTGGCAGAAACGCATTACCTCGTTGTTGCTCTTGCCACGTGGAGAGAAGTCGGAACCACCCTTAGCACCACCCATTGGGAGAGTAGTAAGAGAGTTCTTGAATGTCTGCTCGAAAGCCAAGAACTTCAAAATACCCAAGTTTACTGACTTGTGGTAGCGAAGACCTCCCTTGTAAGGGCCAATCGCGTTGTTGTGCTGTACGCGGTAACCCATGTTAGTCTGTACGTTGCCCTTATCATCTACCCAAGATACGCGGAACTGGATGATGCGGTCTGGAATGCAGAGACGCTCGATGAGGTTTGCCTTCTCAAACTCTGGGTGCTTGTTGTACTCTTCCTCGATAGTACCGAGAACCTGACTAACTGCCTGAATGTACTCAGGCTCGTTTGGGAATCTTCTTTGGAGATTCGCGATTACTTCTGATGCTTTCATAATCTTTAATCTTTTATTGTGTTTAAATTCTTACTTCTTTATTTCTGCTTGCAAAGATACATGTTTTTCTTGAAAACACCAACAAAAAGAAAGAAAAAATGCAGAAAAAGTAGAAAAAAGATATTTTTTAACATTCTTAATCACGATTTGTAGCGCTTTTGTGTACGCACACCTTATTATATAAGAGACGTTTTTCGGGGTTTAAGCCTTTATCTCCGTTTCAGGGAATCTTGCATTCTGACGACTTCTGTTTATCTATCCTGCGCCATAGGGCATAAATGAGCAGGATGATAGCGTAGAGACCGATTACCTGAGGCAGACTGATTCTTACGTTTTCGATGCTTGCTCCTGGCAGCATGCTGATCAGTTTTATGGCTGTATTCAAAAACTGGGTGATGCTGGTCAGGGCGCCTGATGTAAGGCTGATGAGTGGGGCGACAACCGGTGCTATGGGCGCCCATAACGTGAGTGGGGAGAACAGGATTAATGCTGCTCCAAGATATAGGATGAGGGTTGCTGCGGGAATGGCGATGTAATTGGTGAGAAGGGAATAGCACGATATTCTGCCGAAGGTGTAGACGATGACCGGAAGGGTTCCTACCTGGGCTGCCAGTGAAACGCAAAGGAGGCCCCATGCCCAACGGATGAAACGGCTGCGGATGGGGAGGAGGGTGTAAAGGGGTGTGAAGAACAGCAGAATGGAGGCTACTGCCAGGAACGAAAGCTGGAAACTCAACTCGAAAAGATAGAGCGGACTAATGAAGAGCATAAATATATAAGCTGAGGCTAATGTGTTGAGCGGCAGACCGGTACGATGGAATGCTAAACTTAAGCTGTAGGCTGAAAGCATGATGGCTGCACGGACTGCACTTGCCGGCAATCCTATGAGAAAAACGTAGGTCCAGATGGAGATGAGGGACAGGATGATGGTGTAAACTGAGTACTTTCTGCCGCCTAGCAGAAAGATGAAAAGCTGGAAGATAATGCCTATATGAAGTCCGCTTACTGCCAGGATGTGACTGGCTCCGGAAATGGAGTAACTGTTTCGGGTGTTCGAATCGAGTGCGCTCTTGTCGCCCAGCGCCATGGCTGCGATGACTGCATAGTCTTGCTGTTTTACGTGAAGGGAAACCAGTTTGCCTTCAATATTGCTTTTATAGCGTTCGGTATTGATTTTTGCCCGTGTGAGGTAAGACAGTTCCTGCCAGGTTTTCAGTTGGGTAGAAGTTTGGGAATCAGCTATTTGCTTACAGGTAAGAAAAGCCCCGAGGCTCAGGATACATAAATGAATCATCACGCATTGGGAGAAGATGAGACACTGGTGGTTCCTGCTGAAGTAAGCTTTTTGGCTTAAGAACTCAGTAAGGAAAAAGATGATGCTGCCAAGGGCGCATGAAATGATGGAGATGATGAGCCAGAAGCGCATGTTGAAATCATCATAGCCCCATTTGGCTATGATGATTCCGATCGTCAGTGTGAGGCTGATGGTCATGAGCGGGGTGAGGGGTAGCTCTTTCATCATTCCTCTTTCCTTTTAAAAGATGATTTATTTCCTATTTCTTAAATCCGAAGATGCGCTTGATGAATTTCTTCACAGCGTTTTCTTGCTTCTGTGGATTTACGATAGGGGTGTGCTTGCGTGCAGCCGGCTTGTCGCCCTTTTTCTGGGCTACGCCTCTGCCACGGCCGTTGCTGCCTGGGCGAACATTGTTCTCGTTGCCTGGGCGCTGCTGGTTGCTGTTATTGCTGTTATTGCGGCGCTTCTGGCTGTTGCTGTTCTTTGGCTGCTCGCCTGGCTGGGCTGGCTTTCTGTTCTGCTGCTTTGCGTTCTGCTGCCTGTTGCCCTGCTGAGGCTGCTGCTTTGCGTTCTGCTGCCTGTTGCCTTGCTGTGGCTGCTGCTCGTTGCTGCGTGGCGCTTTTTCCTGACGCTCGTTTGGCTTGTTTGGCTTGCGCTTGTGAGAAGTCTGGTCGCGGTCTTTCTGTCGGCGGTTCTTGGCGCTGTTCTTTCCGCCTTCGCCGTTTCCGCCGTTACCGCGTCTGTTGTTTCTTCCGTTTGCGCCTTTCTTCTTCGGCTTGTTGAGCTTGATGTATTCAGGACCTTCGCCGCATCCCTCAGGGAGAGGCATCTTGTCTACCACCTTCTCCAGAAACTTCTCTATCTGCTGGAACCAGTACTGGTCTTCTTCGCTCACGAAGGTGATGGCTCTACCATCGCGGTTGGCACGGGCTGTACGGCCGATGCGGTGAACGTAATCTTCTGTATCGTGAGGAACATCGTAATTGATGACCATCTCAATATCATCGATGTCGATTCCGCGCGCCACAATATCGGTAGCTACGAGAACATCATACTGTCCGCTCTTGAACTTGAACATCACATCGTCGCGTTCAGCCTGTTCCAGGTCGCTGTGCATGGCTCCGCAGTTTACTCCAATCTGCTGGAGGGAAGCTGCGAGTTGCTTCACCTTGAATTTGCTGCCGCTGAAGACGATGACACGCTTCAGGTCGCCTGCCTTGAAGATGTCCTTGATGATGGTCATCTTCTGGGTTTCGTAACATACGTATGCTTCCTGCTTGATTTTCTCGGCTGGCTTGCTGACGGCAAGTTTGATTTCTACCGGATTCTTGAGCAGGGTCTTAGCCAGTTCTTCTATCTTCTCAGGCATGGTTGCCGAGAACATGATGGTCTGGCAGGTCTTTGGCAGTTTTGCCGCGATGGTCTTGATGTCTTCTGAGAAACCCATATCGAGCATGCGGTCGGCCTCGTCGAGGATGAAGAAGCTTACCTTGCTGAGGTCTACATTGCCCAGAGAGATATGGGAGATGAGACGGCCCGGGGTAGCGATGACTACATCGGCGCCCATGCGGAGGCTGCGCAACTCCTGATCGTAACGGTTGCCGTCGTTGCCGCCGTATACGGCTACGCTGCTCACGCCCTGCAGGTAATAGCCGAAGCCTTGCATCGCCTGGTCAATCTGCTGGGCGAGCTCGCGGGTTGGTGACATGATGACGCAGTTGATGGCGTCTTTCGGATAACCGCCGTCATCGAGCTTGCTCAATACTGGCAGCAGATAGGCTGCGGTTTTGCCGGTTCCGGTCTGGGCTACGCCCAATACATCGTGACCTTCTAATATCTCTGGAATGCACTTTTCCTGTACTGGAGTGCATGTGTCGAAGCGCATGTCATATAATGCGTCGAGCACGTTGTCGTTTAAATCTAATTCGTCGAAATACATTTTTTTTAATGTTGAATGTTGAATGTTGAATGTTGACTTTTTACCTCGGTGCCTTGCGGTAGCAGAAGTAGGCTACGATGGCGAAGAGGAAGTTTGGAAGCCACGCTGCCAGAACAGGCGGGAAATTGGCCTGGATGGCGAAGGTGGCAGAAACCGTCTGCAGCATGATGTAGCCGAAACTCAGCGCAAGTCCTACGCCCAATGCTGCTCCCATGCCGCCCTTGCGCTTGCGGGCTGAGAGGGAGACACCGATGATGGTGAGGATGAACGAGGCGAAGGAAGAGGCGATGCGCTTGTGGTATTCTACCTCGTACTGCACTACGTTGCCCGAACCGCGGTTGATCTGCTTGGAGATGTAATCGCGGAGCTCAGGACTGGTGAAGGTTTCCTGCTGACCTTTGGAATAGACCAGGTCGGTAGGTTCCATCATGATGATGGTGTCCTTCTGCGCTCCGCTCGTAATATGCTCCTTCATGCCCTGGAGCTTGCGGATTTTCCAATTGCTCAGTTGCCAGTGATACTTGCTGTCGGAAATGGTGTCGTACTGGATGTCCATCGCTGTAAGGTGGCTTACGAGTTTCTTGTCCTGGAACTTGTCGAGACAGAATCCGTAGCCGCGTTTCATGCTGTTGTCGTAATGCTGCATATAGGCAATCACTCCCTTGTCTACCTGCAGCTGTACATTCTCGGCACTGGTATTCTTCTTCTTGTTCTTGTACATCGTCTCGAAGTTCTGCCTGATAACGGTTCCGTGGGGAATGACGTAGGCTGAGAGCCCGAAGGAGAGGGCTGAGAGCAGCACGCAGGTAATCATGTATGGGCGGAGGAGACGCTTGAAGGATACTCCCGACGCCAGGATGGCGATGATTTCGGAATTGCTTGCCAGCTTGCTGGTGAAGAGAATGACCGCCACGAACACGAACAGCGCACTGAAGAGGTTGGCAAAATAGGGCACGAAGTTGGCGTAGTAATCGAAGATGATTGCGCGCGCCGGTGCATGGTGCTCTGTGAATTTTGACAGGTTCTCGTTGAAGTCGAAGACGATGGCGATGGAGATGATCAGGGCGATGGAGAAGAAATAGTAGCCCAGAAACTTCTTGATAATGTACCAGTCGAGCTTCTTGATGTACCTGAACGGGTTGAGAAACCTGAATATGCGCAGGAACCGGAGCTTGTGAGCCAGCCAGCGCACAGCCCTGATGAGCCACCCGAACTTGCGGGAAGCCCATCGGCCGGTGCGGTAGAGCCGGCGGTGTTTTCTTATTTTCTTAAAATCTTTCATGATGCTTGCTTACTTAAATTCTTCGGCCAAGCTGGTCGATGATGGAATTCTTCCATGCCACGAAATCGCCCTGCTCGATATGATGGCGGGCATCGGTCACGAGGCGCAGATAGAAAGAGAGGTTGTGGATGCTGGCTATCTGCATCGCCAGCAGCTCTTGGGCCTTGAAGAGGTGGTGGAGGTAGGCCTTCGTGGTTACGAGGTCGATGTCGCAGCCGTCTGGATCTACCGGACTGAAGTCTTTCTCCCACTTCTTGTTGCGCATGTTCATCGTGCCCTGATAGGTGAAGAGCATGGCGTTGCGGCCGTTGCGGGTCGGCATTACGCAGTCGAACATGTCTACGCCGCGCTCGATGGCTTCGAGGATGTTCTGCGGGGTTCCTACGCCCATCAGATATCTCGGCTTGTCTTTCGGCAGGATTTCGTTCACTACTTCTATCATCTCATACATCACCTCGGTAGGTTCTCCTACGGCAAGTCCGCCGATGGCATTTCCGTCGGCTCCCTTGTCGGCAATGTATTTGGCTGCTTCGCGGCGCAGGTCCGGGAAGGTGCAGCCCTGAACGATAGGGAAGAGGCTCTGCTGATAGCCGTAGAGGGGCTCGGTTTCGTTGAACCGCTTGATGCAGCGGTCTAGCCAGCGCTGGGTGAGCATGAGGCTGTTCTTGGCGTACTGGTAATCGCTCTTTCCCGGTGGACATTCATCGAAGGCCATCATGATGTCGGCTCCGATGATGCGCTCGGTGTCCATCACATTTTCCGGTGTGAAGAAGTGCTTGCTGCCGTCGATGTGGGAGCGGAACTCGCAGCCTTCTTCCTTGAGCTTGCGGATGCCGGTGAGCGAGAAGACCTGGAAGCCGCCGCTGTCGGTGAGGATAGGACGGTCCCAGCCGTTGAACTTGTGCAATCCGCCTGCTGCCCTGATGACGTCAAGACCTGGGCGCAGGTAGAGGTGATAGGTGTTTCCGAGGATAATCTGTGCCATGACCTGCTTCTTGAGTTCCTCGAAGTGGACGCCCTTCACGCTTCCTACGGTTCCTACGGGCATGAAGATTGGGGTCTTGATCTGTCCGTGGTCGGTGGTGATGATGCCTGTACGCGCATCGCTCGCTTTATCTGTTACTTGTAATTCAAATTTCATTTCTATTCTTTTTTATCATTTTCCTCAATGCTGAAGTCTGTAGGGTTTTTCACCTTCTCGTCGGTCAGCGCGAACTGCCAGACGTCAGCCACATTCTCTACATAGTGGAAGTCTACGCCCTTGAGATATTTCTCCGGTATTTCCTCTACGTTCTTCTGGTTCTCCCTGCACATCACGATGTGCTTGATTCCTGCCCGCTTGGCTGCCAGAATCTTCTCCTTGATTCCGCCTACCGGGAGCACTTTGCCGCGGAGGGTAATCTCGCCGGTCATGGCTGTGTTGGCACGCACCTTGCGCTGGGTGATGGCTGAGGCGATGCTGGTGGCGATGGTGATTCCGGCAGAAGGACCGTCTTTCGGGGTGGCTCCCTCAGGCACGTGGATGTGGATGTTCCACTGCTCGAAGATGCGGTAGTCTACCTGGAGCAGGTCGATGTGCGACTTGACGTATTCCAGTGCGATAATGGCTGATTCCTTCATCACATCGCCCAGATTTCCGGTCAGGGTGAGTTTGCCTGCCTTGCCCTTGCTGAGCGAGGTTTCGATGTAGAGGATTTCGCCGCCCACTGAGGTCCAGGCAAGTCCGGTTACCACTCCTGCATAGTCGTTGCCCTGATAGATGTCGCGGTTGAACGGCGGATTGCCCAGCAGGTCTTTTACTTCGGCAGGGGTGATGGTGTAGTTCTTCAGCTCCTGGTTGCAGGCAAGTTTGTAAGCCATCTTGCGCAGACTCTTGTCAATCTGTTTCTTCAGCTGTCTTACGCCGCTCTCACGGGTATAGTGCTCGATGATGAACTCGAGGGCATTCTTGTTGAAGCTTACCTTCGGCGAAACCTTGTCGAGTCCGGTGCTTTCCAGTTCTTCCGGTACGAGATGGCGCTTGGCAATCTCTGTCTTCTCTTCGGTGATGTAACCGCCTACTTCTATCAGCTCCATACGGTCGAGGAGCGGACGCGGAATGACGCTCAGGTCATTGGCTGTGGCGATGAAGAGCACCTTGGAGAGGTCGTAATCCATATCGAGATAGTTGTCGTGGAAGGCATTGTTCTGTTCCGGGTCCAGCACTTCGAGCAGGGCTGATGCTGGGTCGCCGTTGAAATTGCTCTGCGCCACCTTGTCAATCTCGTCGAGGATGAAGACCGGATTGCTGCTGCCTGCCTTCAGCATGTTCTTGATGATGCGGCCCGGCATGGCTCCCACATAGGTGCGGCGGTGACCGCGGATTTCGGCTTCATCGTGCAGACCGCCCAGCGACATGCGTACATACTTGCGCTTCATGGCTGCTGCGATGCTCTTGCCCAGACTGGTCTTTCCTACGCCCGGAGGACCGTAGAGGCAGAGGATAGGACTCTTGCCGCCGCCGTTCAGCGCTCTTACGGCGAGGAATTCCAGGATGCGCTCCTTCACATTCTCCATGCCGTAGTGGTCGTGGTTCAGAATGCGCTTGGCACGGGTCAGGCTGAGGTCGTCCTGGGTGTAGGAGTTCCAAGGCAAATCTACCATGGTCTGCAGGAATCCTATCTGTATCGAATAGTCAGGACTCTGCGGGTTCAGGGTGTCGAGCTTGGCAATTTCTTTCTTGAAGATTTTGGCTGTCTCTTCGCTCCAGTTCTTCTTTTTCGCCTTCTCCAGAATCTCCTTCTTCTCCGGACTGGCGTTGCCTTCTCCCAGTTCTTCCCTGATGTTCTTAATCTGCTGCTTGAGGAAGTATTCCTTCTGCTGTTCATCGAGGTCGTAGTGGGTTTTGTTCTCAATCTCAGTCTGGATGCGTAGCAGATGGCGCACCTTGTTCAGGGATCTGATGGCAATCATGATGCGCTCGCTGAGATTTTCCTCTTTCAGCATCTTGATTTTATCCTCGATGGAGAAAGGGAGGAGGGAGCACATGAAGTTGCACTGCATGTGAATGCTCGAGAGTTCGTTGATGGCCTGGATGGCATCATCAGAATAGTTGGCGCTTGATTTGATATAGTCTGTCGCTTCGTAATGGAAGTTCTCGTAGAGCATTCTGAAGAGTTCATCGTTGTTCTCGTCAGGCCATTTCTCCGGAAGACTTTTTACGTCAATTACTGTGTAAGGCTCTTTTTGAACGAGATGTTTCATCTGACATCTGCCCAGACCCTGGATGATGATGCTCATCTGCTCTGTGCCAGGCATCTTGATCACCTTGATGAGTTTGGCGAAGACACCTACAGGGTAGAGGTCTTCTTCGTAGGGCGATTCTGTGTCTTTATTCTTCTGGCAGAATACGCAGAATATGGTGTCTGGTTTCTTTTCCAGCATCCGGACGAGATTCAGACTTTCCTTTCTGCCCACAACGATAGGGGTCATGTTGGTAGGGAAAACTACAATATCTCGCATGCAGAGGGTAGGGTACAAGCCTTCTTCCTGGTCTTCGATCAGGGTTTTCGGGTCGCCCTCGTAGTCTGCAATCATTTGTATTCGGGTACTTGTTCTTCTATTATCCATTTTGTTATGATTTCTATTTTCCGTGCAAAGGTACTCATTTTTTGTGAAATATCGTGGAAGATGATAGATTATTTAATAATAAAATTGCTTTTTCTATATATTAGTACCCGTTTTTATAGATGTAAGTAGCTGCTTTTGCAGGTGGAAGTGGCAATTTCTGCTGCTTGCGATAAAATAAATCGGCGGCGCATTCGTTTTCTTCTGTAAAGAAACAGAAGAATTTATGGGTAATTTTCGATTTAAACAGTTTGAGATAGAGCAAGACCGTTGTGCCATGAAAGTGGGAACTGACGGCGTTTTGCTGGGTGCATGGGCGCAAGGTGGCAGGCGGATTCTGGACATTGGTTCCGGAACGGGACTGATTTCGCTCATGATGGCGCAGCGTTTTCCTGAAGCTGAGGTAGTAGGGATTGATATGGATACTGATGCCTGCGGACAGGCGAGGGAGAATGTGATGGCAAGTCCGTTTCGCGACAGGGTGGAAATAGAATGCTGCAGACTGCAGGATTTCGGGGGAGCTTCGGAAGCTGCTGAGGCTTCTGGAACTGCTGAAGTTTTGAAGGCTGATGGTGGTGCATCGGAAACTGCTGAAGTTTTGAAGGCTGCCGGTGTTTTTGATGCGATAGTGAGCAATCCTCCGTTCTTTGTTGATAGCTTGAAAAATCCGGACAGTAAGAGGACGATGGCGAGACATACGGACAGTCTTCCGTTCCGCGATTTGTTTGCGGGTGTAAAACGGCTGCTTTCTGATGACGGTATTTTCTCTGCAATTGTTCCTGCGGAAGTAGTGGAGCAGTTTGTTGCAGAGTCTTGTATATTAGGTTTTTATCTTATACGGAAGTGTGGTGTAAAGACGGTGGAACGCAAGCAGCCAAAACGTTTTATGCTGAGTTTTGCCAAGCATCGTATTTCGCCTTATGAAGAGTATGTTGAAACGATGATGGATTCGCAGGGAAACCGCTCGGAATGGTATAGGAAAATAACGGAAGAATTTTACCTTTTCTAGGAGTGTTGAATGGATAGGGGAATGTTGAGTGTTGAGTGTTGAATGTTGAATGGATAGGGTTTAATGATTAACTGAGCTTACTTGCGATACTTCAGAACATTTCATTCAACACTCAACACTCAACATTCAACACTCAACACTCCCTCTAAATTCAACATTCAACATTCAACATTCAACATTGTATTAAAGGTTCAGCTTCTTCTGTACTAGCTTGCTGATAGCTTCTACTCTTTTGCTCTGGCGCTGGATGTCTTTATGAATATCATCGCGCACGGCATTGAAGTCGTTGAAGAAATCGGCAAAGGCAGACTGAATCATGTTCGGCTTGCGGTCGTTCTTGTTGGCAAATGGGTTCACCAGCATCTTGATTCCCTTTTCTTCCAGGTGAATATCAATCTCTGCACCCGTCATCACAGGGTCGCCATCATAATGGATTACGCCTGGCTGACTGCGGGTGATATGGAGCTTCTTGCAGCGGAACGACTTGATCTTCGAGTTCTTGTCCAACGTCTTGTTGAACATGTCGAAACTTACCTGAGGCGCCTCGATAACATCGAATGGTTCCATGATGACGACATCCATCAAACCGTCGCTCATGGATGCTTGAGGGGCAATATAGGCGTTGTTGCCATACTGAGATGCGTTGGCACAGGAAATGAGGAACGCCTTATACTGCTTGGTGCCCGTCTCGTCCTCCAGCGTGTAAGTCTCAGGCTTATACTTCAATCCCTCGCGCAGGATATTTTCAGCATAAGTGATAGGACCACGCTTGCCGCTCTCGGCAAACTTCATGCTGACGAAAGCGTCAAAGCCCATGCCGCAGGTGCAGAAGAACGGGTGGTCGTTGATGACACCATAATCCAAATCTCTAATCTGGCATTGGTTGATGACCTCTATGCATTTCTTCAGGTTCATCGGGAGCAGCAGATGTCTTGCCAATCCGTTGCCCGAACCGCAAGGCAGAATGCCGAGGGCAGTATCGGAGTGAACCAGTGAGCGGGCCACCTCGTTGACGGTTCCGTCACCACCAACCGCCACAACCACATCTACATGGTTGTTCTTCGCTTCGGTAGCAATTTCCGAAGCGTGCCCAGCTCTTTCAGTCATTCTTATCTCGTACTCAAAAAGCTCTTTGTCCAAAACAGAATCTATCAGACTGGGAACTGCCGCCTTGCTGGCTGTTCCTGAAATCGGATTCATGATGAAAAGTATCTTTTTCTTCATTATATAGTCAAGAGTTTGTAAAATTTAGGCTACAAAAGTAATAAAAATACCCAAAATAACAAGAAATATCGATTAAAAAAACTATAAAAGTAAACTTTCTTATAAAAAAAGCCGTTTATTGAGTTCTTTTTTGTATCTTTGCACCCTGAAAGTTAGAAAAGTATAAAAAAAGAAAATAAAGTACACCTATTAATAATGGGACAATTACAAGAAAGATACAAGAATTATCGTGAACCTCAGAAGTATATGGCTGCCGGTGTGTATCCATATTTCCGCGAGATCACAAGTAAGCAGATGACAGAGGTAACCGACATCGATGGTCATAAAATCCTGATGTTCGGTTCTAATGCTTATCAGGGTTTGACTAACGACCAGCGTGTTATTGATGCAGCAAAGGCTGCGCTCGACAAGTATGGTTCTGGTTGTGCAGGAAGCCGTTTCCTCAACGGTACGCTCGATTTGCACGTGCAGCTCGAAAAGGAGCTTGCTGAGTTTATGGGCAAGGATGAAACTTTGTGTTTCTCTACAGGATTCTCTGTAAACCAGGGTGTCTTGGCTTGCGTAGTAGGTCGTAACGACTATATTATCTGCGATGACCGCGACCACGCAAGTATCGTAGATGGCCGCCGCCTCTCATTCGCTACCCAGCTCCACTACAAGCACAACGATATGGAAGATTTGGAGCGCGTGCTCTCTAAGCTCCCTCAGGAGGCTATCAAGCTCATCGTTGTTGACGGTGTGTTCTCTATGGAGGGCGACCTGGCTAACTTGCCTGAAATCGTTAAGCTCAAGCATAAGTACAACTGCTCTATCATGGTAGACGAGGCTCATGGTCTTGGCGTATTCGGCAAGCAGGGTCGTGGTGTATGCGACCACTTCGGTCTGACCGACGAGGTAGACCTCATCATGGGTACATTCTCTAAGAGTCTGGCTTCTATCGGCGGTTTCATCGCATCAGACAAGGATACTATCAACTTCCTCCGTCACAACTGCCGTACTTACATCTTCAGCGCCTCTAACACTCCAGCTGCCACAGCAGCAGCTCTCGAGGCTCTCCACATCATTCAGAATGAGCCAGAGCGTTTCGAGAATCTCTGGGATGTAACCAACTATGCCTTGAAGCGTTTCCGCGAGGAAGGTTTCGAGATTGGCGAGACAGAGAGTCCTATCATTCCTCTCTACGTACGCGATGCTGAGAAGACATTCGTTGTTACCAAGATGGCTTACGATGCAGGTGTGTTCATCAACCCTGTTATTCCTCCAGCTTGTGCTCCTCAGGATACATTGGTACGTTTCGCACTCATGGCTACTCATACAAGAGAGCAGGTTGAGCAGGCTGTCCAGATCTTGAAGAAGATTTTCGTAGAAGAGGGAATCATCAAGTAAAATCAGATTTGCCGGTCTTCTCGGTTTTTACGGATTCGGGCAGTCGGCTTCTGATTTAGAAGTTCAGCAAGTATGGTTGCGGTTCTTTGCCGCTACTATATATAACAGAACTTTTGCATGTGGTTCAAGTACGGGCTGAAGGCCCAAAAGCTCCTAGCCCAGGGCATCGCCCTGGGTATAATGGCAATCAGCAAGGCGCCCTGTAAGGGCAAAAGCCTTATGTTTTGCCTGGAGTTTTAAAGCTTTTGCCCTTACAGGGCGATAGGCTAGCGCCCGTAATAACCCAGGGCGATGCCCTGGGCTAGGAGCTTCTGCCCTTTCAGGGCGTGTGGTGCAAAACTTGCGAAAGTTCTATATATATAATAAGGTATAAGGGCAATTCCGGATAGGGGTTGCCCTTATTTTTTGCCTGTTTCCTAGCCATTTTGCATTTAAATGCATATTTTTTTGAAAAAAGTTAGGGAAAAATTTGGTGGAATCGAAAAAATGTAGTACCTTTGCACTCGCAATTCAGAAATGATGCTTAAAGCAATGCTTAAGAGGTATCGTAGAGATGAGTAAGCGGGGTGTAGCGCAGCCCGGTAGCGCTCCTGTTTTGGGAACAGGTGGTCGCAGGTTCGAATCCTGTCGCCCCGACTCTTTTCTTCTCTCACTCAAACCTTTAGCAAAGCACAAGCGGGGTGTAGCGCAGCCCGGTAGCGCTCCTGTTTTGGGAACAGGTGGTCGCAGGTTCGAATCCTGTCGCCCCGACACAAGAAAGCTAAGAAGAGTCAAATCTTCTTAGCTTTTTTGCTATATATATAAAACATTTTAATTTTATAGAATCATGATTATTACGATAGCGCGCCAGTGTGGATGTGGCGCTATTCGCGTGGGCAAGCTGCTCGCCGAAAAGTATGGTATTCCTTTTTATACCCGTAAGAATTTGATGGAAATGGCTGAACAGAGAGGAGTGCTCGACGAGATGGAGGCTTTCTTCGATGAGCGGCC
>OHCL01000438.1_pt1 | contig 14586 bp, 9 predicted proteins | sample 1577591 | NCBI WGS metagenome assembly OHCL01 (sample SAMEA3879549, study PRJEB24766) | human gut metagenome | biome: human-associated habitat; feature: feces | place: USA | collected 1985/1987
GGATATCGCCCAGTGCTTCGCGCTTGAGGGCAAGCCCCATCAGGCTGCCCAGATAGTCCTTGTGCGCCGGAAGCGCCGCACCGGGCAGCGCCCGGCACTGCAGCTGTACGCAGCGCACCGGACACTCGCCGTAGCTGTACTCCGGCTCCAGACAAAGCACCCGGCGCTCGGCTTCGGGCCAGCCGCCGTCAAAACGCCAGCCGTCCCGTACACCGGCACGCCCCAGTGCCGCCCGGGCAAGATCCTGTTCCCGGTCACTGAGGAACGCGGAGTCCCGGGCTATGCCGCGGGAAAAAGCCGCATCGGCAAGATCCTCGATATGCCGCATGAGATAGCGTTCCTCATCGTTGCGGGCGGGTACAAAGCCGCGCACCGCACCGGCTGCCGGATCAATAGAATGCGCCATTGTTCTCCAGCTCGTCCAGCAGGTCACCCATGATATCCACGTTGTACGGGGTAATGATAAAGGTGCTGTTGGCTACGCGCTTGATCTGGCCGTTGTTGGCATAAGCCACGCCGGACAAAAAGTCTACCAGACGGCGGGAGACCTCCTTGTTGGTGGACTCCAGATTCAGCACCACGGTACGCTTGTTGTTCAGATGGTCGGCAATGGTGCTGGCATCCTCGAACCGCTCAGGCTTGACCAGAACCACCTTGAGCTGGGTGGTAGCGTGGATATTGACCACCTTGTTCTTTTTGCTGGTGCCCTCGGCAGGCTCTTCGGTCTCTTCATCCATCCCGATGCCAACGCCGCTGTTGTTGTTCACCATCTGGGGGCCGTCATCGATGTACTGGTCCTCGTACTCGTCCCCTTCGCCCATCAGGCCCTTCTTAATGCTATCCAGCAAAGACATAATTATCTGCTCCTTTCATTCGGGCAGCGCCCGGCTGCCTGGCGTTCTTTGCAAAAAGAATGCAAATAGCTTTTACTATTATCTGATTTTTTTCAGCAGATGTCAATAACTACAAAAGTTTTCCGTCATATAAATTTTGTCCGGAGACGATTATTTCGTCATAAAGCCTTACCTGACTGACAGAACCGTCCGTTCCCTTGGGCAAAACAAGGATGTAATCGTCTTCCGAGATCAGCGGATGGTCGGCATCCACCGGGTCAATCTTGCAGAAACGGGCGATGTTGCCGTACTTGACGTACACGCCGGGAATATAGTTTTCGCCCTGCGTCTCGGCCTCGGTGCCGTCCTCCTTGAGGTAGTGCACCGCTGCGGCGGGAACCCGCAGGCCGGTGCTCTCGCCGGTGCTGATGCGTGCGCGGGCGTGGTTGAGGCACAGCACATCGCCGTTGATGGAGTTGCATTGCAGCACAAAGCGGGCAATATCCTGCTCTGCATCAATGGTCACCTCGGCGACAGTGGCGCGCAAGGCAGCATCGCTCTGGCCGGGGAAGCTGATTTCCACCGCCGTGCGCAGGGGCTTACCGTCCGCGCCCAGCAGCTTTTCGGCCTGCTTTGCGGAGCACACCCCGGCGTACTGCCAGCTGAACCCGGCCACCAGCTTACCTACACAGCCATCCAGCGGCATCTCGGGGTCAGAGTCCAGATAGGCTTTAAGCTGCTCCGGGCTCTGCGCCAGAATGTCCGCAGCACCGGCATTCAGCCGTCCGCTGCTGGCAGCTCGGACAAAGTAGCCGGTAGTGGGGGCGGCGATCTGGGTGGGGTTGCCCAGCTGTGCCTGCACGGTCTGTGCCTGCTGGGCAAGCAACGCAATCTGATCCGCAAAGCCGGCGGTATCGCCGGTGGTGATCCACAGCTTGTTCTGCGCCAGCAAATAGGCATCGGTGCTTTCGTCCACATCGCTGTATTGGGCGGTATCCAGTGCGTCCAGCAGGTCATACAGCGCACCGGAGCGCTCCTTGAGCAAGCCGTCCAGCTGGGTGGCTGCGGTGTTCTGGGAGCGCTGCAAAAGGTCGATCTGGCTGGTAAGCTGGGTCAGCTGCTGGCGCAGCACCGCCTGATTGGCATCGGTATACAGCTCTGCAACGGCAGTGCCTGCCGACACCCGCTCGCCGTCCGAGACAAGGTAACCCAGATTGCCGCTGCCGGAAATGCAGGTCTCGTCAAATAGCAGCACGCCGTCCGCTTCAATGGTATCGGAGATGGTGATGGGCAGCGCCGTTTCGTAGACGTTCTGGGGGAAAAGGATGTGCGCCGCCTGCCAGCAGACATACGCTGCTGCCGCCAGCAAAAAGGTGGCCAGCACAGCCGCCAGCGTGGTGAGCGCAGAAAACTTGTGGCGCGGTTCCTGAGGGGTTTCCGGCATAAGGATCATCCTTTCAATAAAAAGTCTTGGGTCAGGCGCAAAGCGGTCTGCCGCACGTCCGCCGCCCCGGCGTCCAGCCATGTAACCCCGTCCATGTGGCGGAACCATGTCAGCTGGCGCTTGGCGTAGTTGCGGGAGGCCTGTTTGAGCTTTTCGGTGCAGGCCTCAAGCGTGGCGGTCTGCTGGAAATACGGAAAAAATTCTTTATAGCCGATGGCCTGTGCGGCGGTGCGGAAGACTTCGCGGTTATGCCAGACGTATTCTGCCTCGGCCAAAAGCCCGGCCTCCAGCATTTTGTCCACCCGCAGGTCGATGCGGCGGTACAGCGCTGCACGGTCCGGGAAATCCAGCCCCAGCACAAGGCTGCGGTAGGGGCGCTCCGGCGGCAGCGAATCGGCCTTTTGTTCGCTTAGACGCTTGCCAGTGGCGCGGTAGTGTTCCAGCGCCCGCAGCACCCGTACCTTATTATTGGGGTGGATGACAGCGGCGGCTTCCGGGTCCACGGCTTGCAGTTTTGCGTACATGGCTTCCGGGCCGTTGGCTTCCAGTTCAGCGGTCAGCTGCTCGCGCAGACCATCCGGGGCTTTTTCGGCGGTGAATCGCACCCCATACAAAAGGCTCTGCACATACAGTCCGGTGCCGCCTACCAGCAGCGGCAGATGCCCCCGGGCAGTGATATCCCGAATGTACTCCCCTGCCAGCGCGGTGAAATCCGCCACGCTGAAGGTCTTTTCCGGGGTGAGGATGTCCACGCCGTGGTGCGGGATGCCGCAGGTCTCCTGCGGGGTGACCTTAGCGGTGCCCACATCCAGACCTTTGTAGATCTGCATAGAGTCGGCACTGATGACCTCGCCGGAGAACTGCTGCGCCAGCGCAACGCCCAGCGCGGTCTTGCCGGTGGCGGTGGGACCTACCACAGCCACCACGGCGGGTTTTGCATTACACGATGCGTCCAAACTGCTTTTCCAACTCCTTTCGGGTAAGCTTGAGCACGCAGGGACGGCCATGGGGGCAGAAGGGCGGCACCTCGCCGGAGAGAATCTTCTCGGCCAGTGCCATCAGCTCCTGCGGGGAGGACTTATCCCCCGCCTTGATGGCGGCGCGGCAGGAGATGGAGTGCAGCACCCACTCGGTGTGCTCGTTCAGCGCGTCCCGGCTGCCCTTGAGCAGGCGGTCGGCGATCTCTACCAATAGATCCTCGGCATTCTGCGGCTCTACGTCCGCAGGCACAGCGCGCAATAGCACCGTACTGCCGCCAAAGTCCGCCACATCCAGCCCGGCGTTTTCCAGCAGGGGCTGATTTTCCAGCAGCGCCTGCTTTTCCTCTGCAGAGAGGTCGATGGCGGCGGGCTGCAACAACAGCTGGCTGGGCACGTTGCCGTAGTTCGCGGCCAGCTTTTCGTACAGCTGACGCTCGTGGGCGGCGTGCTTATCGATCAGACACAGCTCGTCTCCCCGCTCCGCCAGAATATAGGTGCGGAAAACCTCGCCCACATACCGCAGCGGCTCTTCCCCCTGCGGTACATCAAAGCCCAGCTGTTCCGGCTGCTCGGACTGCACCGGCTCCTCCGGCTGATAGGGCACCGTTGCAGCTTCGATCTCCGGGGCGGCAGGCACGGTGTTCCATGCTGCCATATGATCCAGCGGCGGGTCGGCTGCGGCGTCCGTCTCCGGGCGCACATCCAGCTGTGTTTCAGCAGCAGCAGCCCGGAAGGGCTGCGGTGCGGTCTGGACTTTTGTTGCATCTGCTTTTTCCGGGCTGTGGAGGGTGACCACCGGGTCCAGAATGTCCTCTGCGGGGGCAGACTGCCGCCACGAAGGCACAGCCGCCGCGCGGGCAGGCGGTGCGGGCTGTACCGGCGGGGTGTCTGCCGTAAAAGACGGGGTTTTCACCGGTGCAGCGGCAGGGCGCGGCGGCTGCGGGGCTTGCCAGCGCTGCGCGGGCAGCGTGCCGGGGTCTGCCTGACCCGGAATGACGGCGGAAAGTCCTGTAAAGTGATTATTCTTTACAGCATTTTCACTCTGAGTATCGTTTTCTTTTTCAGTTTTCTCTTTTTCGTCCGCTTCAAAGGTAAAGCGGCGTTCCCCGGTGCCGGGCTGTGCCAGCGCCAGCTTGACCGCATGGTAAACAACATCGAACACGTCATTTTCCCGGGCAAAGCGGGCTTCGATCTTTGCAGGGTGGACATTGACGTCCACAAGGTCGGTGGGCATTTCCAGCAGCAAGATGCCGCCCGGGAACTTGCCCTGCATGGTCGTTCCCTTAAAGGCCATCTCCATGCCCGCCATGATGGTGCGGTTGCGCACATAGCGGCCATTGATGTAGAAATGCTGCATACTGCGGCTGGCGCGGCAGCTCTTGGGCGGGGTGATCAAGCCGGTAACCCGGTACAGCCCTTCCTCGAAGTGCACCTCGATGAGGTCGCGGCTGAACTCCCGCCCCAGCACCGCGTAGGCGGCGCTGCGCAGCTGACCATCGCCGGGGGTGACGTATTGCAGCTTGCCTTCCCGGATGAACTTGACACTGACCTCCGGGTGGCTGAGCGCCACATGACCCACGTTATCTGCCACAAAGGTGCCCTCGCTGGAGTCCTTTTTGAGGAACTTCATGCGGGCGGGGGTGTTGTAGAACAGGTCCTGCACCCGGATGGTGGTGCCCACAGCACGGGCGGCAGGCTCCCTGCCCTGCTCCTCACCGCCGGAGATGCGGTAGCAGGTGGCAAACTCGTCCACCTCGGTGCGGGTGAGCAGCTCTACCCGCGCCACGCTGGCAATGGAAGCCAGTGCTTCACCCCTGAAGCCCAGTGTGTGGATGCTGTTCAGGTCATCCGGCTTTTCAATTTTGCTGGTGGCGTGGCGGATGAAAGCCGTTGGGATATACTCAGCATCAATACCGGTGCCGTTATCGCTGATCTCGATCAGCTTTACGCCGCCGGACTCGATGCTTACGGTGACCTGCGTTGCACCGGCGTCGATGGAGTTTTCCAAAAGCTCCTTGACCACCGATGCGGGGCGCTCCACCACCTCACCGGCGGCGATCAGCTCCGCGGTATGCTTATCCAGAACATGGATGACTGCCATGGTCTTTTCCCTCCCCTGTGGTTGATTTTTGCGGTCAGCCGTTCAGGCTGCCCTTGAGGGTCTTTTTCAGCTCGTACAAAAAGTTCAGCGCTTCAATGGGAGTAAGCGTTTCCACATCCACAGCCTCCAGTTTTTCCATCATTTCGCTGGGCACTGCCGGGGAATTGTACTCCTGCAAGGCGTCAAAATCCATCTGCTCTACCTTGTTTTTGGGCGCAGAGGCCTCCAGCGTACGCAGCACTTCGTGGGCGCGGCGGGTCACGCTGCCGGGCAGACCGGCCAGCTTTGCCACCTCGATGCCGTAGCTGTCGTCGGCGGGGCCGCGCACGATGCGCCGCAGGAAGGTGATGTCCTCGCCGCGCTTTTTGACCGCAATATTGTAGTTTTTTACGCCCTCTACGGTGCCTTCCAGCTCGGTCAGCTCGTGGTAATGGGTGGCGAACAGGGTCTTGCAGCCCAGCCCCTTGGCGGGGTCTGCGATATGCTCCACCACGGCGCGGGCGATGCTCATGCCGTCAAAGGTGGAGGTGCCGCGGCCGATCTCATCCAGCACCACAAGACTTTTGGCAGTGGCATTTTTCAGGATCTCCGCTACCTCGGTCATCTCCACCATAAAGGTAGACTGACCTGCGGCAAGGTCGTCCGAGGCACCGATGCGGGTGAAGATGGCGTCCACCACGCCCACATGACAGCTGGCTGCCGGTACAAAGGAACCGATCTGCGCCATCAGGGCAATCAGCGCATTCTGACGCATATAGGTAGATTTACCCGCCATGTTGGGGCCGGTGATGATCAGGCAGCGGTCGGTGGTGCAGTTGAGGGTGGTATCGTTGGGCACGAACATACTGCCCTTGAGCACCTGCTCCACCACCGGGTGACGCCCCTCGGTGATGGTCAGCACATCGCTGTCGTCCACCACGGGGCGGCAGTAGTTGTTTTCCGCAGCCACCTGCGCCAGCGCAGCCAGCACATCCAGCTGTGCAATAGCGTTGGCGGTGCGCTGGATGCGGTCCAGTTGGGCACCGATGCTCTCCAGCAACTCATCAAACAGGCGGCGCTCCAGCGAGATGAGCCGCTCGTGCGCGCCAAGGATCTTGCTTTCCAGCTCCTTCAGCTCCTGCGTGATGTAACGCTCGCCGGAGGTGAGGGTCTGCTTGCGGATGTAAGTCTCCGGCACAAGGTTTTTGTAGGAGTTGCTCACCTCGATGAAGTAGCCGAACACATGATTATAGCCTATTTTCAGCTTGGGGATGCCGGTCTCCTGCCGCAGACGGGCTTCCAGCTGCGCCAGCACGCCCTTGGTGTTATCGCGGATGGAGCGTAGCTCGTCCACCTCGGCATGGTAACCCTTGGCGATGACGCCGCCATCCTTGAGGGTGGAGGGTGCCTCCGGGTCTACTGCGGCATAAATGCGCGCCTTGATATCCTCCAGCGGATCGATACTTGCGGCCAGCTCGGCAAGCTCCGGGCAGCTGCAGCCCTCAGCCTGCTTGCGCAGGCCGGGCAGACGATCGCAGGTCTGGGCAAGGGTGTAGATCTCCTTGGGGGTTGCAGAGCCGTACACCGTGCGGGTCATCAGGCGCTCCATGTCCGCGATGTAGTGCAATTCTTCGGTCAGGTCGCCGCGCACCATAGTCTGACGCACCAGCGCCTCCACAGCGTTCAGGCGGTGGTTGATGAGCTGGCTGGAAATAAGCGGCTGCTCGATCCAGCTGCGCAGCATCCGCTTACCCATGGCGGTGCTGGTCTTATCCAGCACCCACAGCAGGGTGCCGCGCTTTTCGCGCCCGCGCAGGGTCTCGGTCAGCTCAAGGTTTGCCCGGGTGACAGGCGAAAGCCGCATGAACTGGGCTTCGTTGTAAGTAATGACGGTCTTTAACCGCTCCACACCCTTGATCTGGGTATCGTGCAGGTATTCCAGCAGCGCAGCCATGGCAAAGCGCACAAGGCCCTCGGCGACCATGCCGGTGGTCTGCGGCCAGTCGCGGCCAAACTGTTCTTCCAGTGCAGAAGCCACCAGCCCCGGCGCATAGCGCTCGTCCTCGACCAGTTCCACCGAGCAGCTCATGTTCTTTTTGATGTAGGCGGTCACCTCGCGGCAGTCCAGCAGGCCGGGGTTCAGCAGCACCTCGCTGGGGTGGTAGCGGCACAGCTCGGTAATGACCGCCGGGGCGATCTTATCCGCCGTCAGTTCGGTGATATGCGCCGTACCGGTGGAAACGTCCGCAAAGCACAGGCCCGCCTTTTTGCCCTTGAGGTACAGGCTGGCAATGTAGTTGTTGCGGTCGTCCTGCAGCATGCTGCTTTCAATGACCGTACCGGGGGTGACCACCCGGATGATGTCCCGCTTGACAAGGCCTTTCGCCTTGGCGGGGTCCTCTACCTGCTCACAGATGGCCACCTTATAGCCCTTAGCGATCAGGCGCGCCACATAGCCCTCGTAGCTGTGGAAGGGCACGCCGCACATAGGGGCGCGCTCCGCAAGGCCGCACTGCTTGCCGGTAAGGGTAAGATCCAGCTCCCGGGACGCCGTGACGGCATCGTCGAAGAACATCTCGTAAAAATCGCCGATGCGGTAAAAAAGAATTTCGTCCTTGTGTTGATTTTTGATCTCAAGATACTGCTGCATCATGGGCGAAAGCTCTGCCATGGTTTTTCCTCTTTCCCTTGTATGGTTCCGTCAGCCGGTTTGCGGGCTGTAACCGCCGGTGCAAACAAAACGCGGTCTGTGTTGCACAGCCGCGTTCCGGTCAAAAAAGTTTGCTCAGTGGCAGCCGCCGCAGGTGGAACAGCTGCCGGTGCAGGAGGCAGAAGGCTCCTGCACGGTCATGGGGTCGCCGCCGTTCATGGCGGTGTTGATGATGGCGTCGATATAGTTGACCAGGTTCTCGCACTCGCGCTTGGCCTCGTTGTATGCCACCATGCCCTCGTTGCCCATGATCTGGCCGTAGAGGCTGTTCACCTTCTCGTTCAGTTCAGCGATGCGGGCGTCATCGCGCTCGTTCTTGCCGATCTCGTTGTTCAGGTCCATGCGGGCCAGATTGAACTCGCCGATCAGGTTCTGCAGTTCCTCATCCTTGTCGTTTGCCTTGCGGGCCTGATCCAGAATGACGTAGCGGGGGTCGGTCTGCAGTGCCATAGCGGCACGCTTGAAAAGATCAATGCAATCCATGATTGGGTTCTCCTTGTTGTTTTTATTCTTTCTGGGGCAGTTTGCCCCGGAATCACTTTTTTATGCTTCCAGCTCGCCCAGCAGCACGGTGGCGCGGGCACCGGTAAGATGTACAGTCGCGTAGCTGCCCAGCAGTGCCGGGTCGGCGGCAAACTCCACGGTCAGGTTATTGTCCAACCGGCCGGAAAGGGTGCCTTCATTACGCCCGAAGCCTTCCACCAATACCCGGACGGTCTGCCCCACCTGCGCCTTGACCAGCGCCATGGCGATCTCGTCCTGCGTAGCCAGCAGGCGGGTCATGCGGTCGGTCTTTTCCTTGCGGGGGGTGGGGTCCGGCATTTCGGCAGCCTTAGTGCCGGTGCGCTTGGAATAGATAAAGGTGAACAGCTGCATATAGCCCACCTTGCGCACCAGCTCCAGCGTTTTTACAAAGTCCTCCTCGGTCTCGCCGGGGAAACCCACGATGATATCGCTGGAGAAGGTGATGCCGGGCACGGTCTTGCGGGCGTAGTCGATGAGCTCCAGATACTGTTCCACCGTATAGTGGCGGTTCATCTGCTGCAAAAGCCGGTCGGAGCCACACTGCACCGGCAGATGCAGGTGCTTGCACAGCTTCGGCTGGGCGGCGATGGTATCAATGAGCTTATGGCTGGCGTCCTTGGGGTGGCTGGTCATAAAGCGGATGTGGTAATCGCCGGGCACGGTGCACAGCAGGTTGAGCAGGTCGGAGAAATCGATCTGCTCCTCCAGCCCCTTACCGTAGCTGTTCACGTTCTGCCCCAGCAGGGTGATCTCCTTATAGCCCGCTTCCACAAGGTCGCGGAACTCGGCAAGGATATCGCCGGGCTTGCGGCTCTTCTCGCGGCCGCGGACGTAGGGCACGATGCAGTACGAGCAGAAGTTGTTGCACCCGTACATGATGCTCACCCACGCGCGCACGCCGCCCTCGCGCACGATGGGAAGGTCCTCGGCGATGCGGCCATGCTCGTTCTCGATGGAGAAAACGCGCTTATTCTTCGTATATACCTCGTGCAGCAGCTCCGGAAGCCGCCACTCGGCCTGGGGGCCAAGCACAAGGTCGACGTGATGGTAGGAATTTTTTACCTTGTCGGCCACGACCTTCTGCTGCGCCATGCAGCCGCAGAGGCAGATGATCTGGTCGGGCTTTGCGGCCTTCGTGTGGCTGAGGCGGCCCAAGTGGCCGTAAACGCGCTTTTCCGCGTGCTCGCGGATGGCGCAGGTGTTGAGCAGGATGACGTCGGCCTGATTTTCGTCGCGCGTGAGCTCGTAGCCCATCTCGCGCAGCATGCCCATGAGCACCTCGCCGTCTGCCACGTTCTGCTGGCAGCCGAACGTGTCGACCAGCGCGAGCGGCGTGCGGGTGCGGCGGTCGTTCATCTCGCGCATCCTGCGCGTAAATTCCTTCTGACGCGCGAGCTCCTGCTCGCTGACGATGACTTCTTTGCGTTCCAAGGGATGTTTCCTCCCGAATCTCGATAGTTTAGCAATATAGTATATCATGTTCGCGAGAGCGTGGCAAGGCCGCAGCGCGGCTTCCGGCGCGAAAAATCCACAGCTTTCACAATTCCGGTGACTTTTCCGCACCCATATGGTATGCTATGGAAAACCTGAACTCCAAAGGAGGGCTTTCCATGGCGGCATTTTATCAAAAATTTCTGCGCAAGCATCTTGACTTATCGTCTCTCAGCGTGATGCGGCGGGAGGACAACGATCCCTATTTCTGCACGCCCAAGGGCGCTTCTATCTTCGGCTGGGCGGGCGTGGACGGCATCCACTTCTGCTTTGTCCGCGGTTTTGGCGAAACGGTCTTCGCCGTGAGCCCGATGAACGGCGGCAAGGACTGCGTGCACGTCATCGCGCGCGATTTCAGCGATTTTCTGCGCCTGCTGCTCGCGACCGGCGACAGCGCGGCGCTCGAGCAGGCGTGGCAGTGGGACGAGGCGCAATTCGACGCCTTCCTTGCCGAGAATCCGCCGACGGACGAGCAGAAGGCGGTGCTCTCGCAGATCACTACAGTCTTTTCCCTCACGCCGATGGAGCGGCCGTGGCAATACCTGCGCAAGCTGCAAGCGGAGTTCGATCTCAGCAAGCTCAAATTCACCGAGGACTTTTATGATCCCGAAATGAACGGCGACGCGCCCGAACAGAAAACGGACTGGAAGGTCTACTTTGACGGCAGCTTTTGGGGCCACCACGGGCGCGAGCGCGCGGGCAGGGAAATGCCTGTACAAAAGTGGTTTTCGTGGGCGGGGCGCGACTGGTTCGTGCCGTCGGTTTACGTTTGTTCAAAGGGCATTGTCGTTGATTTTTGTATGCGCGCGGAGGCCTCCGCGCTGCGCGGCTTCATGGAAAAGTGGGGGATCGATCCCGAAAGCGACGAGTCCATCGACTTCTCGCGCGGCGAACGCGAACAGATGGAGCGCGAGCACCCGCTCAGCCTCGGTTTTACCCCCAGCCTCACCTTGAACGGTGCGAAGCTCTGCACGAGCCACGGCTGCGGCGTCATTTTCCTGCCGGAGCAGCCCGGCTTCTGCGCCGACGCAGAGCCCGCCATGGCGCACTACGACCTCGACCGCGCGTATGGCTGGAGCCTCCGCCGCGCGGCGTTCCCGTTCGTCACGAAGCGCGCGCCGAAGCTCAAGTCGCTCGCCGTCACGATGACGGCGGACGAGGTGCGCGTCCCCGGCCCGCGCTTTCGCGCGGATAAGGCGGGCGATACGTTTGCCTTCTCCTACCGCGGCACAGAGTATACGCTCGCCGTACAGGAGGTCGAGCCGCAGGAACTGCCGCGCGAGCGGATGAATCTCGACCCGCGGTTCGACTATCCGACGCATTTCACAGCCATCAGCTTTACGCTCACGCCCGAGCCGCCGGAAAACTCGACTTCTGCGTCGGCATCATCGGCGGCGCGGACGGGCCGGTCGCCATCGTCGTGGGCGAAGCGGCGCAGGGGAAGCTCCACACCGCGTGCTCGTCGCTGCACTTTGCGGCGGTCGACCACGTCGACTGGCGCGTCGGCTTCCGCGAAACACCGTGGGAAGCAGGGACGTTCGACCTCCTCTAACTCACTTTTTCTGTGATTTCCGGTACTCCGTCGGCAGGACGCCGAAGGCCTTGTGGAATTCGGTGGAAAACTTGCTCTGGCTCTCGTAGCCGACGGCGCGCGCGACCTGCGCGACGTTCTCGTCGCCCTCGAGCAGCAGCTTTGCCGCGTGCTGCATGCGGTGCTCGCGGATGTGCGAGGCGAGCGAGCTGCCGTAGACGGACTTGAAGAGCGCCTTCATCGTCGAGGGGTTCATCAAAAACATGCGCGACAGCTCGTCGATCGTCACGCGGCTTGAAAGGTGCTGCGTCAGATAGTCGTGCACGGCGCGGATGGTCTCGATCTGCTCACTCGTGCCGCCGCCCTCGTACACCTCGGCGTCGAGCGGGGGCAGGTGCGGCGCGCCGGTGGCGGCCTTGCTCTCCTCCTCGGGACAGGAAATCTCCATCGTGCGCTCGATCATGCGGTGCAATAGCTGCGCCTGCTCGCTGTCCGACGCGCGGTAGTAGACCTCCTTCCCCACGCGGCGCGAGACGAGAAGTCCGCTCTCACGCAGCTGCCTCAAATGGTGCGACACCGCGGGCGAGCTCATGCCGACCATCGCGGAGAGGTCGATGACGCACTCCTCGCAGTGGCACAGCAGCCAGAAAATGCGCACGCGGCTGCTGTCGGAGAGCTGCTTGAACACGTCCGCCACGGTCTGGAAGCTGCCGATCGTCTCCACCGATTCCTGCAGCTCCCGCATCGTGCCCTCGTCGCTGTGCTGGTGGGGTAAATGCACTTCGCTCATCGTTGTTCCGCCTTTCTTTTTGGGGCCTGCGGGCGCGTCCGTATCCCGTTTGGAAGTTTGTTTCGCCCGAACGGAAGAGACATGCGTGCAGCCCTTGACTTTTGCCTTTGCGGACATTATAGTACGGTCATCAAGATTAAACAAGCACTTAATCGTTAAATATTTTGTGCCGAAAAGGAGAAACATACCATGAAAAAGACCTATCAGATCGAAGTCGACTGCGCCAACTGCGCCAACCTCATGGAAGAAGCCACCAAGAAGACCGAGGGCGTCGCCGACGCCGTCGTGAACTTCATGACCCAGAAGATGACCGTCGAGTTCGCCGAGGGTCAGGACCCCAAGGCCGTGATGAAGGCCGTCCTCAAGAATTGCAAGAAGGTCGAGGACGACTGCGAGATATATCTGTAAGAGATCTTCTCCCTCTCACGCCCCGGACGAACGCACCGGGGCGCTTTCTTAGGCAAAATTCAAATTCTCCCCCTTCAAGGAGGTCATCTTTATGACGAAAAAGCAAAAAAAGATGCTTTACCGCATCATTGTCACATTTCTGCTGTTTGCAGTCCTGATGGTCTGTGAACACACGGGACGGATGGACGGATGGAACAAAATTGTGTTATTTGTGATTTATCTGGTTCCGTATCTGGTAATTGGTTATGATATTGTATACAAGGCGGCACGAAACATCAGCCACGGACAGGTGTTTGATGAGAATTTCCTTATGATGATCGCCACATTCGGAGCGTTTGGCGTAGGTGAATATTCCGAGGCTGTCGCTGTTATGCTGTTTTATCAGGTAGGCGAACTGTTCCAGGGCTATGCGGTTGGAAAATCCCGCCAGTCCATTTCTGATATGATGGACATTTGTCCGGAATATGCCAATATCGAGGAAGACGGAGTTTTAAAACAGGTTGATCCGGATGATGTGGAAGTTGGAAGCATTATCGTAGTGAAACCAGGGGAGCGTATTCCTTTGGACGGTATTGTTGTGGAGGGTGAATCCCTGATCGATACCGCAGCACTGACCGGCGAGTCGGTACCAAGAAGTGCAAAAGCCGGGGATGAGATCATCAGTGGTTGTGTGAACGGAAGCGGAACATTAAAAGTAAAAACAACAAAAGAGTTTGATGATTCTACGGTTGCAAAGATTCTGGAACTTGTGGAGAATGCAAGCAGCAAAAAAGCAAAAGTTGAGAATTTCATCACACGTTTTGCAAAATACTATACTCCGGTTGTCACAATCGGTGCAGTGATCCTCGCAATTTTGCCGCCACTGATCCTTGGCGGCGGATGGGCAGAATGGATTCAGAGAGCATGTATTTTCCTTGTTATTTCCTGCCCGTGTGCGTTGGTGATCTCCGTTCCTTTAGGATTCTTCGGAGGAATCGGTGCAGCGTCTAAGATCGGTGTCCTTGTAAAAGGAAGCAACTATTTAGAGGCAGTGGCAGAGATGACCACAATTGTTTTTGATAAGACCGGAACACTGACCAAAGGCGAGTTTAAAGTGACAGATGTCATCACCGAAAACGGTTCCAAAGAGGAACTGATCGAACTTGCAGCATTGGGAGAGGGCTATTCCAATCATCCAATCGCAAATTCCATCCGTGAAGCTTACGGAAAAGAGCTGGATTTAAACCGTGTGACAAACACAGAGGAAATCGCAGGACACGGAATCAAAGCTGTGATCGACGGAAAAACCGTATTACTCGGAAATGAAAAACTCATGAAGTCAGAGAGTATTTTTTATACACCTTGCAAGAGCATGGGAACAGTTGTTTATGTGGCATGCAATGGAGTATTTGAAGGAGCGGTTGTCATCTCCGATACCATTAAAGATGGAGCAAAAGAGGCAATCCACGACATGAAACAGGTGGGCGTCAGACATACGGTTATGCTGACTGGAGACCGCAAAGAGGCTGCAGAGACAGTGGCACAGACACTTGGTATCGATGAGGTACATGCAGAACTGTTACCGGGTGGTAAAGTAGAGCAGGTGGAAGCACTCTTAAAAGCTGAAAAAGAAAAAGAGCGTCTTGCATTTGTTGGAGATGGAATCAATGATGCTCCGGTACTCACCAGAGCGGACATCGGAATCGCAATGGGAAGCATGGGTTCCGATGCGGCGATCGAAGCAGCGGATATTGTCCTGATGGATGATGATGTGACAAAGATTGCATCGGTTGTTAAGATTGCAAGAAAGACACT
>OHCL01000450.1_pt1 | contig 14251 bp, 9 predicted proteins | sample 1577591 | NCBI WGS metagenome assembly OHCL01 (sample SAMEA3879549, study PRJEB24766) | human gut metagenome | biome: human-associated habitat; feature: feces | place: USA | collected 1985/1987
TATCTAAGAATTGACAGTGAAATGCAGAAAAGAGCCGAAGAACAGGGAATAGACTGGTATGAAATCTGGCCGGATCTGGAAGATGTAGTAATAATAGACTAACAAACAGGGTGCTGCAACAGGCACCCTGTCCGGCAAGGACAGAGCGGAGGGAGAATTACATGGAACAGAAGCGAATTTGCAAGCGGTGCTTACTGCGGGAATACGACGAAAAGGACTATAAGGAAAAAATAGAGCGGGTGCTCAAGCTGATGAAAGAAAAGGAAAAGGTGCCGGGAGAACTGTATGAAAAGCGTCTGCAGGTGTGCGGACAGTGCGAAAAATTAGCGCAGGGCACCTGCTTAAGCTGCGGCTGTTATGTGGAGCTGCGGGCGGCTGCCCGGACGGGAAGCTGTCCCTGTCAGTACTGGTAAGTCGTAGTCCGATTGGAGCATGTGCGACGAAACGGAGCAGACAGAAGGAAATTGAGGAGTTATACTGTCTAACGGTTAGCAAAAGCTAACGGAAAGGAATGGAAATGAGGATATTTTGACTCTGCGTATTTCCATTGCCCGGGCAATTCTTAAGAATGCGCCCATAAGGAACTGATTTCTGTGGAAGGCCGTTACCGCAAATTCATTCAGATCAGGGAAAAAGCCGAAGGATGGAAAATATAAGGTATAATATCTATACTTTGTCCGTTGACGGAAAGCTGCCCGGATGATACCTTAAAGATAGCGGCAGCTTTATACAGGTTTATACAGGCTGTACCGGGTATGATAAAGAACAGGAGGGCATGACATGTATCGGTTATATACAAACCCCAAAGAAAAATCAGGGCATATCCATAAGGAGCTTCAGGGGCATTTTTCGGAGCATCTGGGAAGGTGCATTTATGAAGGCATTTATGTGGGAGAAAATTCCCCCATCCCCAATGAAAACGGCATGCGGAAGGATGTTGTAAAGGCGCTGCGGGAAATGGGCATTCCGGTGCTTCGGTGGCCGGGCGGCTGCTTTGCCGATGAATACCACTGGATGGACGGCGTGGGTCCCAAAGGCGGAAGAAAGAAAATGATAAACACCCACTGGGGCGGCGTGGTCGAGGATAACAGCTTCGGAACGGACGAATATATGGAGCTTTGCAGGCAGCTTGGCTGCAAGACCTACATCAACGGCAATCTCGGCAGCGGCACTGTACGGGAAATGAGCGAATGGGTGGAATATATGACGCTGGACGGCGTTTCCCCCATGGCAGATTTAAGAAAGAAGAACGGACATGAGGAGCCTTACCGGGTGGATTATTTTGGTGTGGGCAATGAAAGTTGGGGATGCGGCGGCAACATGAACCCGGAGTTTTACGGCAATCTCTACAGACAGTACCAGACCTATGTGCGCAATTACCATCCCGACCGCCCCATTCAGAAAATTGCCTGCGGACCGGGCACGGACGATTACAACTGGACGGAAGAAGTGTTAAAAACCACGCACAGGGGTAATCCGTCGGCGCATGGCTTTATGGACGGGCTTTCCCTGCATTATTACACGGTGCCCCGCGACTGGGAGCACAAGGGCAGCGCCACGGACTTTGACGAAAAAGAATGGTATCTTACCTTAAAGAAAACCCTTTATATGGAAGAACTCTTAAACAGACATTCGGCAATCATGGATAAATATGACCCGGAGAAAAAGATTGGACTGATTGTGGATGAATGGGGCACCTGGTACGACTGTGAGCCGGGCACCAATCCCGGATTTTTATACCAGCAGAACACCATGCGGGATGCACTGGTGGCAGGCATTAACTTAAACCTTTTCAACAAGCACTGTGACAGGGTAAAAATGGCAAACATTGCGCAGCTTGTGAATGTACTGCAGGCAGTTATCCTGACGGAAGGGGAAAAGATGCTTCTTACTCCGACCTATCATGTGTTCAAAATGTACCGCTGTCATCAGGATGCCGAGCTTCTGCACAGCAGTCTGGAAACGGAGCTTATCGGTGCGGAGGAAGAAAACAGGGTGCCGAACTTAAACGAGTCCGTATCCCTGGGAACGGACGGAAAAATTCACATTACCCTGAATAATCTGTCCGTAAACGAGGATTATGAAATAGAGGCGGTATTTGCGGAAACGGTACTAAAGGCGGTGGAAGGAGAAATTCTTACGGGAAATTTTGCCGCACACAATACCTTTGCAAATCCGGATGCCGTGCATACGGAGAGCTTTACGGGAGCAAACATACGGGACAATAAAATAAAATTTACCGTACCGGCATGCAGCGTGCTGCATCTTGCCGTGAGTGTGGCGGAGTAAACATGGACAATACATTTGATTTTGATACCCTGCATGACAGGAGAGGAACCGGTTCCTTAAAATGGGATGTGGAGGAAAAAGAGCTCCCCATGTGGGTGGCGGATATGGATTTTAAGACTGCACCCGAGATAACGGAGAGTCTTGTGAAAAAAGCATCCGAAGGGATTTTCGGCTATTCGGTGGTGCCGGGAGAATGGCAGGAAGCCATTCAAAACCGTTGGGCGAAGTACGGGCTTGCCATTGAAAAAGAGTGGCTGATCTTCTGTACCGGCGTCATTCCGGCGGTTACCTGTGCCGTAAAGCGGATGACCAATGTGGGAGACAATGTGGTGGTACAGACGCCCGTTTACGGTGTGTTCTTTAACTCCATTGAAAACCAGGGCAGGCATGCACTGGAAAATCCCCTGATTTACGACGGCCTGCGCTACTCGGTTGATTTTGCGGATTTAGAGAAAAAGCTTTCCCATCCGCTGACTACACTGATGATTTTATGCAATCCCCAGAATCCGGCGGGCATTGTCTGGAGTAAGGAAGAACTGGCGCGCATCGGGGAGCTTTGTAAAAAATACCATGTGACGGTGCTTTCCGATGAAATCCATTGTGAACTGACCGTGCCGGGTGTTACCTATACTCCCTTTGCATCGGTTTCGGAGGTCTGCAAAAATAACAGCATCACCTGCATTTCCGCCAGCAAAACCTTCAATCTGGCAGGACTGCAGTCGGCGGCTGTGATCATCCCCGATGAAAGAATCCGGCAGATTATGAACAGAGGACTCAATTCGGATGAGGTAGCGGAGCCAAACGTGTTTGCCATGGCGGGAACCATTGCAGCCTACACCAAAGGAGATGCCTGGCTTACCGCACTCAGGGAGTATTTATTTAAGAACCGAAAGATTGTGGAGGAATTCTTAAAAAAAGAGCTGCCGCAGCTTGTAATGACACCGCAGGAGGCAACGTATCTGTTGTGGATTTATGTGGGAAATGTGGCAGAGGACTCCGGAAAGCTCTGCGATTTTATCCGGAAGGAAACCGGACTTTATATGTCCAAAGGAGAAGGCTTTCGGGGAAACGGGCGCCTTTTTGTCCGCCTGAACATTGCCTGCCCGAAGGAGCGTCTGCTTGACGGACTCGCCCGTTTAAAGAAGGGTGTGGAATTATATTTACAGCAGTCTGGCAACCGCCAGTAATATTAAAAGCAGCCCGCCGATAATTCCCGGTTTTATGGGAAGACGGCCGGCTGCTTTGTTGCCGATATGGCTTCCCGCAAGGACCATGAGCGCTCCGAAAATCAGGGAGAACAGAAAGACCGCAGCGGTATGCGTACCGGCGGAGAGAGAGGCTCCGAACCCGGCGGCGCAGCCGTCTAAGGAGAGGGCGGCGGACAGGGACAGAGCTTCCTTGGCAGAGATACTGTGGGAGTTGTCTTTATCGGCATTGGCAGGCGAAAAGCTTAAGCACACCCAAAAGAAACAAAATGCCGAAGCTTAAAAGGGTAGTAAAGCCGGGAGGAATAAAATCCTTCACGAAGGAGCCGGCCAGCATGGAGAGGCCGGTAATCAGGCTGCCGGTAACAGAGATAATCCCCACGGAAGAGAGGGGGATTTTTATTTTGGAGGTTCCGTAGGAAAAGGCGGCAATGAAGGAATCGACGGAAAGGGCCAGAGAAATCGCAGCGGCTTCCAGAAAGATACGAAGAACGGACAAGATACCGCATCCTTTTAGTGATTTACTGTATTATATGTGGGGAAAAAAGAATGTTGAGTTCGACATTTTTAAAATCAAAATGACCACAGGGGGGAGCCTGCGGTCATTTCGATTGTGTAAAAGGGGAATTCTTCCGGAATTTTGCTAATTAGCAGTTTCAATCACTTGAAACAAGTTAATCATAATACAAAAATCTTGCTTTGTCTACCCCCTTTTTAGAACGTTTTTTGTATTTTTTTTAACACAATCTTTACACCGGATTTACATGTTAAGATAACGTCCTTCTTCCACAAGTTCTTCGGGCAGCGGTTTGCCTGCATTTTCCACACGTTTCACAAGTAAATCGTATTTGTGGAGCTTTTGCGCCTGCTTGATTTCCAGTCTGTCCAGCATCTCCTTGTAAATGGGGTTGGTGTTCAGCCTGTCCCGGATTTCTTTGGAGAAGGTACAGTAGGTAAACAGGATGGAACGGGCGGGCTTTGTCAGACGGGGAGAACCCGCGGATTCAAACAGTACATAGGAAATATAGTCCCGGATAAACATTTCCTTGAAGCTGCCGCGCACTTTACGCAGTCCCGTCTTGATGCTTTCCTTGGCATCCTGGGATAAATCGTGGTTCCTGCGGTAGAACTGGATGTAATCGAAATATTCGCTGGTGAGGGAGCGCTCGGACAAATCGTTCCAGCGGGCGCCCTGCACACGTTTGCACATTTCCCAGCGGTACTCCGCAGACAGATGCAGGATGGAAGTATAGGCATCATCTAAATAGAAAATCGGCATGATGAAACGTGCCGGGGTGGAACGGCGTTTGCCTTCAATTTCCTGCCACATGATGCTGCGCATACCGATGCCCGGAACTAAAATAAAGTCGGGAAGGACACGGTTGTGGAAAAACTCCTTCGGAATATTTGCATCCATGTTTGAATAGGTGTATTCCCGGTAAAAGAGGCTGTAGTCCACGGACTCAAGCTGCGTGAGGGAACGGGAAATGAAATCTGCCGTTACAAAGGCGGAGCCTGGCTTCTTTAACAGATTGTGGTCGGAAAAGACCGGACAGAAAGAAGCAATGCGGCCGAAGGTGATCTTGGTGACGGCCGGGAACATGTTGGCAAATTCATAATCCACCTTGGCAAGATTGTCCTTCATAAGGACGAGCTCCTCTTCGGCGGTGATGGCGCCGGTAACCTTTTGTCTGTGTATGTAGTCCGTATAGTCCATATCAAATTCGTTTCGGCTGGGTTCTTTTTCTCCGTGCAGAATGGCGAGAAGCCAGTCGTAGAAGGTGTAAACATTGGTGTGGGGCGTGCTTCCCAGGTACTTCGCAAGGTGGGCTAAAAATTCCGCATTTTCCGGTCCGGCAAGACCTTCATCCACATAGCCGAAATAAAGGAACATGGATACCGGCAGCGGGATGAATTTGGATTTGCTTGCCCGGAGGAAACAGGACTTATACAGCTCAAAGTACATGGAAGTAATATCCTGACGGATTTTTTTCGCCGCAGGCTCCTCACTGTTTCGGTCGGGCAGGAGCCGGTAATCCGTAATCAGGGTGCGGAAGGCGCCGGCAAATTCCGGTTCCGCTTTCACATAGGTAAGAATAATGTCTAAGGAATTTTTCAGCTGCGGCATAAGCGAGGTGGTGTCCGCAGGCTGGAACACGGGCTTCTGTACAACCACGGGGGCTGCGGCTTCCTCTTCTTCGGCTTCTCCCTGCAGAGGAATATCCTCCGGCAGAAGCAGCATGACCTCGTCCATCTTTTTTAAGGAAGAAAGAAGTGACAGGGTATCCTTACAGACATTGCCGATGAGAACAGCAGCCACATCCGGGTGAGCGGAAAGTAAATTGCTTTTTTCCTCCGTGGCTTCGTAATAACGGAACAGGCAGCCTATCTGCCGGAAAGCGGAACGGCTGAAAATGGAGCAGTAGTCCGTGTTTTCCGCAAGGAAACTTTTTAAGGAAGCAAAATCGGTAACGGCACAGGGAAGAAGGGAGGAGTTTTCCAGCGCCTGCGCCGTCATGAAGTGGGTGGAGCCGGACAGCTCGCAGATGCCGAGCACATCGCCACCGGAAAGCGTGTATTCGCCGCCGGGAAATGTGAGGGAAAAACTTCCGCTTATAATAAGGAATAATCCGGTAATCGGTTCACCTTGGGAAAATAGTACCTGTTCGGGCTTTAACGTCAACATAAAAAAGAACCTCCCATACATAGAAAATTATAGGAATATTATACCTTTTTTATCGGAAGAGTACAAGAAAAATACTGTTAAGAAACACTTAGCGGCAGAATGTAAAAAAAACTGTACTTTTTTAGAAAGTATGTTACAATGAAAATACATGAGTGTCATTTTTTATGGGGGTATGCGGTTTGGAGAAGGATATCGAATACAGACGAACGGTCATGGAAGGATATAAAAATGAAATAGAGCCACTTTTCTGGTACATTCCCTGGCTGGAGTCAAGGTACGGTAAAAAGGTCAGCAATTCTTTTACCTGCGACAATTTCTCCGAGCGGACAATGACATTTCCGGTATATGAGGGAACCCTGCTCCGCTTTGTGGGCGATGTGCAGCAGACAAGCCTTATGGACAGGAATTACCGTTATCTGTATACCAGATACCGGATCCATACTCCTGAGGAGGAACGGCATCTGATTGAAAATGTAACCATAGCGGACATGGAAATCCTGACGGGTATTCTGTCCCGTTACATATTAGAGGGCCGGACAAAAGGTATGGTATGGCCGGCAGGAGTGGAAGAGGGTATTTACCTTGCCATCCTGCGAAAGTTCCAGGAGTTGTTCCGGAAATGGTGCCAGCCTCTCAATCAAAGCAATCAGCAGGAGTAAAAGTGTATGGGCGAAAAGTCATTGCAAAAGAAAAAGTACATATTGGAAACAGCCAGAAAGGTATTCATGGAAAAGGGCTACAAGAATGTGACCATGAAGGACATTGTGGAAGCCTGTGATATCAGCCGCGGCGGTCTTTATCTGTATTTCAACAGTACGGCGGAGATTTTCCGGGAAGTGCTGCATATGGAGTCCGAGGAAGCGGATGATGTGTTTTCCGACAGCATCAGGGAGGATGCCACCGCTACGGAAATCCTTGCCCTGTTCTTAAAGGAGCAGAAAAAGGAGCTTTTAAGCAAAAAGGACAACCTTGCAATCGCAACTTATGAATACTATTTCGGTGAAGATGTGCCCAAAAAGGACAATATCTTAAAAAGACAATTCGACTCTGCCGTAAAGATTATTGAGAAGCTGATTGAAACCGGCGTGGAAAACGGAGAATTTTACTGTGAGGACTGCAGAAGTGCTGCCCGCAACATCATGTTCTTATTGGAAGGACTTAAAATTTCCGCCCATACCATCGGCGTAACACCGGAAATGGTGGACAGGGAGTTACTCTTTATCCTGAATGGATTAGGGGTAGAGGAATAAATAAATATTTAGGAGAAAGGCTTGGTTAAAGCAGAATGGAAAAAGTAAGACGTATCTATGTGGAAAAAAAGGAACCTTTTGCGGTAAAAGCAAAGGAACTGCATGAGGACCTGAAGAGCTACCTTGGCATGGAAGGCGTGGAGAAGGTCAGAGAGCTGATTCGCTATGACGTGGAAAATATCTCCGACGAAACCTTTGAAAAAGCATGTCACAGTGTTTTTGCGGAACCACCTGTAGATGACCTTTACAGAGAAGAGCTTCCTTTACAGGAAGGCGACAGAGTATTCGGTGTGGAATTTTTACCCGGACAGTTTGATCAGAGAGCCGATTCAGCGGTACAGTGTGTGCGCTTCTTAAAAGAAGACGAAGAGCCCATTATTCGTACGGCTGTTATTTATGTCATTTCCGGTAAAATTACGGATGATGAATTTGCAAAAATCCGTGCCTACTGCATTAACCCGGTGGATTCCAGGGAAACCGATATGGAAAAGCCTGTTACCCTGATCCAGGAGTTTGCGGAGCCTGCCGATGTGAAGATATTTGACGGATTTTCTTCCATGGAAGAAAACGCATTACGCGATTTATACGATTCCTTGGGTCTTGCCATGACCTTCAAGGATTTCAAGCATATTCAGAATTATTTTGCAAACGAAGAGCACAGGGACCCGTCCATGACGGAAATCCGGGTGCTGGATACTTACTGGTCCGACCACTGCCGTCACACCACCTTCTCTACGGAGCTTACCGATGTAGAGTTCGGAGAGGGTTATTACCGTGCTCCCATTGAGACCACTTACCAGAGCTATCTCGATACGAGAGAAGAAATTTTTGCCGGCAGAAAGGACAAGTTTGTCTGCCTGATGGATTTGGCGTTAATGGCAATGCGCAAGTTAAAGAAGGACGGTAAGTTAGAGGACATGGAGCAGTCCGATGAAATCAATGCCTGCTCCGTTATCGTTCCCGTGGAAATGGATTATGACGGGGAAAAGGTGACCGAAGAGTGGCTGGTATTCTTCAAGAACGAAACCCACAACCATCCGACCGAAATCGAACCATTCGGCGGTGCGGCTACCTGCCTCGGCGGCGCTATCAGAGACCCTCTGTCAGGCCGCGGTTATGTATATCAGGCAATGCGTGTGACCGGTGCGGCTGACCCGACCGTTCCCGTATCCGAAACCCTGCACGGCAAGCTTTCCCAGAAGAAACTGGTCAGAGGTGCGGCAGCGGGCTATTCCTCCTACGGCAACCAGATTGGTCTGGCTACCGGCTATGTAAAAGAAATTTATCATCCCGATTATGTGGCTAAACGTATGGAAATCGGCGCCGTTATGGGCGCTGCTCCGAGAAAGAACGTCATCCGTGAAAATTCCGACCCGGGCGATATCATCATCCTTCTGGGCGGACGTACCGGACGCGACGGCTGCGGCGGTGCAACCGGTTCTTCCAAGGTACATACCGATACATCCATCGAAACCTGCGGCGCAGAAGTACAGAAGGGTAATGCTCCCACCGAGCGTAAAATCCAGCGTCTGTTCCGCCGTGAAGAGGTCAGCCGTCTGATTAAGAAGTGCAACGACTTCGGCGCAGGCGGTGTGTCCGTTGCCATCGGCGAGCTGGCCGACGGTCTTGTGGTTGACTTAGACAAGGTGCCCAAGAAATACGCAGGTCTGGACGGTACGGAGCTTGCCATCTCCGAATCCCAGGAGCGTATGGCGGTTGTGGTAGACCCTAAGGATGTGGAAACCTTCTTAGGCTATGCGGCAGAAGAAAACTTAGAGGCGGTTCCCGTTGCGGAAGTTACAAAGGAGCCCCGTCTTATCTTAAACTGGAGAGGCAAGGATATCGTAAACTTATCCCGTGCTTTCCTGGATACCAACGGCGCCCATCAGGAAACCAAGGTTTCCGTGGACATTCCTTCCGAAGAAGACAATTATTTTGACAGGATTGCAGTTGATAAAGTAGAAGAAAAAGTTAAGAACGAAGATGTAAAGGGCGCATGGCTGGCACTTATGGGTGACTTGAATGTCTGCTCCCAGAAGGGTCTGGTGGAGATGTTCGACTCCTCCATCGGCGCAGGCAGCGTGCTGATGCCTTACGGCGGTAAGTACCAGCTTACCGAAACACAGGCAATGGTGGCAAAGCTTCCCGTACTCCGCGGAAAGACCGATACCGTTACCATGATGAGCTACGGCTTCGACCCGTATCTTTCTTCCTGGAGCCCTTACCACGGCGCAGTTTATGCAGTGACAGAGTCCATGGCAAGAATCGTGGCAAACGGCGGTGATTATAAGAAAATCCGCTTTACGTTCCAGGAATATTTCCGTCGCATGACTTCCGACCCCGAGCGCTGGAGCCAGCCGTTTGCGGCTCTTCTGGGTGCTTACGACGCACAGATTGGTTACGGACTTCCTTCCATCGGCGGCAAGGATTCCATGTCCGGTACCTTCAACGATATTGATGTACCGCCCACCCTGGTTTCTTTTGCAGTGGATGTGGCAAAGGACAGCGATGTGATTACACCGGAATTAAAGACAGCCGGAAACAGTCTGGTGCAGTTCTCTATTGAGAAGGACGATTACGACATTCCGGTTTACGAAAAGGTTATGGAGTTGTACGACAGCATTTCCGGCCTGATGAAGAAGGGTATTATTGTTTCCGCTTATGCACTGGACAGCAACGGTCTTGCGGCAGCGCTCTCCAAGATGGCATTCGGCAACGGCTTAGGTGTAGCGGTTGACAAAGAAGTGCCTCTGCGTGCCCTGTTTGAAAACGGACTGGGTGACATTGTAGCGGAAATTGCCGCTGACAAGCTGGAAGCACTGGCAGCAGCCGATGTGGACTATATGACGGTCGGCAAAGTGACCGAAGAAGCAGCCTTTACCTATAAGGATACAGAGATTTCCTTAGAGGAAGCGCTGGCAGCATGGAAGAAGCCTTTAGAAAAGGTATTCCCCACAAAGGCAGTAAAGGATACCACTCCCATTGAAACCAGACTGTATCACAAAGAACAGATTTATGTATGTAAAAATAAGGTGGCAAAGCCTACCGTATTCATTCCGGTATTCCCGGGTACTAACTGTGAATACGACAGCACCAGGGCATTTGAACGCGCCGGTGCCAACGTAGACACCAAGGTATTCAAGAACCTGAGCGCAGAGGACATCAGAGAGTCCGTGGATGCTTTTGAAAAGGCAATTTCCCAGGCACAGATTATCATGTTCCCGGGCGGCTTCTCCGCAGGTGACGAACCGGACGGATCCGCTAAATTCTTTGCCACCGCCTTCCAGAATGCCAAGATTAAGGAAGCGGTTACAAAGCTTTTACAGGAAAGAGACGGTCTGGCACTGGGTATCTGCAACGGCTTCCAGGCGCTGATTAAATTAGGACTGGTTCCCTTCGGTGAGATTACCGGACAGACGGCAGAGTCCCCGACCCTGACATTCAATACCATCAACCGTCACATTTCCAAGATGGTTTATACCAAGGTAGTTTCCGATAAGTCTCCCTGGTTAAGAGAGGCGAAGTTAGGACAGACCTACTGCAGCCCCGCATCCCACGGTGAAGGTCGTTTCGTAGCAAACAGGGAATGGCTCGACAAGCTGTTTGCAAACGGCCAGGTAGCAACCCAGTATGTGGATATTGACGGCAATGTTTCCATGGATGAGGAATGGAATGTAAACGGTTCTTATTGCTCCATCGAAGGTATTACATCCCCTGACGGCAGATGCTTTGGCAAGATGGCGCATGCAGAGAGACGCGATACTTCCGTAGCAATCAATATTTACGGCGAACAGGATTTGAAAATCTTTGAAAGCGGTGTCGCTTACCTTAAGTAATATCCGGGGCTTCCCGGCAAAAACCTCTGTCTTTGGCAGAGGTTTTTTTGACAAAATAAAAATTTTTGAAAAAAGTTTAAAATAAAAAAAGGATTTTGGGTAGTAGACGCAGAATATTATAAATAGAGAGTATTTTTTGAGAGTTTGTTGTTGTGCATGTTCATAGTATGGGTCCACATAATCGGACAGAAGGAGCAAAATGACAATAAGAGAAAATCTGGAGAAGTGGGAGCAGGAATATTTAAGCCCCTACGCAACGCTCAGCATGAATTCCCTCGGCAGAGAACGGGAAGAGGAGCAATGTGACATCAGACCGGTATTCCAAAGAGACAGGGACAGGATTTTGCACTGCAAAGCTTTCCGCAGACTGAAGGATAAAACCCAGGTGTTTTTAACCCCCGAGGGCGACCATTACCGGACAAGACTGACGCACACACTGGAGGTTTCCCAGAATGCCCGCACCATTGCCAAGGCACTCAGGATGAATGAGGACTTAGTGGAAGCCATTGCGCTGGGACATGATCTTGGACATACACCCTTCGGTCACGCCGGGGAAAGAGCACTAAACGAGGTCTGCCCGTTCGGGTTTGAACACAATGTGCAGAGTGTGCGTACCGTGGAAAAGTTAGAGAAAAACGGTCAGGGGTTAAATCTTACGGTGGAAGTAAGGGATGGTATCTTAAACCACCAGACGGACAGCATGCCTTTTACCTTAGAGGGGAAAATCGTCCGGCTCTCCGATAAGATTGCCTACATCCACCATGATATGGATGATGCCATCCGGGGCGGTATCTTAAAGGAAGAGGATGTGCCAAAGGACATTGCGGATGTGATTGGGTACACCACCGGAGAAAGACTCGACCACTTTATCCATGACATTGTGACGACGAGCTTCGGAAAAGACGATATCCGTATGTCCGAGCCGGTGGCGGAAGCCATGAAAAAGCTCAGACAGTTTATGTTTGAACGTGTCTACCAGAATCCGGAAGCCAAGAGCGAGGAAGGCAAGGCGGAAATGCTGATGAAAACACTGTATCATCATTTCTTAAATCACATTGATGTGCTGCCGCCGGATTTCCTGCGCATGATTGACGAGGGCGAAGAACGGGAACGGGTGGTATGCGATTATGTGGGTGCCATGACGGACCGTTTTGCCATTGCCACCTACGAAGAGATTTACATTCCCAAGTCATGGCACGGCTGATTGACGCGCGGACAAAAAGAAAGGTTAGGTTACATATGTATTATCCTGAGGAAATCGTAGAAGAAGTCAGGATGAAAAACGATATTGTAGATGTTATTTCCGGATACGTGAAGATACAGAAGAAGGGAGCAAGCTATTTCGGACTCTGCCCGTTCCACAATGAAAAATCTCCTTCTTTTTCCGTATCCGGTGCCAAGCAGATGTATTACTGCTTTGGCTGTGGGGCAGGAGGTAACGTCTTTACTTTCATCATGAAATATGAAAATTACACGTTTGCGGAAGCAGTGAAGCTTCTGGCAGACAGGGCCGGTGTGAAGCTTCCTGAGTTAGAATACACGGAAGAAATGAAGGCGAAGGAAAATCACCGGGCAAGGCTTCTTGCCGTAAACAAGGAAGCGGCGAAGTATTACTATTACCAGCTCCGTTCCAAAAAGGGCGAGGTGGGCTACCGCTACTTAAGCGAACGGAAGCTGAGCGAAGAAACCATGAATAAGTTCGGTCTGGGGTATGCCTCCGATGGGCTTGTGAGGTATCTTCGGGAAAAAGGTTATGAGGACAAGCTGATTATTGAGGCGGGACTTGCCGGATTTAATGAAAAAAGAGGTATTTACGACAGCTTCTGGAACCGGGTTATGTTCCCTATTCAGGACATCAACCACCGGGTTATTGGATTCGGCGGCCGGGTCATGGGGAAGGGAGAACCCAAATACTTAAACTCTCCTGAAACCCCCGTTTTTGATAAAAGAAGAAACCTCTACGGATTTAACTTTGCAAGGACGGCGCGTACCGGCAACATCATTTTGTGCGAGGGCTACATGGATGTAATTTCCATGCACCAGGCGGGCTTCACCCAGGCGGTGGCGTCCCTCGGTACGGCGTTTACTTCCGAACAGGCGCTGCTCTTAAAACGCTACACGGACAAGGTGCTTTTGGCTTACGACAGTGACGGCGCCGGTGTAAAGGCAGCTCTCCGCGGTATCGGTATTTTGAAGCAGGCGGGGCTTTCCGGTAAGGTTATCAACATGCGTCCCTACAAGGATCCGGACGAGTTTATCAAGAACCTCGGCAAAGAGGAATTCCAGAATCGGATTGATAATGCGGAAAATAGTTTCCTGTTTGAAATCCGTATCATGGAGCAGTCCTATAATCTGAACGACCCGGACAGCAAGACCCGCTTTTACACGGAAATTGCCAAGAAGCTCTGTGAGTTTGAAGTGGATGTGGAGAGAGAAAATTACATCGAAGCGATTGCGGAAAAATACCACATCGGTTTTGAAAATCTGCGGAAGTTAGTCAATTCCTATGCAGCGAAAAACGGCATGGTGCAGCCTGCACAGAAGCCGAAGTCGGGACTGAATAAGAAAAACAGCCAGGAAGACAACGGCAAGAGAGTGCAGAAGCTTCTGCTTACCTGGATTACGGATTACCCGGAGGTACTTCCGAAAATCACCCGTTTTATTACCCCGTCCGATTTTACGGAGGAACTGTACCGGAAGGTGGCGGACAAGCTGTTTGCGGATATTGAAAACGGCAGGTACAATCCGGCTTCCATTATCAGCATGTTTGAGGATGAAAATGAGCAGAGGGAAGCAGCCGAGCTTTTTAACACAAAGGTGGAAGCCATTACCACAAGCCAGGAAAAGGAACGGGCTTTTCACGATATTGTGTATGCGGTAAAAAAGAACAGTTACGAATTTTATTCCGGTAAATTGGGAAGTGATGTAACTGCATTAAATCAGGTAATTGCAGGGAAAAAGGCATTGGAGGAACTGGCAAAAACG
>OHCL01000451.1_pt1 | contig 14243 bp, 16 predicted proteins | sample 1577591 | NCBI WGS metagenome assembly OHCL01 (sample SAMEA3879549, study PRJEB24766) | human gut metagenome | biome: human-associated habitat; feature: feces | place: USA | collected 1985/1987
CATTATTACACCTCATGCTCATACTTCATCATAAAATTCAAATAAATTTAAGTATACTATACTTTACTCAATCTTATATATTATACCACATAGAGGCATCCGCTACAATAAATCGCAGACCGCACTCTGTGTAATCAAGAATCCTTTCTCAGATAAAATTCAAAACAAAAAGCATGAACCACGGCAATAGTTCATGCTTAAATAATCCTTAGCGAAAATCAACCTTCAGATGCTGTCTTTCAGGCATCCGTTGATATTTATATTTGGGATAACCAACCATCAGCGTACCCACAATCTTGTGCTTCGGCGGCACAGCAATCAGATCCAGCAGCGGCTGATAGCCAGCAATGCCGCAGGATTGGATAAAGCCGGCAATCGTTGTGCCCAAACCGATGGTCGGAGCAAACAGCTCAGCATAAGCCCAGCTCTGCTCTGCATTGCTCACACCGGTAATATTCAGACGGCGTGCCAACGCAAAAATCAAACAGGGCGCATTACGCGCGATAATATCCTGTCCACGCTCACGGTAAGCGCGCAGCACAACCTGAAAATAGCGTTTATTTTCGGTGCCTGCCGCAACCTCAGCCTCCATCCAGTCGGCAACAGCGTCAGCAATCGCACGGATTTGCTCCTTATCGCGGATAACGATATAGTACATACCCTGTGAATTGCCAGCAGTCGGCGCATAGCGTGCCACGTCCAGCATGCGGGTAATTTCCTCATCCGTAGGTGCCTGCGGTTTAAAGTTACGCACACTGCGGCGCATGCGCAAAAATTCATAGGCAACCTCAGGCGTCGGCAACGGCATCGTCACCGGACGCTGCTCCGCCAGCGGCGTATACTTATTATCCAAGGCTCCTACGGGACAGATAGCAACACACTGACCGCAGCTCATACAGCCACGGTCAAAATTGCACTCCGGTCCGTTTTCACCCATAGAAAGAATGCAGGAAGGACAGCATTCTACGCAAATGCCGCAACGCAGGCATTTCTCCTGATTAACTGTTAACAAATCCATAACGTCACCTCACAGTGCATTATCGGTATAGTGAATGTATTCCAGTCCACTAAAGTCTGCCTTATAATGACCGTTGCGCATAGGCGTACCCATGAGTTTTTTATCGTCAGGCAAACCATCTACATTTACCAGACCGATAGAAGCGGTAGCACAAAGAGCACCAAGCTGTGTTGCTACACGCATAGCATAAGCCTTGTCTGCTTCACCGACAACGCCCTTATGCGGGTACATTGATGTCGCTGCGACGATAACCGTCAGGATTTTGCCGCTCAGGGCAAAAATATGCGGTACAGTATTCATATCAGTCTGCATATAATCAATTTTAAAATTATGACTTTCCAGCCAGGGAACGAGAGCCTGCAAGCCAAGCTCGTGAATTTCCTGCTCTGTTAAAAGCTGCTGCTCCAAAATTCTCTTCTCCTGTAAAAAATTAGTGTGCTCAACCCTTCTCACAAGCAGAGATTGTTAAGAAGATACTGGATGCAAGGAAGGTCGAGGACGGCGTATAATCTTATACTCCTAGGAGTCCTGTCGACGCAGAGGCGTCTTACACTGCCTCCTTTAGAGAGCGCCAAGAAGATGCCAGATACGAGGAAGGGCGACGACGGCGTATATCCTTATACTCCTAGGAGCCCTGACGACGCAGATGGCGTCTTATGGGCGCTCTCCCACAAGCTATTCTTCGCCGAGCACCAACACTTCCGGCTCCAAATGAACACCATGCGCCGCAAACACCTTATCCTGCACATCGCAGATAAGCTGCAGCACATCTGCCGCCGTTGCTCCGCCAATGTTCACTACAAAACCTGCATGCTTTTCAGAAACCTGCGCACCGCCGACAGTGTAGCCTTTAAGACCTGTCTGGTCGATAAGTGTACCGGCGAAATATCCGGGAGGACGCTTGAACATACTGCCTGCACTGGGCAGCTCCAACGGCTGCTTAGTGATACGGCGGTTACTGAAATCTGCCATTTTATCGGCAATAGCCTGCTTATCACCTGCAGCCAGGCGCACAGTTACCGCAATAACAATTTTACCGCTGCCCTGCAGCGCTGTATGGCGATAACCGAAATCAAGAGCTGCAGCCGGCAGCTCGCTGATTGTGCCGTCAAGCTCCATCACGCGCACACCGGTAACAACCTTAGCCATTTCACCGTCATAAGCACCGGCGTTCATGTAAACAGCGCCACCGATGCTGCCGGGAATGCCAACAGCGAACTCCATGCCGCTTAAGCCAAGCTCTGCCGCCTTGCGGGAAGCAGCAGCCAGGGAAACACCACTGCCAAAGGTCAACGTGCAGCCGTCAACAGTAACGTCATTGAGCATATTGCCAAGCTTGATAACCAGGCCACGGATACCCTTATCGCGCACCAAAAGATTAGAACCGTTGCCAATCAGCGTAACCGGCACCTTCGCCTCACCGGCACGCTGCAGCAGCTGCTTCAGCTCCTGCTCGCTCTGCGGCATAGCCATCAGATCTGCAGGACCTCCGATACGGAAGGATGTATGCTTCGCCATCAGCTCCTCTGCAAGCAAAGGCTTGGCAGTACAGCCTGCGAAAATCTCCTGCAACGTCATTATTTCTCTCCCATTGCCTCTTTGACAACGTCCTGAATAGTATTAGTAACGTCCATCAGCATCATCTGGAAACGAATCAGAGCGTTCAAATATTGAACTGCATCTGCATTCAGATTCAAAATGCCCTGCAGCTTCTGCATTTTATCAACAGAAGCCTGGTCGGGAGTCTTACCCTGATGCTTAGCAAACTCTACTTCCTGAGCAACCATCAGATACTCGTTAACCATTTTTTTAGAATCCGGATCCTTCTCCAGAACAACAGCAGCTTCCTTCAGTTTTTTGTACTCATGGCTTTCGCGCATAGCCTTAGCCAATTCGTTTGCATTATCATATACGTTCATAATTAAACACCTCACTAATGATATATTTTTACACTAACGTAAGAAAAACAAAGATAGAAAAAAGAACCAAACACATACGCGGGTTATACTGTTGAAGCTTGCAGATATCACGCCAATGCAAGCAAGCGGTATGCCGTGCAGCGAATAGCAATTTTAGCGAATGAGTGTCTGGAAGCACAGAAATGCCGCAACTGTTTGAGCGCTACGCTTAACTCATACAGAAGAATATGTTAGCTTAGCGCGAGTTTTGCGGTATTTCGTCTTGCTTCCACACGAAATTTGTGTCCGTCAACTCGCTTCTGCAAACCTCTCAGGAAAACTTATCTCATCAAGCGATTGACGGAAAATTTCTCTGAGCGGAATGGTATATCGCTTGCGACGCTATTACTCATTCACTCACATACCTACATTCAAATGGGCGAACTTAGAGCAGTCGCCATACTCAAAATGCCACCACTCCATCTCAATTCCCTTGAATCCCTGCAGCTCCATCTCCTCGCGCAGCAAACTGCGCAGATAACGCTCGCGCGACGTACCGCCAGCATAGCTGGCGTACTGACGCAGCGACGGCTCATCAAAGCCGCAGCCCATATCCAGCTCTTCACCGCTCTCCAGACTGTACAGGCCCACATCCACAGCATTACCTGTGTTATGCGTGCTGCCCTTAGTTTCCGGGTCCTCCAGCATATCCTTATTATCGGCAGGCAAAGCCAAATTAGCCAGCTTGCTCACCGACCAGGGACGGTAGGCATCCCACAGCACCAGGCCGTAGCCGTAAGGTGCCAGACGCTGCTGTACCTTGCCTAAGGCAGCAGCTGCCTCTTTAGAAACAAAGAGCTTGGGCGTAGTATAAAGCGGCGCACCGAAAAGGTTGTCACTGCCTGCGTAGACAGAATTAACCTTAACACCGGCAACAGTTGCAGCGTCCACCATCTGTGCCTGCTCACCTGCTGCCAAAGCAGCAGGAACGGTTGCTTTAGCAGCCTCCGCACGCAGCTTGTCCCAATCCTCGGCACTGCGCTCCTCCAGGCGGAAAGGCTTCGCCCTCTCTCCCGCAGTCGTACCTAAAAAATAACGGCTGTAGGTATTACCGCCGACGCGGCAGGAAATACCGTAGCCATCAGGATCACGCTCAAAACGTACACCTGCTTCGGTATTGCTCATCGGCCCTGATTCCTGCAAAGTGTAGGAATCAAAATGCACCTTGCTGAGCGGATAAAGATTTGCCGCAGCAAAGGATTTATCCTCCAATGCAGTGCGGTACAACAGCTCCAGACGGCCGTTATTCTCACGGATAAGAATATTTTCGCCGTTGCCATAGTAAAAGCCAAGAATATACTTGATATCCTTCGGCGCATCTTTAGGCACGGAAGCCAGAGCAAGCTCCGCTCCCGTCTGGGCATAGAAAAGCAGACCGGCCGCCAGGCCGGCCAGCAAATTTCGGTAATTCACTATTGAATCAGCTCCTTGCGTACATCAGCTAAAGCATTAAGCCTGCTGCGTACTCTCGCAATATCCGCCAAATCGATTTCACAGGAAACAACTTCCTCCTGCATACCTGCTTCGGCAAGAATCCTGCCGCTGGGCGCAACAACCATAGAATGACCGTAAAACGGCGCACTCTTAAAACTGCCAGCACAATTTACCGCTACCACAAAGGTGTGGTTTTCGGCAGCGCGGGCCTGCACCAGCAAGCGCCAGATATCTCCCCTTGCTTCAGGCCATTCAGCCGGGCAGAAAATGAGCTGTGCTCCTTGCAGAGCCAGATGACGGAAAAGCTCGGGGAAACGCAAATCGTAACAGATAGTCGAGCCGCAGCACAGACCATCTAATGTAAAGGCTTGAAAATTATTGCCGGGAGCAAAGAAATCCTCTTCATGGAAAAGGCCGAAAAGATGTACCTTATCATAAAGATTGACGATTTCACCGTTCTTATTGATAGCCGCAGAGGTATTGTAAATCTTGCCATCGGCATGACGCATAGGTACAGAACCCGCAAGAACAGCACACTGCTCATTACGTGCAAATTCCGCAAGCCGGGCCAACACAGGTGAGGCCTGCGTTTCGGCCTCCTGCTCCAGGTGTCCCAGGCTGTAACCTGTTGTCCACACCTCGGGCAGCACCAGCAAATCATGCTTTTGGGCAGCCTCCGCTGCCAGCTGCAGACCATGGGCTACATTAGCCGCCTTATTCTTTTCCAGAACTTCCAGCTGCAGCAAAGCTATTTTCATAATACGCGCTCCTTAGGCATCATATTATTGCTATGCAGGCGACCAAGGAAAAATTTCTCCAGCTTGCGGGTGCAGCGGGTAATAAAATGTTCCTTACCGCCTAAGGACTCAACAAAAACTACAGGATGACCGGCAACCTTTGCGCCTAAAACGTCGGTCAACAGCTGGTCGCCGACAAAAAGAATTTTACCGCCGCCCATAGCTTTAGTAATCTGCTTATATGCCATCGGCAAAGGCTTAGCGGCACGCATAATGGTGCCAAGACCGGTCTGACGGGTGATACCTTTAATGCGGTCACCGCCGTTATTGGAAATCAATGCAACATTGATACCCATCTGATGCAGCTGACGAATCCAGGTCATAGCACGAGGGCCTACCAGGTTCTTGTCGCGCGGCAGCAGTGTATTGTCAATATCAACAACAATTTTGGTGTAGCCATTGCGCTTCAGCCATTTTGCGGAAATGTCAAATAAACTTTTTACTCTGTAATCGGGGCAAACATACTTTAAAATCATACTACCTTATCCTTTGGAAATTTTATTTCAAATGTGGTACCAGAACCACATTTGCTGATTACCTCGGCACTGGCGCCGTGGACACGAATAATTTCTTTGGCAATAGCAAGCCCCAGACCGGTTCCCGGAACACTGCGGCAATGCGATTTTTCAACCTTGTAAAAACGCTCCCAGATAAAGGGAATATCCTCTTCGGGAATACCCTTGCCCTGGTCAGAAACCGTTACAAGCACGCTGCCATCGTCAAGCTTATTCGCACCTATTGATACAGTACCATTTTCCGGCGAATATTTCAAGGCATTATCGCACAAAATCATAATTAACTGTACCATTTGGTCTCCATCGCCCAAAATTTTGATATTATCGTCGGCATGAACATTAATAGTAACATTATTCTTCACGCAGCGCACCGATAATTTTTCGGCGACATTACGGATGATACCGGCCAGCGGCAGTTCATCCATGTTGCTCACAGTCAGCGGGTCGCTGGACTCCAGTCTGCTGATATCCAGCAGCTCGCGTACCATACGCTCCAGACGGACTGTTTCTTCATTTATCAGGCCACGGTAACGCTGAATCAGATCAGTATCCGTTACCATACCATCACAGATTGCCTCATTGTAGCCACGGATAATCGTAATCGGCGTACGCAGCTCATGTGATACATTGGCCACAAAATCGCGGCGGATTTTTTCCGTCCGCTCCATCTTGGCAATGTAATCACCCAAATCCTTGCCTAAAGAATTAAGTGCATTTCCCAACTCGGCAATCTCATCATCGCCATGCACCTGCAGTCTGCGGGAATAATCTCCCGAAGCCATCGCCTGCGCATTGTCCTTCATATCCAGCACCGGCCGGATAATCATACCTGACAGACGTTTGACTAAGAACAGACTGAAAATAATGGCAATGATACCTACAATCATAATATAAATGTAAACATTTCGCAAGAATTTTTCGAAACCGCTCAAGGGTTCTATCAGCAAAATAGCGCCTGTGTGTCCTTTACCGAAGGTATAAGGAACGCCGACCAGGATTACCTGCTCCTTGTAATACGGATGATAAATCTGCGATTTGAAGGACTTCCCGGCATAAACATCATTTAGTATCACTTTAATGCGATACGATAAATTACTGCTCTTCATATCCTGATCCAGTTTTCTGACGCTTTCCTGCAATACCTGTTGCGAAGGAGCACCATACTTAAGAAAATCCTTCATTGAAGCATTTTCTCCGGTCTCTTGTACATTTTCGTAATTAGAGGCCGCCAAAAGCTCGTAATTATCATCAAACAGCCAGATGCGTGCGCCAACCAGCTTATCTACAGCTAAAATATAACGATAAAGCATATCCCTGTCCTGCAAGCGGATGAAGGCTTCAACAGTTTCCCCCATCTCATTTCCCTTTTCGGCCAGCTCCTGCTCCTTAATCTGGAAAAAGTAGTCGGCAATCAGGTAGGATATGCCTGCTGTAATCCCCACAACGACGATAATTATGATAGTCATAAAACTATACATCAGGCGTGTGCTTAGGGATTTTTTCATAGGTTATTCGTCCTTTAGCTCGAATTTATAGCCTACACCCCAGATAGTTGTAATATCCCATTTGGAATCAGGCGGAATGTTCAGTTTCTGTCTTATGCGTTTGATGTGCGTATCAACAGTACGGGTATCACCGTAATAGGAATAGCCCCAAATTGTTTCCAACAGCTGGTTGCGGCTGAAAGCCTTGCCCGGATTTGATGCCAGGCACCACAGCAGCTCCATTTCCTTAGTCGTAAAGGTCATTTTGTTGCCGAATGCGGTTACCTGATACTGGTCCATATCGATAATCAGACCGGGATAGGTGATGCGCGAAACCTCACCCTTCTTCTCCTGCGTGCCTGCACGGCGCAGCACAGCCTTCACGCGGGCTACCACTTCACGCGAATTAAACGGCTTGGTGATATAGTCATCGGCGCCGATTTCCAGACCGGCAATACGGTCATCATCATCATCCTTGGCCGTAACCATGATAATGGGCAGGTCCGACATTTTACGTACCTGCTTGCAAACCTCAATGCCGTCGAGAACAGGCATCATAATATCCAGCAGCAGAATATCCGGTTTTTCGGACTGAACCTTCAAAATTGCGGCAGCACCGTCTTCGGCTTCAATAACATCAAAGCCTTCCTTCTCAAAATATATGCGCAAGATTTCGCGAATCTGCGCTTCATCATCAGCAATTAATATTTTCTGTTTTGCCATAATCATCACTCCTGCCTTTAAGCTGACTCGTACCGTTTATTTATCAGAGCAAACGGCAGAGTCCTACAAGATGTTACTATAATTATAGCACAAATACTTGCTTTCTTAGTATGCTTTCACAAAAGATTTACATATATATACTGCTTTTATCATAAACGTAAACGCGAATGCATTATTTGTCACAGAAAATGCTTATAATTTTTGTTTTAAGACAGATATTAAAGCGGCTTAAAGGCTGCCAGCATTTTTTTGCGCTCACGCCACTCTGGCAGATAGCGTTCGACAATCGCGTGAAAGCGCGGTGAATGATTGGCCTCGTGCAAATGCGCCAGTTCGTGCACCACAATATATTCCAGACACTCCTGCGGCCAGCAGGCCAGCAGCGTATTCAGGTTGATGCTGCCTGTGCGCACGTTGCAGGAACCCCAGCGCGTTTTCATGCGATGCACCTTAAGCCCTGTATGACGCACGCCCATTTTCTTTTCCCATGCCTGCAGCAGCTGCTCTCCTCTGCCAACTAACTCCTGCTTATAGAAGAATTCTACAAAGGCGCATTTAGCTTCATTATTCAGTTCACTGCGGTAATAAAAGTTAACAGCATCAGCCTGCACCTCATAGGTACCATGCTTTTTGCTGCTAAGCAAAAAGTGCGCCGGCAAACGCCTGCCCCACAGCCACACATGCTGCCCGTCAAAGGGAAGCTCGCCCATGCTGTACTTCGGCTCCTGCTTTTGCTGCAACTGTTCCTGCAGTACCTGCTGCAACTTTTGGCGCAGCCATTGCTCCCTACTCTCTAAGAATCGCTGCACCTCGCTTACGCTCATTCCTATGGGAGCAGTAAAAAAGATGTCGCCGTTTTCTTTTATGCGCAGCGTAATATTTTTAACCAGTTTAAACTGAAGATTTATTGTCAGGCCGTGCAGGTTCAGTACAGTCCGGCGGATTATTCTGGTGCTCACAGCTTGTCTACCAGAATATTACGTCCCAGCATACGGTTGAATTCCCAAGCACTCTTGCCGTCATGCACGTCAAACTGGTTCATTACGGCGTTGATTTCATCGGCGTAATGCACAACAAAGGCCTCACGTGTAGAGCAGGCTACCGGAGAACCCTTTTCGTTATCGCCATGGTGCGACAGCAGAATATGCTGCAGCTGCTCCAAACGAGAGGACGGCAAGCGCAGCTTGGCCGCTGCCTCCTGCACCATCATGCAGCTCATGGTAATGTGTCCGAGCAAACGTCCCTCACTGGTATAAGGGAAGCCTATTTCCGCAGAAATCTCGCGGATTTTGCCGATGTCGTGCAGCAAAGCGCCGGCAATAACCAAATCCTTGTCCACGCCCTCAATCTGCTCGGCCAAGGCCACTGCCAGACCGGTAACATCAACAGAATGCTGCAGCAGACCGCCAAGATATGCATGATGCATGCGCATACCGGCAGGATTTGTCACAAAGCGCTCATAGGTATTGCCGCTGAAAATAGTTTCCAGCAGCATACGCAGTCCCGGAGTGCGTACTGCCTTGATATAATTGGCCAGGTTTTATAAGCCTCTACATCAAAATCACCATGCGGCAGCAAATTGCTGATATCGTCCTGCGGCAACAGATTTTCCAAACGCTGGATTACAACCTGCAGCGTCATATCGTTATTGAATTTGTTGATGTCGACGTTACCGCCCATCATAAAGGCAGTAGGGCCCTCCAGCTCGCGCAGCTTATCTACAAGCATTGCATCAAAGCAGATAAAAGCAATGCGTCCGCTGTTATCCTCCAGCATACCGCGGGCAAATACACCGCCGTTAGAGGAATTACCTACCTTCTGTACTCTTACCAAAACTGCCTGGCACACCTTGATGCCAGCCTTAAAATCCTTAATCATTTTTTCATCACCTGTTTTCTATATATGCTTCAGCAGCAGTGTTTCGCGTGCTACCTGAATTGCCACATCCCAATGCTTTTCCGTAAAACGCAGCGATAATCTGTCGGCCAGGTCATCAAGCACCGGCAGCTCCGTCGGCTGATGGCCTGCATCGATAATGTTCAAGCCGCTGAAAACAGCCTGCTGTGCCTCATGATACTTCACATCGCCTGTCACCAGCGTATCGGCACCCTGCGCCAAGGCCAGCCCGATTAAATCGGCACCGGCACCGCCGCAAACAGCCACACGCTTAACCTTGCGTCCTGCATCGCCTACGGTAAGATAATCAGCCTGCAAAGCCTTTTTGACGAAGACTGCAAAATCACGCAGCTTGCTCGGCTGCGCCACCTCGCCGATACGTCCGAGCCCGCTGACAGTATCCAGCACATCTGCATCCTGCAGGCGCAGTCTTTTCGCCAGCACGCTGTTCACACCATTCGCCACACAATCCAGATTAGTGTGCGCGCTGTAAACAGCAACGCCGTTTTCTGCCAGCTGCAGTAAAAGCTCCTGCTGCCAATCTGCGTCCGTCACATTGCCCAGCTTGTGAAAAATTGCCGGATGATGCGTAATCAGCATATCAGCCTTTTTCGCTAAGGCCTGCGTCACAGTTTCCTGTGTCATATCCAGCGCCAAAAGCAGCCTGCGTACAGGCTTATTGCGCCTGCCAAGCATCAGGCCGACGTTGTCCCAGGACTCCGCCAGCTCCGGCGGTGCCATTTCATCCAGCAGGTTGATGATATCATTTACTGTCACTACGCTTGCCATTTTGCAGCACCTCCAGTTCTGCCTTCAACGCTTCGATTTCCTTATACTTTTCGCTCGCGCGTGCGCGCTCGCTGCGTCCCATATTCTCCAACAGCTGTCGGCAACTAGCAAGCTGGCGTTCCAGCTGTTTACCCAGCAGCGGATGCTTCTGTGCGAGCAGCAGCGGGCCTACAACGCACTCTGCCGCACTGTAACCAGGCGCTAAGCCACGCTTAGCGGCGATAATCTCATAAAAATGCGGAGCATCATCCACCAGCTCTTCGGCAGCCAGCTGCCAGCCGTGGCTGCAAAGCCACGCGCGCAAGGATGCGGCACCGGCCATAGGCTGCAGCACCAAAAGCTCTGCGCTCTGCGCTACCTCCATGTCATCCTCCAAAATGCTGATGATGGTAGAAGCGCCCATGCCTGCAATAGCAATGCAGTCTGCTTCGCCGGGGCTTAATACCTTCAGGCCGCTGCCCTGACGCACCTCTAAATGCTCATGCTGCCCATACTGCGCCACGGTAGTGCGTGCCGCCTGGCAAGGACCTGCGGCGATATCACCGGCAATCGCCCGCGCAATTCTTTGCTTTTCCAACAGCCACACGGGTAAATAAGCATGGTCTGTACCGATGTCTGCCAGCACACAGCCCTGCGGCACCAGGTTGGCAATAGTTTCTAATCGTCTATCAATATGCATTGCGTCCCTCCTGAATTTGCTCTAAAATCTTAGTTTCTGAATCGTGACAGCCACAGCCTGTAATATTTTCCGAAGCTGTCCGGAACGTAAATACTCTAACACTTTATTATAACACAAATCAACGAATATAGAAAACAAGTCTGCAAAGTGATGCCTGCTGCCAATGCTATGACAACTACTGAAACAAAGCAAAAACCCCCGCATTGCTGCGGAGGCCGTGATTGGCATGCAAAGCTCAGTTTTTCAGTTTGTTTTTTACCACAAACATTACCCATTGGGCGATATTTGTGGAATGGTCGGCAATGCGCTCCACATATTTGGCAATCATCAGATAGTCAACATATTGGGGTACGTATTGCGGCTTTTGCTGCATTACAGTGGTCAGATGCTGACGCATTTCGGCAAAGTAATTGTCTACCTCATCATCGGTAGCAATAACATTGTTAGCCAGCTCCAGATCATTTTCGCTGATGGCGCTGATGCTGTCGTACACCATCTGGCGCATAACCTGCAGCATAGCCATAAAATTATCCGGCAGCGGCACAGGCTCCTTTTCAATCAGCTTCAAGGTATATTGGCTGATATCACTGCAATGGTCGGCAATGCGCTCCATATCGCCTACCAGCTTCAGGCAGCTGGCAATCTCACGCCAGTCGGTTGCTACCGGAGTCTGTGTCAGCACCAGCTCCAGGCATTGCTTTTCGATATTTACTTCGCTGTTGTCAAAATTATCATCATCGCTGATTATCTGCTGCGCTAAGGCTGCATCCTTCTGCTCCAGGTTGGCGATAACCTTGTCCAGGGTATCCTCCAAATTTACACCCATCACGCGCACACTGTTGAGCAGCTGCTTCAGCTCCTCGTTGAATTTGTTACGTGTCATTTTATTGTTCCTTTCTAAAAACCATATAGAAATCAGGTAAGAGGAATATCTTCATATACAAGCAAGTCAAAGCCTCTCCTCGGGGAGAGGTGCCGAGCTTGTCGAGGCGGAGAGGGGCAGTATAGTTACTCTTAAGCAAACTTCTCCTCTCAGTCACCCTAACGGGTGCCAGCTCTCCCCTAGGAGAGCCTTTCCGTGTCGCATTTATGCGCCTCTCCTTACATTAACCGAATCTGCCGGTAATATACTCTTCTGTCTTAGGATTATACGGATTAGCAAACAGCTGCTTCGTTTCGTTGAACTCAATCAGCTCGCCCAAAAGGAAGAAGGCAGTTTTATCGGAAATACGTGCAGCCTGCTGCATATTATGCGTAACAATTACAATGGTGTAATCCTTCTTCAGCTCCAACGCCAAATCCTCAATCTTCATTGTAGAAATCGGATCCAGCGCACTGGTAGGCTCGTCCATGAGGATAACCTCCGGCTGCACAGCCAAGGTACGTGCAATACACAAGCGTTGCTGCTGGCCGCCGCTAAGGCCCAGTGCACTCTTGTTCAGTCTGTCCTTCAGCTCGTCCCAGATGGCAGCCTGACGCAGACTGCGCTCCACAATCTCGTCCAGCTCGCTCTTTTTCGTCACGCCATGGATACGCGGACCGTAAGCAACGTTGTCATAAATGCTTTTCGGGAAGGGGTTAGGCTGCTGAAAGACCATGCCTACACGGTGACGCAGGCTGATGGGGTCAATCTCCGCAAAAATATCCTTGCCATCCAGTGCAATGCTGCCTTCAATGCGCACGCCCTCCTCCAGGTCGTTCATTCTGTTCAGTGTTTTCAAAAAGGTGGATTTGCCGCAGCCGGAAGGGCCGATAAGTGCGGTAATTTCCTTTTCCTTAATATCAAGATTTATTTTTTTCAACGCCTGGAATTTGCCGTAATACAAATCCAGATCCTGCACTAAAAATTTAGTTGCAGCGTTATCATTTGTCATTTTCTGCTACCTCCGGTTTTTGTGTCTAAATAAGTGCTCAGGTAACGTGCGCCCAGGCTAAAGGACAGCACAAGCAGCATTAAGATTGCTGAAGAAAGGTTGGCCATCTGCGCCGCATTGGCTGCCAAAGCCTCGGTACGCGATGCCCAGATATGCAGCGCCAGCGTTTCGCCCGGACGGAAGGGGTTCAGCGGGCAGGTCTGCGACAGCAGGTTCCAGCTGTTCCAGTTGATATCGGTGCTCATGCCTGCTGTATACAAGAGAGCTGCCGCTTCACCGAAGCCACGGCCAGCAGCCAAAATCACACCTGTCATAATACGTGGCAGGCACGCAGGCAGCAGCACCTTGTAAATTGTCTGCCACAGAGTTGCGCCCATGGCCAGGCTGCCGCGCTTATAGCCCTGCGGCAGCGATTTGAAGGCATCCTCCGTTACCGTCATAATCAGCGGAATGCTGAGGATAGAAACTGCCAGCGCACCGCTGAACAGGTTCCACTGTGAGCCGGTCATTACGATAAATACCAGGTAACCGAACAGGCCGACAACGATAGACGGCAGTGAAGACATCGTTTCGATACACATACGCAGGAACTTGGTGAACTTCCCCTGCTTAGCGTATTCCGCCATATAAATGCCGGCAGCGACACCCAGAGGCACGCTCACCAGCAGCGATAGGAAAACCAGATAAATAGTGTTGAAGAACAAATTACCGATGCCGCTGCCCTCAAAGGAAATCAGGCTCCAGCTGAAATCCTTGAAGCCGTTGATGATAACATACAGGGCAAAGGCTACCAATAGCAGGATAAAGAAGCCTGCTACGCAATAAAACACAGCTGTCATCAGCTTATCAATAAACTTTGCACGCGCTATACTGTCATTCATGCCTGCTTCCCTCCTTTAGCAGTTAAAAAGTGGATGGCAAAAATGCAGGCAAGGGAGATGATAAACAGCAGCAGCGCCATCGTCCACAAAGCAATGTTGTATTCGCTGCCCTCCATTGCACCGCCCATATCCGCCGCAATCGCCGCCGTCAGATTGTTGGTTGGAGCAAGCAGCGAGCCCGGAAAGGCACGCATC
>OHCL01000466.1_pt1 | contig 13994 bp, 10 predicted proteins | sample 1577591 | NCBI WGS metagenome assembly OHCL01 (sample SAMEA3879549, study PRJEB24766) | human gut metagenome | biome: human-associated habitat; feature: feces | place: USA | collected 1985/1987
AATCCTTTATGCCGCGTACAACAGAGCGTATTCTTGTACAGCTCAACGCAAACGAGAGAACTCTTGAGGAGATGGAGCAGTTTGGTCTTTATCCTTCAGGAAACCGCGTAACCGACAAACCGGAGATCCTTTTTGCGAGACTTGACCTGAAAGAGGTTCTTGAGAAGGTTGAGAAGCTTCATCCGAAGAAAGAAGAGCCGAAAGAAGAGCCGAAGGAAGAGGTAGAAGAGGAGAAAACAGAGAATGTGATCGATATCGAGGCAAAGCCGGAGATCACTTTCGATGATTTTGAGAAGCTGCAGTTCCAGGTGGGCGAGATTATCGCCTGCGACATCCACGAGCACAAGCTGGAGCTGATTGCCGAAAACGCTGCCCGTCTGGGTATGAAGAGCGTCAAAGCACTGCAGAACGATGCTCTGCAGTTGCGCAGCGAATGGCTGGGCGCGTTTGACAGAGTTTTGGTTGATGCACCCTGCTCCGGTTTGGGTGTGCTGCGCCGCCGTGCGGAAGCACGCTGGCGCAAGCAGCGTAAGGACTTGAATCTGGTGGAAGAGTTTTTAACGCAGTATCCCGAATGGCAGCGCGTGGAGTTCACGCATCCGCTGACGGGTGAGCAGGTACAGGAGCTGCAGCTTCTGCCGCAGAACGACGGCATTGATGGCTTTTATATCTGCAAGCTGATGAAAAAGCAGTAACATAGAGGTAAGAGAATGCAAGATATTTTTGCTTTACCAATAGAAGAATTACAAGAATTATTTGTGGCGGCAGGCCTGAAAAAGTTTCGCGCAAAGCAGGTTTTTCAATGGTTGTACCAAAAGTCGGTCTTTGATTTTGCCGCTATGCACAACCTGAGCAAGGCCGATATCGCCGTGCTGCAGGAAAAATTCACCGTGCTGCCGCGCAGTCTGGAAATTCTGCGCGAGCAGAATTCCTCCGACGGCATGACGAGCAAGCTGCTCTTGGGCTTGCCGGACGGAAATTCGGTAGAAACGGTTCTGATGCACCATGATTACGGCTACAGCGTGTGCGTTTCCAGCCAGGTCGGCTGCGATATGCACTGTGCCTTCTGCGCCAGCGGCCTGAAGGGCGCTGTACGCAATCTGACGGCGGCAGAAATCGTGGCGCAGGTTTACCTGTTCAACGAGCGTCTGCGTGAGCAGGGTGCGATGGTGAGCAGAGTGGTGGTTATGGGCAGCGGTGAACCGATGCTGAACTTTGACAGCGTTTTGCAGGCGCTGGACTTTCTGCATCGCGAGGACACCTGCAACATGAGCTACCGCAATATGACGCTTTCCACCTGCGGCATAATTCCGGGTATTAAACGTCTGGAGGAGCAGGGCAAGCCGATAAATCTGGCAATTTCACTGCATGCGGTAAAAAACGAGCTGCGTACGGCGCTGATGCCTGTCAACAAGGGCTATCCTTTCGTGGATGTGCTGACAGCTGCCGAAAGCTACAGCAAGGCCAGCGGCAGGCAGATAACTTATGAATATATTCTGTTGAAGGGAAAAAATGACAGTCCGCAGGACGCGGAGCTTTTGAGCAATTACCTGCGCTATAAGCAGGCATCCGTTAATCTGATACCGGCCAACCCGGTACCGGAGCAGGGCTTTGAGCGTCCATCCAAATCGGCAGTAGAACGCTTTTTGCGCATCCTGCAGAAAAACAGGATTAACGCTACCGTTCGTAAGGAGATGGGCAAGGATATTGATGCAGCCTGCGGTCAGCTGCGGGCTAAATTTGCCAAGGAACAGGAGCAAAAATAATGCAGGTAATCAGCAGAACCCATGTGGGCCTGGTCAGAGAAAATAATGAAGATGCGCTGCTGGTGCGCGAGCCGTATCTTTTTGCTGTAGCAGATGGTATGGGTGGCTATGCGGCAGGTGAAATTGCCAGCAGGTCTACTATTAAAGCCTTTGAGGCTGCGACACACAGCCTGCGCCATGAGCAGGAGGAACAGAATATCCGTAAGGTTATGCTGGAGGCCTTTGACAAGGCCAATACGCACGTTTATAAAATGGCGGTGAGAAACGAAAGCTATTCCGGCATGGGAACGACGATGACAGCGCTTTATCTGCCGGGGGACGGCCACGGCTACTGCTGCCATGTAGGTGACAGCAGATTGTATCTGTTCCGTGACGACAAGCTGGAGCAGCTGACGCATGACCATACACTGGTAGCAGATTTAAAGGAACAGGGAAAAATCACGGACGAGGAAGCCTTTGTACATCCGCAGCGTAATATTTTGCTGCAAGCCCTGGGTGTCGAGGAAACAGTCAATGCTGATTTCTTCAGCTTCCGTCTGCAGGAGGGTGACAGGCTGCTGCTGTGCAGCGACGGTCTGTCCGACATGCTGCGTGCAGCTGAAATCAGCCGGATTATAGGCTGTGCAGATCTGGAGCAGGCTGCGGACAAATTGCTGGAGCAGAGCCTGGACAACGGCGGACGCGATAACGTGTCCCTGATTCTGATTGATTTAACTACGCAGGGGGAGGAAAGCTGTAATGGATAAAAATGGCAAGACCATCTTGAACGGACGCTATGAGATTATTCGTCCGATTGGCTATGGCGGTATGGCCGAAGTCTTTTTGGCCCACGACCAGCTTTTGGACCGTAATGTAGCCGTGAAAATGCTGCGCGACCAGTTCCTCGAGGACAACGAGCTGCTGGAGCAGTTCCGCCGGGAGGCGAAATCCGCGGCGCGCCTGGTGCATCCGTATATCATCAATATCTATGATGTTGTGTCGGAGGGCAGCAATCAGTATATAGTTATGGAATATGTTGACGGTGTTACTCTGAAGGAGTATATGAAGGAGCATAAGCTGAGCCTGAATACTGTGCTGGAAATCGCTGTGCGACTTGCCGATGCACTGCAGCATGCTCACAGCCATAACATTATTCACTGTGATATCAAGCCGCAGAATATTTTGATTGATAAAAATATGAATCCTAAAATCGCTGATTTCGGTATTGCCAAAATGGTCACGAATCAGACGATGGTTTATTCCAAATCGGTGATGGGTTCAGTGCATTATATTTCACCGGAGCAGGCCTGTGGCGGTAAGATTACTGCCAGCAGCGATGTCTATTCCTTGGGCATAGTGCTCTTCGAAATGCTTACGGGTGAGGTTCCTTACGTTGGTACAACGGCTGTTTCTGTTGCTATGATGCATGTAGAAAAGCCTGTGCCGCAGCTGAAGGACTACATGGATAATGTTCCCGAGGGCATGCAGGAGATTATGAACAAGGCGCTGGCGAAGCGCTGTGAGGACAGATACGCTAACGCCGGACAGATGCGACGCGATTTGCTGAACCTGAAGATGAAGCTCTTCCCGTTCAGCAGCGAGGACTATCATCAGGAGTTGGGCGCGGTGAAGTCCAACGGCAATGTTGTCGATAGCCCTGATGACGGTGCTACGGTAATTATGAAGCCGGTGCGCAGTGAGCTGCCGCCGAAGCAGGTAACTCCGGCTGTAACACAAGAGCCGGAAAAAATTCAGGAAAAGCAGGAGACAATGCCTTCCGAAAAAGCAGGGGATGAAAAACCGGTGGTTAAGAAAAAGCTGAATTATACCAAACTGATAGTAATGATTACTGCTGCGGTAGTAGCAATTTCGCTGGTAGCGCACTTTATCTTCAACCGCAACCTGGCGGAAATTGAAGTGCCTAATGTTACCAATATGACGGTAGTTGAAGCACAGAAGCTGCTGGAGGAAAAGGAGTTTAAGGTAGAGCTGGAGGAAAAATACGGCGATCCTGATAAGTTTAAGCCCGGTACTGTTATGGAGCAGTCTCCAAAGGCCGGCGAAAAACGTAAGCAGGGCAGCCTTATTATCCTGACCATCTGTAAGGGTGCGGAGCTGAAGGCTGTGCCTGATGTTACGGGCATGTCGCTGTCGAAGGCGGAGCAGCAGCTGGCGGATGCAGGCTTTAAGGTCGGCAAGGTGACGCGCAAGCATGTGGACGGCGGCAAAATTGGCGCTGTTCTCAGCCAGTCGCCGAAGGGCCTGGACAAGGCTCCAAAAGGAACTGCCATCGACCTGGTAATCAACGAGGGCGACAAGCCGGTTCCGAATATTATCGGCAAATCCATTGACGAAGCCAAGGGCATGCTGGAGCAGGCAGGCCTGAAGCTGGGAGAAATCAAAAAGGTTCAGGATGCTAACGCTAATAAGAATGTAGTTTTGGCCTGCAACCCGGGTGTAGGCAGTAACCTTAACGACGGCGCGGCTGTAGCGATTACTGTAGCTGCCGGCGGCGATAATAAGAGCGCCTACGTTGACTTTGTCGTACCGAGCGGCAAGCCTGCCAACGTGCGTATTGTACTGACGGATGATAACGGCACGGCAACACTGTACAGCGGTACACAAAACGGCAGCGTGCGTCTGCGTCAGAAGGTGGAATATGCAGGCAATGCCAAGGTTCAGTTCATCTGTGACGGCAAGCTCATATCTGAAAGGAATCTGTAAACATGGCAGAGCTGCAGGGCAGAGTCCTGAAAAATTATAACGGCTATTATTACCTTAAGGTTGAGGGCGAAAGCGAGCCCTATATCTGTAAGGTAAAGGGGAAAATGAAGAAGAACCGTTTTTCGCTGGCAACAGGCGATATCGCCGGCTTTGAGGTAAGCAGCAGCGAAAAGCGCGAGGGGATGATTACCGGCGTGCTGCCGCGCAGAAATTTTCTGCCGCGTCCTACGCTGGCTAATCTGGATTTGTTTGTGGCAGCCTTTGCCTGTGCTGCGCCGGATTTCAGCTTTCTGTTGGCAGATAAGCTGTTGGCGTTGGCGGAGCTGGCAAAAATTCCTGCGATATTGGTGCTCAATAAAGAGGATAACGCTCCTGCGGGCCTGATTGAGCAGGTGAAGGCTGTTTATGAGCCTATCGGCTACGAGGTTTATACTCTGTCGGCGCAGAACGGCACCGGCGTGGAGGCTTTGCGTGAGCGTCTGCGTGGTAAAATCTGCGCCTTTGGCGGACCTTCGGGCGTAGGCAAATCTTCTACGATTAACGCTATCGACAGCAGCGTTGACCTGCGCACGGGCGAGGTTAGCGAAAAAATCGGTCGAGGCAAGCATACTACACGCTATGCGCAACTGCTGCCGTTCGACGAAGGCTATATTGCGGACACTCCTGGCTTCGGAAACCTGCTGCTGGAGGGCCTGACATCTGAAATGGTGCTGGCCTCCTTCCGTGAGTTTGCCGATTATGAGGCAGGCTGCAGGTTCTGTCCTTGTACGCATACGCACGAGCCTGTCTGCGGAGTAAAGGATGCTGTGGCTGCAGGAAGAATTTCTGCCAGCCGTTATGAATCATATTTGACAATGTTAGCAGAGGTAAAACTGCTGCAAGAGAAAGAGGGAAGAAAATGATGATTAAAGTTGCTCCATCAATTTTATCTGCCGATTTTGCATATCTGGCTGATGAAATCAAAAAAATTGAAGCTGCCGGCGCCGACTGGGTACACATCGATGTTATGGACGGCCAGTTTGTGCCTAACCTGACCTTCGGTGCTCCTGTAGTAAAAAAAATCCGTAAGGTAACTGACCTGTTTTTCGACTGCCATCTGATGGTAGAAAATCCGGAAAAATACATTGCCGACTTCAAGGCTGCCGGTGCCGACCAGATTGTTGTGCATGTAGAAACCACCAAGCATCTGCACCGCTGCATCCAGCAGATTAAGGCTGAGGGCATGAAGGCGGGCGTTGCGCTGAACCCCGCTACCAGCTTGAGTACGGTAGAAGAAATTCTGCCTTACGTTGACATGGTACTGCTGATGACCGTTAACCCTGGCTTCGGCGGCCAAAGCTTTATTGAAGGCGTAGTGCCGAAGATTGAGCGCTTGCATGCGATGATTACCGAGCGTGGCCTGAACGTGGATATTCAGGTTGACGGCGGCGTTAACGCCGAAACCTCCAAGCTGGTGAAGGCTGCCGGTGCCAACGTATTGGTAGCAGGCTCCTATGTTTACGGCGCTGAGGATACCGCTGCTGCTATTGCCAGCCTGAAATAGTATTCAGTGATTAGTGAACAGTAAATAGTGTTCGGAGAATAAGAAAAACCGTCCTTTCCCGTTATCTGCAGAATCGCAGACTGGGAAGGACGGTTTAATTTTGCTTTTTGTGTTATCTTTTTTCGCTATCGTTGGCTTTTTGCCAGATATACCACACTGCGAGCGAGCGCCAGGGGCGCCAGCTTTCCGTAAGCGTATTGATTTTGCCGCGTTTGGGAATTTCGCTCAGATTAAGCATTTTCTGCAGCTCTTTCTTGAAGATGAAGTCAGCGCTGGGAACAACGTCCGTGCGGCACAGAGCCAGCAGCAGAAACATTTCGATGGTCCATTGGCCGAGGCCGCGGATTTGCATCAGCTGCTTGGTAATCTGGCTGTCGGTCATATCATCGAATTTATCCATGGTTACGCTGCCGTTGATCACTGCTTCGGCAAAGCTGCGCAGGTAATCTACCTTTTGCTTAACCAGACCGATGCTGAGCAGGTCCTCAGCGGAAGCATTAAGCACTGCCTGCGGCGTAATGGGATTGCCGGTGAGGCCTTCGAGCTTTTTCATCAGCTGCTGGCTGACATCAGGCGGCAGCTGTTGGGCAATAATACCGGTCAGTAATATAGTAAAATAAACCTCTTTAGATTTTGGTTTTAACGGACAGGGCGAATAACGGTCAACTAACGGGGCGAGCTCTGGAACGTTTTCACGCAGATAGCGGTCACCGACGGACCAATCTGGGGTTTGGCACATAAGCATCCTCCTTTTATTTACTTTATTACAATATTATAATACGAAAACGGCGGTTAGACAAACGAAAAAATGCGAAATAATAGCAATAAAAGCAGTTTTCTATGAACGAAGTCTTTCAGATTTGCTTTTTCTTTAAATCATGAAGAAAAATAAAAAACGGCGGCAACGCAGATTAATATTTGCACTTTTTTCTGCAAAGCTGTATAATTAATCTGGTTGACAATCTATATTTGTAATTAAAATGTAAGGAGACGATGAAATGTCTGAAGTCAGAGTAAGATTTGCTCCCAGTCCTACTGGGTATTTACATATTGGTGGTGCGCGTACTGCGCTGTTTAACTGGCTGTTTGCCCGCAAAATGGGTGGCAAGCTGATTTTGCGTATTGAGGATACCGATATTGAACGTCTGAAAGAGGATTCCGTAAGCCAAATCCTTACCAGCCTGAAATGGTTGGGCATCAACTGGGATGAAGGCCCGGAGGCCGGCGGTGAATACGGTCCTTACTATCAGTCCGAGCGCTTTGATATTTACAAAAAATATGCTCAGCAGCTGCTGGACGAAGGCAAAGCATACTACTGCTTCTGCACTACCGAGGATCTGGCTGCACAACGCGAAAAACAACGCGCTGCTAAGCAACCGTTCCGCTATGCACGTACCTGCCGCGATATTCCGGCAGAGGAGGCTAAAGCACGTATCGCTGCAGGCGAACCGTATTCTATCCGTATCAAGATTCCTGCCGAAGGCAGCATCACCGTGCATGATCTGATTCATGGCGAAGTTACCTTTAACATGGACCAGTTCGATGATTTCGTAATTGTAAAATCCAACGGTATTCCTACCTATAACTTCGCTGTTTGTGTCGATGACCATCTGATGGGCATGACTCACGTACTGCGTGCCGAGGAGCATCTTTCCAACACTCCGAAGCAGCTGCTGGTTTACGAAGCACTGGGCTGGGAGCCGCCTAAGTTCGGTCATATGCCGATGATTCTGGCTATGGACCGTTCCAAGCTGAGCAAACGCCACGGCGCAACCTCCGTTGAAGAATTCCGCAGCCAAGGCTACCTGCCGGAAGCTATCATCAACTATCTGACTCTGCTTGGCTGGGGCCCCGGCGATGAACGCGAAATCTTCACTCTGGAAGAAACCGTTAAGCTGTTTGAGCTGGAGCAGATGAGCAAAAAGGCTGCTATTTATGACACCAAAAAGCTCACTTGGATGAACGGTCAATATCTGTCCGAGCTGCCGCTGGAAAAAATTCTGCCGGATGCTAAGCCCTTCTTCGTTAAAGACGGCCTGGTAACCGAAGAATGGTTCAACGATGCTGCCAACGAAGCATACTTTGAAAAGCTCGTAGACGTTGTACGTGTACGCGTTAAAACTCTGCAGGAGGTTGCCGATGCTTCTACCTACTTCTTCAAGGATGTTGAAGAATATGATGAAAAGGGTGTAGCTAAGCACTTCAAGGCAGAAAATATTCCTGTTCTGGAGCAATGCATTGCAGCAATTAAGGCTGATGATGTATATGACCTGGCTTCTACCGAAGCAGCATACAATAAGATTGCTGCCGACAACGGTCTGGCTCTGGGCAAGGTTATCCATCCGACTCGTCTGGCTCTGACCGGACGCACCGTAAGCCCCGGTATGTTTGACGTTATGGTTCTGCTGGGTAAGGAAAGAACTCTGGCACGTCTGGAAAAGGCTGTTGAGTTCATTAAAATTTTATGATTGTAAAATAGCGATTGGCGGCTAGTTTTAGCGCGATTGCTTTAATTAAGCAGGAGGGCTTTCTTCCTGCTTAATTTTTACCAAGAGGTTCAAGGCTTGGAACATTGTTTTTGGAAAGGAGCTGCAGGCTATGAAAATCCTGTTGACAACATTATTATGCTTATGCTTATCTCTGCCGGTATTGGCAGACCAGCAGACAACGGTGCTTACCGAACAGACCTCTGTAGGCAAGGCAACGGCAACGCTGCCCTACATTGACGGCAGTAATTCCGCTGAGCTGGAAAAACAGGCCAACGCTATGGTGCGCGATGCTGCAGCTAAGCTGGTCAAGGAGGTTGGCGGTCAGGGCAGTGTAACCTATAAGGTAATGCTGAACCGTCCGAGCTTGGTAAGCCTGCTGCTGGAGGCAGACAACGGCGGACGCAAGGCGTACACCGGACTGAATCTTGACCTGACAACCGGCAAGGAGTTCGAGGTTACGGATTTCTTTGTTGATAATGATAACGTAAAGGCAGCTTTGGGCAATTATGATAATGTGCTCTTCGGCGAAGAGGGCTTGTTTGTGCGCAGCAAGAAAAATGCTGCCTACAGCAGCTTTGTGCCCTACAGGGATGTAGTTACCTCTCTGCGCATCGGCGAAGCAGGACGCTTGCTGCAGCTGGCGAAAATTACCGATAAGGCTGCGGGCAAAACATTGCGTCTGCCTGCAAGCGGACTGATGGCGCTGAAGCTGGACAGCAATCCTTCCACCGGCTACGGCTGGCAATTTGCCTGCAGCTCACCGGCAGTAAGCAAGGTAGGCAGCTCGTTCACCATTCCGCGCGGTGACGAGGAAAGAATGGGTGCGCCCGGCGTTGAAATTCTGGTGCTGGCGGTTACTAAGCCCGGTACCTATAATATCCGCATGGATTATAAGCGCTCTTGGGAAAAAATGAGCCTGCAAAGCTTTAACTTTACCGTTATCGCAGAATAAGCTAGAGGATGTGTTTATGGAAAAAGCATCAGTTTCTGTAAAAATATATAATAGTACCTATGCATTAACGACCTCTGCTTCCGAAGAACAGGTGCTGAAAATAGCAGCAGAGGTAGACAGAAGAATGCAGGAGCTGGCAGAAAGCAAAAAGCTGTTGCAGACAGATAAAATCGCCATCTGGACGGCGCTCGATCTGGCTGCAGACAGACTGGAGCTGCAGGAAAAATGCGTTGCTCTGAAACAGGAAATGCAGCAGCAATCCGTGGCAGCGGAGAAAAAAATGCAGGAAAAATGCGCTGCGATGGAGCAGGAGCTGCAGCAAAAGTGCGCAGCAGCAGAGCAGAAAATGCAGGAAAAATATGCTGCGCTAGAGCAGGAAATGCAGCAAAGAAATGCTGTGCTGGCAGAAGAGCTGCAAAGCCTGCAGGCCAGATATGACAGACTGCTGGCAGCAGTGCGTGAAAGGTAGATAACATATGGAAAAGAAAACAATAGAACTGCTTGCTCCCGCAGGCAGCTGGGAAGCATTGGAGGCAGCGGTAAACGCCGGCGCTGATGCTGTATATATGGGCGGTAAAGCCTTTGGCGCACGTGCCTATGCCAGCAATTTTGATGAAGAGGAAATGGCGAAGGCGGTGTATTTTGCGCATATGCACCATGTGCGCCTGTATATTACCGTCAATACTTTGGTTGATGACAGCGAGCTGGAGGCTTTATCCGCTTACCTGCTGTTTTTGAATAACGTAGGCGTAGACGGACTCATTGTGCAGGATTTGGGCGTTATCCGCCTGGCGCAGAAAATTGTGCCGGAGCTTCCGTTGCATGCCAGCACGCAGATGAGCATTACCAACAGCAGCGGTGTAGACTTCGCTATGGGCGCAGGCATGGAGCGCAGCGTATTGGCGCGTGAGCTGAGCCTGAAGGAAATCGGCGCAGCCTGCAGCCGAGGCAGTGAAATCGAAACCTTTATCCATGGCGCATTGTGCGTATGCTACAGCGGTCAATGCCTGATGAGCAGTCTTATCGGCGGCCGTAGCGGCAACCGCGGACGCTGTGCCCAGCCTTGCCGTTTGCCGTATAAGCTGCTCGACGCGAAGGATGAGGATATGCTACAGGGCAAGGATGCAGGCCAGTATCTGCTGAGCCCCAAAGATATGAATACCTTGAGCATTTTACCGCAGCTGATTGACGCAGGCGTTGTGTCCTACAAAATCGAAGGACGCATGAAGCGCCCTGAATATGTTGCGGTAGTAGTAGATGCTTACCGCCGTGCGATTGACAGCTATCTTGCCGGTGACTACAACGTGCCGGAAGAAGATTTGGCGAATATCGAGCAAATCTTCAACCGTGACTTTACCACCGCTTATCTGGAGCGCCGTCCCGGACGCACAATGATGAGCGATCGCCGTCCCAACAACCGCGGCGTGCTTATCGGCCGTGTAGCGAAGCTGGATAAAAACCGTAATAAGGCAGTTATCAAGCTGGATAAGGAGCTGCATCTGGGCGACGGACTGGAATTCTGGGTGAGTGTCGGCGGACGTGTGGGCACCACCGTTACGGATATGCTGTGCGGCGGCAATAGTGTGCAGAGCGCTGCTCCAGGCCAGCAGGTAACGATTGATGTGCCTAACGGAGTACGTTTGAATGACCGCGTTTTCCGTACTCTCGACAGCAGATTGATGAGCTATGCGCAGCAGTTCTTCGGACCGGACGCTAAAAAACGCATTCCGGTAGATGCCGTTGTTACTGCACGTCTGGGCGAGCCCATGACCGTTACGCTGACGGATGATGAAGGCAACGTTGGCTACGGCGAAACCGATTTTATCGTAGAGGCAGCACGCAAGCGTGCGCTGGATGAGGCCGGTGTGCGCAAGCAACTGGACCGCCTCGGTACGACAGAATATTTCCTGAACAGCCTGATTTTTGAGCATGATGAAAATGTTATGGTGCCGATGAGCGAAATGAACGAAGCACGCCGTATGGCATGCGAGGCACTGGATGCAGCGCGTCTGAATGCCTTCGCACCGGCGCGCACAGCGGTGCACAGCTTCAGCGAGCAATTAGTGCCACAGGCACATAAGGCTAAACAGCATGAATCCGTTCTGGTAGTGCATTGCGACAGCGTTGAGAAGGTCAATGCTGCGTTGCAGGCAGGTGCTGAACGCATTCTCTTTGGCGGTGACTGCTTCAATCATCAGCTGCCGTCAGAGGCGGATTATGCTAAGGCTGCCAAGCTGGTGCGCAAGGCAGGCCGTCAGCTGGCATTTGCTACTCCGCGTATCATCAAGGAAGCACAGCTGGCATATTTCGATAAGCTCTTCACTCTGTGGGAAGAGCTGCAACCGGATTTTGTTTACATCAACAACAACGGCCTGTGGCCCTTGGCGAAGAAGCATGCAGCGCTTAATTTGGTAGCAGATATGTCTTTGAACATTTTCAACAGCCAGACACTGCAGTTCTGGCAGGAGCAGGGCGCTGTAGGCGCAGTGCTCAGCCCCGAGCTGACTATGGCGCAGGTAGAGCATCTTGTGAGCGTCAGCCCGCTGCCGTTGGAGTGCATGATTCAGGGACGTTTGGAAATGATGGTTTCCGAATACTGTGTAGGCGGCAGCTTCCTGGGTGCGTTGGATAAGGGTGCCTGCAAGTTTAACTGTGCAGAGCCTTTGTTCCTGGGTGACCGCAAGGATGCACGCTTCCCGATTGTGACGGACCAATTCTGCCGCATGCATATTCTGAATGCACATGAGCTTTCGATGACTGCCAATGTGCAGCATATGGCGGAAGCAGGCGTAGCGGCGCTGAGAATTGACGGCCGTGATTACGATGCAGCACGCTTGGGCGAGCTTGTGGCGCTGTACCGCAAGATTCTCGGCGGTGCGGTGGAGGCACCGGAAAATCTGCCGGGTACTACAAGAGGCCACTATTTCAGAGGCGTAATGTAAAAGTAAATGTCAGCTTGCGAAGCTGAATAAATTGAATAAGTCAAGGCTCCTGTCAGCAATCGCCGGCAGGGGCTTTTTGTCACATGTACAATTTGCTTGTCTAAGCATTTTTATATGCTTAATTATAAAATCAGAGATGGTTTTCAGGCTATAGCAATCATATGCAGCAGAAAAATTTGCCTGCATCTTTCCGTTTCTGCCTGATTTATGATATAATACTAAAGTTATAGAGAAAAAAGACCATACGGTCAGAAGATAAATTTAATAGGAAAAGAGGAATGTGAAATGACAAATGGATTTGCAGCCTTAAAGGTTTGTGCCCACACCGTAGAGCAGCTTCAGAAAATGGGCATCAAAAAGCCGATGCCGGTACAGGAGCAGGCTATCCCGGCGCTGTTTGCCGGACGTGACGTAATCGCCCGTGCGCAGACAGGTACAGGCAAGACACTGGCGTTCTTAGTGCCGCTGGCGGAAAAAATCGATACTGCCAAAAGCTACGTGCAGGCACTGGTAATTACGCCGACGCGCGAGCTGGCACAGCAGATTGCCACCGAAATGAAAAAAATCCTGGGCGAAAGCGATATCAAGGTGCTGGCTGTTACCGGCGGACGTGATTTCGAAACGCAAAAATATAAGCTGGAGGGACGCAGCCATGTGCTGATCGGTACTCCCGGACGCTTGCTGGACCACATCCGCAAGGGTAACACCGACCTTGGCGGTGTGCGTTATCTGGTGCTGGACGAGGTAGACGAAATGCTGCAGCAGGGCTTTATGGATGAAGCGCTGGAGCTGATTGCTATGACCGCGCCGGAGCATCAGACGATGCTTTGCTCAGCAACTCTGTCGGAAGAGGTGCGCAAGCTGGGACGCAAGCTGACGAAAAACTGCGCGCTTATTGATATCAATCCTGATCAGGCTACCGTTGAAAAAATCAAGCAAATTTGCCTGAAAACAACCGACGAATATAAGAATAAGGCTGTGGCAGCGCTCATTGACCGCCTGAATCCTTATCTGATGATTGTTTTCTGCATGAGCAAGGAGCGCACCAAGGAGTTGGGCGACTGGCTGGGAATGCAGGGTTATAACGTTGATGTACTGCATGGCGAAATGTCTCCCGCCAAGCGCAAAACTGTTATGAAGGCCTTCCGTGATGCTAAGATTCAGATTCTTGTTGCCAGCGATCTGGCTGCCCGCGGATTGGACGTTGAGGGTGTAACTCATGTTGTGAACTACGATATTCCGCATGATGTCGACTGGTATGTTCACCGCATCGGCCGTACCGGACGTGCAGGCAATGAGGGCGAAGCAATTACGCTTTATACTGCCGACGAGGTTAAATGGCTGCGTAATATCGAAACCAAGCTGGGAATTCTGATGGAACGCCAAAACCTGGAGGGCGGTGTTGTGGCACGTCGCGTCGCTGTGGCTGCCAAAAAGAAAAAGCCCGCAGGACCTAAGCGCGGACGTAATTCTGTTGTTGACAAGCGCAAGGCTCCCAAAACCGGCAGTAACCGCCGTCAGGGTGCTAAAAAAGGCAAATAAGCCTGCTTAGAATTTTTAATAAAAATTATGGATGCTTCTCTTGCTTTACAGAGAGGC
>OHCL01000476.1_pt1 | contig 13846 bp, 6 predicted proteins | sample 1577591 | NCBI WGS metagenome assembly OHCL01 (sample SAMEA3879549, study PRJEB24766) | human gut metagenome | biome: human-associated habitat; feature: feces | place: USA | collected 1985/1987
AATGGAGGAACTTATGCAGACAATTTTAGTGTGTGATGATGATAAGGAAATCGTGGAAGCGATCGAAATATATTTACAGCAGGAAGGGTATCATATTTTAAAGGCATATGACGGCGAAGAAGCACTGGAGATCTTAAAAGAAAATGAGGTTCATCTTCTGATCATGGATGTGATGATGCCGCGTCTGGACGGAATCCGTGCGACCTTAAAAATCCGTGAGGAGAGCAGCATTCCGATCATTATTTTGTCTGCAAAGACGGAGGATGCGGATAAAATTTTAGGACTTAACATCGGGGCAGATGACTATGTGGAGAAACCGTTTAATCCGCTTGAACTGGTAGCGAGGGTCAAATCACAGTTAAGGCGTTATACCCAGCTTGGAAATGCGGCAGAGAGCAGCGCATCGGTGTATACAGTCGGTGGATTGTCGATCAATGATGATTTAAAAGAAGTGACCGTGGATGGAGAAGTGGTAAAGCTGACACCGATCGAGTACAACATCCTTTTATTATTGGTCAAAAATCAGGGAAAGGTATTTTCCATTAATCAGATCTATGAGAGCATCTGGAATGAGGATGCGATCGGAGCGGACAATACGGTGGCAGTACATATCCGCCACATCCGTGAAAAAATCGAGATCAATCCGAAGGAGCCGCGCTATTTAAAGGTTGTGTGGGGCGTTGGATACAAGATCGACAAGAACTGATTCTGGGAGGGATTCCGTACGCCGGCATACAGGATAATGTCCGGCACGGGGATGGAGACTTCATATGGAAAAGAAATCATACACATACGGCAGTAAGCTGGCAGGGATGATCCTGCACCTGTTTTTTACGGTAATACTTACCATCGCTGTCTATCTTTTGGCATCACTGATCAGCAAAAATATTCTGCAGGTAACGGATATCGGTACAGATGATTTTTTTAATTCGGGCTACTATACCAAATGCATGGAGCAGAAATGCAGTGAACTGACCGATTATCTGCATCTGTTACAAAAAGGCAATAAGCGGAGTGCGGAGGACGATAAGCGTTATCTGCAGTATACAAATGAGTTTAAGCGTGAAGACACCAATTTCTGTTACTGGTATAAACAGAATGGGGTGTGGTATACCAATCAGCCGGATTCGGTGGAAGGCCAGGAGTTTGATACACAGACTGTTCTCATGGAGGCAAAGACCATGGGGGATTATCTGATCTATGATATGGAGAAAAAGGAATTTGGAACGGATATCCGCGGCATGGAGAATTACTTTTTTGACAGTTATAATAACCAGATGTATCTGCCACTGGAAAATGTGGTGCTTGTGATCGGAGTGGATACGGATCTGACGGCAAAAGACGATCTGTATGATGCCGAGATGGAGTATGTAAGACTGCATCCGTGGATCAAAGTCAGTATTGTTGCTGCGCTGGTCAGTCTGATGGGATGGGTATTAAGTCTTGTATATCTGACACTTGCAACCGGACACAGAGATGGGGAAGAAGGAGTTCATCTTAATTTTGTGGACCGGATAAAAACAGAGATCGTGACCGCCGTATTTATTGCAGCAACCAGTGAGCTCATCATGCTTTTGTCCCATGTAAATAATAAAACGTGGAACGTGTCGGGACTGTTGGTCGCATCGGGAACGGTCAGTCTATTGATTGATGTACTGTTTCTCATTTTTTATCTGAGCATGGTGCGCCGGATGAAGGCGGAAGTGATGTGGGAAAACAGCCTTGCCTGCTGGTTTGTAAAAGGGATGGACAAGTTTTTTGAAAAACGGACGGTGACGGTGAGCGTGCTGGTTGTCTTTGCAGTCCACATGATCGTCTGTTTCGTGCTTGCGATGGGAGCTTTTTATTACCACCGGGTAATCTGTCTGGTACTGCTTTTAATCTTCAGCGGCATGGAGGCATATCTCCTGCTGCGTTCTGCAGTGGAACATTATCAGGTATATGAAGGCGTGGAAAAAATTACGGAAGGTGTACTAAGCAACAAGATCGACACAGAAGGACTGCATGGTGAGGATAAAAAACTTGCCGAAGCGATCAACAATATTGGCAGCGGTCTTTTGCATGCGGTGGATGACAGTACGAAAAATGAGCGCATGAAGGCAGACCTGATCACAAATGTTTCACATGACATCAAAACACCGCTGACCTCGATCATTAATTATGTCAATCTGATCAAACTGGAACATATTGATAATGAACGGGTGAATGGTTATATCCGGATCCTGGATGCCAAGTCACAGCGGTTAAAGCAGCTGACGGAGGATCTGGTTGAGACATCGCGTATTACATCCGGAAATGTCAAACTGGATATGCAAAAGATTGACTTAGTGGAGCTGATCTATCAGACGGCAGGCGAGTTTAATGAAAAATTTGAGGCGAAAGAGCTTACAATCGTCACCAAACTCCCGAAAACGGAAGTGATGATCCTTGCGGACGGCAGACAGCTCTACCGTGTCATCGAAAACCTTTATAATAATGTTGCAAAATATGCGCTGGAAAAAACAAGAGTTTATGTGGATGTGCATGTACTGGAGGAAAAAGTGACATTTTCCATCAAAAATGTTTCGGAGCGTTCCCTTGCGTTGGAAAACAGTAATGCGGGAGATCTGACAGAGCGTTTTATCCGTGGGGATGCCTCAAGAACGACCGAGGGAAGCGGACTGGGGCTTTCCATTGCAAAGAGTCTGACACAGCTTATGGGCGGCATCTTTTTCATCGGGGTGGACGGAGATCTGTTTAAGGCTTCGATCACATTCCCGATGTACAGGGAAACAATAGATACGGATGAATAAGAGAGTAAATTTACGGCTGTTTTCAGCAGATAGGGCATGCGCTTTCCAATGCTTTCGGTTTAACGTGTAAAAGTACTTGATTTTTGCTGATGCTGTCTATATAATTTTAAACAATGGATCTAATAGAAAATGGGCAAAAGAATGGAGGAAACCATGAAATTATACGATAGCGGTGTATATCTCGTAAATGGAAATGAACTGGTACCGGACGGTGCAAATGCCATCGAAGAGGTCGTAAAAAAGACCGGGGCAGCAGTGACCAAAGAGCAGGCGGCAGAAAATACGATTGCTTACGGTATCTTAAAAAATCATAATATATCCGGCAATATGGACAAACTTCAGATCAAGTTTGACAAGCTGACATCCCACGATATCACATTTGTCGGAATCATCCAGACAGCAAGAGCATCAGGATTAGAGAAGTTCCCGATCCCATATGTGCTGACGAACTGTCACAACAGCCTGTGTGCAGTCGGAGGTACGATCAACGAGGATGATCACATGTTTGGTTTAACCTGTGCAAAGAAATACGGCGGGGTTTATGTACCGCCTCATCAGGCGGTCATCCATCAGTTTGCACGCGAGATGCTTGCGGCAGGCGGAGCGATGATCCTTGGTTCTGATTCCCACACACGTTATGGCGCACTTGGTACCATGGCAGTCGGCGAGGGTGGACCGGAGCTTGTAAAACAGCTTTTAAACAAGACTTATGATATCGATATGCCGGGTGTGATCGGCGTTTATCTGACAGGCACACCGATGAAAGGTGTCGGACCGCAGGATATTGCACTTGCCATTATTGGGGAAGTATTTGATAAAGGTTATGTAAAGAATAAAGTCATGGAGTTCGTCGGACCGGGCGTTGCAAACTTAAGCGTTGATTTCCGAATCGGTGTGGACGTTATGACGACAGAGACGACCTGCCTTTCCTCCATCTGGAAAACAGATGACAAAGTAAAAGAGTTTTATGCGATCCACGGCAGACCACAGGATTACAAAGAGTTGAATCCGGGCAGCGTGGCATATTATGACGGAATGATCGAGATCGACCTTTCAAAGATCAAACCGATGATCGCAATGCCATTCCATCCGAGCAACACTTACACGATCGAAGAGTTAAACGCAAACCTGATGGACATCTTAGATGACTGTGAGAAACGTGCAGAGGTAAGTTTTGACGGCGCGGTCAAACTGGACTTAAAGAGCAAAGTAAGAGATGGAAAACTCTATGTAGATCAGGGTATCATCGCAGGCTGCGCAGGCGGTGGATTTGAGAATATCTGTGATGCAGCAGACATCTTAAAGGGTGCGAGCATCGGACCGGATGAGTTTACGTTAAGCGTATATCCGGCAAGTACGCCGATCTATATGGAGTTAGTAAAGAATGGTGCAGTTGCATCCCTGATGGAGACAGGTGCGATCGTTAAGACGGCATTCTGCGGACCGTGCTTTGGCGCTGGCGATACACCGGCAAACAACGCATTTTCCATCCGCCACTCCACCAGAAACTTCCCGAACCGTGAAGGCTCCAAGGTACAGAAGGGACAGGTTGCCTCCGTTGCGCTGATGGATGCACGTTCGATCGCAGCAACAGCCGCAAACAAGGGATTTTTGACAGCCGCAACCGATGTGGATGTGAACTTTAGCAAACCGAAGTACTTCTTCGATAAAAATATTTACGCAAACCGTGTCTTTGACAGCAAGGGTGTAGCAGATCCTTCCGTTGAAATCCAGTTTGGACCAAACATCAAAGACTGGCCGGCAATGAGTGCATTGCCGGAAAATATGGTATTAAAAGTGGTATCCGAGATCCACGATCCGGTCACGACCACAGACGAGCTGATCCCGTCCGGAGAGACATCCTCCTTCCGTTCCAACCCGCTTGGACTTGCAGAGTTTGCACTTTCCAGAAAAGATCCGCAGTACGTGGGCCGGGCAAAAGAGATCCAGAAAGCGCAGAAAGCCTTAGAAGCCGGAAATTGCCCGTTAGAAGCAGTCGAGGAGTTAAGACCGGTTATGGATGCGATCGATAAAGCATTTCCGGAGACAAAGTTTGAGGATAACCATTCTAATGGAGAAATTGGTTTCGGAAGTACCATCTTTGCAGTAAAACCTGGCGACGGTTCCGCGCGTGAGCAGGCTGCTTCCTGCCAGAAAGTACTTGGAGGCTGGGCAAACATTGCAAATGAGTATGCAACCAAGCGTTACCGCTCGAACCTCATCAACTGGGGTATGCTTCCGTTCATCATCCCGGAGGGCGAACTGCCGTTCAAGAATCTTGACTACTTATACATCCCGAATATCCGTAAAGCAGTCGAGGACAAACAGTCCGAGATTACAGCGTATGTGATCAAAGATGGAAAGGCAGAAGAGTTTAAACTTGGACTTGGTGCGATGACTGATGATGAGAGAGAGATCATCTTAAAGGGCTGTCTGATCAATTATTACAGAGGGTAAAACCGCAGACTGATATTTTGGGGCATCGGCGCATGAGCACCGGTGTCCCTTTTTGCAAAATCCAGTAATTAACAAAAATTTCAGCAAAATCTGATTGCGTTGCCTGTCTGCGAAGGTTATAATGAAAATATTAGATAAGACGGAGGATGGCAATTTGGACGAACAGGAAAAGATAAAAAAAACATCCCAGGAAACAGAATGGGAATTAAAACCACAGTATGTCATCATCGCACTGGTCGTATTTGTGACTTTCTGCTGCTGCATACTGTTTTTCTTTATGATCTACCGTTACAATGGATTCACAGACTTCTGGAAGAAGCTGTCTTTGATCTTACAGCCGATCATTATCGGTGTAGTGATCGCATATCTGTTAAATCCAATCATGAAATTTTTAGAGGGACACCTGCTTAAGTTTTTAGAGCCGCGGATGAAAAGCAAACGCAAAGCGAAAAAGACATCACGGGGAATAGCAATTACCGGATCACTGGTATTTTTAGTGGGAATCTGTGTGCTTTTAGTGGCGGCGATCGTTCCATCTATCTCTGCGAGTATCCAGAGCATGATCACATCGTTTCCACAGGAAGCAAAGGATCTGACGAAATGGGTAGACGAGGTGACAAACGGTGATACGGAACTTGCGTCCATGATACAGCAGGGCGTGGACAAAATAACGGATACGGTTGAGACCTTTTTTGAAGATGATATTTTTTCAAAGGTACAGACTTATCTTACATCGATCACAAGCGGTGTGATCTATGGTGTCAAATTCGTTTTAAATGTGATCGTCGGTCTGATCATTTCAGTCTATGTGATGGCAGACCAGGAACATTTTGCAGGACAGGCGAAAAAGATCGTATATGCGATGTTTAAACCGGTGCGGGCAAATGTTATCGTTGATACTGTCCGTAAGAGCAATGAGATTTTCAGTGGATTTATCAGTGGTAAAATATTAGATTCGGCGATCATTGGTGTGCTCGCCTATATCGTGCTTGCAATCATGAAGATGCCGGATACGGTGTTAGTCGCCGTGATCATCGGTGTCACCAATGTTATACCGTTTTTCGGCCCATTTATCGGCGCGGTGCCGTCCTTTATCATTATCGTGCTTCAGAATCCGATACAGGGATTATATTTCCTGATCTTTATCGTTGTGTTACAGCAGATCGACGGAAATATCATTGGACCGAAGATCCTTGGAAGTTCTACCGGATTATCGGCATTCTGGGTTGTATTTGCAATTCTGGTATTTGGCGGATTATGGGGATTCCCGGGTATGCTGCTCGGTGTGCCGTTAATGGCCGTGATCTATTATGTTGCACAGAAAACGGTATCATATTTTTTGAAAAAGCGTGGACTTACAACAGATACACTGGCATATGTATATCTGACCAAAGTTGACAAGGAGAGTAATCAGCCTGTTTATGATAAAAATCCGTCAAAAAAAGAGTTGAAAAAACATCATGGAAAACATATCGAGGAATCCATAGAAGAGAGTAAAAAAGAAGAATAAGATCAATGATAGAAAAGAGGGTATGGCAGACTGCAAACCCTCTTTTTTTGCCTGTATCATGGCTTTTTTTTCTAAGATTAAATTTTGACATCTATATGTGCGTATGATAAACTAAGAACAAAAGAAGCAGCAAAAGAATAGCGCGTTCTGAGGTGGCATAATTTGGATAAATATGAATATAAATTAAAGCTGGATCAGATGAAATCTCTGACGGCAGAACATAATTATGAAAAGGCAGCAGAGATAGCTGATACGATTAACTGGAATAAAATAAAAAATGTAAATGCACTTGTAAAAGTTGGAGAGATTTATGAGAATACCGGTCGTTTAGAAGACAGCCGTGAGGTTTTGCTTATGGCATATGACCGGTCTCCAATTGGAAGAATGATCATTTACCGCCTGGCAAAAGTTGCCATTAAAATGAAAAATTTTGATGAGGCGAAAGATTATTATCAGGAATTTGTGGAGATCGCACCACATGATAATTTGAAATATGTGTTGAAATACGAGATCTGCAAAGCCCAGGGTGCAAATATAGAAACTCTGATCGGAATTTTAGAGGAGTTAAAAGAGCAGGAATATACCGAAGAATGGGCATTTGAACTTGCATGTCTGTATCATAAAGCAGGTATGGCAGATAAGTGTGTGGAGGCATGTGATGAACTGGTACTGTGGTTTGGTGACGGTCCATATGTAGAGCGTGCCTTAGAACTGAAGATGATCTATCAGCCGTTAAATAAACAGCAGGAAGAAAAGTATCGCAGATTTTGTCAGAAACGCGAAGGTGTTGTTGAGGTCAGACCGGAGGAGGAGCTTGACTCCGGTGAGATCGTGAATGAAACCGTACAGATACCGGATGTGAAGCTTTCACCGGAACGGTTTAATACACAGAATCTGCAGGAAGAGCTGCAAAAGAGCATGCAGCAGATCATGCAGGCGACGGAAAAAGAAACTGTTACAGACAGTATGGACAACATCAAAAAGCTTGTGGAGGAGATTCCATATCTGCAGCTTCCGAAAGAAGAATATGATCCATCTGAGGAAGAGGAAGATACGCTGGAACATATAGAGACGGATCACGAGATCGATGATTCGTTAAAGATCAATTTCAAAGAGCTGCTTGCAGAAGAACATGATGGACAGATTGGGATGTATATGCCGGAGAAAACGGCATTAGAGCACCAGATCACAGGTCAGATGAGCATTGAAGAAGTGCTTGCTGAGTGGGAAAAGACGAAATATGCCGCAGAAGTTGCATTAGAAGATGCAAAGCAGCGCAGACTTGAATCTGCAAAGGCGCGTGCGCTGCAGGAAGCAGAAGAAATTATGGGACGTCTTGCAGACATTATTCCAAAGCTTGATGCAGGTGTTGCTCCAAAAGATATACTGCAGGATCAGTACATAGAAGGCAAGCCGTTAGAAAATGACAGGGCAGCAGCTATGGTTGCAAACATGAATCAGATCTTACAGGAAGAGATTGACCGGATATCGACAGAGACGGCGGATATCGATAAACAGCTGGCAGAGGCAGCCGGAACAGCAGCGTCAATGGGAGAGATATCTGGGCCAGGAGTGAATGCAGCGGAGCTTGCAGAAGAAGTATCCGGGATGATGCAGGAGACAGAAGATGTGGAAATATCCGGACAGGAGCAGATACCGGGATCTCAGCCGGATGAGGAAATCGCAGATCTCTCCGCAGAAGAAACGGATGAGGAAACTGTAGATCTCAGTACAGAGGAGAAGGCGGCAGAAGAAGTTTCAGATATTAGTGAAGAGAAAACATCTGAAGCAGATGATTTTGATATAGTTACCGCAGACACGATCGATCTTGGCAAAGTGGTAACGGAACAGGCATTAGCCGAAGCGGTAGAGCATATTACCGATACGGAAAGCGCGACGGATGATATCACACAGAAAGAGCTGGCTGACAACACGGCAGTTGAGGTAACGAAAGAGGTTCTTAAGAAAGAGGACCGGGTGGAAAGAGTCCTTCCGGAGATCACAGAGCCTGAGGATGAGACCGGTTTTGAGGCAGTTACATCACTGGGTGAAGAACTTCGGGGGATATTTACCTATTTTGTTTCGATCAAGGGAATGGAAGAACAGATTTGTCAGGCACTTACAGGTGCGGCAAGACATCTGATAACAGGAAAGGATGCTTCTACCGGAAATATGGTGATCCAGGGTGGCAGCGGAAGTGGCAAAACAGTCCTTGCAACGGCTATGTTGAAAGCACTTCAGAAAGAAACCGGAAAACCAAAAGGAAAGGTTGGAAAGATTGAAGCTTCCGCACTGAATAAAAAGGATGTAGCATCACTGTTAAAGAAAATTTCCGGGGGCTGTCTGATCATAGAGAAAGCCGGAGATATTTCCAAAGAAACGGCAGTCCGGCTGGCACTTCTTCTGAAAAGTGATACAAGCGGATTATTTGTCATTATGGAAGATACACACCGTGGAATTGAGAAGGCACTCGGCAGAGATGAAGGATTTGCTTCCCGTTTCTCTGAGAAGATCAATATTCCGATATTTACCAGTGATGAGCTTGTTTCATTTGCGAAAGCGTATGCAAACGAACTTGGCTATACAATAGATGAGATGGGTATTCTGGCACTTTACAACAGTAATATTCAGAAATATGACAAGGCAACAACGCTTACAGAGGTAAAAGAGATTGTGGACGATGCGATTCATAAATCTGAGAAGGGCGGTTTACGAAAAGCATTTAGCATTATTACGTCCAGAAGATATGATGATGAAGATTATGTGATTCTTCGCGAAAAAGATTTTGGAATCTAAAATATACAGGCTATAATCATGACATAAAAATAAAGGGGTGTAAGGGTATGGCTAATTTTTCAGAGTTGGATCGCTATTTATTTGGACAGGCGACGCATTACGAGATTTACCGGAAACTGGGGGCTCATTTTACGGATCAATATGGAATTCGTGGAGTATGTTTTGATGTGTGGGCTCCGAATGCCGCAAGAATATGGGTGATTGGTTCTTTTAACGGATGGGATGAAACGGCAGATGAAATGACAAGGTTAGAGCCGGATACCATGGGAATATTCGAATTGTTTATTCCGGGGATCGAGGAAGGTGCACTGTATAAATACCTGATAGAGACGAAAGATGGAAAACGGCTCTATAAGGCGGATCCATATGCAAATTATGCAGAGCTTCGTCCGGGAACGGCATCTGCCGTCACGGATATAGAGCATTTTAAGTGGACCGATGAAAAATGGATGGAAGAGCGTGCAAAGACCAAAGATATCTATGCAAAACCTATGACGATCTACGAGGTACATCCGGGATCCTGGATGCGCCATCCGGGCAGAGAGGATGACGGATTTTACAGTTATAGGGATCTTGTGAAATATCTGATCCCGTATGTGAAGGAGATGGGATATACACATATTGAGCTGATGGGTATTTCCGAGTATCCGTTTGACGGTTCCTGGGGATATCAGGTAACCGGTTATTATGCACCGACTTCCCGTTATGGAACGCCGCAGGATTTTGCATATTTTATCAATGAATGTCACAAGCACAAGATCAGTGTGATCCTAGACTGGGTGCCGGCGCATTTCCCGAAAGATGCACATGGACTGGCTGAGTTTGATGGAACATGTCTGTATGAATATGCGGATCCAAGAAAAGGAGAACATCCGGACTGGGGTACAAAGATATTTGATTACGGCAAGAATGAAGTAAAGAATTTCCTGATCGGCAGTGCATTGATGTGGATCGAGCATTATCATATTGACGGGCTGCGTGTGGATGCAGTGGCATCTATGTTATATCTGGATTATGGAAAGCAGCCGGGACAGTGGGTTCCGAATAAATACGGTGATAATAAGAATCTTGAGGCAGTGGAGTTCTTTAAGCATGTCAATACACTGATCCTTGGAAGAAACCCGGGAGCAGTCATGATCGCTGAGGAATCTACGGCATGGCCGAAAGTCACCGGCCGTGTGGAAGATGACGGACTGAATTTCAGTTATAAATGGAATATGGGATGGATGCATGACTTCCTTGATTATATGAAGTTAGACCCATATTTTAGAAAAAATAATCATCATAAAATGACATTTGCCATGAGTTATAATGCGAGCGAACATTATATCCTGGTGTTATCTCATGACGAAGTGGTACATTTAAAATGCTCTATGCTCAATAAGATGCCTGGACTTGGAAGAGACAAATTCCAGAATCTTATGGCTGGTTATGCCTTTATGCTTGGGCATCCCGGCAAAAAACTTCTGTTTATGGGACAGGAATTTGCCCAGCTTCAGGAGTGGAGTGAGGAGAGAGAGTTAGACTGGTATCTCCTCGAGAACCCGGATCATAAACATATGCAGGACTGGGTAAAAGCACTCCTCCACTTATACCAGAAGAATCCGTGTCTTTATGAATTAGACGGCAATTGGGATGGCTTTGAGTGGATCAATGCGGATGACGCAGACCGCAGCATTTACAGTTTTGTCCGTAAGAGTAAAGATGGAAAGAACAATATGCTGTTTGTATGTAACTTTACTCCGGTTGCCCGCCCGGATTACCGTGTCGGCGTGCCAAAGAAAAAGACCTATAAACTTGTCTTGGACAGTGATGCTGCTGAATTTGGCGGTGAAGGAACCGAAAAATCGGTATCTTATAAAGCTGTGAAATCAGAGTGCGATGGAAGAGCGTTCTCCTTTGCATATCCGCTTTCCGGCTATGGAATTGCAGTGTTCAAATATTAAGCCGGAGGTTAACGGACGTAGTGTCGCAGATTCTGTGGTGCTTTTATAGGTTGTGACAGGCAGATATAAGCGTCCTTTCACAAGTCAGAATTTTATATGTTAATGAAAAAGAAAAACGGTATAAACGAAATATTATGTTTCTGTTCGCTGGACATTCCGATAGGCTTCTGAGCAACAATCTTGAGAAGCAGTGCTTCCCAAGATTGTTAGAATCCTATCTCCATAGCTCACAAAGAAAATAATATTTGTTTATACCGTTTTTCTTTCATTTACGTTGTGTGTCCAGCGAAGCTGGACCACACTAGCCGGTGTAAGTCCGGTCACGGTAATCGCCAGTGAGCCGTGTAGCTAAACTCGGTGCGTTGCAGTAATGCAGGGTACTAAGCGAGTGGATAAAGTAACCTCGGTAAGAGGGGCGAGCAATTATGCAGACCGTAACATAAAGTGAATTCTGCCGTATCGTTAGAAAGGTCTCTGAAAAGAGAGCAAAGGGAAGCTGAACCTTGGGCGTATGGGTGAAAGCCATGGAACGTGCGAAGAAACTGGAAAGCAGCACGGAGGAATCCCTCGGTATATAGGAAACGGTATGTATGAAAAGTGTGGTTCGGAACTGGAGAGACCCTACCCATCACCGAAAGGTAAAAAGAAAGCGTATAAGCTTGGCGAAATCGTATTTCTGATGGGAGGGAGTCGGAGAGGAACATAGTACCAATAATGACTGTGCAAGAAAACGCAGTCTATGGGAAGGTTCCTTGCTTCATTCATGTTTGTAGAGAGGGTAAGAGTGAGAGAATGTCATGCAGACTAACAACTCCAAGGAAAAAGTTCGACAACTTCAAAACAAACTATATCTGACAGCCAAGAAATGTGATAGCCGAAGATTTCATGCACTTTACGATAAGGTATATCGTGATGATGTACTTTTTGAAGCATGGAAACGGGTAAAAGCTAACAAGGGTTCCAGTGGTGTAGATGGTATCGGAATCGAAGATATTGAAGAGATGGGAATTGAAAAATACCTGTCAGAAATCAAATCGGAACTGATGGATGGAAAGTATAAACCATCCCCAGTAAAGCGAGTTATGATACCAAAACCAGACGGAAGTGAAAGACCTCTTGGAATACCAACAGTCAAGGACAGAATTGTGCAGATGGCTGCCAAGATAGCAATAGAGCCAGTATTCGAAGCTGACTTTAGAGATTGTTCCTATGGATTCCGACCGAAAAGAAGTGCCAGGCAAGCACTGGAAGTGGTAAGGAAAGCGTGTAACAACAAGGGCTATTATGTAGTAGACGCAGATATTGAGAAGTTTTTTGATAACGTAAACCAAGATAAACTGATGAAACTGGCAGAGCAGAGAATATCAGACCGTAGGATATTGAAGCTGATAAGACAATGGTTAGTATCAGGAGTATTATACGGAAATGTACTGACAATTTCCGAACTGGGAACAAGCCAAGGTTCAGTTATATCTCCGTTATTGGCAAACATCTACTTAAATACACTGGACAGACTGTGGGAAAAGTATGGACTTACTCACGGTATTCTTGTAAGGTACGCAGATGATACAGTCATCATTTGCAAGAATAAGAAAAATGCAAATCACGCACTGAACTTATTGCAGTACATCATGGCAAAACTGGATTTAAAGCTACACCCAGTAAAAACAAAGATTGTCAGCATGTGGGACGGAAAAGAGGGATTTGACTTTCTTGGAATGCACCACAGAAGAATGACAACGGAAACAAGCAAAGGACAATTGTATAAAGAAACTTATCAGTACCCGAGCAGGAAAGCCATGAAGAAGATGAAAGCAGAAATCAAAAAGAATGTAAACGGTCGAAGTCTGTTAGTTGCAAAGGAAGAGGATTTAATAAAGAATCTAAATCCGAAAATCATAGGTTGGAAGAATTATTATTCCACCAAAACAAATGAGACATGGATGCAGGAATTAGACTGGTATATTATCTGCACCTTTACAAGATGGTATAACAAGAAACACCAAAGGCGTAAACATATGTCAAGAGTGGGATTTGTTAGAAATAGCATTTACGAAAAAGGATTAAAGAAAATGGCTAGAGCATGACGTAATGCTGTAGAAAGAAGAATGTCGGAAAGCCGTGTGAGGGAGAACCTCATGCACGGTTTGATGAGGGGCGGATGAAATTTTTCATCCGCCTACTCTACATGGATGACTTGTGAGAGGACGCTTATACATGCCCAATTTACGCTGTGAATTGCACCACAAAATCTGCAATTTACGTTATGGAACTCACGGTTATGGGATGAGTGCCTATGAGATAACGGCAAAATTCAAGAGGTTCAATGCCTTATGATTCGTCGA